>PJUA01000157.1_pt1 | contig 62955 bp, 57 predicted proteins | sample 1512151 | NCBI WGS metagenome assembly PJUA01 (sample SAMN08177678, study PRJNA422409) | Soil metagenome, whole genome shotgun sequencing project. | isolation source: Soil enriched on filter paper: beechwood xylan treatment | place: USA: Madison | collected 2015-01-15
AGCCCCTCCGGAATGGCTGCCACGGCAAGACTGACGCCTGCCAGGAACATGCCGTAAGCCGGCTGCCCGTGCAAAATCCCCGCAACCACCACCATGACGGTGAGGCCAATGGCTACAGCTATCAATATTTTGCCAAGCTGCTCCAGACGATGCTGAAGCGGCGTTTCCATGCTTTGCGCGTCTTGAATCATTTCTGCGATTTTGCCCATTTCCGTTGCCATGCCCGTACGCACGACAACGCCTTTGGCCGTGCCGCGCGTCAGCATCGTACCCATAAATCCGATATTCCGCTGGTCGCCAAGCGGCAAATCCGCATCGTGGATCGCATCTGTATATTTGCCGACGGGAACCGATTCCCCCGTCAGCGCCGACTCTTCCACATAGCAGCTATTGCATTCAATAAAGCGAATATCTGCCGGTATGCGGTCGCCGCTCTCCAGATAGACAATATCGCCTGCTACCAGTTCTCGTGCGGCAATGCTGCGCAGCTCGCCTTCCCGATACACCTTGGCGGTCGGAGCAGAAAGCTCCTTGAGCGCGCGCAAGGAGCGCTCCGCGCGGAATTCCTGAGCAAAGCCAAGCACCGCATTTATGACGATGATGGCAATAATCGTGATGGCGTCAAGGTATTCGCCCAGCAGGCCGGATATAAGAGTGGCTCCCATCAGAATCAGCACCATAAAATCTTTGAACTGATTCAGGAACAAAACGAGAGGAGATATCTTTTTTCCTTCCGAAAGTTCATTATGACCTTGCTTGGCCAGCAGTTCCGAGGCTTGACCGGCCTCAAGCCCTTTTTCCAGCGAGCTTCCGAGCGCTTGGGACAGCTCCTCCGCGCTTAGTTGATGCCACTTTTTTTGCTCCATGTTCCCTTTCCCTCCCGTAGATCGCCTATTACGGTGACATTCCCATTCTCAACAACTTCGTTGCAAAAGCTTGTCAATCGTCTAAATTAAATATAAGTTCAAAAAGTTCGGTTTTCAGTGCCGAGAAGATGGCATGAAGCTAGAAACAGAGGACCGGAGCGTAGTGGAAGCTACGAGAGGACCGGATGTTTCGGCTGAATGTCATATTCGACGTCAGCCATGCCGCCAGGCATGACCTGCAATGGAAAGCGGACTTTTTGAACAACCTATATAGGGAATGTATTCGGACAGCCTATAAAATATCCCAGTACTACTTAAGTTTTTGTCCGTAATATGGCATGATAGAGTCATACTGCAAGAAGAAAGGAAACAAGCAACATGTCATTAGATGGTATTGTAACTGCCGCGATCGCGCACGAGCTCCAACGCTGTGTTGGCGCGCGCATTCATAAAATTCATCAGCCGACGAGCCACGAGCTGGTTCTTAGCATTCGAGGCGGGGGATTTGGAGGAAAGCTGCTTTTGTCCGCAAACCCTACTTATCCGCGCGTCCATTTTACCAATGCGTCTTATAGCAACCCGCTGGAAGCCCCCATGTTCTGCATGCTTCTCCGCAAGCATTGCGAAGGCGGCGTCATTACCGCCGTTTCCCAGGTTGGACGGGAACGCATTATCCATATCGGCGTCAGGCACCGGGACGAGCTGGGCGATACCTCGCACAAAACGATTATCGTGGAAATTATGGGAAGGCACAGCAATATTATTTTGACGGACACCGGCTCGGGAATGATTCATGACGGCATTCATCATGTAACGCCCGCCATCAGCAGCCATCGCATCATCTTGCCGGGCAGCCTGTACACCCCGCCGCCCCATCAGGGGAAAATAGACCCTCTGACCGTTGTCAGCGAATCCGCCTTCCTTGAATGCTTGACTGCGCAGGGGGGCGACGATACTCCGATGCACAAAGCGCTTGTGGACGCATTCAGCGGCGTAAGCCCCCTGCTGGCGAAGGAGATGGTGTACCGCGCATCAAAAGACGGAAATCAGCCGGAGCCATCCTCCCTCTGGAACAGCTTTAACGACTTGATGGAAGTGACAAGAAATCATGCATTCACACCCGTTATCGCGACGCAACGCAGCAGCGGAAAAGCTTTTTTCTCCATTACGGAGCTGACTCATATTGAGGATGCGGAGGTCAAATCGTTCCCATCGGCAAGCGAATGCCTGGAGGATTTCTACGGGGACAAAGCGGAGCGCGATACGGTCAAGCAGCGCGCCGCGGATTTGATTCGTTTCGTGCAGAATGAACGGGCCAAAAACGGCCTCAAAATCAAAAAGCTGCAGGATACGCTGCAGGAGGCTAAGGACGCCGAGAAATACCGCGTGCTAGGCGAGCTGCTAACCGCCTATATGCATAATTTCAATCGGGGCGACAATGAAATAACGGTGGTCGACTTTTATGATGAAAACGGCACGGAAGTAACCATTTCCCTCGATCCGCAGCTGTCGCCTTCCGAAAATGCCCAAAAATATTTCCGCCGTTATACCAAACACCGCAACAGCGTTTCGATCGTCAAGGAGCAGATGGAAATGGCGGAAAACGAAATTGTATATTTTGAAAGTCTGCTGCAGCAGCTGGAAAACGCCTCGCTTGGCGATATTGAGGAAATACGGGACGAGCTGGTTCAGCAGGGCTATATGAGAGAGCGCCACAAGCGCGGCCCAAAACGCAAAAAACCGGGAAAACCCTCGCTGTTATGTTATACATCCTCGGAGGGCGTTTCCATCTATGTCGGCAAAAACAATACGCAAAACGAATATTTAACCAACCGGCTTGCTACCGCCTCCGATACATGGCTGCATACCAAGGATATTCCAGGCTCCCACGTCGTAATCCGGGGTACCGGTTATGGAGATGTAACGCTTGAGGAAGCCGCCATGCTGGCAGCCCATTACAGCCAGGCTAAAGCGTCCAGCCTGGTGCCTGTGGATTATACCCAAATCAGGCACGTGCGCAAGCCAAGCGGAGCGAAACCCGGCTTTGTCATTTACGACAATCAGAAAACGCTGTTTATTACTCCCGATGAAAGCCGTATAAAGGGGCTTGCCTCGGAAATCAAGGCTTGATGTGTAAAAAAAAAAAACGGAAGCATCCCCATGCCTGCAACAGGCCGTTGGATGCTTCCATTTTTTATAGTCGCTATACATTTTTTATGTTAGCTATAAATGGCTTGCTGCTGGCTGGCGGCGGGCCTCCAGTTCTTCAACCCTGCTCAAGGGCACATTTCGGCGCCCCAAGTCGCCATGGTAGCTTTGATCGCCGCGCAAGCCGTGAAAGTCGGAGCCGCCTGTCTCCAGTATGCCGCACCGCTTGGCCATGGCCGAATAACGCTTCTCTTCCTCGGGGCCATGATCGGAATGAAAAACCTCCACGCCGTCCGCGCCGCTGCGGCAAAGCTCCTCCACTAATTCATCCGCTCCATATAGTCCCGGATGAGCGATGACGGCGACGCCTCCCGCTTCTTTAATCCAGCCAATAGCCTCCAAAGGATGCACTCGCGACTGAGAGACATAGGCGGCAGCTCCTTCTGCAAGATAAACGCGGAAGGCCTCCTCCATATCGGAAACAAAACCGTTGTCGATCAGCGCTTGCGCAATATGAGGGCGGCCTATGGTGAGCGCGGACAAAGACTCAGGACCAACCCCCGCTCTCCTCATTGCCGCCTCATGTACATCCTTCATTTGTACGGGCAGGCCCAAATGCCGCAGCTTGCTCAATATCTCTTCATTCCGGTGAGAACGGCCGCCTCGAAGACGGATCAGCCTGGACAGCCATTGTTCATTGCCGTTATCCGTAAAATAACCCAGCACATGAATGTCCTGCCCTTCGGCATTTGTGCTTAATTCCACGCCAGGCACAATTTGTATGCCCAGCTTCATGCCCGCCGCCTGCGCCTCCGCAACTCCGGCTATCGTATCATGATCCGTTATCGCAATAGCGGCCAATCCGGCTTTTACCGCCATCGCCACTACTTCTGCCGGGGCGTGCAAACCATCCGACGCTGTTGTATGGGAATGTAAATCTGCGATTTTTGTTATAGCCATTGGTGTAAATCCCTCTCTCTCAAAAAAGTTAGGAAGGTAACGGCTGAAATAGGCAGCAAGGCCGATTTCAAATAAATAGAATAAAATTGGCGCTTGAACGAGGTATCGCTTAGCTCGATTATTTTAATCAGTCCCAGAGCAATCTCATGCTTGACGGAGGAAGAGGACAAGATGGAAATGCCAAGCCCCGCTTCGACCGCCGATTTTACCGCGCCTGTGCTGCCAAGCTCCATCCCAATTTTCATGGCGGCGGGATTCATGCCTCTGCGGACAAGCTCATCCTCCATAACCTGCCGAGTGCCGGAGCCTTTTTCCCTCAAAACAAAAACATGCTCCAACGCCTCCTCAAGCGTTGCTTTGCCGGCTGACGCCAGCGGATGGCTGCTTGCGGCTACAAGAACAAGCTCATCGTTCATTACAGCCTCCATATGCATATCAGGGTGGCTGACTGGCGCCTCCACCAAGCCGAAGTTGAGCTGATGGTTCAATATTTCGTCCAATATTTGCGTTGTGTTCATAACCTTCATGCTGATTGCTATTTGAGGATATTCCTGGCCAAAAGGCCCCAATAACCGCGGTAAAATGTATTCTCCGATGGTAAGGCTGGAGCCTAGCAGCAGCTTGCCCTTAAGCTGGCGCGTAAAAGCCGACATAGCCTGATCCGTGTTGCGGATCAGCTCTATGCTGCTTTTTGCATACGGCATCAAGGCGAGGCCGGCTTCGGTCAATTCGATTCGTTTCGTTGAACGTTGCAGCAGCTTTGTCCCAAAATAGTCCTCCAGCGATTGAACCTGCATCGTCACCGCAGGCTGAGTCATATGCAAAGCTTGAGCGGCGGCCGAAAAGCTGCCGCGCTCCGCTACGGTATAAAAGATGTGCAGCTGATGAAAGTTGAGTGCCATAAGGTCCAATCCGTCCTTTCTTCTTGCTATTATTATACTACAATGCAGGTAACCAATTGTACACAAAACGACAGAAAGCGCCATCCCTCAAGGAGGCGCTTGTCTTCGCTTTGCCAAGCTTTGTTTTTTTAAGCTTTGCTCTGCATTGCTGTATTCAAGCAGGCCGGATTTATTTCCGCTTGCGGCTATTTTTGACCAGTGTCATGCGGCGAGAATGGCGCAGCCAGGAATAATAGGATTTAAGGTCCCTAAGCTCGATCGTTTCCGACATTCGCCCAAGAAACGTAACGACAATCATTTTTTGCAGAGGATTGCCAAGCAAATCCATATCATTGGGAGCATCCGCAAATTCGGCGACAAACACTAAATCGCCATCGATTAAATAAACATCTTCTTCGTTTCGATAATAGGATTCAACCCGTCCCTTTTTCAAACATTCCCATAAAAATTCGGCAATGTCGTCGTATCCGGTATTGGCGCTTTCCACACGGTCCAGCCAGCGGGTTTGGGCATGATTCGTAATGATAATGTCGGATATTTTTTTGTCGCCAAGCTCTACATAAAAAGCTTCATATGTATTCCATCTTCTAGTCATTTTATCCTTCATATCGTCCCGCACTCCTTCTACAGAACCAGTTCTTTATGCCTATATATCTAGTGCCTATTTTACCATGTCCGTCCGATATTTCAACAAAAAAATAAACGGAAGGCATAAATGTAAATAAATGTATTTAAATGCAAATAAATAACGCTTTTGCACCAGAAATATCCGATGCAAAAGCGTTATTTCCCCGTCTATTGAAAACGCTTGGCTTGGGCATATCTTCAATCTCGCTTTGCGATATTTGGAGACAGACCCTACAAGCTGTAAAATCTGGTTTTATCTTCGCTGTCCTTGGTGTATTCCGTCTTCAGCTCGCTTCGATAGGAACGCTCGACCTTGCGCACGAAGGAAAGCCGCGACATTTGCTTGACTGCTTCCTCCGCCCGATCAGCATTCATGTACAACACCACGTAATGAAGTTTTCTGGACATGTAATGAACACTCCCGAAACGCTCCAGGGATCGTGCTGCTTTCAAATCGCTAACCCATACAATAAAGCCTGTCCGATCCGGCAACATGCCATCTTCCCCCTTACAGAAATTATCCGCAGCCGCCGCTTCCGCAGCCGCATGAGCCGCCGCTTCCGCAACCGCCCCCGCCCTTTTCGTTACCGGGGACTTTAATGGTATGCGATACCGATTCGGCGATAATCGTTGCCATCTCATGAAGCATATCATCAACCGCTGCTTCCGCCAGCTTGAAGCGCCGAACCTCCTCTAGCTCCCCTAGCGCTTTTTCCGCTTCTTTCACCTTGGCGCGCGCCTCGTGGAAGTCGGGATGGAAGCGGCCAAAGCGCTCGCAGTCCGCAAACTGCTCCTTGGCTTTCAGAAAAGCGGCCTGAAGCTTTTTGGCTTCCGCGCTTTCGTTTACTGCTTTTTTCCAGTATGCATATTCGGCTACTTCAGCCGATAAATTAACCATATCGCCCAACTCATAAGCGCCCAGCAGCAATGACGCCATATCAAGTGAAGCGTAAGCGTCCTCTGTCAGATGTGCAGCCGAGTCTCTATATTCGGCAACCGCCATTGATACACCTCTTTCCTCCAGCTTGCTATTACATTATCACATAACAAACTATTAGCCAATAGATGAAGGAGAACTTCGGCAGATGGCATTATTGCCGCTTTCTGCCGTTTGCTGCCTCCGTCGGGAGCACCAGTCTGATTTCATCCCATTGCTCCGGCCCAAAAACATGATTTTCCAGATTGCGCTCGCCGTACAGCCTGCCGCTTACCGCCCACTCGTTTCCCCGCTGCTCCGTCGCTTCAGGAATAAACAAAACGCTCCTTCCTTCCAGGGACAGTTCAACCGCGGTTTCCAGGGAAATCGCCTTTGCGATAAGCTCCCTGCTGGTGGAGGGATGATAGGAACGGCGCTGCTTTAGCCACATCGCCGGAACGGCAGCTATTTTTTCGCTAAAAGCATGATGCATGTCCCGGTTTTTCTCCAGCCGGTACAGCCGTGCCCGATCCTGCTCCAGCCGCATAGGAACAGTCTGCTGTGGAATCCCTGGGAACTGCTGAGACCACTGCTGTTTTGGAAGCCGGATGATTTCCAAAAAACATGGCTGCGAGGCATAGCTGCTTTGCAGAGAATCGCCGGCTTTTGGGGGAGCGGATTTTTCTATGCCGCAGAAGGAGGATCGCTTAGAGCCTTTATCCACCCAGCTTTGATACCATTGCTGCAGCATATTATTCACAGCTTCCGGAAGGCTCTCCCGCCCGCTTATGTTTTGCAAAATAGCTTCGATTTCCTCCAAATGCGCGCCTCTCCCCAGCTTCCAATGAAGGCGGTTTTCGGACAGGCGGTATAGCGTAAACCAATCATCGCTTACCCGTTCAGCTATTTCCTCCAGCTGCCAGCGAATAGAGCCGCTTATTTGCGGTCCCGCAAGCATCTCCCCGTCGGGCTGGAGCATAACTTCATTTTCAATTACATGGCTAAAGGGACGCCAGCGAAATACAGCTTCCGGCTTTTCACCCTCTATATAACCGCTCTCAAGCCAGCCGCACGTATAAAACAAATCCAGCCAGTTTTGCGCGTATTGACGCTGCTCCATAACCGGCTCCCGGCCCTCGCCTGCCGCAATATCGTCCCTGAAGGGAGGTTCTTCGTACAAATCCTGAACGCGGCGCCAGCTGCCATCCTGAATCCGGCACATTCTCGCCCCGCAATGAGCGGCAGCGCCAACGGCTGGAAAAATCAAATCGCACAGCCAGCTTCTCAGCTCCATTTCCCTCGCTTGTTCGTCTTGCTCCAGCCATAGCTCAAGCGCATGTTCGTTTATACAAAAGCCTTTGTCCCCGGCAAGCAGCAAGCGGAGCCCCAAGGCCGCCTCAAGCAGCAGCGCAACGCTTGGGGAACAGCCGCTTTCCTCCTTGGCGCCAAAGCCAAATAATTGAAGAACATCCCGCGAAAACGGGAAAGCACGCTCCAGCCTATCGCTCATTTTGCGAGATAAGGCGCCTTTGGCCGTAAAACCGGCGGAAGGCTCACGGCTAAGCTGCGACAAGCCATATAGCAGCGCTCTGCCCAATGGCAGCGTGGCGCCAGTTACCGGCCCCGCTTGCAGTGAAGCAGCGGGATAAACGTCGCCGCAGCAGGGCGAAGATGCCGGGAGGGGGGACAAACACGGCAACAAGGCCGCATAAAGATCGCTTGGAGCAAAGATGAAACGTTCGCCCCATGCCTTGCCGAGCGCAAACAAAAAACCTCCGCGCTCCAACGCATCCAGCCCCAGCCTGATTTCCGCCCCGGTCAAAGCGGAGCGCTCCCGCAATATGGCAACAAGGGCCTCCTCTTCGACAGGAGACGCGCCATGCAGATCCATATGCAATTGCAGCACTTGAAGCTCCGCCGCGCTTAATTCGTCCAACGGTTTGCCTGAAGCAGCCAGCTTCAACGCCTCATCCCAATCCACGGCAGTCAAGCTTCCTTCTACAGAGCCTTTAAGCCAAAAATATTCACAGTTGAGCAGCTGCTCCTCTGTCAGCTTTTCCGCCACTTCCTTCAGCCTCATCATGTCGGCCCCCCGGCCTCGGAGACAGGTTCCGCCTCCCCCTGCTCCGCCATCCGCTCGTAGACATACCCTTGCTCCATCATAAACAGCTGGCGCTTGAGCGCAAACTGGGTTTCCTTTGTTCCTTCCGTAACAATGCTATAGAACCAGGCCTTATTGCTTCCCGCCTTGGGCCGCAGCAGCCTGCCGATCCGCTGCGCTTCCTCTTGCCTGGAGCCAAAGCTCCCCGACAGCTGAATCGCAACGGCCGCATCGGGCAAATCAATGGCCAGATTGGCCACTTTGGATACAACAAGAACCGAGATTTCGCCTCGTTTGAAGCGGCTATACAACTCCGCTCTTTCCTGCGGCGGCACTTCTCCGGTCAATATCGGCGCGTTCAGGCTTTGCGCAATGTCATTCAGCTGCTTCAAATATTGGCCGATAACCAAGGCTGGCTTGCCCTCATGCTGACGCAAAAGCCGTTTTACAATCCCAAGCTTGTTTTGATTTTCGGCCGCTATCCGAAGCTGGCCCCTGCCCCCGGCCGCATGGTAAAGCTTGCGCTGCGACGGGTGAAGCGGAACGGTAATTTCCTTGCAGCTGACGGAAGAGATGTAACCTCCAAGCTCCGCATCCTTCCATGCCATGTCGTACAGCTTGGGTCCGATCAGGGAATAAACGTCCTCGGCGCAGCCGTCCTCGCGAACCAGTGTTGCCGTAAGACCCAGCCTTCTTGTCGCTTGAATGGAAGCGGTCATGCGGAATACCGGCGCCGGCAGCAAATGAACCTCGTCATATATGACAAGCCCCCAGTCCCGTTTGGTCAACAGCTCCATATGACGGTATTCATCCCCTGCGGTCGCGCGCCGGGTCAGCAAATTGTACGTCGCTATTGTCACGGTAGCAATCTCTCGCTGCTTGCCGCTGTAAATGCCTATGGAGGAAATGTCCAGCGTTGTTTTGTCCAGAAGCTCGTCACGCCACTGGAGCGCGGCGCTGTGGCTGGAGGCGAGAATGAGCGCCGCTGCTCCGACGCCCGCCAGAGCGGCTAAACCAACAACCGTTTTTCCTGTGCCGCAGGGCAATACAGCAACTCCGCTTCCGCTCTGGACAGCCCCTTCCTGCAGGAAGCGGTCCACGGCTGCTGCCTGATACGGACGCAGGCTAAAAGGACGGCCGCGCAGCGTCAGCTTCCGCAGCCCGATATCCAGCGCTTCGCCGTCATGATAGCCGGCATAATCCAATACAGGGTAGCCGAGCCGCGTCAGCTCTTGCTTGAGAAGTCCGCGGCAGTGCCCGTGAAGCACCCATTCGCCTTCTGCTGTTTTGTCCTTGATCCAATCGGCTAGATGCTTTTGCTGCGCTAATTGCGAAAGAAGCGCTGTATCGCCGCCAAGCACCAGTTCTCCTTCCCTCAGCTGCAGCCTAAGCTTGCCAAAGCGTTGTCCCCAGCCCCGGAGCGTCGCCGCGGCGGAAAACGGCAGTCCGTAACGTGCATGACGTTCCAGGCACTCCAATGCGTTTTGCCAGGAAACGCCCGCGCTCATGGCATTCCACAAAGCAAGCGGCGTAAGCCTGTAGGTATGCAGGCTGCCCACCGTTTTGACAACCTCGCCAAACATCAGCAGCTGCTCGCGCGCTTCGCGCGCCGTTTCTATTTGCTCATCCAGCAGAACGGTCATATCGGATTGAACGATTAATGCGCCTTTTCCAGCTGTCATAGTCAACAACCCTCATTTCGATATTCTTTCATCAGTATGAAGGGTTTTACGCCATTTTATCCCTACGAATCGTGACGCCGATGATTTGCCGGATTGCGGTCCTGTATAGTAAGATGAAAAAATGGAGACATCATTTTATTTATTTGCTGGAGGCATTTGACCCATGAGAAAGCTTATTACATCTATTTTCGCCATGTTGTCACTGCTGCTCGCCAGCTGCGCCGCTTCCAATTCCGAAGCAACACCTACTGTCAAAAGCGATACGTGGTATCCCGTTTCCGGCTATGTGGATGGAGATACATTCAAAATAGACACGGGCTCCGGACATGCTGTTATTCGAATGCTGTACATTGATACGCCCGAAACCAAAAAAGAAAATACGCCGGTCGAGCCTTTTGGACCGGAAGCCTCGCAGCTAACTGCCCAGCTGCTGGAGGACTCTGGAGAAGTCCGCTTGACCTTCGATAAAGAAATCAAGGACCATTCTAATCGGACGTTAGCAATTGTTGAGCTGAAGGACGGCGCCATTCTGAACGAGCTGCTGCTTCAGGAAGGCCTTGCCAAAGTGATGATTATTGAGCCCAATACCAAAATGGAAAATGTCTATAAGCAATTGGAGCAAGAAGCCAAGCAAAACAAGCTGGGAATCTGGAGTACGGGCACCGAAACAAGCCAAAGCGATTTGCCGGTGCGCAAGGCTCAGCAGGTCGGCATTGAGCTTAAGGTAGACAAGCAGGCCGAGCTTGTGACCATTACCAATACGTCCCCGCAGGCCATTGATCTGGACGGCTGGAAGCTGATCAGCGTTCGGGGAAACCAGACCTATACCTTTGAGCCATACATGCTGGAGGCGAAGGAAAGCCTTATTCTGGCTTCGGGCGAACATGCTGTTGCTAAAGACGGCGTCTTGTTATGGGAAGTCAACAATGTATGGAGCAACAATGAATCCGACCCCGCCGAGCTGTATAATGACAAAAATGAGCTTGTAGCGCTATGGGAAGACGAATGATTCTTCGTCCTCCCGCGCTGCAAGCTCATTTTCATAACCGGGACAACCGGCCGGCAGCTTTCCCGCCCCTCTCCTTCCGTATCCCAATCCATATTCCAATTGTGATTCCAGTCCTTATTCCTCAACCGAATCCGCCACGTAGTTCTCCGCCATGGCAATCATCAGCTCCGCCGCTTTTAACATGGCCCGCTCGTCAAAGTCAAACATGGGATGATGGTGAGAGTAAACCGCTCCGCATTCCGGATTTCCGGCGCCAACAAACATAAAACAGCCAGGCTTCTCCAGCAAATAATAGGAGAAGTCCTCCGCAACCGTCAGCGGCTGTGATTCCGTTACATGCTCATCGCCGAAAACGGTCCCAGCCACCTTGAAATAACGGGACGCTTCCTCTTCATTGTTGACGACTGGCGGATAACCGATGCGCATGTCGTAGTGGAAGGAAGCGCCATGCATTTCGCAGGTATGTCTGATTATCGTCTCCAGCCTCTGACGTGCCAGAAGGCGCGTATCTTCCTCAAAGGAGCGGACAGTGCCTTTGATTACGCATTTTTCCGCAATGACGTTTGTGGTTGTCCCCGCCTGGAAGGACCCGAAGGTTACGACGGAGGGCTGATTGGGGCTAATATTGCGGCTTACAATCGTTTGTGCCGCTTGCACAAGCGCGGAACCAATCATTACGGTATCCGTTGTTTGATGCGGCATACCCCCATGCCCGCCCCGGCCGATGATTTCCAGAACAAATTCATCGGCCGCGCTCATTAAAGCGCCTGCTCGCGAGAAGGAAGAGCCGTAAGCCAGCGGCGTCCACAAATGAACGCCATAAATAACATCAACGTCCTCAAGCGCCCCGTCGCGGATCATTTCAATCGCTCCGCCAGGCGTTACCTCTTCCGCTGGCTGGAACAAGAGTCGTCGCTCTCCCCGCAAGCATTCCTTGTTTTCCCAGTAAAAGCCGGCAATGGCTAGCAGAGCGGCCGTATGTCCGTCATGTCCGCACGCGTGCATGACGCCGGGCACTCTTGAGGCGTAATCGCAGTTTTTTTGATCCTGAATTGGCAAAGCGTCCATATCGGCGCGCAGCGCTACGACGGGGCCAGGCAACTTCCCTTTAATGGAAACGATCAGTCCGTTGCCTCCTATTCCCTCCGTAACCTCGCAGCCTAACTTTTTCAGCTGGCTGCTGATCCAAGCTGACGTCTCCTTCTCCTGAAAGGAAATCTCGGGATATTGATGCAAATGACGGCGCCAGGCGACCATTTGGTCGTAATGCCCCGATAGCCAATCCTTCGCCACGCTGTTCAGCTTCATTTGGCGCAGCCTCCTTTTTTAAAATTGCCCTCTGGCGTAGTCTTCTTCTATTAACAAGTGTACCAGCAATGAATCCAATAACTCCATCCTTTTTTCATTTTCCCGCGCCGCCCTTCGCAGACAAGCCCCTGTTATGCATTTGACGCCCCGCATTATGCCGACTAAGGCTTGCGCTGACTGGGGAAACATACTATCATGGGTAAAGAATGCACAACATATGATTGATGAATTTGGGAGGAACTGTGATGATCATTGAAAACTCCGGGCTGAATGGCCTTCAGAGCGAGCTTGCGCATTTGGATAATGAGGCTGAAAAAGCCGGTTTTGTTCGGTGGCAATGGGAATATTACCGCGCTACATACGATTTGAAGCTGGTTGATCGGGCTAGCGGAAATGAATATTTTCTGCGTCTGAATACGCGCGCAGTGGAAGGCAAGCTGGAATCTCCCCATGCCGTGCTTGTTATCGAGGCTGTTTACATCGGCCGCGCCACCTTCCCGCATGGCATGGAATACGAATCTCCGGTTCCCCAGCATATTTTGGACACGGCCGGTCAGCGGCTCGCCCAATTGAAGAAAGCACTCCTTTAGAGAAACACCATGAAAGCGACAGAAAAAGGCAGCCGGGGAAGGCCTGACTTTTTGCTCCTCATCATGACACTTCTGCTTGTCGGATTTGGTCTGGTGATGGTCTTCAGCGCCAGCTCCGGCATTGCTGTAGTCGATCCCAAGTTTCAAAACGATGCTTTATATTTTACAAAGCGACAGCTTGCTTTTGCCGTTTTAGGCCTGTTTTTAATGTTTTGGACGATGAATATCCGGTACCAAGCATTTAAGAAGGGTTATATTTTGTTTTTTATCCCCGTTGTTTTTATGCTCATGCTGGTTCCGATCGTCAGCGAGCCGCTTCATGGCGCGCGAAGCTGGTTTCGAATCGGCTCCTTTGGTATTCAGCCAACAGAACCCGCCAAGCTTGCGCTTATTCTTTATATGGGCGCTTTAATTGCCAAAAAAGGCGAGAAATTCCGCGAATTCAAGCGCGGCCTGTTGCCGGTTATTGTTATTGTCGGTTTTATATGCGGACTTATTATGCTGCAGCCCGATCTCGGCTCCTGCCTAGTTCTGGCAACCTGCGCAATCGTTATGATCGTTGCGAGCGGGGCTAACTTGAAGCAGGTTTTTGCGGTTGGCGCTATTGGAAGTGTCGTACTGGCACTGCTTGTCAGCATATCCATGGCCATTAATCCAAGTGCCTGGACGTACCGGATCAAACGGTTTACGTCCTTTATGGACCCCGAAGCCCATGCACAGGATGGAGCGTTTCAGGTTATTTCATCTCTGCAGGCATTAAGCCATGGCGGCTTGACGGGTGCAGGCTTTGGGGAAAGCGTACAAAAGCTTCACTACTTAAAATTTGCTTACAATGACTTTATTTTTGCAGTAATCGCAGAGGAATTCGGTTTTATCGGCAGTGTCATTTTCCTGCTGTTTTATCTGTTTTTCCTGTGGCGCGGGCTAATTGTTTCCCTCAGATGTCCAGACGTGTACGGTACAGTTGTAGGGGTCGGAATCGTAGCGCTGCTTGCCGTACAAGCCTTCATCAACATTGGAGGCGTAACGTCAACCATTCCGCTTACCGGCGTTACACTGCCTTTTATAAGCTACGGCGGCTCCTCCCTGCTGTTTTGTCTGCTCGGCATGGGCATTTTACTCAGCATATCCAGAGAATCCAACCGGATCGAACCTTCCGGCGACAAGCGCAGATCACGGACTTGATAATATCGCATCAGCTCATTTCTAACCAAACATACAAGCGGCGCCTCCTGTTGTCAGGAGGCGCCGTTTTGGTTATCCGTATTATTTCAACCGTTGCTGCGGCTCTTCTACTTCTTCTTCCTTGAAAGCTACGCCTTCCACCTTGACGTTTACTTCAACGACCTGCAAGCCAGTCATGTTTTCCACGGATTCGCGCACATTAAGCTGCAATTGGCGGCAAACCTCCTGAATTGGAATGCCGTAATGGACGATAATGCGCAAATCGATGGCGGCTTCTAACTGACCGACCTCAACCGAAACGCCTTTTTGCACGTTTTTGCCGCTAAGCCGTTTTGCCAAACCTTCTGATATGCCGCCCGACATGGCGGCAATACCCGGCGTTTCGAGTGCTGCAAGTCCTGCTATGGTAGCTACTACATCGTCGGAAATTCGGATAATGCCTGTTTGAAGTTCTTCGGTCATGTCATTCACTCCTCGTATTTGCCATATATGTTCATTGTAATAGAACGGAAGGCGCGAAGCAAGGCGAATACCCCGTCTACGAGGGTACTCTGCGGCAAAAAAAAAGCAGACTCCGAAGAGTCTACCCTTTACGTTCCATAGCTTCATATAACACAGCAAGATTGCGTTCCAGCTTGCTGACGATTTCTTTGCCCGCTAGCTCGCCGATCAGTCCGGCGCGAGTAGCAAAATCGACTTGACGGGACAAGCCGTACATTTGAGTATCCAATACCTCTTCATAAAGTGGACAATGACGAGTCGTCAGGTTTTCCATCTGTACTTCAATCAGCTTCTCTATCTTACTCGCGTCTTCCTGAAGAAGACGAAGCGCTTTTTCATGCAGAACATCAGTGATTTCCGGTGCAGTCATACTTCTCCCCCCTGTGCGCGTACCCGCCAGCATCTATATCCTTTATATTAGACGAAAACCGGGGAATACACAAGGACAAAACAAATGAGCGCCTCCTCCCTAAAGGAAGAAGCACCCATTTAATGAAACACAATGTTATTCAGCAACGATATTTACATTCAAATTATGTTTGGCGAACACTTCAGCCATCGCTTGCTTGGCTTCGCCGGCATCTGGACCATGTACATGCAGCTCATAGTCATGGCCTCCCACCAGAGTAGTGAACAGACCCAAAATACTTTTTACATCGATATATTTGCTTTCGGCTTGAAGAACGATTGAGGATGTAAATTTGCCGGCTGTTTGAGAAATTTCTACGATAGCTGCGTTATTGGACATGGGAGATCCCTCCAGTTAGATTAGTAAAGCTTACCTTTCCATCATGATAACCCGAATCCACCTATCCATCAATAGGTTTTACGAAATTAAAGACTTCATCTTCAATTATTTCAAGTTATCGGGGTTTAGCCCTTCCAGCTCTGGAATAACGAAAATACCGTCCTTGCGAATTAGCACATCGTCAAAATAAATTTCGCCCCCGCCGTATTCCGGTCGCTGGATCAGGACCAAATCCCAATGCACCGCGGAGCGGTTGCCGTTATCCGTCTCTTCATAAGCCTGGCCCGGCGTAAAATGCAAGCTTCCCGCGATTTTTTCATCAAATAACGTATCGTTCATGGGATGGAGAATATGCGGGTGGAAACCGATGGCGAATTCACCGATAAAGCGCGCGCCGTCATCCGTATCCAAAATTTCGTTCAGACGAGCGGTATCGTTGCTTTCCGCCTTGACGATTTTGCCGTCCTTGAACGTAAACGTAATGTTCTGGAACGTCACGCCGGAGTATACGCTAGGCGTATTGTACGAAATGGTTCCTTGCACGGAATCACGCACCGGAGCCGAAAACACTTCTCCGTCCGGGATATTGCGATGACCTGAGCATTTTTTGGAACCAATGCCTTTGATGGAAAACGTCAAGTCCGTTCCAGGAGCTACGATACGTACCCGGTCCGTACGATCCATTAGATTTTTGAGCGGCTCCATCGCTTGCTCCATTTTGGCATAATCCAGATTGCAGACGTCAAAATAGAAGTTTTCAAACGCGTCGGTGCTCATTTGCGCCAATTGCGCCATCGACGGGCTCGGATAACGAAGCACAACCCATTTTGTGTGCTTGAGGCGCTGCTCCATATGTACGGGCGTATTGTAGATCAGATTGTAAAGCCTCATTTTTTCCTCAGGCACATCGGACAATTCATTCACATTGTCTCCAGATCTGACTGCAATGTAGCCTTGCATCTGCTTCATTCGCTCCAGATCATGCTTCGCCCAAAGCTCAAGGCTTTCCTTTGTGGAATGGGTCAGCAGCGTGCGCAGCATGGATCGGTCCATCGTATCCAGGTACGGGTTGCCGCCCCGTTTTGCCACTTCTTCAATGAGGCACTTCGTTAATTCTCGCTCATTGCCGATCATATGAATCAGAACATTTTCGCCCGGCTGGACATCAATGGAATATTGCACCAGGTTACGGGCCAGCGTCTGTAATCGCGGATCTCTCATTGGTTATTTGCTCCTTCATGGTTAGACATGTCTTCAACATACCTAACATCCTACCATGATTTTCATTTCAATGCACTTTAGTCGCTCACAGTTTTCAAAAATGCTGAAACCGGATTGACGTGCTCCGCGTCTCATGCATAGGAACGCCATTCCGCTTGTAATTAAATTCTGTATTTTCCATCATTTTTAGAGGAAGCAGCTTTTTACGATGAATGCCGATCTGATAGACGGACGTGGCGTTCAAGGTTGCCAGCATGCCTTCAAGCTCCTCCTTTGCCCTCTGCAGCGTCTGCTCTCTCAATGCAGTCGTCTCGCGGCTTGCCGCTGACATGCCTATCCCGTTTAATTCAGCCAGCCCGTCCCGCAAATGCTGCCGCCAGCGCTCTGTCGTTTCCTCCGGCTTGCCCTTTACTTGAAGCCAAATAATATCTTCCGCGGGAAACTCGCCGTCTCCCTGTCCTTCGCGATTTATCGCCACGCCGTCGTTGCCGCGGTTTAGCCGGTCTAGCACATCGGCCGGATTGCCGTAGAGTGTATGCTGCCCCTCTGCCTGCAAGGTGAGCTGATGATGGTCCACGACCTTTCCTTCAAATGTTTGCGGTTTGTACATAACCCCCTCGTTCATTCCCATTGTCAGCGATCCGGCAAATGAAAACTCGTCTAGTGCCGCCAGTCCTGAATAAGAAAGACTCAGCCATTCCTGTGGCGTTCGGCGCTCCGTCATTCCCGCGCATCCCCAGACAATTAACACAACCAGTAGAGCAGCGCATAACCTGATCCAGCGCAGCCTGCTATTTTTGCCCATCCTTATTCACCTCGTTAGCCGTCTTGTCATAGGGAGGTATACTTTCCTTGCCTTGCCCTATAGCTATCACTAAGTAGGGTTTGTGTTATGGGACCGTAATATTCTCAAAAAAAGACGCCCTTCATGCATGTCCTGCTGCTACAGGATTGCGATTCGGGCGTCAGCCAACCATTATGCAGTTTCTGCCTCTGTTTTTGGCATCGTACAAGGCCATATCCGCCCTGTAAAACAGCGATTCAACACTGATCTTCTCATGATCCAGCGCCCATTCCGAAACACCGCAGGATACGGTTACGGACGGCTCCGTTTCCTCAAGCACTCTCTGCCTGATCCGCTCAGCAATGAGCTGAGCCTGCTCCTTGCGCACATCGGGTAAATAAACCGCAAGCTCCTCTCCCCCCCAACGAGCTGCTATGTCTCCCTGGCGGATTACACTTTTAATGATTTCGCTGACTTTAATCAATATCTGGTCGCCCACCTGGTGGCCAAACGTATCGTTTACCTGCTTGAAATAATCGATATCCACCAATATAAGCGACCCAAACGCATCTTTATGCAGCCGGTTTTGAATTTGCTCATCCAGATAATGTCTGGCATGCAGGCCCGTCAAATTATCCGTAATGACCATTCTTCTCACCTCCGCATGCAGAGAAGCATTGGTGACAGCGAGTCCGATATGCGTGCTCATAACCTGCAGCAGCTTGTAGTTTTCGTAGGAGAAGAAATTAGGAACCTTGTTGGCGACAAATATAACTCCCACCACCTCGCCTTCCACAAAAATAGGCGTGGCAATCAATGAACGAGAGCCTGTATTATCCATTAGCTTGGATGTGACAACCCTCGTATTCCAGTAGTCGGAAATAATCAAAGGTTCCTTTGTACGATAAATGATGCCGCAGAAGCCGTATTCCGTAGAAAAAGCCTCTCTGGACATGGCCGGGATATTGCTGGCCTTAACTTCAAAAATGCCGTTGCTTCTATCTAATTGCAATACACAGCAATAATCTGCTTCAAATATGGTCAGGAGCTCATCGGTTGCAAACTGGAAAATTTCTTTCAGACGCAACGATTGGTTAAGACGTTTGGTCATTTCATTAATAAGCCTCAGCTCGTTGATCAGCAAATTAGACTGCTCGTATAGCTTAGCGTTTTCAAACGCGGAGCCCGCAGTGTCGGCAAGCAGCAAAAATGCGGGCAGATTCGTCTCGTCCCACTTCTCCGCTTCCATGGAAATGCACAAAACACCATACGCCGCCTGCTTTCCCGTTAGCGGAACCGCAAGGCGCATATTGCCATGACGGTCATGCTCTCTTGCAGGCTTGCCGTCCAGAAACGCCTTGGCTACGATATCATGCGCCGTGTTGCGAAAGACAAGAGGTTTAACCCGGGGATCCCCTTCAACGTAATCCTGGGAAAGAAACAAATTGACTTGGGATTGCGGATAAAGCGCTTCAAGACTTTGCAGCATTTCCGAAAGCACCTTGGTGGCGTCGATCTGGTCATAGAGCTTTTTGGCAGTCAGGAACAAGGCGTCTCTGCGACTTGCCTCCCGGTCCGACCTCTCTTGCTGCTCCATAATTTCCTTTACATACAGATGTTCAAAGCTTCGGTAAAACAAGCTTCGAAAATGAAGTGCGCCAGACTGCAGCTCGCCCGCCGAAAGCCCCGCGTCGGTGGTGGCGGCGTATGCCAGCAGCGCAAATATTCCATCATTGGTCCGCCTTCGCAGAGGAATGGCGCAAGCTTGAAGGTTCTCAACCGCTGCAATACGGGTTTCATTGCTACGCAATGCGGCTCGCAAAGCCTCGTTCACAACAGCGTCAAGGCCTGCGCTGGCTTCAAGCTCCATTCTGCCGGCAGCACCGTGACATTGAAGCGATATGCTGTATAATCGATAGAGCCCGCTTTTGAAAGCAGGCAGCTCGTCATTTTCCGATTTCCACTGAAGAAAGCTTTCTTCCAGCAAGGACGGAAGATAAGGCTCGTCCGCGTCATGAATATCTTCATTGGTAATCCAAATGGGATGATTCATCTTCCATTCATTAACCATGCAGCGTCCAACCCTTTCCTTTGTAACCAGGGAGATAAGCTTTTCTATTCAGTATCATACTTTATTTTTAAGAATTTTGCACTAGCAATATCCAAATTATATAGGACTTTAGGCGTGTCGACCTATGTTGCCTTTAGTCATTGCCATTAAACATTTGTCGCCTTCCCTTCAAGCTGTCAATTTTTCTTACATATGAGCCGAACCCTCTTTATGTCACTACACAGGATTCACTTGACATTTCTGTTGAATTTCATATAATATAAGTTGTTGGAAATATGGGCGTACGGTTTTGTGTCACCCTCAGGAGTAGGACTCGCAAGCAAGCCAGCGGCTGAAGTGTTTGCTTGGGACGAGCAATTGTCCGTAGAGTGTTATTCCGCGCAACACAACCCCATTCTCAAAATTTACTTTGATGAAGGAGTTAATAAGACACATGTCACGTTATACTGGACCTAAATTTAAATTAAGCCGCCGCCTTGGCATTTCCCTGAGCGGAACAGGCAAAGACTTGAAACGCCCATTCCCTCCTGGTCAACATGGACCTAACCAACGCAGAAAAATCAGCGGTTACGGCGTTCAATTGCAAGAGAAACAAAAGCTTCGCCACATGTACGGTTTGAACGAGAAGCAATTCCGCAACCTGTACGACAAAGCGGCTAAGCAAAAAGGTAAAGCCGGCGAAAACTTCCTGGCCCTGCTGGAAAGCCGTCTGGACAACCTTGTATATCGTTTGGCATTTGCCAACTCCCGTGCAGGCGCGCGTCAGCTCGTTGCTCATGGACACATTACAGTAAACGGCAAAAAAGTTGATATTGCATCCTACACCGTTTCCGTAGGCGACGTAATCAGCTTGCGCGAGCGTAGCCGCTCACTGAAATCCGTTAAAGAAGCAATCGAAGCTCGTCATCACCTTCCTAACTACATTGAATTCAACGAGCAAGCTGTTGAAGGTAAGTACATCCGCCTTCCAGACCGCTCCGAGCTTACGCAAGAGATCGACGAGAAACAAATCGTCGAATTCTACAGCCGTTAAGCCAAATTCCAGAACAACCTTGCATGTCTTGGACATGCAAGGTTGTTTTTTTGATTAATCGCTGCTTCCCAGTTTCGCCTTGCGCTGGATGCGTCGATGCGGCTTGACTCCGTACGTCTACAACTGCTTAGTCATAAAGTCCCGGTTTATTCCAAAACAAATAAACAGCCCGGCATGGCAACCAGGCTGTTTATTTGTACAAAGCTTTAGGTTTAAGCTGGATCTGTCGTATCCAGCGCTTTGATGTTTTTGGCAATAACAGCCGCTGCTTCCCCGCTTATTACAGGCTTTGCTTGCAACGGCGCTTCAGCCGCCTTGCTTGAAGGCGCAATCGCTTTGGAGGTCAACCCTTGAATGAGCTGATTGACGTCGATGCCGGATACGCTCTTCAGCATTTCAGGCGCTGTGGACATAAGCGAAGTGACATAATTGCTCAGGCGAGCCGCCCCTTCCCCATTGCCGGTATCCACAACTGTCAGCTTGTCAATGGAGCTGATCGGCTCGGCAACCTTGCCAGCAAGCTCAGGCAGCATTTTGACGATGATATCGAGGACAGCCGCTTCACCGAACTTGGCAAACGCATCCGCCAGCTTTTCCTTCGCTTCCGCTTCCGCAAGACCGCGCAAACGAATAACTTCCGCTTCCGCCGTACCTTTGGCCCGCTCCGCGTCCGCTACCGCAAGACCTTCCAGACGCTTTTGCTCCGCTTGGGCTTTCGCTTCCGCTTCGATGCGGTATTGAAGCGCGTCGGCTTCGCGCAATTGCTTGGCTTTGTTCGCTTCCGCCGCTTGCTCTACCGCATAACGGTCGGCATCCGCTTTTTTCTTAACCTCGGCGTCATATTGCTTCTCGCGACGCAAAATTTCTTTTGCTTCAAGATCGATTTCGCGCTCTTTGCGAACCAGTTCAACCTTCATTTGCTCCTCGACCACGCTTTGTTTGGCGCGGGCTTCCTGAATGGAATACGCCTGGTCCGCTTCCGCTTTAGCCGTATCCTGATCGCGCTTAAAGGAAGCAACCTTCATTTCCTTGTCTTTTTCGGCTTCCGCGATATTGGTATCGCGAAGCAGCTCTGCTTTTTGTCCCGCTTCCGCCGCATGCGCCTTTTGGATACGCGCGTCACGTACCGCTTCGGCTTCCGCAATCTCGGCATCGCGCTTTACCGCAGCAATACGCGGTTTGCCCAGCGCGTCCAGATAACCATGCTTATCGCGCAAATCCTTAATTGTAAAGGAAACGATCTGCAGGCCCATCTTCTTCAGGTCCTTCGCAGCTACGCCCTGAACCTCCTGCGCAAACTTGTCCCGGTTCCGGTAAACTTCCTCTACCGTCATCGAGCCCAGAATGGCTCTCAGGTGACCCTCAAGCACTTCCTGAGCTTCGCCTTTAAGCGCTTCCGTAGGCTTGCCCAAAAATTGCTCCGCAGCTGTCGCCACATCATCGATGGCTCCACCGATTTTAATAATCGCGACGCCGTCCGCCATGACAGGGACGCCTTGCTCCGTATATACCTCGGGAGTGGAAACATCCAGTTTATGGGAAAGCAAGGATAAAAACTCCGCTTTTTGGAAAACTGGCAAAATAAAAGCGCCGCCGCCCCGGATAATTTTCACTTTACGGCCAGATTCGTCAACCAGCGTATTGCGGCTCCCCAGAAACGATCCCGTAATCAGCATCGCCTCATCAGGGCTAACCGTTTTGTATCTGGCCCAAAACGCCAGACCCAATACAACCAGCACAGCAACAACAATAATTGGAATTGACAACCACTCAATGTCTCCCATACCATATCTCCTTTCATGTACGGGCTGCCAGTCCGGGTAACGGAAATAAATCCGAGATAGCCGAACCGGCCGCCCTTAGACGTTCAGGTCGATTTCCGATACGTAAAGCACGCTGTCCTTCACTTCCACCACGACAACACGGGCCGAGGAAGGAATTTCTTTGTTGTCGAAGCTTGCGGCAATCTGGTTGGTATGGCCGGCGCCAACTTTGACCAATACCTCGCCGTAGCCTTCTGCAGGGATGGGGACTGTGACATCGCCCAATGCTCCAGACAGCGACTGCATGGTAAAGCCAATCGAATTTTCGCTATTCTCCATTGGCTTCACATACAGGAAGAAGACGGCTATGCCCGCAACAATGGCTATGAGCAGCGAAATCAAACCGACGGGCCAAGCTCCCAGCGATGTATAGCGGGAGAGCATTACGCCGGCACCGCCAAACACCGTGATTCCTCCCACCAGCGTCATCGGCTGTAGAAAATCCAACGACAAGAAGTCAAAAATGCCGTCCAGCAAATCGCCGAAAATGACGCTGACTAGAGCATACACAACTCCACCGATCAAACACGCCATATACAGGCCTTCCATCTTCCTCCTCCTTCACATGTATCATCCATAACCTGCTATCATTTCCTTATTATTTACGCTATAGCGTGAAAAAGGTTTCAATAACAAGTGCCGAATTTCGACAGAGCCGTCCAAAGCTATGAGGGTGGACGTTTTGAACAAACGCTATAATGCAAGTTTAACGAATTTGCGTTTGCCCACCTGCAGCACGTCGCCGGCTTGCGGCGTCACGTCAGCGGCAGGATCGCTCCATTTCTCTTCATTAATACGCACAGCGCCCTGTTGAATGCTGCGTCTGGCTTCGCTTGCCGACGATTGCATGCCCAATACAACAAGCAGCCTCGCCAGCTTAATCGTTCCGTTCTCAAGCTCCTCTGCAGGCAAGGTGACCTCTTCGATGTCCTCTGGCAACGCCCGTTTCTGGAAAACGGTAATGAAGTTTTGCTGGGCGGCATCCGCTTCCTCTTGCCCATGGTACATGCGGACAAAGGAGTGGGCCAGCGCCATTTTGGCATCGCGAGGATGGACGCTGCCGTTTTCCAGCCCCGCCTTCAGCGCGGCAAGCTCCTCCTTGCTGATATCCGTAACCAGCTCATAGTATTTAAGCATAAGCTCGTCAGGAATCGACATCGATTTACCGTAAATCTGGCCCGCATCTTCGTCAATTCCGATGTAGTTGCCCAAGCTTTTGCTCATCTTGTTTACTCCGTCAAGCCCTTCCAGCAGCGGCATCGTAATGGCAACCTGGGCTTCCTTGCCGTATTCCTTCTGAAGAGTGCGGCCCATCAACAGGTTGAATTTCTGATCCGTTCCGCCAAGCTCAACATCGCTATCCATCGCCACGGAATCATAACCTTGCATCAGCGGGTAGAAAAATTCATGGATGCTTATAGGAAGCCCGTTGGTGTAGCGTTTGGTGAAATCATCTCTTTCCAGCATCCGGGCAACCGTTAATTTGGCCGCGAGTGTAACAACGTCCGCAAATTGCATAGGCGCCAGCCAATGGGAGTTGAAAAACAGCTTCGTTTTTTCCTCATCCAAAATTTTGAATATTTGCTTCTGGTAGGTCTCCGCATTTCGTTTGACATCCTCGGGAGTAAGCTGCTTCCGCGTCTCCGACTTGCCTGTAGGATCGCCGATTTGGCCCGTAAAGTCGCCAATCAGCAGATGAACCTCATGTCCTAATTCCTGAAACTGGCGCAGCTTGTGCAAAACGACGGTATGTCCGACGTGAATGTCCGGCGCTGAAGGGTCCAGTCCCAGCTTAACCTTCAACGGTTGCCCCTTGCTAATCGATTTGATCAGCTTTTCCTTCAGCGCTTCCTCCGGCACTATTTCAACAGCGCCTCTTTTCAGCGTATCCAGCTGCCTTTCCACCTCTGCCTGCTGCTCAGGCGTCAATTCTTTCCACTCTGCCATAAAACTTTTCCTCCCTTTCAATCGTCCAATAATTAAATACATGCTGTAAAAACCTTGCGAAAACACAAAAAATCCTTCCAGCCCCAAGGGACGAGAAGGATTAGCTCGCGGTACCACCCTCGTTAGAGACATGCCTAAGCCAGCTAAGGTAGTTCAAAAAGTCCGTTTTTGATCACGGCACATGACCTTTTTGAACACATACTTATTGGAATCGACGCGCTCTCACTTCGTTGCTTGATAACGGAGCTTCACTCCGAAACGGACTACTGAGGGGCCGGCCCCGTTCCTCCGTTTGGCTCTGGACGGTAATTCAACAAGCGGCGCCAGCCGGTTCGCACCAACCACCGGCTCTCTGGGCTTTAACGTCACGCTTCCTACTGATGTCCTTCATCGCCTTAAATATATAGACTTTTATACCATAGGCCCTACCGGAAGTCAATTGTTCCTGTGAAGCGCCGCTCATGTACCATTTGGCGATTTATGCTATAATAAAAATGCTATTTTGGAGGAGGAGACTAAAGAATGCAAGAAGAACAGCAATCACCGCCCAAACCATACAGCAAGTGGCGGCTATTCGGACTGATTTCATTTATCACTGTAAAGTGGATTATTTATTTCGGAATATTCTTCGGCTTGCTGGCGGGCGGAGCGGTAACGGGGTATGTCGCCGCGCTGGTCAAGGATGAGGAAATCCGCCCGGAAGCGGAAATTCAAAATAAAGTCGGCGAATATTCCATGACCGGGTATGTCTATTTCCGTGACGACTCTCTTGTGGGACAGCTTCGTACGGATGAAGACCGTATCGTTGTTGAATACGACGACATCCCGCAAAACGTCATTGACGCCTTGCTGGCGATTGAGGACAACGAATTTTTTGAACATAGCGGCATTAGCATCAACGGCTTGGGCCGGGCTGTCAAGCAAAAGGTCTTTAATGAAGATACGCAAACGGGCGGAAGTACGCTTACCCAGCAGCTTGCGCGTCGTGTCTTTCTAAGTCTTGATCAAACGGATAGCCGTAAAATAAAAGAAATTTTCCTTTCCTTGCGGATGGAGCGATTCTTAACCAAAAAGGAAATTTTGGCTGCATATTTGAACAAAATGCCGTTTGGCAACGGCTCCAACGGGTATCAGGTATTTGGCATTCAAGCTGCGGCAAAGGGCATTTTCGGCATCACCGACCTGAAGCAGCTGAATGTTGCACAATCCGCCTATTTGGCAGGTTTACCGCAGCTGCCTTCCTTATACAATGCGTTTACAGGCTCCGGCAAGTTTAATGAAGCCGGCTTCGAGCGGGCCATGAAGCGGCAGCAGCGGGTGCTGACCCAAATGCTGGCCAAAGGACGAATCACACAGGCGCAGTATGATGAAGCAACGAAGTTTGATCTGAAGGCTTCACTGGCTCCGCCAGCCGAAAAAGCGTATACGACCTATCCATACCTCATGCTGGAAGCGGAGCGCCAGGCGGCGGAAGCTTTGCTGCTGCAGCAAAATCCGGAGATGACGAAGGCCGATCTGCGCAAGAAGGAAAATTCGCAACTGATCGAAGAAGCCCGTGACCAGCTGCTTCGCGGCGGGTACCACGTTTATACAACCATTGACAAGCAGGTCTACAGCATCATGAGGGAAATCGGCAGCAACCCGGATAATTTCTCCCCTTACAGCGAAACCAAGGGGCTGGAGCAAATTGCCGCCATGATGATTGACCACAGAAGCGGCGCTATTATCAGCATGCTGGAGGGCCGCGATTTTTACGAAGAGCAGATGAACTTTGCGACACAAATGATTCGCCAGCCAGGCTCCGCCATGAAGACGCTAGCGGCGTATTTACCCGCTATCGACAAAGGGCTTGTGCAGCCAGCCAGCATTTTGGACGACGCGCCCGTTGTTCTGAAAGACGGCCAAAAAGGCTATCATATACCGATGAACGTTAACCGCAAATTCGCTGGACTTGTGACAGCGCGCGAAGCGCTTAACAAATCAATGAATTTGCCCGCTCTTAAAATTTTCAATGAGGAATTAACGATTCCGGTTGCCCTGGATTTTGTCAGAAGCCTTGGCATTACTACGCTGACGCCTGAGGACGAAGGTGCGCAAACCGGCGTTATCGGCGGCTTGCGGCAGGGCGTTTCCGTTGAGGAAATGACCAATGCTTACGGCGCAATACCAAACGGCGGCGTTTTAAACGATGCTTATATGATCGAAAAAATTACCGATGCCAATGGTAAGATCGTATACGAGCATAAAGACAATCCAAAGCAGGTATTCTCCGAGCAAACGGCCTTTTTGATGACGGATATGCTTCGCACCGTTATTTCGGACCGTTCCGGCTCAGGTAATTCTCTGACCAAGCAGTTTAAACAATACGGGAAAATACCGATTGCAGGCAAAACGGGCACAACCCAAAGCTATGGCGACGTCTGGTTCGTTGGCTTCTCTCCTGACGTTACCCTTGGCGTATGGGCGGGCTACGAGGAGCAGATCAATGCTTTGTCCAATGAGGGACGAACAAGAGCCCGCTCTATCTGGGCGCTCATTATGAACCAGGTGTCGGAGCAAAAACCGGAAATGTTCGCCACCGAGGCGTTCCCTCAGCCTGATGGAATCGTCAAAGCTACCGTTTCGTCTGCCAGCGGCCTTCTCCCAACAGCTTTGACAAGAGAAGCCGGCATGACGGTGACAGACTGGTTTAATAAGCAATATTTGCCTAAAAAACAAGATGATGCTTTGGTCAAGATGGCCTACATTACGTACGAAGGCGTTAACTATGTGCCTAATGAGCTGACTCCGTCGGATATGCTCAAGGAAAAGGTCGTTATCAAGCGTAAAAAACCGCTTGACGAGCTGATGGATGAGATCAAGCAAGCCCAATCCAAGCTGCCAGCCAAGAGTCGTCGTTCAATGGAAATTTATTTGCCGGCCGATGCCGGCAACGACGCGCCGTCCAAGGTGGATCCTCGCCAGGACGATGGAGCGAACCCGTTGCCGCCAAATGACGCCAAGCTGACTATCGCTGGAGAAGGCAATTTGACGATCACCTTTACCGGAAGCAAATCGCCTGATGTTGTAGGCTACAGGCTTTATCGTTCCGTTAACGACGGGCCATTTGCCAAAACGGGCGATTCCATCCTGCTTGACGGAGAATATGTATTCAAAGTAACCGCTTCTCCGCTTGAAAAAACGTCCTATTATGTCGCTGCGGTTGATGTAGTCGGCAAGGAATCGGGATCAACTCCAGGCATGGAATACGGCGCTTCGCCAGTTCTTCCTGAAATACCGGAGCAGCCTGAAATACCGGGAATTCCTGGCTTGCCGGGCAATGATGACGGCGGCAACGCCGGTGGCGGAAACAATTCCGGAGGTTCGGAGGCCGTAACGGCTCCAGGAGCGCCAAGCGGCCTGCACGCGGAAAGCACCGATCTTGGCGTCACTCTGAGCTGGGCGTCCAATCCCGTTTCGGACCAAGTCGTTCAATACAGCGTTTATTACAGCGCCGCTAACGACAGCCATTACGTCAAGCTGGCGTCCACAAGTCAAACCAGTTTTGAGCATACGTCTCCAATGATATCGGGAGCGTATTATATCGTAGCTGAAAATAGCGCAGGCGCCTCAACGCCTTCGGCCAAAATCGTTATTGGCGGCTAACCTTCCGCCTTTACGGTTTACCCTTTAGCGGTACATGAAAAGCGTATGAAAAAGCCTCAATCTCCAAAACGCGGAGATTGAGGCTTTTTTTGTGTCGTTTAGCGAAAGCACTGAGCACTTATGCTCCAGGCGCTTTTACTAAATGTCAGCGCGTTATTCCTTATTAATCCTTATCGTTGACCTTGAAGCCTATCAATCCTCGATCGTAGACAAATCTCCAGTCGGCAAATCAAGCTCCCAAGCTTTGAGCACGCGACGCATTATTTTACCGCTGCGCGTTTTGGGCAGCTTATCCTTAAACTCAATTTCTCTTGGAGCGGCATGAGCGGACAAACCCGCTTTGACAAAAGACGATATGTCTTTCTTTAATTCCTCGGAGGGCTGGAAGCCTTCTCTAAGCGCGATAAACGCTTTGATGATCTCTCCCCGCACGGGGTCCGGCTTGCCGATAACCCCTGCCTCCGCCACAGCGGGATGCTCAACCAGCTTGCTTTCGACCTCAAACGGTCCAACCCGCTCCCCCGACGTATTGATAACGTCGTCTATGCGGCCTTGAAACCAGAAATAGCCGTCTTCGTCCATATAAGCGGAATCGCCGGATACATACCAGCCCTTGATGTGGAAATATTCGCTATATTTGCTTTCGTTGTTCCACACTTTGCGCATCATGGACGGCCAGGGCACCGCTATTGCCAAATTCCCCATCCGATAAGGCGGCAGCACATTGCCGCCGTCGTCGATAATAGCGGCTTTTACGCCAGGAATCGGCTTGCCCATAGAGCCTGGTTTAATATCCATGGCGGGATAATTGCAAATAAGCTGCGCGCCGGTTTCCGTCATCCACCAGGTATCATGAATACGCTGCCCATATACTTTAAGTCCCCATCGCACAACCTCCGGATTAAGCGGTTCTCCAACGCTAAGCACATGACGAAGGCTTGAGAGATCATAATCTTTGACCAGATGATCGCCCGCTCCCATCAGCATGCGGAAAGCCGTTGGCGCGCTGTACCATACCGTGACGCCGTATTTTTGAATGACGCCGTACCAGTCGCCTGGGCTGAAGCGTCCTCCCCGCACGACCATCGTTACAGCATTCAGCCAGGGAGCAAAAATACCATATGAAGTGCCTGTTACCCAGCCGGGATCCGCCGTGCACCAATAAACATCATCTTCACGCAGGTCCAGCACAATGCGGCCGGTATAATAATGTTGAACCATTGCATTCTGGACATGAAAAACACCCTTTGGCTTGCCGGTGGAGCCTGATGTATAATGGAGAATAAGACCGTCTTCCCGGTCAAGCCATACAATATCGGCTTGATCCGACGCTTCGTTGACCGCATCCTTGTAGCTGATTAAACCGGAATCCTCCGGTATATCATCGCCATACACAATAATATGCTTCAAAAGAGGCAGCTCCTCCCTCTTAATGCGAGGCAGCAGCGCGGGAGTGGTTACGATAGCGACTGCGCCGCTATCCTGCAGCCGGTCCTTCACCGCCGTTTCCATAAAGGCTTCAAACAGCGGGCCAACGACAGCGCCAATCTTTAGCGCTCCAAGCACGCTGGCATACAGCTCCGGCGTTCGCGGCATAAAAATGAATACCCGCTCGCCCTTTGTTATGCCAAGCTTGCCCAGCACATTGGCGAAGCGGTTTGACAATTTCGCCAAATCGCGGAAGGTGTACGTTTCATCACGCACGCCATCGCTATAATGAAGGGCTGCTTTATCGCCTTTTCCGGCTTCCACGTGGCGGTCAATCGCCTCGTAAGCCATGTTCACCTTGCCTGTGGTATGCCAACTGAACTGCTTTTCAACTTCCTCCCAAGAGAAGGAAGCCACTGCTTCGTCGTATTGCTTGAGATGACTGTTTGCCGCTGTTGCCGGTATACGTTCCTGATGCAAGTTGACCATGGATTCACTCTCCTATCCATTCCTATTGTGATCAGAAAAGAGTATGCGCTTACAAAATTGCCTACCCCATTATAGCACAATTAAATTCATTTTCACTACGGTTTTCACTCCTTATGAAAGGGGCAACTGTGATATGGAGCACCGCAAGTATTATCAACAGATAGAACTGCCGGATAGAAATAACAGCTCATTTGTTATTGAAGGCCCCGTGCCGCCGGAGAAGCTGGCTCAATACGTCATGCACCCCTCTCTGGACGCCTTTCGCCGCCCCGCAGAGCAGCATGAGGCTTTAATTGAAATTGCCGGACTGCCGGAAGGAAGAATTATTATTACACGTAATCAAACGACTATTGTGGGATATGTCACCTTCCATTATCCCGATGAGCTTGAACGCTGGTCAGAAGGCGGAATGAAGGATTTGCTGGAGCTTGGCGCCGTGGAGGTAGCGAAGGAATACCGCTCGCTTAGCTTGGGGAAAAAAATGATTTCCCTTGCTTTTGAAAAGGAACAGCTGGAGAACATGATCGTTTTTGCAACAGAATATTATTGGCACTGGGATCTGGAGGGCACCGGGCTTAGCGTATGGGACTACCGGTCCATGATGGAGAAGCTGATGAAATCAGCCGGCATGATCTGGTACGCCACGGACGACCCTGAAATCTGCTCCCATCCCGCTAACTGTTTAATGGTTCGAATTGGCAAGGAAGTGCCGCTGGACTCCATCCAGCAGTTTGACAGCGTACGCTTCCGCAACCGCTACATGTACTGATATGAAACCGCTCCAGGCGGGAAAGGACTTGAGGACTCTATGAATGGGAATGCTTATTTCTTTCATCATCGTGCTGCGGAAGCTTATAAATTTAACGAGGAGCATCCGTTTGATCCTGTCAGGTTAATGTTGAGCATGGACCTGTTAAAGGAAGTTGGCGCCCTAAAGGATGAGGAAATAAGGGAGCCTGATGTTGAAGCTAGCGACGAGCTGCTGGCTCTCGCCCATCGAACGGATTATATACAAGCAGTCAAGCAACTCGACAATGAAGCCGATCCCCGCAGCAAAAGCGTGTTAAGCGAGCAATTCGGGCTTCAGGATGGGGACGATACCCCTTTTTTCCCCGGCCTGCATGGAGCTGCCTCCAGCATCGTGTCGGGCACCGTATCCGCCGCAGAAGCTGTTATGAGCGGCAAGGTTCAGCATGCCTACCATATGGCGGGCGGGCTCCATCATGCCTTTCCGGATCGTGCTGCGGGGTTTTGCGTCTATAACGACGCAGCCATTGCTATAGCCTACATCCGACACCATTACAAGGCAAAGGTTTTGTACATCGACACGGATGTTCATCATGGCGACGGCGTTCAGTGGTGCTTTTACGACGATCCCGAGGTTTGCACCTATTCCATTCATGAAACGGGAAAATTTCTGTTTCCCGGAACGGGATATGTTTATGAAAAAGGAACGGATAAAGGATTTGGCTGCTGTGTCAATCTCCCTCTGGAGCCTTACACCGAGGATGAGTCGTGGCTGGAATGCTTTGAAGGCAGCATAAGGAAGGTCGTGGCCAGCTTTCGGCCCGATGTCATTTTGAGTCAACATGGCTGCGATGCCCATGCCTTTGATCCGTTATCTCATATTCATTGCAGCATGAACATTTATTCGCGCATACCTGCCCTTATTCATCAGTTAGCCCATGACCATTGTCAAGGCCGCTGGATCGCTGTAGGAGGAGGCGGATACGACCACTGGCGCGTAGTACCGCGCGCCTGGTCAATAGTTTGGCTGGAGATGACCGATCACAAGCTGGCACGTGAAATCGCAAGCCACAAAAAGCTGAGGCTGCCCGGCGGCTGGCTGAAGCGCTGGAGGACGCGCAGCCCGTTTCCTCTGCCCCGCTATTGGCTCGACGAAAAAAAGGACATTCCCGCCATACCTAGACGCGAGCAAATAACCGAAGCCAACCGTTCCATGCTGGCAATCGCCATCCAAGACCTTTAACGGCAAAAAGAAAGAGCAGCTTGGCATTTATCATCCCTGCTGCTCTTTCGATACGATAAAGCGGACTTTTTAGAAGCCGCGCTTATAAGCCTTTAATGATTTCCTGAATCATCAGGAATGAATGTTCCGAGGCTTGTAAGGTAAATTCCGCAAAGTTAACATGTGCTGAACCATCCGCCTTGTCCGACATGGAGCGAATGACGACAAAAGGTGTCTCATTCATATCGCATACCTGGGCAACTGCAGCGCCTTCCATCTCGGCGCAAGCTCCGCCGAAAGTTCGATACAAATCATCAACAACGCTTCTGCTGGCGATAAATTGATCGCCCGATAATACCTTTCCAACCAGGCAGCGGCCGGGAAATAAGTTTTCTCCTGCCTCCTGCGCCAGCCGTACCAACGTTTTGTCAGCAACATATTCAGAACGGGCCTGATACGGAATTTCGCCGCGCTTAAAGCCTAGCTGCGTCACGTCAACATCATGCTGAATGCAGCTTGAGGAAATAACGATGTCCCCAATAGCTAGCTTGGGGTCCAGCGCCCCCGCAACTCCTGTAAACAATATGCTGGTTGCTCCCGCATCCAGCATGGCTTGCGTACAAACAGCCGCGTTAACTTTTCCAACACCAGATTTACAGAAAATAACATCCTTGCCGCAAAAATGGCCTTCGTAAAACGAAATACCTGCTTTTACAAAATGCGACGCTTTTTTGACCTGCTGATGCAGCAGCTCGATTTCTTCATTCATAGCGCCGATGATGCCGATTTTCGGATTGGACATGTTGCCTAAATGCCTCCAACTGACTGGCGAACCACTATTTCATGCGGCAATACAACCTTGGATTGCTCCACATTTTCTTTTTTCATCAATTTGGTCAAAAGACGCATGGAAACAGCACCAATATCGTACATCGGCTGTGCTACCGCAGTCAATTGAGGACGAACCATCGAGGCCATCCGGCTATTGTCCACGCTAATAATGGAAATGTCGCCAGGCACCTGAAGACCTGAATCCTGAATGCAATGAATGGCGCCAATCGCCATTTCGTCCGTTGCGGAAAAAACAGCAGTTGGGCGCTCAGAAAGCTCGATAAAATATTTCATGGCTTCAACGCCGGATTCATAACGGTAGTTGCCAATTCGAACCAGACTTTCATCATAGGCGATGCCTGCGGATTCCAGTGCGCTTTTGTAGCCTTGGAATCTGGCATAACCATTAGAAGGGTCTTGAAGAGTGCCGCTAATCATTGCGATTTTGCGGTGGCCCTGATCAATCAGCTTCATTACGGCATCATAAGCTGCCGCTTCGTGATTAATATCCACGGAAGGAATGACATTATGGTCATCGCTTGTCGCGCAAAGCACGATAGGAACATTTGCGCTTTTGAACGCTACAACATGATCCTCCGTCACGGCTCCGCCCATAAAAAGCAAGCCGTCTACCTGCTTCTCCAGAAGCGTGTTGATGACGCGGATTTCCTTATCCTTTTTCTTGTCGGCATTGCACAAAATAATATTATAGTGATACATATTGGCAATATCTTCTATACCACGCGCAACTTCCGCGAAAATAGCGTTGGAAATGTCGGGAATAACGACGCCAACCGTCGTGGTTTTTTTGCTTGCGAGACCACGGGCAACCGCATTGGGGCGATAGCCGAGACGCTCGATTGCTTCATAAACCTTTTTTCGGGTAGCCGGCTTCACATTGGGGTTGTTGTTGACGACCCGGGAAACCGTAGCCATGGATACACCTGCTTCTCTTGCTACATCATAAATTGTTACCGTCACGGATTCTCTCCCCATTTGCTCAGATTTTTAATCTATCGCTCTACGCATATTAACGTAATCATACGACAAATTATTACTTTTCGCAATGTTACCGTGAAAATGGAATGAAAACGACGCAAGCCAGATGAATCCAAATCAACCTGTAAAGGCTGCTATATGAGTGAAAAAAAGCCTATGTATGCAACTTGCGACGGCTTAACTGCCCCAGCCGTTTTTTCAAATCCGCCAGCCATGTCTCATCGTTTAGGCTTTGGGCCAATAAGTACATGTCCAGCAGCGCATTGATCCGGTGAGTGATAAGCTCCTCAACGTCTTGCGTTTCGGGACGGACTTTGTTTACCTTGGCCTCCACTAACAAATCTGCCCATTCATTACATTCATTAAACAGGAAGGTCTGTTTTCCTGGCTCTGACCCAAGTCCGGCAATCAGTCCGGTCAGATCCGGCTTGACTTCAGGAATGACTTCGCTTCTGCTGCATGATTGGCAGGAGAAGATTGGTACGTTATCAATTTCAACTTTGCCGGAGTAAATGACCGTACGCAACTTCATGGTCATCATTTCTCCGCAATTGCATTTTTTCCGCAAGTGGGTCCACTCCTATCCTTCTAATAGCGTGGTAACGCTATCCATTCTTACATGTACATAATGAGACAGAGTAAATTATTCGACCTTTTTTGCCAAAACTCCTGCTTGTCTGACGTATGTAATTTTTGCTACAATCTGACCCTCAAGAAGACTGTTATTTCCTCTCCGTCCAACGTCTCCAACGTGTCCTTGCGAATGGAATGGATACAACGAGACACCAGATGGCGGCCCCGATCATATCATTTCGAAGATCGGCGGCGTCCATCAGCCTTCCGCCAACAAACTGCTGATGATATTCGTCCGTCACCCCGTATAGACCGCAAAGCAGTATAATAAGAAGCTTGAAAACAAATCGGTCGCTGCGCTGGCCAAAGCCGTAATCAAAAGCCGCAGCCAATATAAAATAGGCAACAAAATGGCCCCAGTTAAAGTCGGTCATGAATGGAAACAGCTTCTGGAACAAAGGCAGCACGCTGCCGATTTCATCTCCCGTGCGGGAAGATAGCCAATAGATGACGCCCATCCAGATGAAGGCGGGAATAAATCGAGCCGCGCGCCGGAACCAATCTCTGCTAGCGGCTTTATGGATTTGCTTCATGATAGCTCCTTCGTTACAATGAATTTGTAGGATTAATAAAACGAACTTATGGTTTATGCTCTCTTTTATTAGATCTCTTTTAAAAAAACATTCACTTTAAGGAGGAATTGGAGCATGACGTTGCAGGGCAAAACCGTCATCTGCCTGCTGGATGATGAATTTGAGGATCTGGAGCTGTGGTATCCCGTTTATCGGGTCAGAGAAGCCGGAGCAACCGTATTGTATGCAGGACCGCAAAAAGGGAAAACCCATATTGGCAAATATGGCGTGCCTGCCGTTGCCGATTTGTCCTTCGATGAGGTTTCAAGCAGCGATATCGCCGGGCTTCTGGTGCCGGGAGGCTGGGCGCCGGACAAGCTGCGGCGTTATCCCAAGGTGCTTCAGCTTGTTCAGGAGTTGAATGCGCAGGATAAACCGATCGGTCAAATTTGCCACGCAGGCTGGGTGTTGATTTCCGCCAAAATTTTGGAGGGCAGAAAGGTTACCTCAACGCCCGGCATCCGTGATGATATGGAGAATGCAGGAGCAACCTGGTACGACGAAGCGGTTGTTGTGGACGGCAATCTGATTTCAGCCCGCCGCCCGCCCGATCTGCCTCCTTATGCCAAAGCATTTGTGGACGCACTGGAACAGCGAATGGGTTAACCATTCGCTGTTTTTTCATCCAACTTATCCATAAAAGCCTGGAGCTCCGCGATCAGCTCGCGGCTAGTGCGGCAGCGCTGAAGCTTTTCTCCAATTCCGCTGCATGCGTTGCGTTCAGTCAGCAGCACTCTTTCTTTCATCGGCAGAATGGAATGAGCCGACATACTGAGCCCGTCCACATCCAGACTGAGCCATAACGGTAAAGCTCGCATATCCCCCGCCAGTTCGCCGCATACGCCAACCCGAATACCTTGCGCCTTTGCAGCCTCCACCGTCAGCTTCAGCATCCGAAGCAAAGCGGGATGAAACGGCTCATACAGATGTGAAATCTCCTCGTTCATCCGGTCTACAGCCAGCGTGAATTGTACTAAATCGTTTGTTCCGATACTGAAAAAATCAACCTCACATGCCAGCAAATCCGCAATCATGACAGCCGCAGGCACCTCAATCATAATGCCGACCTCAACATCCCTGTCATAATCCAGACCTTCCGCATCCAGCTCGCTTTTGGCTTCGGCCAACACTTCATTGGCAGCCCGCACTTCATCTACTGATGTAATTAGCGGATACATCAGTTTAATATTTCCATAAGCGCTTGCTCGCAATATTGCGCGAAGCTGCGTCTTGAACAAATCCTTTCGATCCAGCGATATTCGAATGGCGCGGTATCCCATAAAGGGGTTATCCTCTTCCGGGTGCTGGAAATAATCCAGATGTTTATCGCCGCCGATGTCCAGCGTGCGAATGACCAGATTTTCCCCTCCCAGCTTTTCCGCCACGCTGCGGTAGACAGCTAACTGCTCCTCTTCCTTCGGAAAACGGTTGCGGTCCATGTACAGAAATTCGGTGCGGAACAATCCAACACCCGCCGCACCTCCGGCCAAAGCAATATCCAGCTCTTTCAGGGAACTGATATTGGCATCAAGCCTTAGCGCTTTACCGTCCGGCGTAATCGAAGGGGTGTCCACCAAATGCTGAAGCCGCCGCTTGTCATCGCTCTGCCGCTGCTGGAGCTGCCTGTAAAAAGAGATGGTATCCTGATCGGGTCCAATATAGACCGCCCCGTCCGTACCGTTGATGATTAATGACTGTCCCGTTGTTATCGGCTCCTTTAAGGCGGCCTCCACGCCAACAACCAGCGGAATGCCAAGCGCGCGCGCCATGATGGAAGTATGGGAGGTTGTGCTGCCCGCAAGCGTCACGATGCCTAATACATGATCGGAATTAGTGTTGACCAGCTGGGAAGGAGACAGCTCCTTGGCAATGAGAATAAACGGCTGCGTATCCGACGGCAGCTTGATTTCGGGAACTCCCAGCAGATGCTTGAGCAGCCGGTTGCCAACATCCTTGATATCCAGAGCGCGCTCCTTCATATAATCGTCGTCAAGCAAATCAAACATGGTGACGAAATGATCTATGGCTTCCTTGACCGCAACCTCGGCCGCTTTATATTGCCGTTGAATAATGCCTTGAATTTCATTCATGAAAACAGGATCGTCCAAAATGGCGATATGCGCATCGAAAATATGGGATTCTTCCCGTCCAACCACCTCGCACAGCTCATCTCTGATTTGCTGAATTTCGTGTTTGGATGTTCGGATGCCCTCATAAACCCGTTCAAACTCTCTAGCGAAATCAGCCACATCGATTCGCTGCTCGGGCACCTCCCATTCCCAGTTCGGCAGCACAAACGCTTTGCCGATCGCTATACCCGGCGAAGCTCCAATCCCTGTAATCATTTTCTTTCCCCTCCACTGTTTCTCTCTTTAAGTACAACAGACATGACCGAGGACTGTCCCTTTTTCACCGCTTTAAACGGCGCATACCGCCAGGACTGCACCATATCGGGATTTGTAATAACCATGGGCGTTGCCAGCGATTTGCTTTCCTTGCGAATGCGCTGCAAATTAAAGCGCACTAGCAGCATGCCGGGGGTTACCTCGTCGCCTTCGCCGACCATTGCCTCGAAATACCCTTTTCCAGCTAGCCCGGACGTATCGATCCCGATGTGCAGCAGCACTTCGAGGCCCTCCGGCGTTCGGATGCCGAGCGCGTGCATCGTAGGATAGATATGAATAATTGTCCCTTTTACAGGGGAAACCAGCTCTCCCCTATCCGGGAGGAAAGCAACCCCTTGACCAACCAGCTTGCCCGAAAAAATAGGGTCTGGCACTTCCTCCAGCGGAATCATGCGCCCTTGCATAGGCGAGTGGAATAACACCTGCTCCTGATCACGCTGTATCGCCTTCAGCATTTCCGCTCGAATCAATTCCGAATAAGTACCGAAAACGACCTGCACATGGCCCCCGCCAAGCTGTATGACGCCGGCCGCGCCCAAGCTGCGCAAGGCGTTAATGTCCAATACGCGCTCATTAGCCAGCTTTAGCCGGAGTCGCGTAATGCAAGATTCCATCTGGACAATATTTTGCTTGCCGCCGATAGCCTGTAGAATAAGAGGCGCGCGGTAAGGGATGTCGCCCGCCCATTCATCCAGCTGCGAGCCCTCCTCGCGTCCAGGCGTAGGAATGCGGAATCTGCGAATGGCCCATCGGAACAAGGTGTAATACAACACGCTGACGACAATGCCAATGGGAATGATCAGCCAGCCTCGCGTAGCCAAATGCTGATTCAGCAAATAATCAATCGCTCCTGCTGAAAATGAAAAGCCGTGCAGAATGCCAAGCTCGTAGGTTACCCACATAATAATGCCGGACAAAATAGCATGCACGATATAAAGGTATGGAGCGACAAACAGGAACGCAAACTCTACCGGCTCCGTCACTCCGGTCAAAAAGGAGGCCAACGCCGCATAAAGAAACGTTTTGCGGATTTTGGGCTTTAAATCCTCGCGCGCCTCATGAATGATGGCAAACGCGATAGCGGGCAATGCAAACATCATGGTGGGATATAACCCCGCCATATAAGAACCCGCCGTTGGATCGCCGGCAAAGAAACGAGGCAAATCGCCGTAGACAATATTTCCAGCCGCCGTTTCATAGCCTCCGATCTGAAACCAGAAAACATGGCTTACCAAATGATGCAGCCCGAAAATAACGAGAATTCTTTGAATAAAGCCAAATAAAAAAACACCAAAACCGCCGCTTTCTTCCGTCAGCTTTCCAAGTGCAATAAGCCCATGCTCCAAATGGGGAGCAAAATTAATCATACCGATGGCGAACAGGAGCGACATTACGCTCATAAAAAGCGGCACAAATCTCGGGCCGCCAAAAAACTGAATATATTCCGGCAGTCTTAAATCCTTAAACCGTTCGTGGCTCATGCCTGAGGCGATGCCGATTATGGCTCCGATCAACACGGTTATTTCGATATCAGGATTGGCCGAGCTTGTAATGCCGCTGTAGATAAACATTCCTACTAGCGAAGCAAGTCCGGCGGAAAGCGCGTTTCCCGTCATGCCTAAAGCTATCCCTACTGCAAATATATACGGTAAATATAAAAATATAACATCGCTTGCGGCGCGCAAATGCTGGGACATGCCAGGCAAACCTATGTAATCCCACGGCAGTTGGCTCAGGCTGAGAAACACCGCGGCCGCCGGTAACACGATCATTGGCAGCATAAAAGCCCGGCCCAACTGCTGCAGGTTTCCCATAAATGACATAATGAACCTCCTACCAGGGACAAAATGGATCAATCACAATTTACAAGCCAGAAAGCGCTCCCTTTTTCTCTCTCTCGATGTTACGCGCTCCGTTGCTTTTTGTCAAAATACTTTTGCACGAAAATAAAGGGACAATAAAAAGCGGGCCGATCCGGCCCGCTCTGTTGATGATTCTTGGACTGCGACAGTCAGGAACGGTTGTTAAAACCGGCTTTTAACGGTTGCCGCCCTGATATCCGCCTTGGCTGTTATTTTGCCAGCCGCCGAAATGGGAGATCACCGGACCTGCTTGCTCATAAGCATGAGTCGCTTGATAAACCGGGTTTAACGGCGTTTGGGAATGTGCTGGTGTCCCAAAGTTTTGGGATGCATTCATGTTTCCGAATTGCTGCCCCGCCATCGGCGCTTGAGCCTGCTGCTGGTAACCAAAAGTTGACGGTTGGTACAGTGAATGTTGCCCGCCGTATTGTTGCTGCGTGCCGGCTTGATAGCCGACATGGGCGATAACCGGTCCTACATCGCCAAATGCCGTTGCCGGCGAGCTTGCATGGCTCTGTACTTGCCCGTGCGGCACATACGATTGGTTCGAAACAGCCGGCTGCGTATACATACGGGAAATAGGAGCAGCTTGCTGCATACCTCCAAAGCCTCCGGATTGCATGCCGGAATATCCGCCTTGCGGCTTGCCTACAATGGAATTGGACTGTTGATTAAACGTAGGCTGGCTGAGCTGGCCCTGATAATGGGATTGCACATAACCGCTTGGCTGGTATTGCTGCTGTTGCTGCTGAAAACCTTGTCCCTGATACGAAGCAGACTGCTGCGAAAATTGATTCACGTAAAGTCCTCCTTGGCCTAAGCTTAGGGTCTTCCGACTGGAAGCCTTTCTTATTGTGCTGGAGAACCGGTTTTTTTATTACCGTCAGGTTTTGGATTTTCCATTCGGGAGCAAAATGGAGTCTTCTACTTTAATGCAGCGGTCCATTATAACCCTCAGTCCGCCCTCCCCGGCAATCGCCGCAGCATCCTCGTTTAACACGCCAAGCTGAAGCCAGAGTGTTTTTGCGCCAATGGCAACGGCTTCCTCGGCAACAGGAGGCGTATGCTCGCTGCGTCTGAACACATTTACAATGTCCACCGGGACCGGCACGTCGCCAAGCGATTTGTAGCTTTTTTGCCCCAGGATGGCGTCAGCATTGGGATTGACCGGAATAATGGTGTACCCCTTCTTCATCATAGCCTCCGAAACCATGTAGGAGACGCGCTCCGGATTATCCGACAATCCAACAACGGCAATGGTTTGGCTTTCATTCAAAATATCACGGATTTCCTCCCGCGAAGGATTCTGGAATGCCATCGCTAATCCCTCATTTCCTGATATGCGTTATTCTCCCTGCCCTGCTTCCACCCATTCCACTTGTGCGCCCAGCGCCTTCAAATGGTCAAAATAAATGGGATAAGACTTGGCGACATGATGCGCATCGCGAATCCTGATCGGCTTTTTGGAGCGAAGGCCAACAATGGTAAGCGCCATAATGACGCGATGGTCGAAATGTGCATTTATTTCCACTCCGCCCTCCACGCCTTCCGGACGGCCGTGCACGATGATTTCACTCTGGCGCTCCTCTACGGAAGCTCCCGCCTTGCGCAGCTCGTTCAAATAATCGGTAATGCGGTCGCATTCCTTGTACCGTAAATTTTCTACATTATAGAAGCGGGAAGTACCTTCCGCAAACACGGCGGCAGCCACCATGGCCAGAACAGCGTCTGTGGCGTTATCGCCGTCATACTCCACCGCTTTCAGCTTGCCGTTGCCTTTAATGGTAACGATATCGTTATTGTGGCTCAGCGGCACCTCCATCATGCGAAGCACGTCCACAACGGCGCGTTCTCCTTGCTTGCTGTTTTCCACGAGACGGTGCACGGTGACATCGGACTCCGTCACGGCGGCAGCAGCCAAAATAGCAGCGGAGCCGGGATAATCGCCCTGCACGGAATAGGTTTTGGCGGCATAACGCTGATTCCCCGGTACGCGGAAACGCATGTAATCCTCGTCTGCATGAATGACGATGCCCGCTTGCTCCAGCACCTCCAGCGTTTGACCAACAACAACCTTGGATTTCAGATCATGCAGCACCTCGATTTCGCTATCTTCCGCCAGAAGAGGCGTCAGGAAAAGCAGCGCGCTTAAAAATTGGGAGCTGATGTTGCCAGATACTTGAATATGCCCGCCCTTAGGTGAACCGCCCTTAATGTTGATCGGCAGCTTGCCTTCCCTATGCTCGATGGAAACGCCCATACTCATAAGCGATTGAATCAAATCATCGTGAGGCCGCTTTCCAAGCGATTCCGGGTAACGGTTAATAAAGGTAACATCGGGACATAAACTTGCAATTGCCATCAAAAACCGGAGTACGGCTCCCGCATTTCCAACATCCAGTTCTTTAACAGGCTTTGGATTCCGTCCAAACCCCGTAATGACGATTTTTTCATCATCCTCTTCCACAATTGCGCCCAAATCGCGGATACAACGACGCATAGCATCGCTGTCCTCGCTGTGAGCGGGATAATAAATCGTGCTGGTGCCTTCAGCCAAAGCGGCAACGAGCAAATAACGGGTCGTATAATTTTTGGAGGAAAGCGCCTGCAGCTCTCCTTGAAGCTTAGGCGTTGGCGTTACAATAACATCCATGATAGGCGATATCTCCTTTATTTAGACAATAGATTAGGGTGTTTTTCCAGTAGAGCCTTCATAATAAGATTAGCAACTTCTTCTGTAGATAACGAGGTTGTGTCAAGGTGCAGGTGAGCAAAGTCGTACGCGTTTCTGCGTTGCTGCATCAGCGTGCGCACGCGTGTTTCAACATCGCCTTGCAGCAGCGGACGCCCCTTGTCTCCCATCACTCTGGCGATAATGGTTTCCGGGTCGGCAGTGAGCGCCACTACAAAACCATTCTCGAGCATGGTCACGCAATTATGCTTTCGCAGCACGGCGCCGCCGCCGGTAGCGATAACAGCCGGTTCAGGTTCCATCAGAAGGCGACTCAATGTATGCGCTTCGATATCTCGAAATGCATCTTCCCCGTCGCTGGCGAAGATGTCGGCGATGCTTCGGCCCTCCGATGCAACGATCTCTTCGTCGGCGTCCTTTCGGCTCCAGCCAAGCCGTTCGCTAAGCAAGCTGCACACGCTGGATTTGCCTGTTCCCATAAATCCGACGAGCACCAGCTTGTTTGTTGCTGTCGATTCCATAAGGTTCATCCTCACATCATATCATTTTTTTGCTAGCACGGGGTATAAAAAAACGGATTAAGCCGTATGGTGAATAAGGGGTCCCTTTATTCCATTTTTTCAGGAGTGATGTCGATATGACGGCCGATGCCGCCTACCATTCAGCCGATTCCGTGGAACGGCGCATCCGTACCATTCTGGATGTCCAGCACCCTCTGTGTCGCGAGGACGTTGTATGGATGCTGGGTTACATTAAAAAAAAGGTGGCTGACGTCGACCCAGCTATGCTGAATCTGTCGCAGCCACGTTTATTGCTTAACTTTCTTGCTTTCGCCGAAGCTTCGATGGCGCTGATCGAGCGAAGACATTACTCCGACCAGGAAGCCGGAAGGCTTCGGCGTTGGCTGGCGGAGGCCTCATACGGCCTGACCGCCGAAAAAAGAGATTAGGACTGCAGCCAGTTGAAGTGGAAGGTGCCTTCCTTGTCAACGCGCTTGAACGTATGAGCGCCGAAGTAGTCGCGCTGCGCCTGAAGCAGGTTGGCAGGCAGACGCTCGGTGCGGTAGCTATCGAAATAAGCCAGCGCGCTGGAGAATGCAGGAACCGGTACGCCGCATCCTACGGCTGCCGATACAACCTCGCGCCATGCGCCTTGGTACGATTCCACGATGTCCTTGAAGTAAGGATCCAGCAGAAGGTTGCGCAATTCCGGATCGCGGTCGTACGCATCCTTGATGTTTTGCAGGAAGCGGGCGCGGATAATGCAGCCGCCGCGGAAAATCATGGCGATGTCGCCGTAGCGCAAATCCCAGCCGTACTCCTCCGATGCGGCGCGCATTTGAGCGAAGCCTTGAGCATAGGAGCAAATTTTGCTGGCGAACAGAGCTTTGCGAACCGCTTCGATAAAGGCTGCTTTGTCGCCTTGGAACGGAGCCTTTTTCGGACCGCTCAGCACTTTGCTTGCTGCGACGCGCTCTTCCTTCATGGCGGACAGGAAGCGGGTAAATACGGATTCTGTAATGATGGAAAGCGGAACGCCGAGATCCAATGCGCTTTGGCTTGTCCATTTTCCAGTTCCTTTTTGGCCCGCGGAATCCAAAATAACGTCAACCATCGGCTTGCCGGTTTCAGGATCGTATTTGGCGAAAATATCGCGCGTAATTTCAATCAGGTAGCTGTCAAGCTCCCCTTTATTCCACTCTGTAAAGATTTCATGAAGCTCTTCCACGCCTAGACCCAGCACGTTTTGAAGCAAGTCGTAAGCTTCGCAGATCAGCTGCATGTCGCCGTATTCGATGCCGTTGTGCACCATCTTGACGTAGTGGCCTGCGCCGTCCGGACCGATGTACGTACAGCAAGCATCCTCGCCAACCTTTGCGGAAATCGCAGTCAGGATAGGCTCAACAAGCTCATAAGCCGATTTTTGTCCGCCCGGCATGATGGACGGGCCTTTCAGCGCGCCTTCTTCGCCGCCGGATACGCCTGTGCCGATAAAGCGGAAGCCTTTGGCTTCAAGCTCTTTGCTGCGGCGCTGCGTGTCAGGGAAATAAGCGTTGCCGCCGTCGATAATGATATCGCCTTGGTCCAGGTGCGGCACTAGGGAATCGATTGTGGCGTCAGTGCCCGCGCCGGCTTGAACCATAATCAGGATTTTGCGCGGCGTTTCGAGCGATTGCACAAACTCTTCAATTGTATACGTAGGGGTCAGGTTTTTGCCTGCCGCTTCTTTTACGAGATCATCCGTTTTTTCACGGGAACGGTTGTAGACCGATACCGTAAAACCTCTGCTTTCGATATTAAGGGCAAGGTTTTTACCCATTACAGCAAGTCCAATTACACCAATTTGTTGTTTTGACATCAGGTTTTTCCATCCTTCATCTTTATTTTAGGTGGCAATAGCTTTATTCTACTCTTTTTAAGCCGATATGAAAACCGTTTGCCCCGAAAAATGTCATTTTGAAGCCATCAAAATTATTGAAGCGTAGCTTCAGTTTTACTTATGAACCGGAGCTTTTGCCCGTCCCATAATACATTCCCTTTATTTGGTTGGCCCCTTTGGGCGCTCCCTGATATAATAGATGGATTCAACTGGAAGCCGGGCGGCGCTATTAAGCGGGCCGGCTTAGCATAGATACGGGATGGAATACTGGAGGCTTTCTGGATGTCAAAAGGACTTGGATATGCGTTGCTTGCTTATTTGGCTTGGGGATTTCTGCCGCTGTACTGGAAGGCGCTTGACCAGGTACCCGCATGGCAGATATTAGGACACCGGGTTGTCTGGTCGGCCGTTTTTGTCGCCATCCTGCTTGCTGCAACCCGTAAATTTTGGGCTTTTGCAACGGCGCTGAAGAACAAAAAAACGGTTTTTTTGGTTATCGCGTCTTCGCTGCTCATCAGCTGCAACTGGCTTGTTTTCATTTGGGCCGTCAACAACGGACATATGGTGGAAAGCAGCCTTGGCTACTATATGAATCCGCTGCTTAACGTGCTGCTTGGCGTGCTTTTCCTCAAGGAAAGACTGCATGCCGGGCAATGGGCCGCTATCGCTCTCGCCACAACAGGCGTTGTTATCGTTACAATCGAGCATGGAAGATTGCCATGGATTTCGCTTGTGCTGGCAGGGTCCTTTGCACTTTATGGTTTATTGAAGAAAAAAACCGGGCTTGCCTCCACCATTGGTCTGGCTTGGGAAACCGCTTTTGTTACGCCGATTGCTGCCGGTTATCTGATTTATGTGCAAAATGCCGGAACTTCGGGAACAGATGCGTTAAGCACAGGCGGCTGGATACTGCTCCTGCTGGCTGGCGCCGCTACGGTAATGCCTTTGTATTGGTTTGCGCAAGCTACAAGAACGCTGCCTCTTTCCACGATCGGCATTATCCAATACATCGCTCCTACAATTACGCTTGTTATTGGCGTTGGGATTTATAAGGAAAGCTTCGACGCCGCCCGCCTGGTCAGCTTCGGCTTTATCTGGTGCGCTCTGGTCGTCTATACGGTATCCTCTTATCGCTTTTCGCTTCGTGCAGCAAAGGCGCATATTTAAGACGTTGCTCTAACTGTTTAATTTCCAATACAAATCATACCTGACGGCATAGAAAGCAAGGCATAACGTATTAAGCCCAACAAAAAAACGGTCTTTATCCCATCCTTCCGGATGAATAAGAACCGTTTTTTTATGGGCAGAAAACGCCGTCATCATCCCTTGTAACCTCCATGCCATGCGCTGTGGGCAGCCTGTTTTCATTCGTCTTTAAGACTTGAATGCCTTCCTAAAGCTCCAGCTGCAGCATCTCGCTTCTTAAGCCGCGAAGCTTATCTTTGGAGGCTGCAACCGCTTCCTCGTCACCGGATTCCAAAGCCTCGTGCAAAACGGCCAGCTCGTAGTCCAACTCGTACCTTAGCACCAAAGCTCTTTCCTCCGCACGCTTCGATTGAAAAGCCTTGATCATTTCTTCTATAGTGACAAACGGCTTTTTCTGATAAATAATGCGATGCTCCATGCCAGACACCTCCACAAGTCGAATAATTTCACCGAACATAATGCTTTCAATGACGATTTGACGATCCTTGATACGTTTGACAACTGCATGTCCGCGGGAGTCATTAATCAGCTTTTCAAGCAGCTTCGAAAGCTTTTCATCCTTGATCACGTAGTCTCCGACTATTCGGTACCGGCTGCCCAGACGCTGGAATTGCAGCTTTACCAGCTTGCGGCCGGTTCGGATCGAAACCAGGAATTGTCCTTCGGTTTCGCTCCAGTATAAAGAGTAACCTTCCTGAATGAGCTCGCGGATCAAATTCTGGATTTGCCGGCGTTCGAACCGCAACTCCAAATTGCAATATTCGACCTCGTAGTTCTTATTCACGGCAATCCCTCCCTAATTAACGGAATGTTCAGATAATTTGTTCTTATCATTATCTTATACTTCATCTTATGTTATGGCAACTTGGTTTATTGACTAATTTTATTGCTGCTTGCACGATAATTGCTAAGGGAAGGACAAGAGAGGGGACAATGCTCCAGAACTTGGCCGCCTCTTCTCTGCCTTTGCCTATGCTTGTTTTTAACAGTCAATTTTTATTGCTCTCTCTATAGTTTCATAAAGTGATTTCCTCTACTGCTTTTTCCCAGAAGATTTCGCTGCTTTCTCCATTGACCTTCCATTCAATTATGCCTTGAGCAGCGCCTCGTCCGACAATTAGTCGATCAGGAATGCCAAATAAATCAGCATCCTTTAATTTCACCCCTGGCCGTTCATTCCGGTCGTCCACCAGCACGTCGAGGTTAGCGGAGCTTAACGCCTTCGCCAATTTTTCTGCAAGCAACCTTTGGTCCGTATCAGCCATCGCAATGACCACAAGATGAACATCATATGGCGCAACCTCACGCGGCCAGGCTATGCCCGTCTCGCCGCCATGCTGCTCCACCAATGCGGCCATCAAGCGCGATACGCCAATTCCGTAGCAGCCCATGACATAGGGGCTTGGTCGTCCGCCGCGATCCTGAAACGAAGCGTTAAGCGGGAGACTGTATTTGATGCCAAGCTTAAAAACATGGCCTACTTCAATGCCCCGGCGAAAGAACAGCTTTCCCCGGCTGCATGTTGGACATGCTTCTCCTTCCTTAACGTTGCGGAAATCCCCGACTGAAAACGGCTGAAAATCAACGCCGGGCCTGACTCCGCCAAAATGCCAATCCTTCTCCCGGGCCCCGACTACGGCGTTTTCCATTGCCATAACGGCTTCATCGGCATAAACAGGAATATCAAGGCCGATTGGCCCGGCAAACCCTTTGGCCGCATTCGTCGCAGCTACTGTAACATCGGCGCCCGCCAGCTCCACCATCACGGCTCCGACAGCCTGTTGAAGCTTAGTTTCATTAACCTCGTGGTCGCCTCGGACAAGAACCGCTATCGGCTTGCCGTCTGCTTCATAAATGAGCGTTTTGATGATTTCCTGAGGTCCAATGCCAAGAAGCTCGCATAATTCCGGTATCGTGGAGGCGCCAGGCGTATGAAGGCGTTGACGTGAAGCCGCTATTCCGTTAATTTCTCTAGCGTTGTTTGCCGCATCGGCGATTTTGCCAGGCGGCCTGCCCGAGGCTTTCTCCAGATTTGCTCCGTATTCACAGCAGGAACAGGTTACGACAGTGTCTTCGCCGATGTCCGCCAGCGCCATAAACTCGTGCGTTCCGCCGGCATCTCCGATTGCGCCTCCATCGGCTTCGACAGCGAGATAATTCAAGCCAACCCTGGAGAGAATCGCCCTGTATGCCTGGAACATGGCTTCATAGGAAACATCCAGGCCCTCTATGTCTTCGCTGAAGGAATAGGCGTCCATCATCACAAATTCGCGGCCTCGCAGAAGCCCAAAGCGCGGCCTTTGTTCATCGCGAAATTTAGTGCCGATCTGGTAAAGCGTTAGCGGCAATTGCTTGTACGAATTCACATCGCCATGTATCAGCGCCGTTACCACCTCTTCATGGGTGGGACCAAGAGCAAATTCCCGATTGTTCCGATCCTTGACCCGCATCAGCTCCGGGCCGTAATCGTCATATCGTCCGCTCTGCCGCCAAAGATCGGCCGGCTGCATCACAGGCATGATTACCTCCTGCGCACCAGCGGCGTCCAATTCCTCTCGAATGATGTGCTCAAGCTTGCGCAGCACTCTTCGCCCAAGCGGCATATACGTATATACACCAGAGGCAAGCTGGCGAATCATTCCGCCGCGCAGCAGCAAACGATGACTTAGCGCCTCTGCCTCGGCAGGCGTCTCGCGAAGGGTTGGCATTAACTGTTTGCTTTGATAATGAATCATGTTTCCACACTCCCTGCGTCGATAATGATTAAAGACACCTTCAAAATAGACCAAAAACACAAAAAGAGCATACTCGCCAGGGACGAATATGCTCGTGGTACCACCCTGTTGCCGTACATAACACATCTGTGGCGTTACTGTACGCTTCATTGTTATAACGGAATGTTCTATTCCGTCAGCGCTTATTCCATAGGGAGTCGCTGAGGCTGCAAGGCGGGAGCTACGGGTCCTCTGATAAATGCCTTTCAGCGGCGGCATTCTCTCTGTTATCAGCGCATTCCGTTGCTATATCCTTGATCATGGCCTTTGGGATATTATGGTTTTTATCATTCTAGACAGGAAGACGCATTTTGTCAAGCACGGTCTGCCAATCTGGCAGCTCATCACCCTCTAGGTTCAGTTGCATGCAGTTGCCGGTACTCGCCGGGGGTACGCCCGGTCATCTTTTTGAAAGCTGTGTAGAAATGACTCTTGGTCATGAAACCGAAACGCTCGGCGATGTCAGCGATCGGCCAGTCAGTCGTCTCAAGCAGTTTTTTGACATGCTCAAGACGCGTCTCCAGAATATAGTCGGACAAAGTAATGCCAATGACATCCTTGAATACCTGCCGGACATAGCTCGCCGAAAGCTGAAAATGACCGCCTACCCCCTCGGGCGACAGCATCGGGTCGTGTATCCGGCTTTTGACATAATCCCGGATCTCGAGTGCGAGCGTTTCCTTGCGTCCGGAATGCTTCGGTTTGCCTGGCTGGCTAGCCGCTTCATTTATCCTGGTTCTTAGCCATTCCTGCACTTCGTCCAGCGTGCGAAAGCGCTCCAGAAACTGCTGAATGCCGACCGAGCGGTCAAACAAATCAAAGGGCTTTAACGCCTTCATCAAGCCATGCAGGAGCACCGTCAGCTCAAACTGCCTTTCTGCGCGGGAGAGCGGGCGCAGCTGACGCATGATCTCCTCGAGAATCAGGATCGCCTTATCGAGCTCGCCAAGCTTTATATTCTGGATAAAATTTTCGATGAGCAGCTCTTCGCCTTCAGGCCTTACAATGCCTAAATACCTCTGCATATCTTCGTCCTGAAAGACGATTCCTTCGCCGGTGATGAATTTCAGATGGGTCATCTCGTATGAATGATCGTACAGCTTGCGTAGATCGCTATCAGCGCCTACCGCTTCGCTAATGCCGATAACGACACCAATGCGCAGCCACTGTTCGATTTGCTCGGCGATGCGGATCATAGCCTCAGGCACGCTATCGGCGTCTTCAGGATGATGACCCAGCAGGAGCACAACATTGTCGCCGCCAAAGTCAACGCTCTCCGCCGCCCAGCCGCCGCCTCTGAGAATCTCCTTGGCGATATTGCTCATCCCGTATTTCATCAGCTTGCGCGAGCTGAATTGATCATAGCGTTCAACGAAGGCGGCGTAGTGATCAATTCGCAGAACAATCATACGCAGTCGCCCATAGGAAAGCAGACGGAAATGTGACGTTACATAGTTCCGGATCGGCTCATTCAGGACACCCACCATGATCCACTGATGCAAATATTCGCTATCGATGACCTCCTGGTGATTGCGCATGGAATAAACCATATTGTCCACCGTATCGATCAGGACGTCCATGCCTTGCTGGATCACTTTGTAATCAAGCGAATGGCTGGAGAAGTCAGGGGTCTGGTTAACCCGCTTGGCGTCCAGTTCCCGCTTCAACCGCGTCGCCAATTGACTGAAGGGCCGGTAGGAGCGCCGCGAAATCCAGTATAAAAGCAAATTGAGCAGCGCCAGCAGCGCCAGAGAGGAGATGATTACCTGCCGCTGCAGCGTAACAATCTGCCCCTTGGCCTCGCCAGTCCGGGCAATAAAAATCATCGTCCATGGCTGCGATTCCATTGACTGGCGATACAGCGACCATTCCTCCTGTTTAGACCGGTTCTCGCTAGTCTCAGCCTTGCCGCCGCGCTCTGCCGCAAGCAGCAATTCGCGCCCATCAGGGGAAGCGAGGACAGGCTGGTCCTGCTCATCGACGATCGCTACCTCTATGCCCGCCTCATCATTAAATTGCAGCAAGGTCTGATGCAGGACGTCATTATCCAGGAGCATCACCAGGTAGCCGTTATACGCCGCGTTGATCGGAGTTGAAGGGACGACCAGCGCCAAATGCGTCTTGCCGCCGACCGTATGCGCGAAATAACGCAGTACTTTAGGCCGGTCCTCCCGCAGAAGCGTCAGCATCGGCTGATCGTCAAAACGATCCGCCGAGCGGATGCCGACACTGGAATCAATAATCTCCCGCGTATTGACATTGATCAGATAGGTTTTATGAATAAACGGTTCGTTGGCCAGCAAAATCGTCATTGCATTCATGGCGTTCATCGCAAGCAGAGGATCTGGATGATCGGACACAAGCCATTCCCGGATGGTGGGCGCCTCATACATGCTTAAGCCGTAGAATTTAAGCCGGTCCAAAGCAAACTCTGAGCTTTTTAACGTTTGGTCCAGCTTAGCGCTGGTATTTCGATTTATCTCTTGCTGCGCATAAGAAGAAAACTTGGTGGAAATGAACAAGGTGTATGGAACAAATGCAATCGTGAATAGAATCGATAAAAATAAAAACATCCGCAAGTAGGTCTGATTCAGCCAGAATCGATTCACAGGCTCACTCCTCCGGGCGCTTGCATCTGGTCCAAACGATGGAAATGGAAAGCGGAAGAGACAACAATCGTCTCTCCCGGTTCTTTCTTGCCAATAGGATGGTCAAACCTCGTCGACCTTAAACGAAATGGGGTCACGCTTCAGAATGCGGCTGATGCAGAACGCTATCCGGTCGGCATGCGGCAAGACTTCAGAAGCAACCTCGTTGCCCAGTCCCATCACGCGTTCATCCCGCTCGTCATAAGCGGGCCATTCCGGGAATCCCGCCGCATGCGGGACACCCGTTGCGGCAAATCCGGCCCAGTAGGCGCTCATGGCATCCGCCAGCCGCTCATCGCGTGCCTCCCAAGGCCGATCCGTCGACCCCAAAGTATGAAATACATAATACAAATCCGCCGAATGGAAAGCGCCATAAAACGCCTCATTACGGCCTGGCGGCCTACGCGTAAAGTAGTACAAATAACTGTTCGACTGGCCTGCATGCTGCCGGGCTCTTGCCCAGATTACCTTTGACGCTAGGAACTTGTCCCCTAAAAAGCTGCGATAGGCGTGCGCCGCCTCTTGGTCAGTGGTTGCCGGGTACAGCTTGAGGAAGCGTTCAGCCTCGTCTTCAAACTGACGAATCGCCATCGCCTCAAAGGCTTCTAGCGTGCAGTCAATGGTTGCAAGCGTTGTCATTTCTTCGCTCGTCGCACCCAGAATGAGGGGGACATCATGATGCCGACCCTCCAGCATCATGTAAAAGGGGTCCTCCTCATGCACCCAGCCGTCGACAGTAACTGGCAGCAGCCCAAGCGCGCCACGATACAGCTCTTCGTTGCTCATCAGCTCTTGGAATGTCTGACCGCGCAGTTCGTCTATCGATGAAGCTCCTCTAGCCTCTGCAAATCGCACGCCATTGGCTTCGGCTTCCTGAAGCTTGCCAAGCGGACCAAGGAAAATACTTTGACAAACCGCTTTGTGGAACAGTCCCATGGCAAGCGGCGAAGCCAACTTGCTATAGACGCTGAAGCATCCTGCCGACTGTCCGAAAATCGTCACATTGCCGGGATCGCCGCCAAAGGCAGATATGTTGCGCTGCACCCAGCGCAGCGCCTCGATCTGGTCCAGCATACCGTAGTTCCCTGATGATCCATGCTCGGACTCGGCCGTTAGCTCGGGATGAGCCAAGAATCCTAACACAGACAGCCGGTAGTTAACTGTAACGACCACTGCTCCTTGAAGGGCCAGCGCCTCGCCGTCGAACGAAGGAAGTGAGCCAGAGCCCTCAACGAGACCGCCTCCGTGATACCAGACCATAACCGGCCTGCGCTCGCCCGCGTCCGCCGCCGCGCTCCAAACGTTGAGATAAAGGCAATCCTCGCTCTGCTCCTGCTCCTCGAGGAAAAACTCCTCGTAATAGAACGTGCCCCGCGCCGGTATAAACTGCGGGCAGATCGGTCCAAACCGGTCAGCTTGACGCACGCCTTCCCAAGACGCCGGCGGCTGCGGCGGCCGCCAGCGCAGTTCTCCCACAGGCGGGGAGGCATACGGGATTCCCTTGAATACCCTTACCTCATCATGTCTGCCAGCTACTCCCTCAAGAGCGCCGCTATCGATGCGTATTGTAAGCTTCATCGTGACCCTCCTCTACAACTTATCGGATTCATCGTTGAAGAAATGTATCGATTTGTTTTTGCATTTCCTCTTGAATTTTTTTCAATGTCGGACCAGCTTCTTTCCTGAAGCTGTCCAAGCCGGTCTGGGGATCCATTACGCCATTAAATAATGCCGCGTAATATTTGTCCTCGATCGTCTTGTACTTGGTCATTTCGTTCAGTACCGGCTGCGAGTCGAATTGGAAACCTGTCAGGATGTCCTTCTCGAAATTAGCTGCATCCTTGATGAAGCGGTTCAACTCGACCACATCCTCCGACTGCGAGGCGTCGAAACGCTCAAAGGTCGGATTCCAAATCCAAAGGTACGGGAACCAGGCGTAATCGGCGTCCAGCGGCTTGTACTTGTCGTCGCCGACGGCTTCCCAATTTTTTCCTTCCAGCCCGTATGCGAGCAAGTCGTAGTTCTCCTTCTCCTGCGTCCAGTTAAGGAATTGGATGGCCCTTTCCTTATGCTTGCTTGTAACCGGGACGTTAATGAAGTTCCATTGCGAGTAGTTTGTAATGTTTTTGCCCGGCGTACTGTCAAAAAAGGTGACCGCTTCCACTTTACTGCCCGGCACGTTCTTCAGGAGCGTCTGCTCGATGTTATCCTTGACGCCGAAGTCATTGACCGGGATAATCGCCGCCTTGCCGCTGCTGAACTCTCCTTCGTAATCCTTCACGGCCAGCACATCAGGGTGTATGATGCCGTCCTGGTACATCTTGCGGGCGTTTTCTATCCACTCCCATACCTTTGGCTCCATTTCATCGAGCAGGTTGTAGACGATACCGTCGTTATTTTTGTAGTAGAGCGTAATAGTCGACATGGCCTGCGTTCTGCGAATCTGTGTATCCTGATCAAAGCGGGACCGAAACGACGCTTCCGAGAAGAAGGAGGTGGATGGCAGTATCGGCGAAAGACTGCCCTCATTTTCCTTGACTGCATAAGCGAACTTCACTAATTCGTCATACGTCTTGATCGGAGCGATTCCCAGCTTTTCCCGAATGTCTTGACGCACTAAATACGTGTAACCGAAGTATTGCGAAGCACCTAGCGGCACACCATACGTCTTTCCGTTTACCTTGTTGCCCTCGAACATCTCGGCCGGCCGGGTCGAAAGAATATTTTTTCCATATTGGGCAAGAAGGTCATCGAGCGGCTCATAGTAGCCCGATGCAATATTGGAATTCATGGAGACAAGCGGCGAGTCCCAAATCAGGTCAATTTCCTCGCCTGAGGCCAGCGCCATCTGCGACTTCTGCACGATATCCGACACCGGAACAAACACAACATCCAGTTTAACGTTGAGTGTATCCTTCATGCGGCTTTCAGCCTCGGCCAGCACGTTATCGAAGTCAGCCGGACGATTGCCCCAGACCATAATCTTCAATGTCACCGGGTCCAGCTGCTCTCCCCCCGCCCCGGCAGCCGGAGTGGATGGATTTGCTGTTGGCTGAATAGCGGACGAACCTGAATTGCCGCTGCACGCTGCCAGCATAGTCATCGCCAGCAGCAGGCAAGCAAATTTGGCAAACCATTTTTTACTCGACATGGATGTCACAGCCCCTTTTGTTTGTATGGTGGTGTACCGTATAATCAGCCCTTGACGGCGCCAATCGTCAACCCTTGAACAAAATATTTTTGCACAAACGGGTAAAGGAAAATAATCGGGCCAATCGTCAAGCATACCGTTGCCAGCTGGACTCCCTTGACGGGCAGCGGCTTGTCGAACGAGACAGTCCCCCCTTGCAGATACGACTGCATATTCATGTTGGCAATGAGCTGCCGGATCATAATTTGCAGCGGGTGCAGCTTGTAATCGTCAACGAACATAATGGCCAGATACCAGTCATTCCAGTATTGCAGCGCATAAAACAACGTTATAGTTGCCAGCGCCGGTACCGTCATCGGCCAAATGATGCGAAAAAACGTAGAGATTTCGTTAGCTCCGTCGATCTTGGCAGCCTCGCTCACCTCATAAGGGATCGTGCGGTAGAAGGCGACAAGAATGAATGCAAAGAACGGATTGATCAAATAGGGCAGAATCATGGCCCACAACGTATCCTTAAGCCCAAGCCAGATAGCCACCAGCATATAGAAGCCTACCATGCCGGAGCCGAAAATCATGGTAAAGTAGGTCATAAAGGACAAGACGCGGCCGTACTTGGCTTTACGGTGCGCCATAACATATGCAAGCGTGGAGGTCAGAAAAAGCGCCAGTGCGGTGCCAATGACAGTGACGGCAATGGTAACTCCATAGCTGCTCCATAATTGTTTGCCCCGAAACAGGTATTCGAAGGCGTATAGGCTCAAATCGGTCGGCAGCAGTTGGTAACCGATGGTCTGCAAACTGCTCTCAGAAGCAATGGAGTTGCTTACGACCATCCAGAAGGGAATGCCGCAGAATAGGATGAACAACCCGATGACGACATACACCATGCCGGAAAATAGCCGATCGGAAAAAGCCATGGTATCGCTCCTTTTGTTAGAAGAGTGCTGAGTCGCGGTCGATCCTGCGGGCCAGCCAGTTGAACAGCACGATCGTAATCAGCCCCATAATGGCCTGATAGAGCACGACGGAACCCGCCATACTGAAATTGCCCAATTGACGCAGCGCCCGGAACGAGTAGGTGTCTATTACATCCGTCGTAGGGATAAGAATCGGATTGTCGCCGATAATGCCGTAGATCATGCCAAAATCGCCATAGAAAATCCGCCCAATTTGCAGCAGCAGCAGGACAACTAGCGTTGGTCGCAGCAGCGGCAGCGTAATATGGAGTATTTGCTGAAATCGGTTAGCCCCATCCAGTGTAGCGCTTTCATAATATTCGCCGGAGATAGCGGTAATGGCCGAAAAGAAAATAATCGTCACATAGCCGGACATTTTCCAGACGAACAGAATGGTTAAAATATAGGGCCATAGGTTCGCGTTTCCATACCAGTTGTATCCCTCTCCCCCTAGTGAAACAAGCAGCTTGTTCAATACGCCGTCAGTCGTGTTGAACACCGCATATGTCATGAAGCTGACAACGAGCCAGGAGACGAAGTAAGGCAGGAAGATGACGGATTGTGCCAGACGCTTGTAAAGCGCATGCCTCAGCTCATTGATGAAGATGGCCAGCACCAGCGCAATGCCGAGTGTAAAGACAATGAAGAGGCTGTTTATAAACAGTGTGTTCATCGTGACACGCAGCCAGTCGTCGGAGCCGAAAAAGAAAGCGAAGTTGTCCAATCCCACCCATTCGCTCCCCCAAAGTCCATCGCTCGGGCGGAACCTTTTGAACGATACGATATGGCCGATCATCGGCAAATAAGCAAATACTAACAAAAACAATACGCCTGGCAGCGCCAGCAAATACAAATGCCGATTCACCTTTAGTTCTTTATAGATCCCAATCGCAGACACCCCTTTTCCGCTTGCCGTATTGTTTTCCCGGGAATGCCCCCATTTTAGATCAAAACCCGTGCTGTGGTATAGTCCTCATTCTCACTCTCCGGCTCCGCATTGCCCGGGCTGCGGGGTTCTCAATCCGACAGTCAGATTACACACTCGTCCAAGCAGGTCTCTTCTATAGAAATAAAAAAATGCCTACATCATTCCGATGCAGGCATAAAGAAAGTTTAATTGTTCAGACCGGATATTTAACTAGCTAACGGCTGCGAGGCTTTATCCAGATAGAGAAAACGGAACACAAGGCTTAATGCGGCTAGACATAGAATGCCGCCAGCCAAATAAGGCAAGCCCAGCTCCACTGTAAATAGCAGCGATCCCATCATCGGTCCCGCTATACGTCCCAAGCTGTCCATTGATGAGCTTAGTCCGGAAGCAACGCCTTGGCCCACTGTCGTTTTCTGAGTAATCAGCGACGTCACGCAAGGGCGAATCAACGCATTGCCGATTCCGAAAATGGCCAGCGACGTAATGGCCCACCATAGGGAATGTGCAAACAGAAGCAGGAAAAAGCCAATCGCGGATATCACTAGTCCCGCCATAATATAGTGCGGCTCCTGACCTTTGCGGATGCGCCGGCGCACAACGCCGCCTTGGACTAGAGCGCCAACAAAGCCGCAAACAAAAAACAGCAGCCCGACCTGTAGAGGCGTCACGCCAAAGCGCTGTATGCCAAAAAACTGCAAGGTTGCCTCCATTCCCGCCAACGTAAAGGTAACGAAAAAGGCTAAAATATATAAATATTTAAGCGGTCCCCGAAATGCGGTCCATCTGGATACGGCCTTGGTCTGGCTGTTTTTACGTTTCTCGGGCGGCAGTGACTCACCCAGCTTGGCGGCTGCCAGCAGAAAGGTTATGAACGCCAGCGCCGACGCGGCATAAAACGGCATTTCTAGCGATATTACGCTCAGAAAACCTCCTACCGCAGGGCCAAAGGTAAAGCCAAGACCAATAGACATGCCCACAAGCCCCATGCCTTTGGTGCGTTCCTCGGGCGGCGTAATATCGGCCACGTATGCTACGATAACGGAGGCCACCGCTCCTGAAAACAGGCCGCCCATCGCACGGGAAAGGTACATAAGCAGCAAATTGCCAGAGGATAGTCCAAACAGCAAAAAGCTGGCGGAAAAGCCTAAAAGGCCAATCAATATAATCTTCCTGCGGCCGATTCGATCCGACCAGTTGCCCCAGAGCGGAGACAACAGGAAGGAAATAGCAGAATAAAGCGCCAGCATGCGTCCGGTATGTAATTCCGCGCCTTCTTTGTCGGCTGCCAAAATAATTTCCGGCATAACCGGGATGATAATGCCAAACCCGATAAAGGTAATCATCAATATCGCCATTACGATTAATAGACGTTTATCTTTCATATTTCAATCCCCCTGTCCATATATCCTATCACATTTACAACAAAATAACCTTGCATTCCCTCTTGTTTTTGTTATACTCAACTTTGTTTGTACATCTAATCAATGAAAGGCAGGGATTACGACAATGGATCATACTAAAACTCCGCTATTTACAGCGCTTCGCCACCATGCGGAGAATAATCCCGTTCAGTTTCACATCCCCGGTCACAAAAAAGGACTGGGCAGCGACTCCGAATTCCGAGCTTTTATCGGCGACAACGCCTTGTCGATCGATTTGATCAATATAGCGCCTCTGGATGATCTGCACCAGCCAACAGCCGTCATTGCGGAAGCTCAAGCTCTCGCTGCCGATGCTTTCGGCTCCGATTATACTTATTTTTCCGTTCAAGGAACCAGCGGAGCCATCATGACCATGATTATGACGGTATGCTCGCCCGGCGACAAAATTATCGTGCCACGAAATATTCACAAATCCATTATGGCAGCCATCATTTTCGCCGGAGCTAGACCTGTATTCATCTCGCCGGCAAGGGACAGCAATTTGGGAATCGATCACGGAATCACGACACGCGCCGTTCGCCGCGCTCTTGAGCGTCATCCTGACGCCAAAGCCGTATTGGTCATCAATCCGACTTATTATGGCATTTGTGCTGATCTGAAAGAAATTGTGGAGCTTGTCCACAGCTACGATATTCCTGTATTGGTTGACGAGGCGCATGGCGTTTTGATTCATTTCCATGAAAAGCTTCCTATGTCAGCCATGGAGGCCGGAGCGGATATGGCGGCTACCAGCGTTCACAAGCTGGGCGGCTCCATGACGCAAAGCTCGGTATTAAACATTCGTAAGGGCAGGATTAACCCGCATCGCGTACAAACGATTATCAGCATGCTGACAACAACCTCCACCTCCTATATTCTGCTGTCCTCGCTGGACACGTCGAGACGCAATCTGGCGCTGAACGGACATGATATTGCGGAGAAGGCCATCGCTCTTGCGAGCAGCGCCCGCGAGCAAATCAACCAAATCGAAGGCCTGTATTGCTTCGGCAAGGAGATTTTGGGCGATGAAGCTACCTTTGATTACGACCCGACGAAAGTAACCGTTCACGTACGCCATCTTGGCATTACCGGGTACGAGACGGAAAACTGGCTTCGCGAGCATTACAATCTGGAAATCGAGCTTAGCGATATGTACAACATCCTTTGCCTGGTGACGCCGGGCGATAACGAAGAGTCAATCGCCAAACTGATCGAAGCGCTCAAAGGCTTGTCGGAAGCCTTCCACGAAGGAGCCGAGGCGCGTGAGCTGGTTGTCAAAATTCCGGAAATCCCGCAATTGTCGCTAACGCCACGCGATGCCTTTTACGCGGAAACAGAGGTTGTTCCGTTTAAGGAATCGGCCGGCCGAATCATTGCGGAATTTATTTACGTCTACCCGCCGGGCATCCCCATCCTTCTTCCGGGCGAAGTCATTTCGCAAAAAAATATTGACTACATCGTGGATCATGTGGAAGTCGGATTGCCTGTCAAAGGCCCCGAGGACCGCAGCATCCAGAATGTTAAGGTTATTGTGGAGGAAACGGCCATTTTCTAAGCCGTTCCTTCACAAAAAAAGGCATCCCGCGACGAAACCGTCGAATAGGGTTGCCTTTTTCTTATGCCAATCGTTCAGGATTGGTCTTTACGCTTCGCCGTTTTCGGTTTTTGCGATTTCTTCGTAGATTGCTGTTACGCGCTCCCACTCGGCGTCATCCTCGATGCCGACCAGGTAAGCCTCGTCGTTTTCTTCTTCAATGCGGAAAATAACGCCGTCTTCCTCTGGATTTTGACGATCCAGCAATACGGCGTATGCATTATTTTCGGATTCAAATGTATACACCATGACCATTTCGCGTTCTTCGCCTTCATCGTTGGAAACGATAAAAACATGCTCTTCGTGCTCATGATCATGTCCGCAGCCGCAATCTTCACCATGCTGATGCTCGCTCATGATTGTTACCCCATTTCAGTGAATTAATCATACCTGCCCATCGTACCATGACAGCTTACAGCGGGTCAAATATATGCTTTATTTTAGCAGCAGAAAAAATAATTATAATTGAAGTAGCCGTAGCGTAACCTATATTTGCAGCTGTAAGATGGACATTAGCCTGTTAGACAGAAGGAGAAATATTGAATGAAATCTGTTCTTTCCGATTGCCAAGATCATCTTTTTACCATTGAATGCGAGGATATTATGTTACGAGAATTTTTGCCCTCTGATCTGGAGTCCTTTCATTCTCTCACATGGCAGCCTGAAATTTATAATGATTTGCCCGGCTGGAATGTTTCGAAGGAGCAGCGGGAGGAGTGGTTTTTCAATTATGAGCTCCCGGAGAACAAGCGATTTTTAAGCGCGGTATCCCATAATGAAGACATAGGCTCACTTCGGCTGCGACTGGCTATTATTTTGAAGGAGACTGGAGAATTGATTGGCTGGTGTTGTTCAGGAATAAAGGATGAATTGCCCTCGCCAAATCGGGAAATTAAGTACGCCATCTCCAAGGACTACCGGAATAAAGGATTCACAACCCAGGCTGTACGAGGAATGATTACCTTTTTATTTGAAAAAACAGATACCAAGACACTGAACGCTATTGCTCTTATAACTAACCTTTCATCCAATAGAGTTATCCTAAAATGCGGCTTTACATTTCAAAACGTTGTTGAGCTGGATGACGAGCCATACAATCATTACACTCTCGAAAAAGAGGCGTAAGCAGCCCGGCTGTAGAAAATCAAAAACCCCCGGCCGCTGTTTGGCGGATTTGGGGGCTTTGGCTCGCATTCACTAGCTGCGGCTTACGGATTTCTTGAAGTAATCAGCTTTTCCGAAACAACAAACCATTCGTCCGTACTGGACTGCTTCATATGAAATTTAACGGTGTATTTCCCTACCGCATCGAATTTGTAATCAAACTCCTGCGTGACAAACCAGAAATTATCCGCCTGCTTGTCAATCGTTTTGCTTTCGATTAGCTTTTCCTTGTCGGAAGGGTCCGTGATCGTTATTTTCACTGCACTGATATCGGTTGTAACATTGTCAATTTGGGCGAATACTTTTATTTTGCCTGGGTAACCTTTATCAACAATACCAAAGGGAGAGTTCCCCTGGTACAAAAACATATGGACATTGGGCTTGCTCAAAACCGCTTTTTTGGCATTGTTGTCCCAGTCCAGCATTGCGCCAAGCGTTACCGCCATTTGCCGGAGCGGCAAATAAGATCTTCCTTCAATCAACACCCCGCCTTCGTCAAATTCCGCTCCATTTACGATGACCCTCATCTTCTGGGAAGCGGTATTGGCAAAAATCATGCTCCCTCCCCATAACGACAGCAGCATCAACAAAATCGCTACTTTTCTGAACCTCATTGCTGCTCTAACCTCCATCCGCCTGATCTGGATGTTAGTTTATACTCATGCTGTATCGTAAAGTTGCGAGCTTTATTAAACTTTTTTAACCTGAATCAGAAAAAACCGAATTTGTCAAATGCTGTTGAAAGCTGCGCTTGCCTGGGAAATAATCCAGTCTATTTCCTGTTTTATTATTCCAACATTTACGGAAAGGGAGATTGTCAACTCTCCCCCACTTTTGATACAGTGGAGGAAAGAATGTTGGAAGGGAAGGTTTCCATGAGAGTAACCATGGCGGGAACCGGCAGTGCTTTTGCCAAAAAATACGATAATAACAACGCGCTAATCCAATCGGAAGGCCATACGCTTCTTGTTGATTGCGGCATTACGCTTCCCAAAGCGTTATATGAAATGGGACATAGCTTTAATGAGCTTGACGCTGTGCTGATTAGCCACATTCATGGCGATCATGTTGGGGGGCTGGAGGAGCTGGCCTTCCAAATGATGTTTAAATACAGCCGCAAGCCTGTCCTTTATATAGAAGAACGCTTGGTAGCGCCGCTATGGGAGCAAACGCTGCGAGGAGGGATGACGCAAGGCCCGCTTGGCAGCCTGGACGATTTTTTTGACGTTCGCCCGCTTAAGGAGGGCGTCAGCTATACGCTAGTTCCCGGCTTGACGGTAGAGCTGATTAAGACACGGCATATTCCGGGCAAGGACAGCTTTTCATTCCTGTTTAACAATAAGCTGTTCTATACGGCGGATATGCGCTTTGACGCCGGGCTTCTGACAAGCCTGCTTGCGGAAGAGCGCGCGGAAACGATCCTCCATGACTGCCAGTTTGAGGCCCCAGGAGCTGTTCATGCTTGCCTGGACGAGCTTCTTACGTTGCCCCCGGACATTCAAGAGAAGGTTTGGCTGATGCATTACGGCGATGCCATGGAGGATTACCGTGGCAAGACGGGAAAAATGAGGTTTGTAGAGCAGCGCGTAGCTTATGAATTCTGATCCATCGAAGATTAGCTAATACCGGCGCATGCCGGCACAGCCAAAAAACGCTTGAAGGCTTCGGAGCCTTCAAGCGTTTTTTGTTGTCTTGCAGCCATACAAACTGCCGCTGCACGTTTGATAAGTGCAGCGCGTCTATGCTGTCGCTGTGCGATAGTCTTTTGCTCAGAACAAGGGGAGCTGATCCAGATTGTTAGTAGGATCGCCATCGGCATCTCCCCGAATGTACAAATCGCCATCCTTGCCTTTAAACACATTAACGCCGGCAATGACGCCGTTTTGCACTTCTTGAAGGGCAGTAGGATAATCCAGCACCCTGCCGTTGTCCGTTTTGAAGGAAATCAAGTCTCCGTCGCCGTTTTTCTGAACGGCTACAAAGGTTTCACGCTTATTCTGAACGCCCTGACCATTGTTGTCCAACTGGTAAACCTCCCGTTGAAAGCATTTTCTGCATACGAATATACTATGCCACGGGGTTGCATTACTTATTCCTTCTTTTTGCGCTGCGGCCGGGAGCTGGCTTCGTCCTTTTACTTCTGGCCTGTTTTCCATTCCGCGGACTCTTGCCCATCAATCTATCGGAAATTCTCAAGGAGGACCGCAAGCTGCGTCCCCTTGCATTTATCGGAAAACCTGTAAATTGGCTGACGACTGCCGCAAGAGGGCTGCTAATACCGCTAGTGGTATCATTATCGCTGCTTTTTTCATTTCGGGCTGCAACGACGGCCCACAGGGCAACCGCATCCGCGATAACAACCAAAATGGCAGCCAGCAATGCCAAATCATCGGAAGTTAATTCGTTTGGAGTTTCTTCGCTCTCCTGTTTTCTCGGCATCCCCCATTCCCCGCCCATCCAACTGGTATGATAGCAGTCTATTCAAACCAGCCGGGATGGTTTGGGCGAATAGGCAAGAACAGGCATCAATGAGGAAGAAAACGTCGAATTAACTCCTTTTGCAGCTCCCAAACTTTGACGCTGAGATCAACGGGATATTTCTCCGGATTAAGCTTACGCAAATATTCAGGCCAAAATAGCGCCAGCTGCGTTTGATGATAGTTCCGAATGTCCTCCAGATCAGGCAGCGCGGCAACTAGCTCCCCGTTCTGGAACACAGGCTCCAGCATGGGTATGGCCTCGTAGTCATCTACATATTTGTGAAGGTAGGGGTGCTGGGGATCA
>PJUA01000158.1_pt1 | contig 62515 bp, 50 predicted proteins | sample 1512151 | NCBI WGS metagenome assembly PJUA01 (sample SAMN08177678, study PRJNA422409) | Soil metagenome, whole genome shotgun sequencing project. | isolation source: Soil enriched on filter paper: beechwood xylan treatment | place: USA: Madison | collected 2015-01-15
CAATAACGAAGATACAACTTCTTCTGCAGCGGTGTATTCATAATCAGTTGCTTCTTCATCAGCTTCGTAGTATGCATCAGTAGCGAAAGTAAATTTATCACCAGGCATAACCCTAAGCATAATAGCAGTTCCGATACGTCTGTCCGTTTCGGACGCATTCAATCTAATTGCCTTTAAATCTTCAGTATTTATACTACCAGGTTTGTCATCTCTAACTGTTGCAATATTATCAAACAATAATTGTTCGCTATTCGCTGTAGCGATCTCATGGGTGGCAAAGTATTCCTGACCGGATGGCTCGGCCGTAAGTGTTGTTCTTATGTTTCCTAAATGATCTTTTATAAAATAATCGTATACAAATTTAGTAGCAGCAGGTTGGTCCCCGTTGACAAGTGCCAGAGGGCGGCTCCTGCCTTCTTCGTTTAAAATATACTGCAGGACATTGTTCTTATAAATGAAATTCCCCATGTAATCCCAAACTGTAGAGGCTTGGGTTTGTTGGTCATATACTGTTTTTCTCAGCATTCTTCCTGATGCATCATATACGTATGTAATAGTGCCTTTTCCTTGGACCGTAATTACCGCTGGCTTATTCAGATGATTATAGGTGATTGAAGTAATAGACTTATTCGCATCTGTAAGCAGGTTTCCATTATCATCATAAGTGTATTCTACAGGTAAATTGGCATTGTCCTTAAAATCTGGGGTCAGCAATGTGGCCTGCAGATTGACGTCGTCTGAAACCTTAGTCAGCTTGTTGGTATTAGGTACATAGCGGTAGATCAGCCGGTCTATATCAATAGGGCCGGCTTTCATCCCTCTTTGGTTCATGGTCAATATATTGCCCCTATCATCATAGCTGATATTGGAAACCGTATAATCTTTATTGTTCTTCACCCAGCTAACCGGCAGCGTAGGATTATTACGGTACTCAGCATGTATCAATCTTCCCAACCTGTCATAGGTATAGCCATAGGCATTGCGATTAGTATTGTCTGCTGGGATCACCCCGTAATTGTTCCAAGTCACTCCTGCAATACTTCCATTATAAAGTTTACTTTCAAATCCCTCGTCGTAGTAGATATTCTCCCTAAAGTAAGTACTATCCTGATGCATTGAATTACGAGCATGAATAGTTTTGAGCCACCCCTGAATATTGTACTCATGCAGAACATTTGCCATTGGGAATTGCTTCACCGTAATTCTTCCCATGTGATCATAGTCGTAATAAGCTAGGTTATAAGGGGTACCGTCATTGATGGATTGTTGTATTTGCCATACTTTGTCGTTTCCTCCGTAGGCAATATTACGCCTGTATGTCTTGTCAAGTTTAATATGATTTAAGGCCGTACTTGCACCGGGCACAGGCTGCGAAACTGGATTGTGGTGGTGTACCACTTGTTTACTAGAAGCTCCCTGAAAGTAATATAAATTACTACTATACTCGCGGCCTCCCCTTAAATTATCAGTTACAGATTGGATCAATCGTCCATTGGCATCATAATAATTCAAAGTAGTTATCCATTTCGTAACAGAAGGATTATCCGGATCTAATACTTTAAATTTAGTTGCCGTTAGTTTGTCTTTTGTTGCTCCGCTATAGTTGGAAGGTACGACAGTTGGGTCGCCTGAGGGCGGGGTTGGAATTTTTGAAGCATCAAACCATGCCGGTACTAGATCATAGTTATCATAAAAATTGAAAATTAAGTGTTCCGCTCCTATAACATACGGTGCATACAGCTCAACTATCGTAGTAGGATTATAGTTCTGAACAACCATTCTCCATGATCCGGGCTGTATATTGGTCGGGTCGAAAGCCTGGGCCTGCAAGACTTCGCGACTGGCATTGAGCGCAGTTAAACCAGAAATCGTTAACCTATTTAAGCCATCGTAAAAATTATGCTGCCATTTCCCGCTACTACGTAAATTTCCGTCTTGAAAGAGAATTAAGCGCTCTCTCTTATCATACACAAAATATTTAACTGCTGTTCCGGGGACCTTTTCTTCAATAATTAGACCTTTCCCGTTGTATTTATTGAGATAGCACAAATTATCAAGAGCCGCCTGGCTAGGAGGTGACCAACTGTAAGAATATACATGGGTAGTTACATTATTGTTATTAGTGTTACTGTAGCTAAGTACCGGGGTTATGGCACCTGGGGGAATGATGACTCTAACCCTGTCTAAATCATCATAAACAAAAAAAGTATAGGCATAATTTCCGGGCAGCATATCTGCAGGCGCCATTGCCGGAAAGAACTGTGGCCGTTCATTTTTGAATAATGATCGTGTCATTAATACTTTTCCTTGTTTATCTTTAATTTCTTCTTTAACATTACCATCTTCATCCGTGATCTTTTTAATATATAAAGTACCCTCGGGGTAATTTCCCAGATAGGAAACCGAATTATTTGCATTGTCAAAATGAAAATTGGGAAACGCACCGGTTGTCTTAAAATAGGTGGGTACTATTCCACCAAAAGTATAAACTTGATCCGCATTGAAAGTTTCATCTATCTTTGTTCCTCTGCCACTCCCGACCCAGCTTTTACCTGGTGCTAATTGCTTTTCAATTCGGTTTAGTGGTGAGTTATCGTACTCTGTTTTGCTATATGGCGGTTGTCCATGACTTAAAGGATAGAAACTTTCTAATTGCGATTTGGGTAAGTGGTCAAATTCCCCATAAGAATTGTGTGCTGTCTTCGCATAAGGCAAATATGCTATACTTTGTCTTCCTGCGTTATCATAAACAAAATATTGTACAATATCATTGCCGTCTGCATGTCCTCTTTTGTCAACGGTTTGCAATGGTCTTCCCAGCCCATCAAAGAACTCTGTAATTTGCCGATGTTTCAGATTGGCTCCTAGTTGGTCTACGGGCTGTTCGGGGGTAAAAGTTCTGATGTAATTTAAAGGCTCTCCGGATGTCATATTGTAAAGTGATGGATACGGTGCCGAATTACTTGATGGTCCAATGGAGGTCGGTATATTCTCCGTGGGAGTATTCGCTGGCTGAGCATTTAAAGTTGTGATAGCTAATAAAGATATTACAATTTGGGTTGCCAGGTAACTAAAAATATTTATCCTGACTTTTTTAGGGTATTTAGCTGTAGTATTGTTATTGTTGGATGGCATAAGTATATTGTTTTAAAATTTTACCAGACTGGTCCTTAATGATTGCCAATCTATTAAAGCAATCGTATTCATAATAAGTAATCATACCATTTGGCGCAGTTTCCGAAGTCATACCAACAAGAGGCCTGAAAGTATATGTGGAAACCTGCGCATTGGGTAAGGCTGCGCGTAACTGGTTTATATATGTTCGAACCTGCTGGTCAGAAATCTCCGATACTATTGGTTGTTGTGGAGTGCCAAACATTTGGTATCCCCTAAATATATGTGATAATATTGCATTTGATAATACATTTTCAATTTCGGTGTAAGTAGCGTTTGAGATTTTGGCAATCGGATATTGGCCATTATTGTACCCCCAGATGTAAGAAACTTTCTCTTCTCCATTTGTCAACATTTCTAAGGGATTACCAACACTATCGTACCTAACCACCTGAGTCTGTTCCAGATACCGTGGATCTTTGACAAGTTGCCAATTGTTTCCTGTTGTGTAAGAGGGTGCAAAGTTATTTTCAAGATCTGTATTTTCTATTTTAAAAGATCTCTTTAAAACCGGGACATAGTTCCCAGTGAAGCCATACGAGGATAAATTGGAGCTTTTAAGATATAAAGAAATGCCTTTTTTTAAGAATACAGACTTTTCTACATGTATAGCATTCATGTTTTTTAGCTTTAGAGGGGCCATACCTTCTTGAAGTCCGATTAATCCTGTAGTAACATAATCTAAAGGGTACTTTATTTTCGTTACAATTTCATGACCTGAACTCGTACTTTCAATAGTGGAAGTAACTTTTGCATGTTTTTCTCCGTCATAGATATATTGCTCTGAACTTGTAAAGGGAATATTTGTTGCCGGATCATATTCAGTTGTTACTTTTCCAGTAGGGACTTTACGAACATCAGTCAAATAAGCATATTTAGAGACTCTGCTTCTGTAATGTCTGACTCCAAATTTTAAACCATACACTTTCGATGGTGCGGTATTGCCATTTTTGTACAAGACCTTGTAAGTAAAATCCTCTGATTTAATCAAATCACCGGCTTCGTTAAAGAACTTCTTTGACAGTAAATGGCCCCTGTTCCAATCATAGTTAGGATTTTCTGGAAATGGGAAAATATTAGCGGTTAATGCTTTAAAGGGATAGCTCGGAACAGTTTGGGTATTAGGAATAGGATGATATGTGTAAGGATATAAGGTGTATATCATTGGCGGATTATAAAGTCCGTCGCATGTTCCATTGTCTTCAAAAGAACAATCGGCACCTGGTGTAGGAGGCAATGCATCCGTATAATTATACCAATTGGCAGGCATAGAAAATTCATATTGGGTTTTCCCATTCCCATTTATAGATTCAACGACTTTTCTATAAGCTATGGGAGATCCCTGTGACGTTCCCAAAGTGGCCTGTGGTAAGCTAAACCGATCAACTGCACCTCTGTAATAAGTTTGATTAGCTGTTGAAGGCTCTGATCCAACATAATCATCAAAGTGAAATACCGCAAAAACAGGAATACTAAAAGCTCTACCTGTAGACTGCCCATTGATTTGGTAGAAATAATTATATACGATGTTATTATTTGCACTTATTCCATCATATTTAGTTATTTTCTTTATCCGTAAGCCACCACCGATAAATTCATCATTAATATCTTTGTATTTGTGTGGTTCATACTCGTATGTCGTCGAACCTCCTGTAGGATAGTTTATCTTTGTCAAAACACCTATATCCATAAGAGCTGGATTTGGAAGTCGGTTGCCGCCTGGCAAGGTATACTCAGGGCCAGTAAAATTTGTACGTTTCTGAACGCTAAATCTCCTACTGTCAGTAGCAATAGAAGGATAAAGATAAATCTTGGGGATCATCGATGCTATATTATCTGAAGCTCCGTTGAAATATCCCCATAGATCCTGTTGAAATGATAATCTTCGCGGGAGCCTTTGAGCTAAACCATAACCAGGAAAACCATTATATTTATACTCAAAGGTAGTCGGAGGAAGGGTACAATTATTGGCACCTAACTCCTGTATACTCCTGAGCCGAAGCCGCTTAAAAAAAATTTCATGGTCAGGATCATGCTGTTCGTAAGGGCTTTCAAAATAATCTTGCGTAAATTTATATCTTTTAACTATTTTGTCTTCCAGGTAGTTGATTTCTACTCCCGTAATTGCTGAAGGGTGACTATAGATGTGTTGAAGCGGGGCTTGTAAGTCTTCACGGCTAAAGCCTCCATTAAAGTTAACCCGAGTATGTGTCCCGCTTATGCTCGTCAGTCTTTTACCTCTTATTTTTGTCAAATGCCAGACAATAGGGTACCCGCAATTATCTGTTTGAGGATTGTAGGTATCTGCTTGATTTGGATAGATCACTGTTTGAGCTCCAAGCTGATTATAATATTGATATTCCTCATTAACATAGTTTAGGTTTACAGTATTATTTTGAGCTGTTGTAATTTTGCTTAAATACCAGCTTGAATTAAATGTTTGATTTATGTCGAAATATACTCTAACTGGATCATTCCCCGCATAACTGTAAGTATTCATAATACTATTAGTGGTCTCCACTTCTGAAAATTCATAAGTATTGCCCATATCGTCCCGAACAACAAATTTGACTAATTGACCATTCATATCTAGGCTATGATCAATGGTAAGGTCATAATCAGATAGTAGTTTTATTGTTCTCACGCCATTGATGACTTCAAAAACAAATTTTCCCGATTTTCCGCAAAAATTAAAATAGAAAATATCAGGTTCTGTATCTTGATACTTTGAATAAACTGCATATCTAGGTCTAGCATTGCCCATAACCGTGGGGTCCTTTGAATAAAGGAGAATATTGTCAGGGTCAATATAGTTAAAGTATACAAAAAAGTATTTTCTGAAGAAATTATTAAGTGAGTAGTTACCACCTAAACTTTGCTGCCTTGCAGTTAATGTATCTTTTTTAAACACATATAACATATCTACATCATGGATATTATTGCTATAAAATAATCCAGTAGTACAATCAGGCCTCTCTCCGATCCCGTTCCAGTATCCCCAAAAACCTTGTGGACAGTTCCCTGCTTTCTTATCATCAGGAAGATCTTTAACAGCTCTTGTAATGACTCCTCCTGCATTTAATGACCAGCCAAGGCCAATATTGGATGGAGTTTCGTCAACCTTAATTCCACCTGGGTGGTAATTTAGGTAAATGGGTAAGTTGAAATCTTTTTCTTTAACCTCTGCAAGTGGTATGGATATGTCCGGGGTACCGGTAAAATATGAAATTGGATTATCTACATACTTACCTAGAGAGGCGGCTGTAGGGGACGGCCCTATAACCGTTTGATTTTCTAACAGACTTTGTTCTTGAGCAAAAGTTATAGAATTCCATGTTAGACTAAATCCCAAAGCAATTAAGGCGACTAGATGTTTGAGTGGCATAAGTTGCATTTTTTTGTATTTCATTTTCATATTTAGCATTATTATAATTTCCAGCCCAGCCGGATGATCCAGGGAGAACTGATCTTTGTTTTATCGTTTAAAAAATTATAGCCCACCAGCATAGTGCCTTGAAGCTTTGAATTGATCCGGTAGCTTTTCATAATGCCTAAATAGGCTGCATCCTGCAACAAACCCATAGCCGTCTTTACATTTGTAAGATTACCATATTGCTCCTGTATTTGGGTGTAAGCCCGGTTCATGGGTCTTAAGCTCTTTTCATAACCACCCTGCAAGCTGATGCCCCATACCAGTTTATGGTCCAGGAATACTCTGCCCACTACGCCTTCATAGCTTAACCGTAAGTGTTGCCAGTCACGGCCCAGGCCCAGGCTGCCATCCAGGCCTATACCTATACTCAGGGCTTTGCTTTGCCGGTAGCTTAGGTTCACTCCCATTTGCAGCATTACCGGTCTTGTGCCGTCTGCTGAGGCTCTTTGGGTCTGGAAATTATACTGGGTTTCGAAACGTTGCCAGAAGGGGATGCCCCGCATAGGATTTTTAAAACCAGCTGGTTTTTTCAGGCTATTTTTAGCGGCTTGTATACCATTCCGCCCTTCAGCCAGTTTTTGTTTGCCTTCATTGAGGGTTTGTTTGGCCTGCTTAATCTGTTGTAAAGGTTTGTCTAAAGCCCCGGTGTATTGCTTTAATTGCTCACCGGCCTTTTGACTTATATTACCCAACTGATCACCGAACTGTTGCTGTAATTGTTCGCCCACTTTAGCTTTGGTCTGGTAACCCATAGCTTCCAGTTCAGCTGCAGATTTACCGGCCAGGCTACTGCCTTTATTAGGGTTCAATTGTTCTTCGAAACCATCAATACCCCGCAGGTAATCAAAGGCTTTTTCTTCCGCTGAATCGGGTTCCTCCAATACTTTTTTCCAGTAAACAGCCTGTTCCTTGTATTGCAAACCAGTATTGTTCAATTTACTGCCATAGATTTCAAGTTTAGTTCCTTTTAGCAGTCTTTCCAATGCACCGGTACGCGCAGCCACCTGTTGTTGCAGGTACTGTTGTAAGGCGGCTTTTTGTTGTAGTGCGGATAAATCGAAAGTGTTACTCAGGGGATGATCGGCATACTTTCCCATGAAGTTTTGAAGGCCCTGCAAGGTGTCCAGGACAGACTTTCCCCTGCGACCCGCAGTATTCAGTTTTTGAATAAAGGCGGAATCCTTAGACTGCCGCATGAGACTGTCCATATCCGGGCTCTTTAAAGCAAGGTATTGCTTGTATTTCAGGGAATCAGTTTGTTGGAGTTTGGATTGAATTCGGGATTCCTGTTTCTTGAGTTTTTTAAGAAAGCTTGCATTGGCCGCTTCCAGTTTGCGGTAGTAACGTTTGCTCTTGGTTATCTTCTTTTGGAAAATAGTATTTGCGGCCTGTTCTATCGCGGTGCTGTCGGAGGGGAAGGATTCTTTAAAACCGGTGATGCTATCACTGTGAAATATTGTATCTGCAGTTCCTTTAGCAAATGAAAAGTTGCCGGCTCCAATGCCAGGTATGATTACTAACCATAAAAACGTTAAGGTCCTTAGTTTCAAGACTTCGGTTTTTCAAAATTTAAATACAATAAAATGTTGATGCTATTTTTAGCGATCAGCTTTATATTATTTTAAAAGTACGTTATGGTTTATTCCGATCTTCTACGAATGCTGTCACTGCTTATGTAACCGTAACGCTATATTGAATAGATGTCATTCTATTTAATATGGTTGGATTCATGGTTGGGTATTAATTGCATTAGATATAAGAACATCTTGCAATCTGTTAAAGTAACGCAAAACTAGATTTGTTTTGTGTAACTGACAATGGGGGAATTCCCGTATTTTTTACTTTTCAACGGCAGCAATAGTAACTATTGAGGTTCTTTTTTTAATAAATACGGTAAGCTTCTCGATTGATTTTACGGGGTTTGTTGCATTTGGTATTGTATATATGTGTATATCGCTTTTTCCTATTAAGAATAGGTCTTCCATTGCTTATACTACTGAATCTGTCTAAACCTCGCTTTAACGCATTCGAAGAGTTAACACTTACTAACCTTGGCCATAGGGAAGGCGCAATCAAAAGATTGAAGAATCTCGGTCTAATGCTTCAAAGGATACGCTAAAGAAACTTGATAAGAGACAAAAAAATAGCTGCCCTTTAGGGACAGCTATCTCTTAAATTATATACTATGTAGCGCAACTACACATCAATCTTCGCATACTTTGCATTAGCTTCGATGAACTCCCTGCGCGGCCCTACTTCTTCGCCCATCAACATGGCAAATACGCTGTCCGCCTCAGCAGCCGAATCAATCGTAACTTGCTTTAATGTTCTTGTTTCCGGGTTCATAGTAGTTTCCCAAAGCTGCTCGGCGTTCATCTCACCCAAACCTTTATACCGTTGAACATTTACATTATCTTCTTTCCCGCCGCCTGCCAGTTTCACAACAGCAGCTCTGCGTTGCTCCTCGGTCCAGCTGTAAATAGATTCTTTACCTTTTTTCACCAAATACAAAGGCGGTTGGGCTAGGTATAAATATCCCTGCTCTACCAACGGTTTCATATAGCGGAAGAAGAAAGTCAGGATCAGCGTTGCGATGTGGGAACCATCCACGTCGGCATCGGTCATGATAATGATCTTATGGTAACGTAGTTTAGTCAGGTTCAGTCCCTTCGGATCGTCTTCTGTACCTACGGTAACCCCCAATGCTGAGTACATATTCTTGATCTCCTCATTTTCGTAGATCTTATGCTCCTGTGCTTTTTCCACGTTCAGGATCTTACCTCTTAATGGCAGAATGGCCTGGAAGTTACGGTCACGGCCTTGTTTTGCCGTACCACCTGCCGAGTCCCCTTCGACCAGGTACAACTCACAACGTACAGGATCTTTATCCGAACAGTCGGCCAGTTTACCCGGCATACCGCCCCCGGTCAGAACGCTTTTACGTTGTACCAGTTCTCTTGCTTTTTTGGCCGCGGCACGTGCCTGGGCAGCAAGGATTACTTTATCAATAATTAATTTTGCTTGTTTTGGATTTTCTTCCAGGTAAAATTCCAGCACTTTTGCTACCGTTCCGTCCACGATACTGCTCACTTCCGAGTTACCCAGTTTGGTTTTGGTCTGGCCTTCAAACTGCGGCTCAGGCACCTTTACAGAAATGATCGCGCTTAAACCTTCCCGGAAGTCATCGCCCAGGATTTCAACTTTAGCTTTTTCAAACAACTTGTTCTTATCGCCGTAAGCTTTGAAGACCCGGGTGATCGCCCTGCGGAAACCGGCAACGTGCGTACCACCTTCAATAGTATTAATATTATTCACATAAGAGAATATATTCTCACTGTAGGAAGCATTGTATTCCAAAGCAACTTCAACAGCTACATTAGCAGCGGCATCATGGCCTTCCATATAGATAGGCTCAGGAATTAAGACATCTCTTTTGGCATTCCTGTCCAATAACTGGATAAATTCAACGATACCACCTTCACTCAGGAAGTTCTCAGAATACATCTTGCCGTTATCGTCAATTTCCCTTTCGTCTGTCAGTGTAATGCTGATCCCTTTATTCAGGAAAGAAAGTTCCCTGAGGCGGGCCGCTAAAATATCTTTATGATATACTGTTGTTTGCGTAAAAATAGAAGGATCAGGCCAGAAGGTCTGCTTAGTACCTCTTTTATCGGTAGTACCTATTTCACGTACATCGTACTGCGGAATGCCACATCGGTATTCCTGTTCAAAAACTTTTCCTTCGCGACTTACTACTGTGTGCATCAAAGTACTCAATGCATTCACACAACTCACCCCTACACCGTGCAAGCCCCCGGAAACTTTATAGGAATCCTTATCGAACTTACCACCGGCATGCAATACAGTCATTACAATCTCCAGCGCAGACTTCCCTTCTTTGGTATTAATACCGGTAGGAATACCGCGTCCGTCGTCCTCTACTGAAACAGAATTATCGGTATGGATAATTACAGAGATGTTTTTACAGTGGCCGGCTAAAGCTTCATCGATGGAGTTATCCACCACCTCATACACCAGGTGATGTAAGCCTTTAACACCGGTGTCTCCTATATACATCGCCGGACGCTTACGAACGGCCTCCAAACCTTCTAATACCTGAATCGAATTGGCATCATAACCTGGCTGTACCACTGTAGTATCCTTATTTTCCAAACTCATTTTTTATATTTAAATTTCTTAAAATATTATGCCGGAATGGCAACACACAAAGATACGGATTTTAATGCATATTTCCAGTTAAAAGGTGCATAATTATCCCCATCCTTAAACGGAGTAAAAATACAGCATTTACGCACTTAAAAGGCTATTGATGGCGCCTAAACCAGGGGCAAAAAACGGTTCTTGTGGAAAAAAGTAAATAATGCCTGAAATTCCTGTTATTTAGTTATTACATTTGTAGTTAAAGCAATTAAAAACAGTTTAGTAAGATATGAGTTTGACGATTAGAAAAATTGACTCGAAATCAGATTTCAAAAAATTTGTTCAATTACCTTTTGATTTATATAAAGACAACGCGTACTGGGTACCGCCAATCAAGGACGATGAACTTAAAGCTCTTTCCCCGGAGACCAATCCTGCATTTAAATACAGCACTGCAGCCTTCTGGCTGGCAGAAAAAGACGGCAAAGTGGTCGGTCGTGTAGGCGCGATCATTTCCCCGGCAGCCAATGAAAAATTTAATGAGAAAATGTGCCGGGTTTCCCGCATCGAATTCATAGATGATGCAGCAGTCGTAAAATTACTATTGGATACTGTAGAGCAATATGCCCTGGAAAATGGCATGGACGGCGTTCATGGCCCCCTGGGCTTTACCAACCTGGACCACCAGGCTATGCTGGTAGAGGGCTTTGACCAATTACCTTCCATTGCTTCTGAATACCACCTCCCATATTATCATAAACACCTGGAAGCCTTAGGCTATGAAAAGGAAATCGATTGGGTAGAGTTTAAATTAAAAGTATTAAAAGAAATCCCGGAGAAGGCGGTAAAGCTGAATGACCTGATCAAAAAGCGCTATAACCTGACCGTAAAGAGCTTCGACAACAAAGAAGAGCTTAAAAAAGTAGCTATGGATGTGTTCCACCTGCTCAACACGGCTTTTGAAGAACTGTTCAGCTTCGTGCCTATGCCGGATGATCTTTTACAGTTCTACGTCAACAAATACATAGAGGTTTTGAACCCTAAATTCGTAAAAGTAGTACTGGATAAAGACGAAAAAATCATTGGTTTTATCGTAAGCTTACCTTCTTTAAGTGAAGCGATGCAAAAAGCAAACGGGAAACTATTCCCATTTGGCTTTATCCATATCACCAAAGCCTTAAAGCATCCTAAAGTGGCTGACCTGCTGCTGACGGGCATTCACCCCGACTGGCAGGCACAGGGCGTAAGCGCCTTGCTGATCACGGAGCTGCAACAGATCATGATCGAACACGGTGTGGAATGGGTAGAAACCACGGGTATGATTGAAACCAATGAAAAAGCGATCAATCACTGGAAAAACTATGAGCATATCCAGCATAAACGCAAACGTTGCTATCGGAAGATGCTTAAGTAACCATTTCATAACATTCAGTGAATATATTGCGGCTAAAAGCGTAACAGATGCCCTACTTCGGAAAAAGATTATCCCCAAAGCAAATCAGCCTTAGCGCCGCAAGCATTCTTGCGGTCTGTATCTGGGTGCTTGCGATTGTTCTAGGCAGGGACTGGCAAACCGCCTTGCTGATATTGGCAGTCAGTTTCGTGCTTGCCTATGTTATTTTCTATTATTTCCTGAAGAAATTTATAGACCAACGTTTAAAATTGCTATATAAATTCATCTATGACACCAAAGCCGGCCGGAAAGAACAGTTTTTCTACAACAAAATATTGCCTAAGAAAACTATTGATGAGGTAGAACGTGAGGTAGCGCTCTGGGCACAAAAGAAAAACCTGCAGGTACAGCAATTACAAGTCAATGAGAAATTTCGCAAGGAGTTTCTCAGTAACCTGACTCATGAGTTAAGAACACCTATTTTTACGGTACAGGGCTATGTACACACCTTACTGGACGGCGCTATTGATGATGAAAATGTAAACCGGAAGTTCCTGAGCAATGCCAGCAAAGGGCTTGACCGCCTGGTACACCTGGCCAGCGACCTGGCCCAGATCACAGAGCTGGAATCGGGGACGAACCCGCTCGTATTGACCAATTTTGACCTGCATCACCTGGTAAATGATGTGTATGAGGAGCTGATGCTAAAAGCCAGGGAGAAACAGATCCACATGAAATTTAAGGATGACGACAAGGAAGCTGTTATGGTGCATGCTGACCGGGACAAAATCCGGCAGGCTATTGTCAATATCGTGGAAAATGCCATTAAATATGGTAATGAAGGCGGCAGTATAACGACCGGTTTCTGGGACCTGGATACGGATAAAACTTATATAGAGATCTCCGATGATGGCCCCGGTATTGAAGAGCAGCACCTGGACCGGATCTTTGAACGCTTTTACCGTACCGACAAAAGCCGGAGCAGCAAAATCGGTGGTACAGGGCTTGGATTAGCGATCGTAAAACATATTATTGAAGCGCATCATCAGATCATTAATGTAAGAAGTAAGGTCGATGTAGGCTCCTCCTTTGGTTTCAGTCTCAACAAGCAACCCAACTAAAACAGTTAAGTATCCAGACTTATGAATAATAATAATGTAGAGAAAGATTTCATGCAATCTGCGGCCTACCGGATGATTGTTTTTACTTTAAGTATTGTTATTCTCATTTATGCCAAGTCGGTTTTACTTCCGCTGGCATTCGGCGTGCTATTTGCATTGGCGCTGATCACCCCGTCCAGGTTTTTAGAGAAAAAAGGTATTCCCAGGGGGCTTGCCGCTACTATCTGCCTGATCATAGCGCTTATACTGCTCTCAGGGATATTTGTTTTCATCTCTTCCCAGATTTTAAATTTTGAAAAAGACTTCCCGGTACTGGAAACCAAGTTCTTAGGTCTCATCAGCGACCTCCAGCTATTTATTCAGCACCGGTTACATGTTTCCGAAGATGTGGTCCGGGAGAACCTGTCTCCTATGCTGAACGATGCCATGGCTATGGCGCCTAATGTCATCGGCTCCCTCGTCGGCTTCTTTTCCAATTCATTATTTATTGCAGGTTTTACCTTTATTTATACCCTGATGATCCTCGTTTACCGGGACAACATCCTGCGTTTTTTCAACGACAGTTTTGACCATGTGGAAGGCGTTTCCAAATACAAAATTGCCAGTAATACCCAATTTGTTATCCGGAATTATATTACGGGCTTACTGTTAGAGGTACTATTTGTAGCCTGTACCCTGTCTATAGGATTTTTGATCGTAGGGGCCAAATATGCCATATTGCTGGCAGTTATTTCCGCTATCATGAACCTGGTACCTTATTTAGGCTTTATCTCGGCAGCGGTTATCAGCATTATTATTTCGTTTGCGACTAACTCTCCGCATGTAGCTTTATGGGTAGGTATTATTTCCATTGGTGTTCACCTCATCGACAGCAATATCTTCCTGCCGGCTGTTGTAGGCAATAAAGTAAGTATCAATGCTTTGGCTACTGTATTGGGCGTATTTATCGGCAGCCTGATCTGGGGCATACCCGGCATGTTCCTGGCCGTTCCGGTAGTGGCCATTGTAAAAGTGATCTGTGACGAGATCCAGGGCCTGAACCATTGGGGCATACTGCTTGGAGGCCGGCAAAAAACAAAGATAATCCGGATCAAAAAGCCTGCTATCAGTAAGAAAAAAGATTAAACACTAGCGCGATCAGGAAACGAATACCGGTTCGAAGCCATCAACAGGTTGAGCACATAGCTTTAGGTACACGAGGGCGGTAGTAAAAATATCCCGGCTGCAATAGGCTGCAATGCGTTGCAGATTATCGTCTTCCCAATATACCCTGGTCACTTCACTACCATCAATATCTGTTTTCGAAGAAGGCACACCCAATACCTCCGCCATAAGGTCCAGGGAAATATAATGTTTATAATCCCCGAACTTCCAGAGTTCCAGGGTATCTATATGGGGGACCTGCCAGGGTTTCATCCCCGACAATTGCAAGGTTTCCGGTAAAGGCAATCCGTTAATCAGGACTCGCCTGCATATATAAGGTAAATCGAACTCCCTGATATTATGACCACAAAAAACAATGTTTCCGTCATGCTCTTGCGCTAAACGTTCCAGAAGCGCACAAAAATCGGTTAATAGTTTTTGCTCCTCCCTATCTGACAAGGTCTTCACTCTTACCTTTTTGCCTTCCTTATCTATAAAGCCCAAACCTATACAGACAATCTTGCCAAATTCCGCATAAATAGCCGCTTTATTGAGGTAATTCAAGTCAGAAGTTAAGGTTTCCGTAACGTTTTTAAAGAAAGCAGCCTTATGCTGCCAATGCGCCTGCATGGATGCCGAAAGTTCCTCAAAATTTCTTTTTTCACTAACTGTTTCTATATCAATTACTAATTCCATTTTTAAAAATATTTTAATGTTAAGAACTTTTGTTTTACCACTAAATCAACTAGATTTGTATTACACCTAAAGAAAATCTTTTTAACCTAACATCGCCCTTAAGTAAATTTTCAACTTTCTGACAATGAAGTTACGTATTCTGGCGATTTATATAATCATTTTATCTATATTTAGTTTTTATGCCGGCGCTCAAGAAAATATAAATCGCAAACCTTATTTTGAAGGATCGATCCAGTACAGTATTAATTTTACTGACTTACAAGGCAATAATATTAACAAGAAAATGGCGCCTTTTTTTGACCTGGGACAAACCATGTATGTTGACCGTAATAATTACAAAACGATCAATGAAAAAAATCAGCATGTGAAATTGTTCCAGGGTAAATACAATGCCTATTTTTTCTTTAACCGGGACAATACTGCCTATAAAATAGACCAGACCAGCAAATCCAGTCAGCGGACCCGTGTGTACGATGTGGATGATGTGGATACTATATTAGGCTATCCCTGTAAAGCTGTAAAAGTGGATGGTGACTATAGGGCTTACATTTATTTCTACAATCCGGATATTAAGATTGACATTGAGCCTTACCAAAATTACAATATGGAAGAGTGGAATGTCTACCTAAAAGCAGTGGACGGTGCCTTGCCTTTAAGGGTGATCACTATTGATATTCGTAGTAAATTTATCGAAGATAAAGTCGCGATTAATCTAAACCCAATGAGTCTGGCATTAAGTGAATTCGATTTCCCAAATACCGTGAAACTCCGGAAACTTAAATACGGCATGGACCTGATTTGGTAAATAAATCCCAATAAACCGACAAAGCGAAATAGCGGGATTAAAAATCTTATCTTCGCGTTCTTAAATGCATTATAAAATTTTCAAGATTGTTTTAGGCTTCATACTCAGCCTGTCTCTCAGTTTCAACTTAGGGATCAAACAACTTGTGCATAGCCATTCCGGGCATACGGATACGGTTCACAAATGCGGCTCAGAGCAAAAGAATGCCTATGCTAAATTCTATATTGACCAGGAGCACCATCACTGTGACTATTTAACAGAGGTACTCCCCCATTTCACCAGTACTACTTTTCATTTCGAACTGAATCCGGTTTATGTACCGGTATATCAGGTATATAGTTTACATCACCACAATATCATTCCTGGTGATGTCATCCTCCATTCCTTACTTCGCGGCCCCCCAACAACGGTTTAATAATTATTAGCGGAAGCGTTAAGCTAAACGCTTCCACCTATTACGGCTGATTCATAAAATCATGCCGGGTATTTATATTATTAACCATATTGCTTATGTCTTACTTGCCAAAGGTAAGGCTGGCTCTCCTGACTGGCGTCCTCTTCTCTACATCCCTTATAGTAAAGGGACAAGGTAGTGATTGTACCCGTACCCTTACAATTATTGTAAAGGAGCAGGAAAGCGGCCAACCTTATGCCGGTTCCGGTTTTACTGTTGCCCAACAACAGGGATTTACCGATGAGCACGGAAGTGCCTTACTTAGTTTTCCCTGCACTTTCAAATTAAGCGATAATACCATCCAGGTAGATGGCATTACGCTAAAACCGGAACAAATATATCACCAGGGAGACTCTCTGTTCCTTACAGTTCCTTTATACAAAAACCAACTGGAAGTAATCAGTGTGACGGCTCAAAAAAGAGCTATCGCTTCTTATAATGCCCAAAGCAGCCTTTCCAATGCCGAAATGCTCCAGTTAAGGGGGAAATCACTGGCAGCGATGGCGGCTAACCTGGCCGGCGTGAATATGATCCAAACCGGGGCCGAGATCGCGAAACCTATGATTAATGGGATGAGCAATAACCGCATCCTCATCCTGAATAATGGGGTACGCCAGGAAGGACAACAATGGGGAGCGGAGCATGCACCGGAAATTGATGCGATGTCGGTAGCCCAGATCGCGGTGGTTAAAGGTGCCGAAGCGATCCGCTATGGCCGGGATGCCATAGGCGGTGTATTGCTGGTCAACCCCAGTGCCTTGCCTTATAAAAGTGATAAACCAGAAATTGGTCTTTCTTTAGTAGGCAATTCTAATGGGCAAAAGGGAATGGCCGATGTAAGGATAGGAAGTGCGCTGGGCAAAGATAAGCGCTGGGCCTGGCGAGCCCAATCCAGCCTGAGCAGGGGCGGTAATTACAAAACACCCGACTACTTCCTGGATAATACCGGGAATAAATCCTTTAATTATAGCCTGGGGCTGGGTCATAAAAATGACAAGCATACTATAGAAGGCTTTTTTAGCAGTTATAACAATGAAGTAGGTATTTTTAAAGGTTCCCACATCGGTGATACCCTGGACCTGCAGTCGCGGATCCGGAACGGCAGACCATTCGAGGACGGGAGTTTTTCTTATGCTATCGGCGCACCCAGGCAGTGGGTGCAACATCAGCTATTCAAGCTGAATGCTCAATTCCTCTTAAACGATCGCTGGACTGTGGATGGCCTTTATAGTTTCCAGTATGACCGGCGCAGGGAATTTGACATCCGCAGGCAAGATGTATCCAGCCTGCCCTCGATCGACCTGAAGCTGGCTTACCAAACCCTTAAAGTAGAAGCTAAATACAAAAAGAACAACTGGACCAGTATCCTGGGGGCACAGGGAGATCTTTATGTGAACAATAATACCCCGGACCTGTTTACCACACCGATCATTCCCAATTACGACACTAAAGCACTAGGCATTTTTGCCCTGACTAAACTCGTTCGTGCGAAAACAGGTTGGGAATTTGGCCTGCGTTATGACTATTACAACCTTAACGCTGCGGGGTATAACAGCAAGAACGAGTATTACGGCGGGCAGCATACTTTTGGCAAACTCAATGCCAGCATTGGTATGAGTACCGATCTCCTGGATGGCCTGCAATGGTTCAGCAATATAGGTACCGCCTGGAGACCGCCCACAGTAAATGAGCTCTATAGCTCGGGGCTACATCATGGTGCTGCACAGTATGAGCTGGGAGACAGCAGCCTGGATGCAGAGCAAAGCGTCAAATGGATCAACTCCCTGAAATGGGAAAGTAAACAGAAACACCTGCAGGCACAGGCCGATGTCTATGCCCAATATTTCGGCAATTATATCTACCTGGATCCAAGCCTGACTTATGCACAAAGCCTGAGGGGCGCCTTCCCGGTATTCAACTACAAAAGTACCCAGGCCTTTTTCTGGGGGATAGACCTGCACGGAAAATGGACAATCAATGACCATTTCGGGTATGACCTTAAAGCGAGCCTCATCCGCGCCAAAGACATAAGCAATAATGACTATTTACCTTTCATCCCTTCAGACCGCCTGAGCCAGACCTTAAGTTATGGCACTAAAGTATCCAGGCAGATCAGCAACCTGGGCATCTGGCTGCGTAATGACCTGGTCAACCGCCAGAACCGCTATCATGCGAACAGCGACTATGCCCCGCCACCGGATGCCTACAGCCTGTTTGCTTTAGGCCTGAGCAGCTCATTTGCACTGAAAGGGAGCACCTTAAACCTTAACCTTGCCGTGGAAAATGTATTCAATACCGAATACAAAGATTACCTCAACCGGTACCGTTATTATGCCCATGACATCGGGCGCAACTTTAGTATCAAACTCAATTATTTATTCTAAAAACACCATTTTATGTATTTCAATAAGATCAGTAAAGGCATTTTATTTTCCGGACTTTTAGCCACATTGGCGCTAGCCTCTTGTAAAAAAGAAGATCCGCACCACAACCACGACAACGAAGAATATGATCAAATAAAAGTTCACCTGATAGGCCTGGATGCCGCCGGCACCCAAAGCCAGGACACGGTGAGCATAAGCTATGATGCGCATGGCGATGCCACTCCGGCATTGAGTACCATCCAGGCTAATAAAAGCTACCGTATGCTCATTGAATTATATGCCCATAATGAATTGATCAATAACGAGATCATTGCCGATGCGGCGGAGCATAAATTCTTTTTCTTTGCCACACCCAGCAGCGCTATCAGCAACTATATATATAATGATGACAATATCGGTTTAGATGGTAAAGTAACGTTCTCCGGTCTGGGAGCTATTAAAGTACAGGCTCTGTTAAGACATGGACTGGACAAAAGCCATGCGGATGCGCAGGCTTACAACAGCGCCAATTATCAGAACGCAGGCGGATCCAATGATATTAATATCACGCTTGATCTTAAAGCAGAATAAAAAAAGCGATGGGAAACTGGTTCAGTTTCCCATCGCTTTTTACCGTTATTGCTCATTAATCCCAATCTCTTCTGCGGTTCGCCTTCCGCTCGGATTGATATTTTTTATTCTCTAATCTTCTTTCTTTTACTGCTTTACTGGGCCGTGTAGCCAATCTGGGCCTTTTGGGGATCAGGCTGTTATTAACCAACGCCATCATCTTCCGGGTTACAATTTGTTTGTTTTCCAATTGAGAACGCGTTTCGCTACTGCGCATAATTAACACGCCTTCCAGGTTTAATTTTGTTGCCAGTACCTGTAATAGTTTATCTTTCTCTTCTGCCGTAAATACCATAGAAGCCGCAACAGGCCACCTGGCTTCCACCATAGTCTCCACTTTGTTTACATTCTGACCGCCTTTACCTCCGCTTCTTGCGGTTTTATAGCCTATTTCTGCACTGAAATCTTTCATTACCGCAAATGTAGTTATTATGTTAAAATCTATACACTATGCTTCAGTCTATTAACAAATTAATGTGCTCTAATAAACCTAAATTTGTAGGTTATGCCTTGCGTTCCTGCTACTTATACTAATAAACCTTAGAATTTGACTTTATTTAACCTCAATATCCGCTGGCCCTTAACGATACTTACATTACTGAGTGTAGTCATTTTTGTCTCCTGTGCTACGCATAAAAAGCCTGTGCCGCCACCTCCGGTTGTGGTGAGCGCCCAGGATTCCATTGAAAGTTATAGTTGTGGCTTTGGGAATGGTACTTATACAGGCAATTTACCTTGTTATGGAGATGAGTGTAATGATTTTGGCTCTCCTTTGACTATGCTATTTTTCGGCACTAAACAAGTCGCTAACAAAAAACTTAAAATGGGCCTGCATGTTGTGAAAAACATTTCCGGCAAATGGTCTATTGATAATGCCTGTATTATTGAGATCAACTACGAAGATGGCAGCCGGGAATACTACAAATTTCATGAAGGTGTCAAAAAAATTGAGAAACTCAATGCAAATAAAGCACCTTTTCCAGGAGCCCTGAACAAACATAATTATCTTTCAAAATTAACATAACAATGCCCTACAACCAATCTTTAGACCGGCTCATCAGTATCATGGATGAATTGAGGACTCAATGTCCCTGGGATAAAAAACAAACTATTCATACTCTAAGGATGCAAACTGTAGAAGAACTGTATGAACTGGCTGATGCTATTGACAATAGTGACTGGCAAGGGATTAAAGAGGAGCTGGGCGACCTCCTGCTGCATATTATTTTCTATACCCGCATTGCAAGGGAAGAACAGGCTTTTACATTAGGCGAAGTGATAGAAGGGATCAGCAACAAACTTGTAGGCCGGCACCCACATATTTACAGCAATACAAAGGTAGAGAACGAGGAAGAGGTAAAGAAGAACTGGGAACAATTAAAGCTTAAGGAGGGTAAAAAATCTGTTTTAAGCGGCGTACCTAAGGCCCTGCCGGCAGTCGTAAAAGCAACCCGCTTACAGGAAAAAGCGAAGCAGGTCGGCTTTGAGTGGGACGATAAAGAAGGGGCTATGGAAAAGATCAAAGAAGAACTCCTGGAATTTGAAACGGAAGTTGCTCAAGGTAACCAGGAACAGATGCAGGCGGAGTTTGGCGACCTATTGTTCTCTATGATCAACTATGCCCGTTACCTGAATATTGATGCAGAAGCGGCATTGGAGCAAACAAACCGGAAATTCAAATCGCGCTTTGAAAAAATGGAGGCCCTTGCCGGAAGCAGGGCGCAAAATTTTGCCGCATTACCACTGGCCGATAAAGACTTACTATGGAATGAAGCAAAAAAGTTAGTTTAGATTATTTATTGTAAATTAGCTTTCGGTTTGTCCTGCTTAAGTTAGCGGACAGCGGTAATAGAAACAGGAAATAAAAAAACAATGATCTATATATTAAAATTAGGCCTGGCATTGGGCTTATGCATGGGGGCATCATTAGCCTGGGGCCAAAAACCCGTTGCAAGTACTACCCAGCCGACTCCGTTTCAGAAAAGCGAAGATTCCTTAATGAGTTCGGTTGACTCTATGAACCGGGTGGCCCTACATGGAGAACGAATTGAATATTGCCATGCTTTCGTAAAGCAGCTGAGTCATTTGCTGAAGCAGCCCAACAGCTTTCAGCACCCTTTTACTGAACTTTCTAAGAAAATACATATCATTTATCCCGAAGATAAAAGCTTCAGGATCTTTAACTGGCCGGTAGAATATTCCCCTGCACATTTCAGGTACTATGGCGCCATCCAGAAAGCAGACGGCACAGTATACCCACTAGTGGACAACTCAGAAACTATAGAAGAAAAACAACAGCTCGGCCTGCTGGATAATAAAAACTGGTACGGAGTAGAATACTACAGGATCCTGAGCCAGAAAGACGCAAATGGCCAAACCCTGTACTTTGTATTCGGCGTCAACCATAATAATAAAAATACCAGTGTAAAATCCCTAGACCTATTGAGTATCCAGGGAAATCGTATTGTCTTTGGTGGTGACTATTTCGAAAGAGGCAACAAACGCTTCCTGATAGAATACCAGAAAGGAGCACAGGTATCGCTCAATTACGATACAGAGAAAGGAATGGTGGTGTATAATGCCCTGGAGTCTGAAATCAATCAGCCGCAACGTAAAAATACCCTGGTACCTACCGGGCAGCTGGACGGGCTCAAATGGAGCAATTACCAATGGCAATCTGTGAAAAACCTGGTCCCGATTTTAAAATTAAAAGATGGCCAGGCGCCGATCAATGGCGTAATGCCCTCAAACTAGATATAACACCCGATGAGATTAGATAAAGTATGGAAGTTTAAGCCTTATGATGAAGAAGTAGTACAAAAAATACAGGAAGATCTAAAAATAAACCGGGCCTTTTGCCGGCTTCTGGCGCAAAGAGGGATTCATGACTACGAATCTGCCCGGCAGTTCTTCAGACCTGATATCAACCAATTACATGATCCTTTCCTGATGAAAGGCATGCACATTGCTGTAGATTGCATTGATCAATACATCAGGGCGGGTAAGAAAATCATGGTTTTTGGTGACTATGATGTGGACGGCACTACTGCTGTTGCTACTGTTTACGATTTTTTACGACAACATGCACCTTCCCCTGACCGGGAAGCGCAGTTGTGTTATTATATTCCCCATCGGTATACTGAAGGTTATGGCCTGTCGGACAAAGCCATAGACATTTGCGCGGAACAAGGTATTTCACTGATCATCACGCTGGATTGCGGGATCAAATCGGTAGATAAAATAGCCCGGGCCAAGAGCATTGGCATTGACATTATTGTATGTGACCACCACCTTCCGGATGAAGATAGCTTACCTGACGCCAAAGCCATTTTAAACCCCAAGCAACAGGATTGTCCTTACCCCTATAAAGAACTGAGTGGCTGCGGCATTGGTTTCAAACTGATTACGGCTTTGAGTCAGAAATGGGAGTTACCTTTTGAATACACTACAGAATACCTGGACCTCGTAGCTACTTCTATAGCTGCAGATATTGTGCCTATCGATGGCGAGAACCGGACACTGGCTTACTTTGGCATGCAAAAGGTAAATACAAAACCCTGCCTGGCCATAAAAGTGATCAAGGACCTGATCCAGAGTAAAGATATATTCCAGATATCTGATCTTGTATTCAGCATAGCCCCCCGGATCAATGCCGCAGGCAGGATGGATGATGGCAACAAAGCAGTAGCTTTATTTATTGAGAAAGACGAAACCAGGGCGCGTACCCTGGCGGAAGCGTTACAATCAGACAATTCGGACCGCCGGGAAGTGGACAAATCCATTTCTGATGAAGCCTTACTCATCATGAAGGAAGAGCATGAAGTGAATCAATTTTTCAGCTCTGTCGTCTTCCGGCCGCATTGGCATAAAGGCGTCGTAGGTATCGTTGCTTCCCGCCTCGTAGACCATTACTATAAACCAACCATTGTTTTAACGGAGTCTAACGAGAAAATTACGGGTTCTGCCCGTTCTGTTTTCGGCTTCAATATTCATGATGCCATAGCTGCCTGCAGCGATTTGCTGGAAAATTTCGGTGGGCACTATTTCGCTGCCGGTCTTACCATGCCTAAAGAAAATTTTAGTTTATTTAAAGAACGGTTTGAGCAATTTGTCAAAAGTACCATAACAGAAGTTTCCTTATTACCTCAAATCTTAATCGATGCCGAATTAGACCTCGCCCAGATCAATAGTAATTTTTACAGTATTCTGAAACAGTTCGAGCCATTCGGCCCCGAAAATATGCGCCCTGTCTTTTATACAAAAGGGGTGAGCAATTACCGGAACGAAAGCCGGATCGTGAAAGACCAGCATATTAAGTTCAGTGTTTGCCAAACCGATAGTAAACGGATCGACGGCATTGGCTTTAACCTGGCGCACAAGTTTGACATTATTGATAGCGGCCAACCTTTTGATCTTGTATATACTATTGAAGAAAATGAATGGCGTGGCATGCAGACCCTGCAAATCAAAGTACTGGATATAAAAGCACAGGCATCATGAAAGTAAATATAGCAGAAAGCTGGGAACGGCAGCTCCGGGGAGAGTTTGAACAGGAATATTTTCATAAAGTAACCGAGCGAATCAAACTGGATATCGCTAATGGCATCGCGGTTTACCCGAACGGTAAGGATATCTTCAGGGCTTTCGGGCTCTGCTCTTTCGAAGACACCAAGGTGGTATTATTAGGGCAAGACCCTTATCATGGCCCCGGGCAGGCGCATGGCCTTTGCTTTTCAGTACCTGAAGGTATCAGGATTCCGCCTTCACTGGTTAATATTTATAAAGAATTACACAGCGATACCGGTTTCATTATTCCCAATCACGGCAATCTTAGCAAATGGGCACAACAAGGCGTGTTAATGCTCAATACCAGCTTGACCGTACAGGCGCAACAGGCAGGCTCTCACAGCAAAATAGGCTGGGACCGCTTTACTGATGCCGTGATTAAAAAAGTATCTTCCGGAAAAGAAAATGTAGTATTTATTTTATGGGGCGGACATGCCCGTTCTAAGGTGGCGTTAATAGACCAGAGTAAACACCTGATCCTGCAATCGGCTCATCCATCGCCTTTATCAGCACATAATGGCTTCTTCGGCAACAGGCATTTTAGCACCTGTAATGATTACCTGATAGCACATGGGAAAGCACCTATTGACTGGCAGGTATAAACAAAAATATTATTGCAGGATACGTTTATTCACACTGAGTAATACATACCTTCCGGGGCCGGCAATATAAAGCACGATACCATTGACCAGGAATAAAAAATTCAGCTCTCCGTTTAAGCCGCCGGTTTTACTCAAACCAAATGCATTAAAGCCGGTGGTGAGATAGAGGGCAAATATCATGGTTAAAGCAATCAGCAAACCGGATATCCGGGAAAATACGCCGAAAATAAGGAGTATAGGCGCCAGTATTTCGGTAAAAGGAACGCCCAGCCACATCGCTTCCGGCAAGCCTTTGGCGCTAAGCAGGCCTTTGATCTTATCATGCCCATGAATCAGCTTGGCTATACCGTGAAACAGCATTAATCCGCCGGTAAAAAACCTTAACAGCAATAAAGCCAGATCAATATTAGACTTCTTTTTTACCATAATCTGAATTATGTTTTTTACCATTTCCTCTTGAGCGATCACAACAAAAGATAAAGCCCGCCAACAGTTCAAGCTACTAAAATAGCAAATTAATTTCATAATCTTATCAGGATCAGCTCTCTAGGCTCAAAACAAATAAAATTTAACGAAATGCGTACTACGCATTTTCTTTCCTATTAAAACCGGACAAAAGACCAAAGTAATCAGGTCATCGTTACAGTTGGGAGCATAAAAAAGGACATAAGCGCGTACTGCCCATGTCCTTTTTTTACTTGTGTATGTCTTTTTTACTATCTCAATAGAGTTACATTACCTTGCTTTTTAGTAGCGGTTCCGTCTACAAATTCTACCACTAAAACATAACCGTAAGCGTCCATCTCCTGTAATTTTCCTTTGTAGGTACCATCCCATCCTATAGACTGGTCTGAGGTTTCAAACACCATCTCTCCCCACCTGTTAAACACTTTAAGGTTCATAGTAGCGATACCGTAACCCCGCACCCGGAACACATCGTTACTTCCGTCACCATTCGGGCTGAAGCCGGACGGTACATCTGCCAGTGGGTAAACAACCGCTTCTAATGTTTTGCAGATTTTAGCAGAACAATTATACTGGTTGGTCGCTGTAAGGCAAACTTCGTAAAGACCACTTTTGTTGTATTCATGTACCGGATGTTCTTCTGTACTGGTACGATTGTCGCCAAAATTCCAATTATAAGAGGTAGCCCCCTGGCTCTGGTTAGTGAAGGTAAAAGGAACATTGGTTTCAGCAATGGCCGGCGAATAAACGAAAGCTGCTGTAGGGGCAGGTCTTACCGTTACCGAAGTACTTACCGTATCAAATTTATTACAACTTGAAGGATTACCTACAATTAAAACAATATTATAAGTTCCCGGTGCAGCGTAGGTATGACTAATACCTGCAGCGTTACTGCTGTTACCATCTCCCAGGTCCCATTGATAAGTTGTGACATTGGTACCTCCGGTAGGAAAGTTAACCGGGGCACCCACGCAGGCTTCCAATACAGGCAGGGCCGGGGCGCTTACATAAAGCGGATCAAAGGTAAGGGTCTGTATCACCGAATCGGGCGTATTACAAGCGCCAGCCATAGTCATGATCAGTTTCACCTGGAAGGTGCCTGGAGTGGTATATACCTGGGTTGGGGGATTAGCTCCATTGAAAGTATTACCATTACCAAAATCCCAGAAGAAGCCCGCACCTGTGGCAGGACCTCCGTTAATGCCTGTAGAAGTATTATTGAACACTACTCTTAACTGCTCACAACTATCCAGTACGGTCTTAGTAAATGAAGGGTGGATCGCATCATTGGTAACGGTAATGGTCACATAGCTGGTATCCAGCACGCGGCAGGCATCCGGATTAGAGCCGATCAGGCGCACCGTATACACACCAGGAGTCGTATAAGTATGCGTAGGCGTTTGCTGGTTACTGGTCGTGTTGTCGCCAAAATTCCAGGACCAGGCCGTTGCATTAGTAGAGTTATCTAAAAAGTTGACCGTGAATGGTGCGCAACCCGTAGCGGATGGCGAGGCCTGGGCATTAGTGGTCACACTTCCAAGGTTAAAGGCAATTTTCACAACACCAAGATTACAGTTAGTACTACCCTTTGTCGTTGCTACCACACCGGGTGTAGCCGGGAAAGCAGAGAGCGCGCCACAACTGGCACAAATGGCCTGGTAAACGACCCCGTTAGGATCAAACCTGCTCGTACCTCCATCCACATGCTCTTCAACACCAGCAGAACCGAAATAGCTGCCATATAGCAGGCTTTGCAGATCTTTTTTAAATACAATGAAGTAAAAATCGGCCCCATCCGTATTAGATTGTAATGCTGTTGGTGTAATCGGCATACCGGTTACAGTTGTTGGTGGACCCGCAGTAGATAGTCCGCCCCAACCAGAAATATAGATATTTTCACAAGTATCAACCAGGAAGGCTACCGGCGAAATATTCACATTGGATACAGCCCCCGAACCATAGACGGTAGAGAAGATACCCGTAGCTAGAGAGCTATCCAGTTTCATTACAAATTGTCGGGAATTCGCATTTTGGTAAACGCCTGCAGGAAAGACGGGGAAGTTCCCTTGGGTCTGCCCCATCACATAAACAGCATTTTTATTATCAATCTGCACCCCGTATATCTGATCATATGCTGAGGTGCCTATATAAGTGCTTCTGATCAGGGTATTATTCGTATTATTGAAACGCATAATAAATCCATCAATCGCCCCGGGCTTTGTTGCCTGGTAAGCGCCTGAAAGCGATGCCGTATGAAAATCATTACTTTCCGTACCGCCAGTAATATATACTTTGGTTTCGGAAGTATCCAGGGCAATACTATAAGCCCCATCTGCTGCCGTACCTCCGATATAGGTCCCGTAAAGCATCGTGGAAAGGTTAGCATTAAATTTCAGGTAAACCCCATCCTGGGTACCACCGATACTGGATTTTAAGGCAGTGGAGGTAACCGGAAAGTTTGTAGACCGCGTATTCCCTGCCATGTAAATATTGCCTAGCTTATCTACAATCACTTCACTACGCGCATCATCACCGTAGTTATGTTTTAAAGATGTTTGAGAACCAAAAGAAGCATTTATATTAACCCCATCATCTCCGGAACCGCCTACATAGGTCGAACCGATAAGTGCCGTTCCCCCTGCATTCAGTTTGGTCAGTACGATATCAAAACCACCATTATGTGCAGGACTATAACTACTACTTAAGGTAGGGTAGTTCGCAGACATACTTTTACCGGCTATTATCAGGTTATTGTTGGCATCTACCACCAGGCTGTGTGGCATTTCATTACCACTACCGCCAATATAAGTAGAATACATGAGTGTATTTCCGATGGCATTAAATTTTGAAACGGCGATATCACAGGCGATCCCGAAGATCCCGTTACCATTCCCCCCCCCATAGGCCCCTTGCAGGGCACCTGTGGAAAGCGGGTAACCAGCACCTAGGGCAATACCACCGGCATATAAATTACCCTGTTTATCATAGGTGGCCGTAAAGCCCCAGTTATCGGCAACGGAGCCGGTTAAAGAGGCAAATACGATCTGTGGATCGATGACCAGCTCAATATTTCTATCATAACCTTTCAGGTCGAATTTGAGTACATTTCCTTCCAGCCGGTACGTACATTTCACTTCCTCTTTTACGCCATCTTTGTATTGATAGGCATAAGGCTTTTGTTCTACAATTTCCCCTACGGAAGTCGTTAACACCAGGTTTCCTTTCTCTACACGCATCCCGTTAAGCCCCTCATATTCCAGCGCCACTTTGGAAGGATCAGCATTAGGGTGAAGGATGATATCATACTTGAGTCCTGAACCTCCGGTGTAGAAGTAGAAATCGGTGCCGGGGTAAACTTCTTTATAGGTCACATTGCCATAGGAAGACACATCTGACTTCCAGCGCTGCGGATCATTGCCCAAAAAATAATTTACTTTATCCGGACGTGCGCTTCCAGGTACAGTCTGCGCATCGGGATTCCCATTCACCCAGTTTATTTTATAAGCATGGAAAGAGAATAATGGAGATTCCTGCTGCTTCCCTTCCTTGAATGCTTTAAACAATTCATGGTTTTGAGGATGACCTACCAGGATTTTAAGCCCGCTCTTTTCCAGGTAAATATCCGCATTAGGTGATATTCCTTTATATAAAAAAGGATGTTCCCACTGACCCAGGTTAGGGACAAACTGAAGCGGGCTACTGCTACTCACATGGCCTTCATGGGCAGAAAGCGTTCCTGTTGTAAATACCAGCGCTGCCTGAATCGTGAGCAATAAAAATTTCTTCATTACACAATGCTTTGAAGTGGTTTGATAAAAGAAACAGGTTCAAGCATTAATTGATGGTGACAATAGCTGTACTGTTCCATGGTTTGGGTTATTTCGGTTTATATAAATTTATTGATCCGGGCCGTTTTTATGGCATCGGCCTTCGAATGTACATCCAGCTTGGCATAAATATTTTTCAAATGGGATTTCACGGTTTCCAGGTCAATAAAGAATTCATCTGCAATTTTTCCTCTTGTTTTTCCGGCGGCTATTTGTTCTAAAATTTCTGTTTCTCTCCGGGTCAAAGGCGATTCATTGCTTCTCTGGAAGGAATTGACCACCATTTTTGCGATGTGCGCGCTCATGGGGCCGCCACCCAGCATCACTTCATTTACTGCTTCCAGTATTTTCTGCGGAGGGGTATTTTTCGTCAGGTATCCGGCGGCTCCTTTAGCGAGGGCTTCAAATACTGTATCCTGGTGTTCGTTGACCGACAATATGATCACTGCCGCATCAGGTACCAAAGCTTTAATTTTAGGCAGGGCCTGCAAGCCGGAAATGCCTGGCAATTGTATATCCAGCAATACGACATCAGGATCCAGGCTGACAACAGATTTGATAGCATCTTCGGCATTGGCGAATGCCCCGGTCACGGCATAACCGTCCTCTTCATTCAATAAGAATTGAAAGCTATCCCTGATCACACTATCATCTTCTACCAAAACTATCTGTATATCTGACGTACGCTTCATTTTTTAAATGACATTTTTCACCTGCTAACAAATTTAAACTTTTTTCTAACACATTACCGGAATTTTATTAGGTTAAATCTCCTTTTAAACAAACAGGGACCACAATCCCTGTGATCCCTGTCTAACTGAATATTATATAAGTATTACTTTACTATATTTCTGGTATGTTGCTGGTATAACATTTTTATAAGCCCGTCTGCCAGGCCTATCTTGGGTACATAGATCTCCTGGGAACCCGCCCAGCGCATCACGCAAGTATAGATTTGCAAAGCCGGTACGATAACGTCGGCACGGTCCCGGCGGATATTGTACAAATGCATCCGTTCTTCAATACTGGAAGCCGAGAGTTCTTTGTGATAATCTTTCAGCAGCTCAATCTTTAATGGCCGGTTGTCTTTGGTTTTAGACAGGGAAAATACTTTATTGATGTTTCCCCCACTACCAATCGCTTTAATATTTTCAAAGTTCTTGCTATGATTTTTCACAAACCATTTAAAATGTTCCCACTGCGCATCGCTTACCTGTTCATTCAGTAAGCGTATCGTGCCGATATTAAACGATTCCTTGAAAATTATATTTCCTTGCGCGAACATGGTCAATTCAGTACTGCCACCTCCCACATCTATATAGAGAAAAGTTTCGTGGCTGTCTATGTTTTCCGCAATGTGCGTTTCATAAATGATATTAGCCTCATCCGCACCGGTTATTATGTCTATGCTAATTCCTGTTTCAGCCTTAACAAGGTCTATAATTTCCTTCCCGTTTTGTGCATCCCGCATGGCGGAGGTGGCACAGGCCCGGTAATGTTCCACTTTGTAAATGTCCATCATCAGGCGGTACACTTTCATGGTATCCAGGATCATCCTCGTTTTTTCCGCTGAAATGAGCCCGGTTTCAAAAACCTCAAAACCCAGTCTTAATGGAATTCTCAGCAGGTTCAGTTTTGTATAGTCAACAGTTCCGTCTTTATAAGTCGTCACTTCCGTTATAAGCAGTCGCGCAGCGTTGGAGCCAATATCTATTGCAGCTAATATCAATGTCTGTTATATTTATCCTGTTGCGAAATTATAAAATTATTTCGCTTTTACTTTAATACTTTGCCCGGCTTCCGCTTTAATATATTCATAAATCTTTTTCTGGGAGCGAATAACGGGATCCTGCTCTTTGCGGGGCACATAGTTATTCTTTTGCTGATTATCCAGGATACGGGCTTTATCATTCTCTGCCAGTTGCAGGTTGATGATATTAATCAGGTCTTGTTTAAGTTCCTTAGCAATAATGGGGCAAGCTACTTCTACCCTATGATCCAGGTTACGCACCATCCAGTCTGCCGACGAAATATACACTTTAGGGTCACCCGCATTTTCAAAAATAAATACACGGGCATGCTCCAGGTATTCATCTACAATACTGATCGCTTTTATCGTCTTCTTAAACTTTTTATTTTCACTGACCAGGCAGCAAATACCTCTTACGATTACATTTACCTTCACCCCTTCCATTGCCGCTTCGCTGATCTTTGCCATAAGCGCCTCATCTACCAGGCTATTTAATTTAATGGTAATGCCCGACGACTTACCCGCTTTATGGTGTTTAATTTCTTTATCCATCAGTTCGATGAAGGCACTCCGCATCGTTATGGGTGATACCGGCAGGACTTTACAAGCCTTTAATGCCGTATTTTTTTCCGGCTTTTCCAGGTAGGAAAATACTCTTCCTACATCAGCCAGGATCTGCCGGTTAGAAGTAAACAGGCAATGATCTCCATAAAAGTTAGCCGTCACTTCATTAAAGTTACCGGTGCTGACAAAACCGAAATGTTTCACTTTGCCAAACTCCACTTTCTTGATCAGGCATATTTTAGCATGCACTTTCATATTAGGGATGCCCAGGATGACATTAACCCCTTCTTCCGCCAGTCGCTCCCGCCATTTCAGGTTAGCCTCCTCGTCAAAGCGGGCTTTCAGTTCCAGTACCGCCGTCACTTTCTTACCGTTACGGGCCGCATTTACTAAAGCATTCGCGATCTGGGAATTTTTAGCCAGCCGGTAACAGGTAATCTTGATGCTTTCTACATGGGGGTCAATAGCGGCCTCTCTCAACAAGTCGATCAAAGGGTCGAAAGAATGATAAGGAAAGTGAAGTAAAATATCTTTTTTAGCCAGTACCTCCATAATGCGTACCGGCTGTATTAATGCCGGGTGCATGATAGGCTCCGGTTTCGGCATGCGGTCCTGGAAAACAGAAGCCGGGAAACCCATAAAATCTTTAAAATTATGGATCCTGCCTCCTGGAACTAAATTGTCCTTCTTTAATTGCAGTCTTTTTTCCAGGTATTCCAGTAAAACCTTATCAATCGATTTATCATATACAAACCGGGTAGCTTTTCCTTTCTTACGCCCTTTCAGTCCTTTTTCCAGGTTACCAATCAGGTCGGCATCACCGTCTACATCGAAATCAAACTCCGCATCGCGGGTTACCTTGATTACATAACCGATGAACTGGTCGAAACCAAAGGCCGAGAACAACTGCGGTAAGTTGAACCGGATGATATCTTCCAGCAAGATAATGTCTTTGTATTTACCGCTTGAAGGCAGCACGACGAAGCGAGGGAGCTCTGTAGGCACTTCAATCAGAGAATACCTATGCATCATAGGATTGCTCATACTGCCCAGTATACAGGCCAGGTAGATCGATTTATCTTTCAGGTAAGGAATTTGCGGGATACTCTCGATCATAAGCGGTACAATCTGGGTACGCACATGGTCATCATAATAGGTCCGGACAAATTCTTTTTGAGCCTGCGTTAGTTGCTTTTCCGTTTTTAAGAATATATTATTTTTTTCTAATTCTGAGAAAATAACAGAAATGGTCTTGTCAAAATCCTTATTTTGCTCCATCACCAGGTTCATAATCCGGTTCAGGGTTTTATCCGGGTCTTCCTCCAGGGAGGCTTTTGCCGTTTTGCTTAATGCCGCCATTCTTCTTAAAGAGGCTACTCTTACCCGGAAAAATTCATCCAGGTTATTGGAGAATATACCTAAGAATTTAAGCCGGTCCAGTAAGGGAACGCTTTCATCTTTTGCTTCCTGCATTACCCGCGCGTTGAACGACATCCAACTGATATCCCTTACTATTTTTTCTACTTTTGCCATTGCTGTATAGTTCCTGTATTTGGTCCCTAAAATACAAAAATAACTTTGAGCTTATAAAGAATACATTATCTTTATATTAATTCAGCTAAGCCCCTAAGGTTCAGTCTGGATACTACGTCTATGTATTAAAAGTTCCCCTTTTTTTGCCCGGTGTGTGTTGATTTTTGCCATTGATTAAATATTGATTTAAACTAATATAGCATGAAGAAAGCACTACTTTTTATTTCAGGTGTAGCATTGAGCTTCCATTCTGTGGCCCAGACACCCAGCTCCAACTGGCAACTGGGACTCTTTGGAGGACTTAGCGCACCCTTAGGCGATTACAAGAATGATATCGGAAAGGCCAAAAATGGTATTAATGCCGGCCTGAACCTGGATTATTTTTTCAAAGGTTCCGGTTTTGGATTAGGTATTGATGCAAGATACCAAAGACATGCGACACAGGCATTTCTTACAGATAGCCTTAGCCCGAATAGCCTGGTTTATAGTTTCACCAATGGCTATTCCGCATTTACTCATTCAGACCGTACCGCATTTTCACATATAGGCATCAGCCTCGGCCCGGCTTACCGGGTACAAAGCAAATATGTAGATTTCAATGTTTACGCCCGTGCCGGCGCACTGTTCCAGCAATACCCGGAATACCAACAGACGATCCATGCGCTCAATCCCTATACCAGCCAGTATGAAGCAGTATTATCGCCCTTCGGTACAGACAACAGCGACGATAAACCTATTGCCTTGATGGGCATATTAGGCATGAAAGTGATCTATAATATTACGCCTAAGATCGGCATTGGCCTGCAGGCCGATTATTTAAGAACATTCGGCAAGAGCGGCGAGTTTTCAGTGATGAGCCATGAGCAGACCAGCCAGATAAAAACCATAGGTTTCAGGCAGCAGGAAAAAGAAGGAGAATACACCAATAATGTCTTTGAATATTTCAACAGCGCACAAACGAGGAAAAGCGCGGCGATACAAGACATCAACGTAGGACTTGCCGTACAGTTTAAACTAGGTGCTGCTGAGGGTGGAAATGCCGGCAACCGTAAAGGCGGCGTAGCCACAACGGTCGCCGTAAAAGATAAAAGAACCGGGCTGGCGCTTAGCGGCGTAACCGTATCTATTGTCGACCAGAAAGGCAAAGCCTATACTGCGCTTACGGATGCCAACGGAACGGTTAATACCCAGCTGAAACCCGGAACGTATAAGGTAAGCGGGAATAAAAATAATTTAAGTACCAATACGGATGAAATTAGTCTTGCAGACTTCAAAAACAGTAATGTATATAAAGAGATCTATCATGATGATGAAAGATTTACTTTAAGTGGGGAAACGGTAGATTGCGAAACCCAGTCCGGCATAGGTGGTATTACTACCCAGCTTACGCGGGCAAAGGACGGTAAAGTGATCGAGCAGGTTTCTGACAGAAACGGTAAGTTTTACTACCAGCTCGACAAAAACACCGATTACCAGGTGGTTGCTATTGAAAATGGTAAATTCTCACAGACTGAAATGGTGACCACAAAAGGCCTGGACCGGAACAATACACTCTTTGTAGCGCTGCAACTGGGGGTTTGTGAACTTGCTGAAGGAAAAGAATTCGTCGTTAGAAATATCCTGTACGATTTCAACCAGTCCTTCATCCGCCCGGATGCGGCATCCGTATTGAACAACCTGGCCCAAACCCTGAAACGTAACCCAAAAATGACGATAGAACTTTCGTCACATACAGATAGCCGGGGTGATAACAATTATAACATGAAGTTATCCCAGGAGCGGGCAGAGGCCGCGGTGAACTTCCTGGTGAGTAAAGGCATTTCCCGTTCCCGGTTGACGGCCAAAGGCTTCGGGGAGTCCAGGCTGAAAAATAAATGCAGGGATGGCGTCCAATGCTCTGAGACGGACCATGAACAAAACCGGAGAACCGAGATCAAGATCCTGAAATACTAAAAGTTGTACTGATCTATAACTAATAGAACAAGGCTACCATTTGGTAGCCTTGTTCTATTAAAAACTAATAAAGTTTTTCTTTTATCTTAAATCAATTACTTCAACACCAGGGTGTTTACTTTTATCAAAAGTATAGATCGCATCGGAACCGGCAGCATTAGCCTGGATACCGTTCAGGTTGAAAGTGTAATAACCGCCATTGCTTTCTTCTACACTACCGCTCACCAGACTCCCGGCTTTATCGACTAAAAGAGTTACACTTTTAAAATTTTTCTTTGATTTTGGGGTCATGTAAACGACATCTACATTTTTGCCCTTTACATTTTTCTCTCCTACATAAGTATAATTGTACTCACTCGCATAAGAAGTCGGGAAGAGCTTTTTAGGAGAAATTTGCACTTCACCTTCGTTATAGGACGCTACCTGAACTTCTTTATTATCTTTCATATAAGTCCACATCGTTTTCCCGTCACAGATCATTTCCTGTTTTGGTAAAGCTACATTGTACTTTTCTCCCTTCATTTGGAGGGTACCTTTTTGGTTCATGATCGTTTTACCTTTTGCATCGGTAGCGATCAGGGTAAAATTGGCTTTCATGCTGGACATTCCTTTTACCTTTGTACTCATTTTATCCAGCACAGCCTTTGCTTGCGCGTCTTGTTGTGCCATAGCCCCGGTCGATAATCCAATAATAGCTACTGCTACTGCCAATAATTTCTTCATATTTTTCTCCTTTGTTTTATAATGAAATGTTTGAATACAAAAATAGACCAGAGTTTAAGTATAAAACGCTAAGTATATGCTAATTTGAACTTAAACTTTCTCGGCTACTATCTTGATGCTTGCGGCCATTTCCTGTACGGTTTCAACTATTGCAGCAACATCGTAGTTACAAAGATGATATAACTCTTCCGGTTTACCGTGCTCCACAACCTCATCGGGTATACCCAGCATGCGCACTTGCGGTTTATAACCATTGGCATTAAAGAATTCCAGTACTGCCGAGCCCATCCCTCCTTGTATACAGCCATCTTCAACCGTGATCACTTTATCGAATTTCTGTCCTATTTCATGCAGCATTGCTTCGTCTAATGGCTTTACAAAGCGCAGGTCATAATGGGCAGGGTCCAGGTCGTAGGTCGCCAATTGACGGCAAGCTTCTACCGCGAAATTACCCGGGTGACCTAGGGTGATGATAGCTACGCCACTTCCCTCTTTTATTTTACGGCCTTTACCAATCCTGATCGCTTCCATTTTTGTTTTCCATTCCGGCATCACGCCCTGCCCTCTCGGGTAGCGGATCACAAACGGATTTGTCGTTTCTTCAAGCTGAGCGGTATACATCAGGTTACGCAATTCCGCCTCATTCATCGGTGAGCTTACGATCATGTTTGGAATACAGCGCATATAGGCGATATCATAAGCACCATGATGCGTAGCCCCGTCATCGCCTACCAGGCCTGCCCTGTCCAGGCAAAAAATTACCGGCAGGTTTTGGATGGCTACATCATGCACGACCATATCATAGGCTCTTTGCATAAAAGAGCTGTAGATGTTACAGAACACTTTCATACCCTGTACTGCGAGGCCGGCACTTACGGTAACTGCGTGCTGCTCTGCAATACCCACATCTAATGCGCGATCCGGCATTTCTGCCATCATGTATTTAAGGGAGCAGCCGGAAGGCATGGCCGGAGTGATGCCCATGATCTTAGGGTTTTGCTCCGCCAGTTCTATAATAGTTTTGCCAAAGACATCCTGGTATTTAGGTGCCTGCGGGCAATCGAAAGTTTTTGTATTGATCTGGCCCGTTACTTTATCAAATAATCCGGGAGCATGCCACAGCGTCTGGTCTTTTTCTGCCAGATCATAGCCTTTTCCTTTTACGGTTTTGATGTGTAAAATCTTAGGGCCGGGCATATCTGCAATATCCCGGATCTGCTCCGACAGCTTCACTACATTATGGCCGTCAACGGGGCCAAAATAGCGAAAGCCGAGCGCCTCAAAAAGATTGCTGGATTTGGAAATAACGCCTTTCAGGCTGGCTTCTATTTTAGAGGCCATACTCCGCTGGAAGCCCGGTGCGGGCAGTTTGCCCAGCAGGTGCCAGAAATCATCCCTGAGTTTATTGTAGGTTTTGGATGTGGTAATATCAGTAAGGTATTCCTTTAAGGCACCTACATTGGCATCAATGCTCATATTGTTATCGTTCAGGATAACCAGGATATTGGCATTCGCCACACCCGCATGATTTAATGCTTCAAACGGAAGGCCTGCGGTCATCGCGCCATCACCGATAACGGCTACATGCCTGCGATCCGTTTCGCCTTTGACTTTGGAAGCGATGGCCATACCCAGCGCGGCTGAAATAGATGTGGAAGAGTGTCCTACCCCGAAAGCATCATAAGGGCTTTCCTTTATATTCGGGAAGCCGCTGATCCCATTGATTTTCCGGTTGGTATGAAATACCTTCCTTCTCCCCGTAAGAATTTTATGCCCGTAAGCCTGGTGTCCGACATCCCATACGAGTTTATCGTAAGGTGTATTCAGCACATAATGTAAGGCAACAGTAAGCTCTACCACTCCAAGGCTTGCCCCAAAGTGACCTCCGTTTACACTTACACAGTCTATGATAAACTGCCTTAACTCATTACAAACCTGTTGTAATTGTAGTTTGTCTAACTTTTGTAGGTCTGAGGGATACTCTATGGTGCTCAGTAATGGACCTGCTTTAATTTCTTCCATTTAAGGTACTATTTGACTAGCAAAAATAGTAAATTAAGCCATTGCCTGTCCTAAGAATTTACAGACACAGGACATTTTTCCTAAATAACCTGTTAAAGGCATGGGGTCTTACTTAATAAGTACCACATCCCCTTTCCTGAATTCCTCGGTCCCGTCCAGGAAACGCACTCTTATACCATAATGATAGACCCCGACTTCTGCCTGGCGGCCATTATGATAGCCATCCCAGCCTTTGGCTCCGGTGCCGGTATAAGAACCGAAAACTTTTTGTCCCCAGCGGTTAAATATTTCAAAAGAGATGATCGTAAAATCCTGCTGCATAATGAAAACAGGGGCAAAAATATCATTCTTGCCGTCTCCGTTTGGTGTAAACGCATTAGGCATGGCAAAATCTTTATCCAGTTTCACCGCCTTTAATTGCAGGTCTGCCGTATCCATGCAGCCAAACTCATTTTTAGCGATCACCTGCACCAATTGCTCTTCAGGCCCGGGAATGAATTGTAAAGCACTTGATTGTGTCGGGAACAAGGTTTGTGGTAACCAGGAAATGATCTCAAAATGATTGCTGTTTCCCTGGGCCTGCAAGGTGATCTGCTCTCCCGGAAGATAACGCTGCGGACGCAACAGGTATAGCTCAAGTAAAAATGGCTCAATATTGATACGGGTGATATAAACGATACTGTCGCATAGGGATTGGCTTCTCAGCGTGTCATAAAGCACTACTGAAGTATCATACCTTACCCCGTTATGAATAATAGCATTACAGCCACTAATCGTATCCGCAATAATTGTTGCCGTTTCTATAACATTAAGGCTCAGGTAAATAAGGCTATCACATCCTGCCGGGTTAAATACCCGCACCGAATCAAGGCGCGGATTGCTTTGTGCATTACCAGGAATAGATCTTCCCCGCCATTGGTGCTGCGACAATTGTCCTCTGCACAAAGACAGAAATTCAGTTTTAGGAGCCGGTGATGGTCTCACCTGTAAGTTTAAGGTAATCAGGCTATCGCAACCACCCGGAGCCGGAACGACAACTGAAGTATAGTTTGGATTAGTTAAAGCATTCGCAGGGATCGTGACAGTTCTCCAGGTCATAGGCAGCGCCTCGCTACATACGTTCAATGTTTCTGTTTTTTGTGCATTAAGACTGTACTGAACCACCAGTTGTGCCGAATCTTTATAATCACAAGCATTATTACTATTGTACACACATTTTACCGTGCTTCCGGAAGCAATTGTGTTACTCTGGAAATTAGCGGTAGTGACCGGCATTAAATTACCATTTACATACCATTGATAGGTCCCACCTGTTTGCGGGTTGCCTACAAGCGCCTGGATATTGATATTACTACTACAGTTGGAGCTCAGGTTATTCAGGGTTACCGTTGGTTTCGGACAATCAGAAAATAACCAGATGCTGTCTATAGCTGCAGGTGGTTGATATCCAAGCGTACTGCCGTTTTTCCAGGTAAATACCAGTTTTCTGTTCGTACCTGCGTAAGTAGCAGGAAGGGTAATTTCGGCTGTTGTACCCGTCACAGAAGGCGATGTGTGCAGGGTTGCATGTAATTGAGCCGTTCCCGTACCCGTCCAAACCGCGTTATTAGAAGTTGCATAAGGCTGTCCGATAACCGGAGTCAGGGTAGTGGGGCAGGAATAAACATATAATACATCATAAATTGGCCCCTCTCCATAGGCATTCCAGCGAAACCTCAACTTAATAATATCCTGACCCGCGGGGAAGTTTACAGTTTTGTAAATATGTGTGGTAGAGTGGTCACTGATATTATATGACCAGTTAGCCCCGTTAGTGGATTGAGAAATATAAGCCACCCTGCTGTCTGTAGCAGTGAAGGAATAGACGCCGGAAGTAAGTGTGTTGGTCGAAAGGAACCAGTTGTTTTTGCCCGTAGCATTCACGGCTGTCCAACCATTTGCGGCGAAGGTATTCCCCATTTCAAAACCGCCGTCTGTATGCGGATTAACAATAAGGGTTTGTGCTGACGTGCTTTGACCAAACAAAGCAAGAATCAACAAAAGGGATATTTTTAAACTGGTTTTCATTTTTAAAATGATGGGGTTGAAAATTTCCAACAAAATTATAAAGAGCTTTTCAGTAAAAAGCCCGAACAGGAAAAAGATAAGAAAAAGATAATATATTAAGGTTCAATATCTTTACCAGTGCGGTAAACGGTCCCTTTAAACACACAAATAAGCTTTCCTTCCTGGTTATAGGTCTTAATATCATAAAGACCGGTGGTTTTACCCAGGTTAATTTCCTGAGCCTCAACTGTTAATACCTGTCCTATGAAAGCGGGGCGAGTGAAGGAAATTGACACTTCAAGCGCTACGCTTAAGGTTCCGTGCGAGTTGCAGGCAAAGGCTAATGCCGAATCTGAGGCAGAAAACAAAACACCGCCATGCACCGTGCCAAATCCGTTTAACATTTCCGGGCGGATTGTATAATGAAGTTTACAATAACCTAAGTCCACTTTCTCTATCTGAACATCCAGCCATTTAGAGAATCCATCCTGCTTCATTAAAGCATCTTTTGCTTGTTCCGGGGTCATAAATTTTTTTTAAGGCCGCAAAGGTATCAAGATTAATTTCAATTTTAAATATTTTCTTATCTACTTTTACAAAGGAAGCTTTAAACCTTAATGAGACCGTGCAGTCTTAGATAGCATAAATATTGACACAGCAATTAAAACAGGAATAATGAAAAAGATATTTTTATACGCGACTTTAGGCTTTAGTGTATTATTAGGGAGCTGTAGACCCGCTTATGTAGATCCTTATCCTCCGGGCGGCGGTGAGAATACTTATACTTTTGTTGATGAATTTGATGATAACAGGAACGGATGGAACTTCTCAGACCCGGCATGGGATGCTTATGGAGTGATCGCTAACGGGACATTCTCTTTTAATTACCTGGATCCAACAGGTGTCGCTTATTACAAATCCAAAGATATAAGGTTTAACCCTGACAGGGATTTCGTGTTGCAAACCAGGATAGGTTCCGACAATAACATGGGTTTACTTTTCGGTTATGACGAAGCCACCGGTGCTTACGGATATAGTTTCACGATAAGTTATGATGGCCATTTCGCTTTATGGGATGAGGGCCTTAACGGTGGCCCTTCAGATATCACGGCAATAGTCGCGCCTACATTATCATCAGCGGTCATCCCTAATGGAGACTGGAACGAGTTAAGTATAGAGCAGGTGGGCAATAACTGGGTAGGATATATAAATAACAGCAGGGTATTTACCGTACCGGCGCGCTATATTGTAAAAGGAAGTGTTGGTTTTGTGGTAATGGCAGATACCCGCGGTGAAGCCGATTATCTCCAGGCCGATTTTTACTAGACAGTTATAATGACAAAATCATAAAGAGCAAGGGAGCTAACGATGTTAGCTCCCTTGCTCTTTATAACTTAATAGAGTAAATTTTATTGACCTCTTCCGAAAATTCTCGGACAACGGGACTGTAGATATCTTTTAGCATTACCAAAGGCATCGAAGTAAATGGTTGCTGTGATGCCAGCGGTCCAGTACCAATCATTTCCTTTGAAGTCGCCGCGCTGGAACCTGTAGTTAGGATAATTGCCATCCCAGTAATATTGTTCGTTACCCCGGTAGGACATAGCTGCAGCCTCTTTACTTACATAACGGCTTAAGGTATCCAGGTTTACATAAGTTTTACTCACATCATCAATATAATCTGTGGAGGTATATCTCAGGTTAACTTCGCCGCAAAGCATTACAGTTTTACCAATAAAGAATTTAAATCCACCACCGATCGGGAAGGCTGCATTTACCAGGGGATAAACTTTACGGTCCGGGTATTGAGCAAGGCCCTGGCCTTCTGTTCTCAGGTCACGTAAAAAATGCTTTTCTCCTGTTTGATCGTAGGCAAAAGGATTACCATAAAAGGCACCTACTCCGGCGAAAATATATGGGGTAAATTTGAAACGGCTTTCCCCACCTATAGGTAAAAGGTTCAATTCAATACCGCCATAGATCTCTCCCATCCTGTTGGTAAAACTTAAATTTCTTTTTTTGTAAGTTTCATTCAGGGAAACGCTGTCTGCTGCAGTAAGGTTAATATAGTTTGCAGCAAACCTAAAACCGAGATGATTATTTACAAAGTATTTGTATATAATTCCGAAAGACGGACGCATCAGGCGATTGTCTTCGGGAATGAAATTCGGTTGTAAATCTCCGTAAAACGTACTTGCAGCGGCAGTGATACCAATCTCATGGTGTTTTTGAGCATTCACGATAAGCGGTAAAGCTACGATTGCAGAAAGTAAAAGTTTTTTCATCAGAATTAATATCTTGATTTAAAAATCGACCAACAAGCTTCTTCAATCTCTGAAACGTTAATAGTTTCAGAAATCAATCTAGCTCACAAATATAATTTTTAAGGTGGTAAAAACAAAGATTTATCCTTTTATTTTTTTCAAAACTTAAATTTAAAGCCCATCATTTAAGCCATAGAACAGGTTAAAATAAAGCTTCTCAAGCATCACAACATATAAATAACAAATCATAAAATACTGACAATCAAACAACTAACATTTGGTTGGCATTTTTTTAACGCTAAAAGCTTGCATTTTGCAGCATATGGGGTTACCTTTGCAACCGAACAAAAAATATATTTGGATTATGGTGCTGAAGAAAATTGTATGTTCAATTATAGCTCTTTTGATGGTAAACTTTGCAGCGGTGCAATTGAACGCGCAGAAAGGCGGTGATTCAAAAACCGGTATGGCAAGTTACTATCACAACAAATTTGTAGGCAGGAAAACAGCTAATGGCGAAACTTTTAGCAACACAAAATATACTGCTGCCTGCAATCAATACCCATTAGGAACCTTCCTTAAGGTTACGAATAACAAAAACGGCAAAGCGGTTTATGTTAAAGTAAATGACCGCATAGGTCATCCTAAAAGGGTAATCGACCTGACTCATCGCGCGGCAAAAGATCTTAGTTTTACCAACAGCGGCCTGGCCAATGTGACTATAGAAGTAGTCAATGCAGACCTGGGTCAACGTAAGATCCTCGCACAGACTAATGATGATGGCGTGAGCGATAATACTTTATAAGAGCATAAAAAATTGTACAAAAGGCTACCTCCGGGTAGCCTTACTTATTTATACAGACTATATATGTATCAATAAATTTTACAATACTTTTTCTGCCCCGTATTCGGTAATCTGTAAATCTCGCAGTATCTTTGCCTATTCAGTCTGGCACCTTTCGTTGCAAGCTTGAACACAACGAAAGCAGACCTTTGACAATGAAGTGAACAACAAGACTTTGTGATGGAAAACAACAACAACAATATTAGTAGCGATACCGAATTTTTAGAGTCCTTTGCAGAAAAAGAGTATGAACATGGGTTCATTACCGATATCGAAATGGATATCCTGCCTCCCGGTCTTAATGAAGACACTGTAAGATTTATTTCTGCCAAAAAGAATGAACCGGAGTGGATGCTGCAGTGGCGGCTGAAAGCTTACCAGGCATTTTTGAAAATGGAATTGCCGGACTGGCAGAACTTCAAGATGCCGGAAATGAACTTCCAGGGCATTTCGTACTATGCAGCGCCAAAGAACACCCCGAAATACAATAGTATTGATGAAGTAGACCCTGAATTGCTGGCTACTTTCGAAAAACTGGGTATTCCTTTAAATGAGCGCAAGAAACTGCTGGGCGTAAAAGAAGATGAACCGGAGCAACAATTAGACGAAAACGGCAACCCGGTTGAAAGACCTTTGGTAGCGGTAGACGCGGTATTTGACTCCGTTTCTGTAGCGACCACCTATAAAGAAGAATTAAGGAAACACGGTATTATCTTCTGTTCTATTTCAGAAGCGATAAAAGACCACCCGGAACTGGTACAACAATACTTAGGTTCTGTGGTTCCGCAAACCGACAATATTTTTGCTGCACTTAACTCCGCTGTTTTCTCTGACGGTTCTTTTGTATATATCCCTAAAGGCGTTCGTTGCCCGATGGAGTTATCTACTTATTTCCGGATCAATGCAGAAAACACCGGCCAGTTTGAGCGTACCTTAATCATTGCCGACGAGGATGCTTATGTGAGCTACCTGGAGGGCTGTACAGCGCCACAGCGTGATGAAAATCAATTGCATGCAGCTGTGGTAGAAATCGTAGCGCAGAAAAATGCAGAGGTAAAATATAGCACGGTCCAAAACTGGTACCCTGGCGATAAAGAAGGGAAAGGTGGGGTTTACAACTTCGTAACTAAACGTGGTATCTGTAAAGGTGCCAACAGCATCATTTCCTGGACCCAGGTGGAAACCGGAAGTGCCATCACCTGGAAATATCCTTCTGTGATCCTGATGGGTGATAACAGCTATGGTGAGTTTTATAGTGTAGCGGTAGCTAAAGGCAAGCAAATTGCCGATACCGGTACCAAAATGCTGCATTTGGGTAAAAATACCCGTAGCCGCATTATCTCCAAAGGTATTTCTGCCGGTAACGGTCAGAATTCTTACCGCGGACTGGTGAGCATCGGTACCAAAGCAGATCATGCGCGTAATTTCACCCAATGTGATTCTATGTTGATCGGTGACCGCTGCGGAGCACATACTTTCCCATATATTGAAGGTAAAAATCCAACAGCGACCTTAGAGCATGAAGCCACAACTTCCAAGATTGGTGAAGACCAGATCTTCTACCTGAACGCACGTGGTATTGATACCGAAAAAGCGGTAGAGATGATCGTGAACGGTTTCGCTAAAGAAGTACTGAACAAATTGCCCATGGAATTCGCCGTAGAAGCACAAAAGCTTTTAGCCGTTTCCCTGGAAGGAAGTGTAGGATAAGTAACCTGTATACCATGATTAAAAAATATAGTTTTTTATTGCCTGTTTTTTTTGCAGCATTTTCTTTTGAATATGCTGCTGCACAGCAGATCGGGTTAGTAAAGAATATAAATGTTCACGATCACTTAAATGACGGAGAATCAAGTAGGCCGAAGCATTTCATAGAAATGAACGGTAAACTTTATTTTGTTGCCACTCAGGATGGTCAGGGTATAGGTAATACTGTAATTTGGGGAACAGAATTATGGGTGACAGAGGGCACTGATGCTACGACTCATCTTTGTGCGGATGTTGATTCCGGAGGCTATGATGGCGTATTTAGTAAATTATGCACCATAAATAACAAACTGATATTTGCCGGTCGTAAAAACTCGGCTTATAGATTTTGGCCACTCAATATTGTAGATTCTATGAGTGGGATAGAAATTTTTGCTTCTGACGGAACACAGGCAGGTACAGTCTTATTAAAAGATATTTACCCAGGCTACAATTCCTGGTCTGAGCAAGGAATGTCCAGTTATCCGGACATTGATGGCAGTTATACCGATTCAATAAATGGAAAGCTATACTTTACTGCGACCAGTCCTGATGAAGGAAAAGAATTATGGGTTACCGATGGTACACCGGCGGGAACTTTATTATTAAAAGATATTGAGCCAGGTGCTGGCACTTCAGATCCATTTGTACTGGGTGCTGTCAATGGTAAAGTTCTTTTTGTAGCCACTGCTCCTGATTATGGCAGAGAACTTTGGATCACTGATGGGACCAGCGCCGGCACTACCTTATTTATAGATTTTGCCCCTGGCACAGCATCAGGAGGAAACATTTCCAGTACCCAGAGCAATAATGTCCAAGAAAGATGTTTTGTACACAATAATAAACTATTCTTTAATCAGGGATATAACGGGGAAAGAGCAGTCTGGGTAACTGATGGTACCATAAATGGAACTAATAAAATAAATGGTGTCCATTGGGCATCCGGTTTGATTGAATTTAATAACAGACTATATTTTCAGGGAGAAGTTGATTCCGCTTATTTAAATACGCCTGCTAACATTAGTGGTTCAGTATATCGTCTTTGTTCAACTGATGGTACCGCAAACGGAACAGAAGTCATTCAGAAAGTAAGCCTGCCAGGTTCGGAGCTTTATACTTTTAATAATAAGCTATATTTTGCTGGCAGTAATACATACTCAGCCGGTGCAAGTAACAATTTAAATGTTGAATTGTGGGGAAGTGACGGCACAGAAAACGGCACAACAGAGGTTGCAGACCTCAACCCGCCTCTGAATCCACCTCAAGGTATGCAAACATCCTCATATCCACATGGATTTCTTACGATTAATGGTAAGCTCTATGTCCAGAGTACTGCGGATTCAGTGTATTTTACAGGCTTTAACCCTACTCCCAATTATTATCAAACCTATAACATACATTCTGTTGATGGAAATGGCACTTTAAATGTTGTTTATTCAACGCCCAACTGGTTTTTTATAGCACCCGTGCCCACTACTAATAAGGCAGACTTTGTCAGAGGGTTACAAAATGGGGTTATTATGGCCACAAATGATTCTTTAACCAAAAGTGGCAATGACTACTTTTTGTACAATTTTACAGGCACTTGGCCTCCTTCCGGTGTCACTTATCCGGTACCAGCTGATTTTTATTTGCCTTACCTGAGAGACCTTTCCAGTAGCTTCTATTTATATAACAATAAATACTATTTTGGGGTGCAAATATCCGGTAAGATTGGGATAGAGCTTTACACTTTTAATCCGGTTACGGCAGGCACTGGTGTAAAAGAACTGAAAAGCACTCCGCATAATCTTGTACTTTTCCCTAATCCTGCGGGCGAGTATATTAATGTGGGATTGAATGAAAATGTCATGTATCAGATACTTAATATTTCAGGAACACAGGTCAGAACGGGATATATGCAGAAAGAAAATCCAAGGATTTCGCTCTCCGGATTACCTCCTGGAAGTTATGTGCTTATGACTAAAAAAATGAATGATGAAGTGCAGCGGGCTAAATTTACAGTTTCAAAATAATAATCATTTTAAACAAAAAATAAATCAAACAAATTAATGAAAAAAGTATTGCTTTTAACCTGGGCTTTAATAGTGTCCGTTGGCCTCTTTGCTCAATCCAATGATATTGAAACTTTGAAAAAATGGGTGACTGATGAGATTAATAATAATTATGCCCAGGATGCTCAAAATACAATGGGACAAAAAGTAAAAGATGTAAAAGTTGCTTTTAAAGGAAATACTTTTGTCATCAACGAGACCAATATTTCCACCGATTATGGCGTGCGTAAATATAAAATCGTAGCGACAATCCCTTTGAATAAAATAAGCGAAATTCCATTGTTTACAGAGAATATAGATATTTCTGATAACACAAATCTGGATATCACCATTATGACAAAGGGCGACGAAGATATTATCGAAAAACAAACTGACGAAGATGGTGAAACGCTAACGAATAACTTCGGTAATCATTCGGTTTATATGAAATTATCTTATGGCACAGAAAAAGTAAATAAGATCATTAATGCTATACTTACCATAGCAAAAGCAAGCAAATAAAATAGTAAGTATTCTTTGGCTCTTTTGCATCAATCAAGAGTCCGGGAATAAACAACAAACAAACAACAACAAATATTAATAAAGAGTTTTGAACCAAAAATTCAAAACTCAAAATTTAAAATCTAAGAAAGTGTTATCAATCAAAAATTTGCATGCGAGTGTAGAAGATAAAGAAATTTTAAAAGGATTAAACCTGGAAGTTAAAGCGGGCGAAGTGCATGCTATCATGGGACCCAACGGCGCCGGTAAATCAAGCCTGGCTTCAGTTTTAGCAGGTCGTGAAAACTATGAGGTTACTGAAGGTACCGTTACCTTGGATGGCACAGACATCCTGGAGCTGACTCCTGAAGACAGGGCGCGTGAAGGCGTATTCCTGGCGTTCCAGTACCCTATTGAAATTCCTGGTGTCTCTAATATCAACTTCTTAAAAACGGCGATGAACGAGATCCGCACTTATCGTGGTGAAGCTCCATTGACCGCAAAAGAATTCTTACAAAGAAGCCGCGAGAAACAAGAACTGGTGGAGTTTGACGCGAAACTGGTCAACCGTTCCCTGAACGAAGGTTTCTCCGGTGGAGAGAAAAAGCGTAATGAAATTTTCCAACTAGCCATGCTGGAGCCCAAACTGGCGATCCTGGATGAAACGGATTCCGGCCTGGACATCGATGCCTTACGTATCGTAAGCCGTGGCGTAAACAAACTGCGTAACGAGAACAACGCGTTTATCCTGATTACGCACTATCAGCGTTTACTGGATTATATCGTTCCGGATTTTGTACACGTACTGGCAGATGGCAAGATCATCAAAACAGGTGGTAAAGAGCTGGCCCTGGAACTGGAAGAAAAAGGCTACGACTGGTTGACGAAGAATTAAGTGGTTAATTAGCTGATAAGCTGATTGAAAGATGTGCAGAAGTGTCATTTGACACAAGAAACCAAACTATTAAAAGTAATTATTAATAATGACTTCAGTAAAACAATTGGAATCACCTTTATTTGAAAGCCTGGCCGCACAATACGATATGCTGATCCTGCAAAACCAGGACAATACAAAAGCATACCGTACAGCCGCTATGGAAGCTTTCCGTAAATTGGGATTCCCTTCTATAAAAAATGAAGAGTGGCGCTTTACCAACATTTTACCGGTTGTAAAGACCAGCTATGAATTAACGCCATCAAGCACTATTGATGCGGAGCAAATCAACAAAGCAAAAGTACTCATTGAAAATACCTATAAGAATCTTTTTGCTGAAGGAGAAGTTGATCGTGTCGTTTTGATTAATGGTGTTGTGGCTGATAGCTTAAGTAAGTTTCCCGAACAAAAGGGGCTGCATCTTTGCGAAATAAAAGAAGCTACAGAACAAGCGGCCTTCCAGGAGCATTTTGGTAAAATTCTGAATATAAAAGACAATGCCTTTGCCGCTTTAAATAGCGCGATGTTCCAGGACGGTGTTTTCATCGCCGTGGAAAAGAATGTTGTCGTAGAAAAGCCGATCCATATTATTAAAGTGATCCTGAGCGAGCAGGCAATGATGCAGCAAAGCAGGGACCTTTTTGTATTGGACCAAAATGCGGAACTGAATGTCGTTGAGTCTTACCTGACGGATATAGCACAACCTGTATTCTTAAATGCAGCAGCTGAAGCAGTACTGGCAGAGAATGCAAAATTCAACCACTATGATCTTCAGAAAGCAGATGCCAACCTGCGCATTATTCAAAGAACAGAAGCAGCACAGAAAAAGCATTCCAATTACAGCAATTATACATTCACTTTACCAGGAGCCGGTTTCGTAAGAAATAACCTGGCCTTACACCTGAACGATGCGGATATCGAAAGCCATTTATATGGTCTGTACCTGACCGCAGACAGCCAATTGGTAGACAACCATACGGAAGTCCATCATAAAATGCCAAGAGGTGAAAGTAACCAGCTGTACAAAGGTATTATGATGGATAAAAGCAAGGCGGTGTTTAACGGTAAGATCTTCGTTTACGAAGACGCTCAAAAAACAAATGCCTTCCAGCAAAGTAATAATGTACTGTTCAGCGAGCAAGCTACGGTAAATGCCAAGCCGCAGTTGGAGATTTTTGCAGATGATGTGAAATGTAGTCATGGTACGACTATCGGGCAGCTGAATAAAGAAGCTTTATTCTACCTGAAAAGCCGCGGTATCGGAGAAACCCAGGCCAAGCAGCTCATGGTAAAAGCATTTGCTTTTGATGTAGCAGAAAAAATAAAAATTCCTGCGCTGAGAAACTATGTGGAGGCCCTGATCGAAACAGAAATGGAAAACCGATAATTAAAGTTTATAAATTTTACAGAAAAGGGATGCACGATGTGCATCCCTTTTCTGTAAAGAACTATTTTAATTGTTAATGGTGAATGGTGAATGATGATGAATACATCGCACACTTCGAGCACCAGCGGAATAGAGCAATCACTTTGCTGTATTGTTAGATTTCTGCGCTCCATAAATTCCTTCGTTTCTCTGAATTTATTTCGGTTGAAATAACGAGTGAAGAATATAAAGTGGTACGTAATGATGTATACACTTAACAGAAGAATGAGCGGTTAAGTAAAATTGTGAAGGAAGCTCAATACTCAATGAATTGAGAAAATCATCCCTGGCCGTCTTTTCGACCACAGTAAAAGCAAAATGCAATGCAGCATTTTACGTCGCGGAGAAATCTGTTATTGCAATTCCATGAGATTTCTCCGCTTCCTCAATTTCTTCGTTCCTTGAAATTTCGTGCGGTCGAAATGACGAAAACGTACTCTGCCACGCCCTTCTACAGGGCTCAGGGTGAAACATGATTCATTGTTATGCTGGGCCTGTCGAAACTCAGGGGGACTCATTTAATTACTTTCCGGAAAGTTGTACGATCTCATTATTGAGATTCTCCCTTGCCTGCCTTTCCAGCTTCTCATAGAAATAAGCTGTTTTAAAAATACGTTTTAACCCGAGGAAATGTTGCAATACCTTTGCCCGGCCGGGATTGTATACCGCATCAGGATAGATACGGTACTCTTCCCGAACCTGCTGCGCATAGGCCTCGTACCGGGACCATTCGGCACCTAAGATACTCAGGTCTATATCCAGCAGGTAATCGGTATCTTTATCTCCGCTGCTTTCATGCTTTTGCGTCGCCAGGATCAATGTAACCACTTTATCGACGGGATAACCCAATGCAGTCAATCTCTGGCGGGCGATTACAGCACTCTGCGTTTCATTATCGCCCCTTTGCGCTTCGTATACGATATCATGATAGAATATGGCCAGTTGCAGGGCGGTCAGATCAGTGCAATGCTCTTTTACCGTATCCAGTAAGCCGAACATTTGCTCAATATGCTGTAGCGTATGATAATGCCGCTGCGGCAGGTTGTAGGCTATTTCAATCTCCTGCCAGCAAGTGGCTATCAGCTGTTCATCTTTAGTAAAACGAGTAGCTATATTATAGAACAGGTCTGCAAGGTTTATCATAGATCAGACTTAATGATTCCAGTCCTTGTAAAGGATAGATTAATGCTACTAAGTTAAGCATATACCTTACAGTAGCCAAGCTGTTCTTTACCTGCGTATTCCTTCACCAATCAGCTCCCCGTATTGGGTCATTTCCAATTTCATACTGCCATCGCTTTGCGGGATAAATTTCATGAGTCCATCGGTACCACCCTGCCTGATTGCCTGGAAAGTAGTCCCGGAAGTGGGATAGAAGCGCATATCCCAGGCCGCTTTATCGGTATTGTAGACCAGGTGCTGATCCAGGAGAGAGATGATATGTTTTGTTGCTGTGTCATTGGGATCTGTATATTCCCCTTCGAATTGCTTAAGGGCCGCTTCCGCTAAATTTATTTTCCGGGGTATAGGATGCGTAAGCGGTTTATTGTCCAGGATGCTGGTAATCTCCTCATAAGGGCAGATGCCTTTATCAAAGTTGTTCAAAACAATAATCGTTCTGTCCTGCGCCACATTGTAATAAATAAGCGTGATATACCCATCCCAGCTGCCGGTATGCCCATAGCTGCTGAGCTTATTATCTTTCTGGCGTAGGTCAAATCCAAAGCCATAATAGATATTTTTACTATCCGTTGTTTGGCTGATCGCCATTATGGTATCTAATTCCTGCCGGCTTAATAATTGATTACGCTTAAGTGCATTGGTCCATTTATACATATCCTCCGCGGTGGTGTTTACTTTCGCACTGCCCACGATGCCATCCATATAATAAGACATCATTCGCCCTACCCTTTTGTCGTCTGTAGTCGTTTTTTCAAAAGAGTTCGGGACCCATACATAGCCTGTTGCATAGTTGCTGAGGTTGCGGGGCGCCAGGCGCCTGTTGTAAATAAAAGTCCGGTCCATTTTTAAGGGCTTAAAAATTTTAGCCGACAGGAAGCTATTCAAATCCTGTCCGGAGGCTCTTTCTATGATCGTGGCTAAGAATGCGTAATTGGTATTACAATAGCGATGCCGGGTGTTGGGGGCAAACTCCAGCGTATCTTTCCGTTGCGCATAATATTGAATAAGATCCGCGTTGGTGGCAATCTTATCCTTTTTCCAGTCCTCCAGGAACCCGCCCAGGAACTCGGGGATGCCGCTGGTGTGCCGCAACAGGTCATAGATCTTTACCCCTTTAAAGTTTTCCAGTTCCGGGAGATAGCGGGTTATATCATCGTTGTAATTTATTTTACCTTCCCGGTGGAGTAAAGCGATCCCTACACCTACAAATTGTTTACTACAGGAGGCCAGTTCGAAAATGGTTTGCGTATTATTCCGGGCTTTTGTCAGTTCGTTACTACAGCCCTTCCCGGCTTTGTACAGGACCCTTCCCTGTTCTGCAATCAATATGCTGCCGTTAAACTGGTTTTGAGCGGCAAGTGTAGTAAATAAAGAGTCCAACCTTTTGGGAATTGATTTCTTTTGACCAAAACTATAAATGCTTAGGGTACACAAAAGGAGGCCCAGGATGAGGTTTTTATAATTCATCAGTTAATTAATTTTACAATAAAAATTTAGGGAGTAACAGACCTGATGCAGGCTGTTCAGGAGTGATTTATTCAGTGAGCCGGAGCAATGTGCTCTGCTTTTTGTTTGTCATTAATATCTCTTGCTTTTGTATCAGGAAAAACTACCTCTTTGATACTTGCCATAGAATCCCGGGCTAATACAAGCTCTTTACGCATTAAGGCGGCTTCTCTACGGATACTACGTACATCTTCTCTGAGTACTTCCAGGTCCTCATTCCTACCCTCATAAGCGACGATTAAAAGCATAAAGAAGTACCCGATGAAATTATTGTAATTCATCTGAAATTATTTTACAGTAAAAATTGGGATAGTAACAGCCCTTGTCCGGGCTACTTAACGAGGAGGTTTACAAGAGCGGCTTAACGATTAAGCTCCAGCTCTTTCCTACGCCCTGCTTCACGCCGGGCTTTTTCAGCTTGCTTTCTTGCAATAGCTGCAGCGACTCTCGCTTCAGCAGCCTCTTTTTGCATTATTAAGGCTTCTTCCCTTGCTAATGCGGCTTCCTTTATGGCTATTCGGGCCTCTTCCACTGCGGCAGCGCCTTCTGCTCTTGCACGGGCTGCTGCTTCTTGCATTAATTTTGCTTCCGCCTTTGCGGCTACTGCATCCCGCACCGCGATGTTGGCCATTTCCAATGCTTCCGCTTCTATTGAGCTCGTTAGTTTTTCGGTCATACGTTCCAGTTCTCCTTCGCCCAATGCAGCAATGGTACGCTCATGGATCGCTCTTGCCGCTTTTCCAAAATCTTCTGCATGGACCAGCTCTCCTATTTTTTCGCTCAAGGCGGCTATCTGGCCAAATTTTACCGAAGCTTCTTCAGAGCCGGGATCAATTGTTTCCAATGTTTCCTCGATCTGCCGGATTTGTTGCTCCAGTTCCCCGATCTTAAGTTCACTTTGTTTGAGTGTATGGACCGACTGCAGCGATTCCATTGCGTTCCCGTTGCCCTCATCTGTATTTGTAAAGGTGTCTGTTTCTGTGGTAGTCGTAGTCGTTGTTATTGTAGACGTAGTGCCCGTATTTTTAATTTGATTTACAGCCCGGGCTATTTCATTATTCGCAGCTTTGATTTCGCTGTTTTGGGCATGTACCACGCAGGCAAAGGCGATGGTGAACAATAAAGGTAAGGCGAGCATTTTGCGCGCATAACTGAATTTGGTTTTTGAAGTTTGAATCATTTTTAATCTTTTTTTGAGATGAGCATTCAACAAAGGGCTGGCAGCTGCTAAGGTATTGCCTGAAAAGTGGCTGGCCAGGAGCATCTGCGCAAATGCTTTGGTGTCCGACTTTTTGATGGCTTTATGATCTGCCAGGTATTCGTGTATGAGGTATACTTCTTTTTTTATTAAATGAAAGAAAGGGTTGAACCAGAAAATAGCTCTTATTGTTTCGATCATAATTTTATCATAGGTATGCTTCTGTTCAATATGGGCCATTTCGTGCTTCATGATCTGTTTGCCCAGATCCGAGTGTAACGGGATATTATTTTTCCAGAAAAGGTTCCTGAAATAAGAGAAAGGCGCACTAGCCAGATCCGTCTGGTAGAAATTAAGGCCTTCAAATTTTTCTTGGGGAAAACGACTTTTAAGTTTTACAATTTTATAGATCCCGTAGACAAACCGGGAGGTTAAGAGTACAGAGACTAAAGCAATAATTCCCGTAAAAATGGCGGGTACAGCGCTCCTGTCACTAGGTGATCCCTTACTTATCGGTTGCAGTTTGCTGAGCAATAAATACAGATCACTATTTAAGGGCAGGGTAAAATAACTCACTTTTAATAAAGGCAGCAACAGGGAAACCAATAGCGTTCCTAAGAGATAAAACCGGTTGTAATGATGGAAGGTCTTATCTTTCAGCAATAATTGGTAATAGCCGAACATGAGTCCTGAGCTCAGGATCATTTTTCCAAAATAGATCAATAGCGCTTCCATCAGTCTTTCTTTTTTAGTTCATTCAATAACAGTTCCAGGTCCTCCACACTCATTTCGTTTTTCTCCACTAAAAAAGAAACCGCACTGGTATAGGAGCCGGAAAAATAATTCTTGACCAGGCTTTTCATGGATTTACCACTGTATTGCTCCTTCGAAATAAGCGGGAAATATTCATGCTGTCTTCCAAATATGGCATAGTCCACAAAGTCCTTTTCTTTCAGGACCTTCAAGATCGTAGATACCGTATTCGTATGCGGCTTGGGTTCCGGAAACTTTTCCAGGATATCTTTTAGAAATCCCTTCTTAAGTTTCCAGAGGTACTGCATCACCTGCTCTTCTGCTTTTGTTAAGGACTGAATTTTCATTTCCGGATGTTTTTAATCGACGTACACAATGACAACAACTAGTATCACTAAATATTTAGTGATACAAATATAGAACAGTTTTTGACAAATACAACTATTTTTTTAGTGATAAAGAAAAATCAGGTATTTCACTGTTGCTCCTATAAACTGCATTTGTCTTTATCTCACAAAAAAATAAAGGTGATGCACCACGCACCACCTTTATTCACAAAAGCGACTTCTACTTAATTTTTCAGCGAAGCCATATCAATTACAAAACGGTATTTCACATCGCCTTTCAACAAACGCTCATAAGCGGTATTAATGTCCTGCATATGGATCAGCTCTATATCAGCCGTGATTTTATGCTGCCCACAAAAGTCCAGCATTTCCTGGGTTTCCGCGATGCCACCGATCATAGAGCCGGAGAAGCTTCTGCGCGTTGGGATCAGGCTGAATGCCGCTACTGGCAAGGGATGCTCCGGAGCGCCTACAAGCGTCAGGGAACCATCTCTTTTCAGCAGGCCCAGGTAGGCATTAATATCGTGTTGCGCAGAAACGCAATCCAAAATAAAATGCAGGCTGTTGGCATGCTGCTTCATTTGCTCCTCATCGGTTGATAGCACTACTTCATCAGCTCCCAGGCGTTGCGCGTCCTCTGTTTTCGAGGTGGAAGTGGTGATCACGACTACATGAGCGCCCATGGCTTTGGCAATCTTAACCGCCATGTGTCCCAGGCCTCCGATACCTACAATACCGACCTTTTTACCTGGTCCTACGTTCCAGTGTTTTAACGGAGAATAAGTTGTGATACCGGCACATAATAAAGGCGCGGTTGCTGCCAGGTCCAGGTTTTGAGGCACGTGCAGCACAAAGGCTTCATCCACTACAATGCTTTGGGAATATCCACCGAAGGTTTGTACGCCAAGATGCTTGTCCGGAGCGTTATAAGTACCGATATTGCCCTGCTCACAATATTGTTCCAGGCCCTCCTTACAGCTATCACATTCCCGGCAGCTGTCCACCATACAGCCTACAGCCGCCAGGTCACCGACTTTAAAGCCGCTCACCTCAGGCCCTACTTTTGTAACCCGGCCTACAATCTCGTGCCCGGGCACATTGGGATATATCGTATTGTGCCACTCATTGCGCGCAGTATGCAAGTCGGAGTGGCAAACGCCGCAATACAGGATGTCTATAGCAATGTCTTTTGCTTTTACTTCCCGGCGTTCGATATCCATTGCCTTCAAATCTGCATCAGGAGCTATTGTCCCGAAGGCTTTTACCATATGGTTTTCCATTTTATTATTTTATCCTATAAAGTTAGGTTGCAAATGTAAACAAGAGATGAAGAAAATATATTGCTGCCCGGCTCAAGTTATTTTGCTATAAAGCTCATTTCCCAAAACTTATTTTAGTCGTTGCTTAAAGTAAAGGAAATGATAGGCCAGCGCCTGGCGCCAATATTCGGCATTATGCGTTCCTGGCCTGCTGATGAAGGTGGCCGGGATGTTAAGGCTATCTGTTACCATTTTTAATTGCGCAGAAGCGGGATACAGTATATCTTCTGTACCACAATCAAAAATAAAAGGTTGATTAAAGCCGGGATTTTGTTTGATCAGGTTGGTGATGCTGTACCGGTTCCAATCATTAACTTCCGGCGCTCCAAGATGTGCCGACAAATCATGAACCATCCTGTCGTTGTTCCAAAAAGCCCGGCTTGCCGCCCGGAAAACAGTCCGATCTAATTCAAGTGCTCCGCTCATTGCACCTGCACTATTGAAATAGTCGCTATGCAAAATAAAATACCTTAAAGCCCCGTAACCACCCATACTTAAGCCACTTATAAAAACATTCTTTGGATCAATCTTGAAAGTGGCATGCACTTTTGGCACCAGTTCTGCGAAGAAAAAAGTTTCGAACCGGATCCCGGTCTGTAAAGGACTATTGATATAATAAGTCGTAAAGCCATCCGGGGTAACAATGAGAAAATCATACTGGTCCGCCAATTTTTGCAGGTCAGCCGTTTGAGCCCATTGTCTGTAATTTTCACTATAGCCATGTAAAAGATAAACCAAAGGATATGCTTTATCTTTACGGTAATGCTGCGGTTTAAAAACCAGCACAGTATCCGGGTTTTCAAGATATACGGAATGCATCATCCATTTTTCCTGTGCCACAGCAGTAGCACTGATCCATAGGATAAAAGCCGCCATAAAAAAGTTTTTCATTTTGTAATTTTACAACAAAGTTGCGCTGGTAAAACGGCAGCGGCAATAACGAACAAAATTGTTCGTATCAACCCCGAAAAGTATGAGAAAAGAAAATTCCACTAATACGCTTAACGAACAATTTTTATTCCAGGTTTGCGCCTTAAACTCTGCAGTCGCCATGATTGGCGGGCGCTGGAAATCACAGATCGTTTATTCTATTTCAGAAGGTAATAACCGGTTTCATTTATTAAAGAAGGAGCTCAGCAATATTTCGGAACAAGTATTGAGCCGGCAGCTCAAAGAGCTGGAAACCCATGCGATCCTTATCAAACGGGAAATCCCTGATACAGTTCCTGCAGGTATTGAATATATCCTTACGAATAAAGGCCTGGAGCTGGTACCGATCTTAAAACAATTATGCGACTGGGCAAAAGCATATGAAGCCGGTAAAATAATCACGGCTTGCACAGCACAATAAAATCTCTTACCACATACTTAAAAAGGCACGAAAGCAATTCACTTTCGTGCCTTTCATTTTACATTAAATCTTCAATAGCCGCACCAAAATTAATGTGCAGCACATTACCTCCCGGCATTACTAATGCCGGTACGGATTTTATTCCCGCAGCAATGGCATCTTTTACTTTTGCAGCATCTTCACCCAGGTGAACAACACTTACCTGCGCTGCGGGAATCAGGTTTAAGATATCCTGCTCGGCGCTCACGCAAACCGGGCAACCGGCATGATAAAAAATTGCTTTTGACATTTGTTTCGAATTTGTAATTGATTGCATTATTGCAGGGTTAAAATTAGTTTGCCGGGGAATAGGCCAGCTGATACAGTTAAGCAATAAACGACTGGTCCAGCGGCGCCCAATTACTCACGGTGGATAGTATCCGTTCCAACTCTTTATTTTCTGCTCTGGTCAGCGGGAGCAAAGGGCTGCGCAGATAGCCTCCCTCTTCACCCAGAATATTTAATCCGGCTTGTACCGCCCGGGGTAATCCTTTTGCCACAATGAACTGCAGCAATTCGAATTGTTTGTAAAAAATGTTTTGTGCCTCAACCAGGTTATTTGCCTTTACTGCTTTATATAAAGCAGTAATCAGCTCAGGTATGAGGTTGGGTGCTGCCGTACACCAGCCCGTTGCACCTGCGGCAAATGCAGCAAGAGCGAGTGGATTCGACCCATTGTAGAAGGCAACCTCTTCCCCCAATTCTTTACGGAGGTGATGCATCCTTTGTATATCACCGGTACTCTCTTTGATCATGGTCACATTGGGAATCTCTAATAAGCGCTTGAGCAAAGCCGGGGACATATCAATCCCGCTGGTGGCCGGATTATTGTAAGCCATAATAGGAACAGATACTGCAGCAGCAACTTTATCGTAATGCCGGAATATTTCTTCCTCGGTCAGCTTCCAGTAACTCATAGGAATGATCATAAGCGCTGTAGCGCCAGCTGTTTCCGCAAACCGGGCATGGTATATGGTACGTTCGGTAGTCAGGTTGGATACGCCTAATAGTGTAGGTATCCGGCCGGCTACTTGTTGTATAGCGGCCTCAGCTATGGCTTCTTTTTCTTCATCGGACAAGTAAGGCAATACACCGGTACTGCCGAGAGGAGCAATACCATCAGCACCGGAAGCGACCAGGCGTTCTACCTGTCTTTTAAATAAGGGAACATCTATTTGCTCCAGAGCATCGAAAGGGGTGATGGGATAAGCGATTACGCCTTTTAGCGGAACATTTTTCATGCTTGTTTATTTTTATAGGGTTGAAAAAAAGGGGTTCAGGTTTACAGGTCGCGGCCTTCTTCTTCCCGCAATGCAACACCTAAATGCTGTAGCTGAGGTGCATTTTCACAAGCAATATATTTTGCCGGCTGACTTTCGCTGGTGTTTTGATGCCTGTGCCAGGCCCAGGAAGGAATGTAAACAGCATCGCCGGCTTCCCACTCTACTCTTTCGTTTTCTACCTCGGTCCAACCTTTTCCTTCTATGACATACAATACGGTTTCATAGGTGTGCCGGTGCCTGTTGGTAAGTTGGCCGGGCAATAGACCACCTATAGTCATGCTTACATTGCGCGTAGGCAGGTCTACGAAAAATACCGGGTGTTTTCTCTCTGTGGAAAATTGATCATGTTCGCCCGCTTTTTCTACCTTTTTATGGATCAGATGGGAAGGCTTTACATATTCAGGGCGGGCAAAGGTCCGGTGGAAATCTTTGGAGCTTAAGGGCTCTTTTGCTTTTTCCGAAACAGTTTTTGCTGATAGTGACATAACTAAAATTTTATGGTTCATTGCAACATTGCTCAACAAAAGTAGTCTACCTTTGGACCATCAAAATGATACAGTTTTAACATAAATAAATAGTCCAGATGCTGAGACCCTGGAAATTGGAACTACAATTAGACCCGGCGGGCGATAAGGCCATTTACCTCCAGATTGCCGATGCCATTATTGCCGATATACAATCGGGCCGCCTGAGCCGTGGCACAGCGCTGCCCGGAAGCCGTATACTGGCAAAAGACTTAAAGCTCAACCGGAATACAATAGTTGAAGCATTGAATGTGCTGCTGCATGAAGAATGGTTGATCAGCAAAGAAAGGAAAGGCACTTTCGTGGCTGATGTATTACCGGCATTGAAAAAATCAGGTCTTGAAGCAGGCCCCTCCATACAATCCGGAAAAGAACAGGCAGCCATCCACATTAATTTTGACGATGGTTCTCCCGACAGCAAAGTGGCACCGGTAGCAGCGCTCGCGAGGGCTTATCGCCAGATTTTTAATCGCAAGGCCCGGTGGCAGATGATGGGTTATGGGGATGAAAGAGGAGACGCGGCATTCCGTAATGCGGTAGTACAGATGTTGAATCATCAAAGGGGCATGCAGCTCAGCGAACAGCAGCTCTTCATCACCCGCGGCAGCCAGATGGCGATGTACCTCACCGCACATTGCCTGTTCCATCAAGGAGATTATGTACTCGTCGAAAGTCCCGGGTACAAGCCGGCCTGGCAGGCATTTGAGCATGCCGGCGCAAAGTTGTTACCGGTAAAAGTAGACCAGGATGGTTTAATGACAGAGGAGGTAAAAAAATGGCTACAGTTGTATCCGGGAATCAAAGCGATTTACACAACGCCGCATCACCAGTATCCTACTACCGTGACACTGAGCCTGCAAAGAAGACTGGAGCTGATCCGCCTGTCGAATGAATATGGCTTTACGATTATCGAAGATGATTACGACAATGAGTTCCACTTCGGTTACCGGCCTGTATTGCCTTTATCCAGCTACCCGGAATTACAACATTATGTTTATATCGGCACGATGAGTAAAGTTGTGGCGCCGGCATTGCGGATCGGTTACCTGGCCAGCAAAGACCCGAAATTTCTGCAGCGGATAGCGGAGCACCGCAGGATCATTGATGTACAGGGCGATGCGATCATGGAGCAGGCCGTTCTGGAGCTGATCCAGGATGGCACGGTCAAGCGGCACCTGCGGAAGGCTACCCAATATTACAAAATGAAGCGGGAGGTCATGGCTGCTTTAATTCATAAATACCTGGCGGCAAAAGCCAGTTTCGAAATTCCTGAAGGAGGATTGGCATTCTGGATAAAGCCTAAGCAAGTAGTGAACTGGCAGCAGGTACAAGAGCAGTTGTACAAAAAGGGCATTCGCATAATGCACCCGGAAACTTATAGTTTTCAACAAACAGAAAACGGGTTAAGGTTGGGTTATGCCTACTTATCTGAAGCGCAACTGGAAGAAGGATTAAAAGCACTGGGTAGATGTTTGTAAAGATCCTAATGCCGTCCTAAAAAAGAAGATGCAACAAAACCTCTTCTGCATTGGTCTGTGTTGCACCTGTTTTTTTTCCGGTCTTGTATTTAGTTAAAGGTTGCCACAAAAGTATTGTTTTGATGGAACAAAAGACAGGCCAGGCAAGGGTTTAACAATATGATGACAAGCCCCGTTTATAACAACCTCAGGCACAATCAAAATAGTCCATAAAATACTTCAAACATTAGTTTATTTTAGTCTGTACTTATGATTTAGGCGTTTAGTTATAACTCCATCTGGCCAAACATCTATTTACAAATGTATTATCTTTAGCATTCTATGAAAAACCTATGTGTACTTCTAATCCTGATTTTAGCCAGTCTAAGTGCTTCCGCACAAAAGCCACCGCCTCCAAAATCAAGAATAGCGGGCACTTCCGAAATTACACAAAAGGATAAACGGGTGGAGCAAATTACCCTGGGCAAGAAAAAGTTCACAATTTATTGTGGTCCGCAAGCTCCCAAATGGGAATTACGCCAGGAGAGCGGTGATACCCTCCAAGTTTACAAATTCACGACTCCCGGCAGCACCTACAGTATATTCGAAATCCAGAAGCTGGCGACCCGGAAAGGAAAAATTATCGGGGAGAGTAGCTACAAAGTTGTCAACGACACTTTATATGTTTATACCAATTCCTATGATTACATTGGCGCTTACCGGATCACCGACATTTATGTAAGTGATAAGTATGGTCTAAAAAAAATAGCCGATAAAATGGAAGCAATCAAGTATGAAAGCATAACGGATGCTTACCTGAAGCCTGCAGAAATGAAGACCATATTCCCGGCTAAGTAAGTAACCAGACATTGTAACCATTTAGCAAAAGCTTGATCAATGATCCCCTTTCCATTTATACTTTTAGGCTTTATCGTATTAGTAATGGTCACAAGGCCTTTCACGATTTTATTTCATGAACTCGGGCATGCCATCCCGGCTATGCTCCTGACGCGGCAGCCGGTTAGCATCTATATAGGTTCTTATGGAGATCCCAAACATTGTATTCACTTCAGGATAGGACGATTACATGCCTGGATAAAATACAATCCGCTCACCTGGCGATCCGGGATGAGTGTACCTTCAGCAAAAGAGGTCTCGATTAACAAAAAAATCATCTATACGCTTACCGGGCCACTGGCTTCATTTTCCATAGCTATAATCGCCTGTTATGTTTCTTTTGTTTACGACCTTCACGGTTTTCTTAAGCTTATCTTTATTGTATTCATGGGCTCCGCGATCTTTGACCTCATTGCTAATCTTAACCCAATAGCCACTCCAATAAAACTACACAATGGCGACCTGACTTATAATGATGGCTATCAACTAAAGCGGCTCTTTTACTACAAGAAGCTCCCTAAAGAATATGAGCAGGCTGCCGCTCTATACAACAATCTAAATTTTAAAGAAGCGGCCCCTTTATTCCACCAGATGCTGGAAACCGGTATAGAACATGAAGAGATTTACCGCTTAGCCATAGCTGCTTATTTCCAAAGCAAACATTATCTAAAAGCAAAAGAATTATCTGATGCATTTATTGTACGGGAAGATATAAATGTTGATGACCTGATCATTGCAGCTCACATTCATGCACAACTGGAACAGTATGAGCAGGCATTGGGCTATTATGACCAATCTTTAGTTTTAGCGCCGGAAAATACGCATGTCTTAAATAATAAAGGATATATCCTTACCCTGTTAGAAGAATTTGAATCAGCCCTGGTCCCACTAAACAGAGCCATCGAACTTGATAAAAATATGGCTTATGCCTACAATAACCGTGGACTTGCAAGGATAAAAACCGGTCTGGAAACGGAAGGACTAGAAGATATACATTATTCTATACAGCTGGATGCCGACAACTCCTACACGTATCGTAATTTAGGTATCTATCATTTGGACAAAGGCGATTATCCTGAAGCTCTCGATTTATTCCAAAAAGCACAAGTAATGGACTCGGATACCTATGGCATTGAAGCATTGATTGTGCAGGCCATAAACAAACAACAATAACCTGAACTCATTAGGATATCAATTTAAAGTCATTAATAAATCTAGTTTACAATATCGTAGAATTACTACAATTTTCCAGATTTTGAGCTCCTGGCTTCTTTGTTTAAACTGCTTAAAGTAGATTTGGTTATACACCAACAACTAAAACTATGTCAGCAGTAGCAAGTGCAGCGGGCAGTCCCGGTGTTCGCAAAGGGTTCGGGGAAATGTTTGCCGAGAAGAAAGACCAGCTGGACCATTTTCAGCGGGACCTGGCCAGTATACTACCGGCTATGCCCGGCATGCCTGTAGCTAAATACTTTGACCTGGCCATA
>PJUA01000159.1_pt1 | contig 62139 bp, 48 predicted proteins | sample 1512151 | NCBI WGS metagenome assembly PJUA01 (sample SAMN08177678, study PRJNA422409) | Soil metagenome, whole genome shotgun sequencing project. | isolation source: Soil enriched on filter paper: beechwood xylan treatment | place: USA: Madison | collected 2015-01-15
CCAGCTATCCGAGCATCCGAACAGCAGATGGCTGGACAACAAACATAGACCCTGGGAGATATGTGCAAACCTATGGACCAGCAGGTATGTCCGCTCATTTTATCAGTCATGCAATAGCCACAAAGGATATGTACAGCGTCGAAAAAACGGAAGATGGCAAATTTGGAACCTATGTAGGCGATGGGATGTTTGTTGCCTTTTCCACTATCCGTAACTTTATGGGACATTCCACAGACAGATTTATGCCCGTGCTTCATGTGGGGCAGCCATCGGACACGCCACTCCTTTATGACGCTTTTAGCTTGGGACAATGGGTATCCAAAACCAAGCTGAAAAACGCGGAGCTGGCCTACAGCATGACGATGTACCAGCCGAAGGTGAACAGCAAGCTGGCAGGCATGTCCTTCCGGATGCAGAATCCAACAAACCGCTATGCGGTGGAAGCAGACGGCCAGAAGCTGTACCTGAGCAAATACACGGGCGGTAATCGCACCGTGCTGGCCGTGCAAAACTTTATTGCTCAACCAGCGAAAGCCTACAGCTTCCGCATTTTGATGCAAGGTGAAGCCATTAAGGTCTACATGGATGGCGTGCCTTATTTTGAAGTTACGGATTCGCAATACGATGATGGCTATTTCGGGATGTTCTCCGATAGGGGCCTGGTGGACTTTGATAAAATCGGCTCCAAGGAGCTGCCGGACGGCAATGTGTGGAGTACCCAATATGCCATTTGGGAAGAGGCTGACGCAGCGGCGTCAATCCGGACGGACAACGTAATCTTTGAAGATCCGGAGAAAGACCCGATAGCCGAGCTGGATTGGTCGATCTTCCATACGGTTCGCTTCATCAATAACCAAGGGCAATCGGCCTTGCATGGCAAAAGCATTACAGAGGGCGAGTTGAAGCTCGACAACGTGGGGGATTACAAGGTGGCGCTTCGCGGCCGGGATGATCCTAACCCGCACTATCTCATGCCGGACATGGCTTTTGATGACTACCGGAAAAACTCCAATGAGTTTGTTCGGATGATTACCGTTCACCGGCGCCCGGTTGCCGATTTTGAGTTGCAGCAGCGCGAGAGTGATGGACAAGTGCTTTGGACGGATAAGAGCTTTGACCCGGATCGTTATGAGTCCGCTACGCATTATTCAGATGAAGTAACCGGCATTGACTACAAGGCTACTAAAGGTATCATGGAAAAACGTTTTTACTACATTACGCCGAGCGGCGATTATGTGCCGGAGAAGCTGATTACGCCGCAGGAAAAAGGGACGTATGAGGTTGCTCTAGCGGTTAAAGACGAATACGGCGCTTGGAGCCCATGGACCATTCGGACGCTGATTATTGACAAGCTGCCGCCGCCAAACACGCCGCCAACGCCGGGCTTTACCAAAACGCATACGACCACGTATCGCGGCGTAACGGTCACGATTGACTCAACCGCAAGCGACTTGGAGGATGGGGATAGGACGAAGCTGCCGCATACGTATTATGTGCGTAATAAAACAACCAACGGAGCCGAAGCGATTCGCAGCAGCTCCCGAACCAATTGGACCATTAGCTTTGACAAGCTAGGGACGTACAATATCCGGCAGGTGGTCGAGGATTCTCATGGAGCTACGGCCCAGATGGAACAGGAAATCAGCATTGTGAACCGCAAGCCGGTTGCCAACGTGACGTATCCAACAAGCACGGATCAAAACAATCCAACTAAAGTGACGGTGCTGCGGCCAGCGTTTACATGGACGTACAGCGATGCGGACAATGACGCGCAATCGCGTTATCAGGTGCAAATTTACCGCTACGGCGGCGTGCTGCTCCTGGATTCCGGCGGTAAGGATGGAGCGGATAAAACGTGGACGGCCAGCGCTGATTTGCCAGAGAGAACCAACATGTATGTGCAGGTGAGGGTGCATGACGGGTTTGATTGGAGCGATTGGAGTACCGTAAGGTACTTCTATATAGAGACCAATCAGCCGCCAACGGCAGACTTTACTTGGTCGCCGCAGCCGGTTTACGAAGGAGATACGGTACAGTTTCGCTCCGTCGTATCCGATCCGGATCGGGATGCGCTTAGCGTTTCCTATGAGTTGACCGACCCGGCTGGCAAAAAAACAGCCTACAGCTACAGCTTCCAGCCTAACGGGACGGCGTATCCGGACAATGCTCCCAATGTTGCAATGGCTCAGACCGGAGATTGGATGATGAAAATTACAGTCAGCGATGGCAAGGCGGAGGCGGTTACCCGCTCAAAAATCGTTAAGGTATTGCCATTGAGCCTGACCGGCACCGTTCATCACACCGAGCTTTGGAACGAGCATCGACAAAACTACAATAAAAAGAAAAGCGGCAATGCTGAAACACCAAGAGGTTACGAGGTGTTTTGGGCCGGAGAGAAGTTTATATTGAAGGCTTTGACGACAGCAACCGGAACCCAAACGAAAGCTGAAAAGGTTGAGGTAACATTCGGAAAGTATAAAACAGAGCTCAAGAGTCTTCCAAGCGGAGGGTCGATGTGGCAGGGCGAATTGTGGGATAGCTCATTCCAAGGGCTAAAAAATGGAGAATACAGGTTTGACTTCACCGTTTTTTATAACAATGGAACCGTCAAAACCGACTCTGCCGAAATCAGAATACAAGGAAATGCCTCCGGGATTGCAGGCATTCATCGAGTGCAGTAGAAGTGCAGTAGATAAAAAGAGTTTATTAGTGGGCTGGTTGCTGGCTAAGACAAAAAAACGGACAGTACACATCCTAAGTAAATCTCGTATTGGATGTGTGCTGCCAGTTATTGTTTCTTTAAATTGAACTTTTACCTTCAATAGTGGTAGTTTACCGTTTAATTTTGGAGAAAAACTGGCTGATAGCGTAATAGGCGGCGCCGCGTACGGCGGAATGCTCCTGCAGCTCGGCAAACAGCAGCTGAAGTCCTTCGCGGTTGTACGGCAAGGTGCGTTTAAGGACGGCTTCCTCAAGCGCGGGCGCGAGCCACTTGGCACCTCTGCTCATCCGGTTGCCTAATATGACAACATCGGGATTTAAAGCGTTGACGATTCCTGCAATGCCGATGCCGATATATGCTCCAATTATGGAAAAAAGCTTCTGTACTTCCTTGTTGCCTTCTTCGCATGCCGCAAGCAGCTCCTCAAGGCTTTCAAAGCCAAGCGGGGCCGCTTCTTCCAGCAAAGCGTTTTCCGAGGCGTACAGCTCCCAGCACCCCTGATTGCCACAGCTGCAAGGCTTGCCGTCATATTGAATGGACAGATGGCCCATTTCACCGGAAAAGCCGGAGCTGCCTTTAAACAATTTGTTGTTCAAAATAATGCCTGTGCCAATCCCCATCCCGACGCTGACATAGATCTGGTTGGGGATGTTGCGTCCTGCGCCGTATCGTTGCTCGCCCTGAGCTCCGGCGTTGGCTTCATTGTCAACGGTAACCGGCAAACCAAAGCGTTGCTCCAGCTGAGCTCTCAGCTCAAATTGCTTGAGCTTCAAATTGGGGGCAAATAATATGGTACCTTCGGCATCCACGATGCCGGGGGCGCCAATCCCAATGCCCACAATGCCGTAAGGACTGTCCGGCGCTTGCCCGATTAGCTCCTGAATGCAGTCCGTTAACGGATTCAGCGGTTGCTCGGCTTGCTTTCGGCCAAGCTGGCTGTAGCTTTCGGCGACGACCTGCCCTTGCAAATCGGCCAATACGCCGCGTATATAGTTGACTCCAAAATCCACTCCGACGGCGTAACCCGCTTTTTCATTAAAAAGCAGCATCAAGGGCTTGCGTCCGCCGCTGGATTCGCCCGGCCCGATCTCCAGCACCAAATGGCTGTCGATCAACCCTTGGACAAGGCTTGATACGGTCGCCTTGTTGAGTCCCGTTAATTCCGAAATGGCTGCGCGCGATAGCGGCGCATGCTCGATAATCGCGTCAAGCACAATTGCGGTATTCAATTTTTTGACAAGCGCAAGGTCGCCCGTAGGTTTCGATGGCAAAGTGGATTCTCCTTTTTGTAGGTTAAATGGGCGATATGCCGTTCGCGGTATTTTAGCTGAAAACAGTATAACATAAAACTTACTTTGTTTAATAGACAAACTAAGTCGAAGTGTGTTATTCTTTGTTTGAGAAGTTTTAAGAAAACGCATTCAACCTTATGGGGAGGTAGTTTACATGTCCATTTTTAAAGGTATTGGCAATATTCAATTCGAAGGTAAAGGTTCCGATAATCCGCTTGCGTTTAAGCATTATGATCCGAAGCAAGTGGTTTTGGGCAAAACGATGGAGGAGCATCTTCGCTTTGCTGTTGCTTATTGGCATACATTCAATGCAAACGGCACAGACCCGTTTGGCGTAGGCACAATGGTTCGCGAGTGGGATAAATACGACGGTCTTGACCGTTCTAAGGCCCGCGTAGAAGCTAACTTTGAATTTATGAACAAATTGAACATCCCTTACTACTGCTTCCACGACGTGGACATCGCACCAGAAGGCGCAACTCTGCAGGAATCCAATAAAAACCTGGATGTTATCGTTGCCCTGTTGAAGGAGCAAATGCAGCATTCCGGCAAAAAATTGCTGTGGAACACCGTTAACATGTTCTCCAACCCTCGTTATGTGCATGGCGCAGGCACAACCTGCAATGCGGATGTTTACGCCTATGCCGGCGCACAGCTGAAAAAAGGCCTTGAAGTAGGCAAAGAGCTTGGCGCGGAAAACTATGTATTCTGGGGCGGCCGCGAAGGCTACGAAACGCTGCTTAACACCGATATGGGCTTTGAGCTGGATAACCTGGCCCGCTTGTATCATATGGCGATTGCTTACGCGAAGGAAATCGGCTTTGACGCCCAATTCCTGATCGAGCCTAAGCCAAAAGAGCCAACCAAGCACCAATACGACTTTGACGCTGCAACTACAATTGCATTCCTTCAAAAATACGGCCTGAAGGATCACTTCAAGCTTAACCTGGAAGCAAACCATGCTACATTGGCTGGACATACATTTGAGCATGAAATCCGCACTGCGGCTATTAACGGCATGCTTGGATCGCTTGACGCCAACCAAGGCGACCTGCTGCTGGGCTGGGATACCGACGAGTTCCCAACTGATCTGTATTCCACAACCTTGACCATGTTTGAAGTGTTGAAGGCTGGCGGCATCGGCCGTGGCGGCGTAAACTTCGATGCCAAGGTTCGTCGCGGCTCGTTTGACGCCGAAGATTTGTTCCTGGCTCATATCGCGGGCATGGACAGCTTTGCATGGGGCCTGAAAGCCGCTGCCAAGCTGATCGACGAAAAAATTCTGGATAGCATTGTTGACAACCGCTACCGCAGCTTCAAGGAAGGCATTGGCGCCGACATCGTGTCCGGCAAAGCCACGCTGAAATCGTTGGAGCAATACGCATTGCAAAATAATCCGATCGTTAACGAATCCGGCCGTCAAGAGCGCATTCGTCTGATGCTTAGCGAAGTTATTTTCAGCGTTTAAGCGTTAATAACGGAAAACGGAGGAAACCCGGATGAGCTATGTAATAGGTATAGATCTGGGGACAAGCGCGGTTAAGGCATTGCTCGTTACAAAAAGCGGAGAGGTAGCGGCTGAAGCAAGCCGCGCCTACCCGCTGTTTCACGAGCATTCCGGCTGGAGCGAGCAACGTCCCGACGATTGGGTTGAAGCGACGATCGAAGCGCTGAAGGAGCTGTCAACTGCCCAAGGCATTGACGCGTCGGCGATTGAAGGAATCAGCTTCTCTGGGCAAATGCACGGTCTTGTGCTGCTGAATGGAGAAGGCCGTCCTGTACGCAATGCTATTTTGTGGAATGATACCAGAACGACGGCTGAATGCCGCGAGATTGAAGCGGTATTAGGCGAGAATTTGCTGGCAATTACGCGCAATCCGGCACTGGAAGGTTTTACCCTGCCCAAAATATTATGGGTGCGTAAGCATGAGCCGGAAGCATTCGCTGAGGCGGAGCTTTTTGTGCTGCCCAAGGATTATGTCCGCTACAAGCTGACAGGAAATCTTCATATGGATTACTCCGATGCTGCGGGAACGCTTATGCTGGATGTAGCTGCAAAAGCGTGGAGCGTCGAGGTGCTGAAGGCTTTCCAATTGCCGGAAAGCTTCTGTCCTCCGCTCGTTGATTCGCATGACTTGACGGGCACGCTGTTGCTGGATGCAGCAGAGCGAACGGGCCTTCCGGCCTCTGTCAAAATATTTGCTGGCGGCGCGGATAACGCTTGCGGAGCAATCGGCTCCGGTATTTTGGAGGAAGGGCTGACTTTATGCAGCATTGGAACCTCCGGTGTTATTTTGTCCTATGAAAATGATAAAACCAAGGATTTTGGCGGAAAAGTACATTTTTTCAACCATGGCAAGGAAAACGCTTATTATGCCATGGGCGTAACGCTTGCGGCAGGCTATAGTCTTAGCTGGTTCAAGCGGACCTTTGCTCCTGACGAGTCGTACGACCAGCTTCTGGCCGGCGTAGGCGAGGTTAAGCCCGGAGCGGGCGGATTGCTCTTTACCCCTTATCTTGTCGGAGAACGTACGCCTCATGCCGATTCCAGCATACGTGCCAGCTTTATTGGTGTGGACGGTTCGCATGAGCGGATTCATTTTGCCAGAGCGGTTATGGAGGGCATCACGTTTTCACTGAACGAATCCGTGGATATGTTCCGCAGCGCGGGCAAAAAAGTGGATAAAATCGTATCGATAGGCGGCGGCGCGCAAAATCCGGCCTGGCTGCAAATGCAAGCGGATATTTTCGACGCTGAGGTAGTGTCGCTTGAAAACGAACAAGGCCCTGGCCTTGGCGCGGCTATGCTTGCAGCCTACGGCTGCGGATGGTTCCCGAGCCTGGAAGCGTGCACCGAGCTGTTCGTCAAGCATGACCAACAGTACCAGCCCAATCCGGCGGCGGTGGAAACCTATAAGGGGCTATTCCGGCTGTACCAGCAGGTTTACGCCAACACTCGCAGCTTGAATGAAAATTTGGTTGCTTACCGCTAGAGGAAGCCGACTAAGACGTCCTGAAAACTCCCTCGAGGTCATCTTGCACCGCTTTTCGTAAAAGGCTAGTTAAAAAAGCAAACACCAAGAAAGCTGGTTATACAGCATTCTCGGTGTTTGCTTCTTTTCTGTAGCGGTTTGTTCATCGGCCTTCATTTAATTGCCCCGTCGCGCTTAACCCGGCGTGTCGGCCAGCGTTGTAGCCCGTCGAAAAAGCGGCTGTAATATTATATCCGCCTGTGTAGCCATGGATGTCCAATATTTCGCCGCAGAAGTACAGTCGCTCCATTAAGCGGGATTGCATGGATTTGGGATCAATTTCTTTAAGCTGGACCCCTCCGCCTGTTACAAAGGCTTCTTCAATGGACAAGGTGCCGTTGACCGCAATTGGAAAAGCTTTGGCTGCTTTGGACAAATCCATCCATGCCTGCTTTGGAATATTATCAAACGTAACATCCTCCCGAAGCTTTGCGGCTGATAGCAGGTGCGGAACCAGCTTTTCAGGATAATATCCCTTCAGTACGTTTTTTATTGCTTTTCTGGACTCGACGCGGCAAAGCTCCAGACTTTCGGAATAAAGCTCGTCGGCGCTTTTGTCCGGCTTCAAATCAATGCAGCAGATAACTTCGCCGCTGCCGCTTTTTTTCAGCTCTTTGACAACAAATTGGCTGCAGCGCAGGGCAATGGGGCCGGATAAGCCGAAGTGGGTAAAGATCATATCCCCTTCATGGCGAATGAGCGTTTTGCCTTTAGCGTTTAGTACAGACAAGCCAACTTGCCGCAGCGATAACCCTTGCAGCTCGCGGCTTTGAATAAGAGGCGCCCGCGAGGTTAACGGAACTTCGGTTGGAAATAGCTCAACGATGGAGTGTCCCGCCTCCTCCGCCCAGGGATATCCGTCGCCCGTCGAGCCTGTATGAGGAACGGATTTGCCCCCCACAGCAACAATGACCGCCCCCGCGTTTAATATTTCTCCCTTTTCCAGCTTGACGCCTACTGCCCGTCCATTTTTGTACAGCACTTTTTTGACCGGAGAATCGGTTCTAATTTCGACGCCTAATGAACGAACCTTTCCTACCAGAGCATCCACCACCGTTTTTGCCTTCCCGCTGACAGGGAACATACGGCCGTTGTCCTCTTCCCTTAATTGAATGCCCAGACTCTCAAAAAAATCCATAATATGCTTATTGCTAAAAACCGAAAACGCGCTATGCAAATATTTTCCGTTGCCTGGGATGTGACTAATCAGTTCATCCAAAGCTTTGGCATTTGTCACATTGCAGCGTCCGCCGCCGGAAATCCCCAGTTTTCTGCCAAGCTTGCTGCCTTTGTCAAGCAGCAGCACGGATGCGCCTGTCTCTCCGGCAGCCACACTGGCCATAAGGCCGGATGAACCGGCACCGATTACGATAACATCATATTGCATGGTAAAAAGCTCCTTTTTGGCAACATTTGCAACTTTCGCTATATCCAAATGGATGGATTACAGTATAATTTAATTATACATTATACCTCAATCAGGAGGCGAAGGCGGAATGAATGATAGTATCAAGCGCGAGGAGTGGTTTTGTCCCGGCTTGAGCGATATCCGTTTTTTTGCTCGGGAATGGAAACCGCTTCGAAAACAGCCGAAAGCGGTTATTGCATTATCACACGGTCAAGGCGAATATGGAGAACGGTACAGCCATGTGGGGGAACATTTGGCAGCCGAAGGATATGTCCTTCTCTCCATCGATCATTATGGACACGGCCGTTCCGATGGCAAAAGGGGGCATATGCCTTCCTACAACGTCATGATGGATCATACCAGACTGATGCTGGAGCAATGCGCCAAACGCCATCCCGGCTTGCCCGTATACCTTTATGGACATAGCATGGGCGGCAATATTGCGTTGAATTACAGTCTGAGATTCAAGCCGCCCATTAAGGGATTGATTCTGACAAGTCCATGGCTGCAGCTTGCGTTCAAACCTCCGGCGGTTAAAGAATGGATTGGAAAAAAATTGTCCGTCCTTCTGCCCTCTATGCCAATGTCTACGGGTCTCAAAGTGAAGGATTTGTACAGGGAAGGCCCTTCCTTCAGAGCCTCGATGGCAATGGACGATTTTTGCCATACGATCATAACGCCGCGTGCTTATACCGAGCTTCAGACGGCGTCGGAATGGGCGGAGAGTCACTCAGGGGAGCTGAACGTGCCGCTGCTGCTCATGCATGGAACGGCGGATCGCATTACCTCGTTTGAAGCCAGCCGCCGACTGGCCGAACGGCTTGGCAGGCGTTGCGAATGGAAGCCATGGGCTGGCGGACTGCATGAACTGCATAACGATCTGGAGAGAGACGATATGTTAAGCACGATGACGAATTGGCTTAATGGTCAACTATAAGTTAAGTGTTCGGAATAATGCTTCTGAGGAGGAGGCCCGTCTTAAGTGCTAAAGGAACTGCTGCTCCAATTTTTTCTGTCCGTGCTGCCTGTGTTCTCCTTCCTGCTTTGGCATGACAAGGAACGCGGCTGGAAGGGATTTAAGCCCTTTATAGCCTTTACGAGCGGGGCAGCAATTATTTTATGCGTGTTGACTTCAACGGTAGTTCATGGCTACGATGTGGATTTCCGGATTGTTCCGTATTTGATCGGTTCCCTATATGGCGGGTACCCGGTATTTATGGGCCTTAGCCTGCTTTATATGTGTACGCGCCTGCCGCAAATGGATAATATATGGGAAGCGCTTAGCTTTGGCATTTTTACCGTTCTTTTTATGATTACATTTCTGATTGTATACCGCTCTTTTCAGAGAGCGGCAGCTTCCGGCCGGGAACGGATTGGCTTGTTGATGACAGCCGTCTTGTCCTGTGTTCTGGTTGTTAGCCTCAATATTTACATTAACCAGGTGCGAATGGAATGGACCACTTCGTTAATTGTGGAGCTTGCTTTTGGTATATCGGGCATACTGTTGGCCATCTGGTTGTCCATTTATATTATTGAGAGCATTAACGAGAAACAGCTGCTCCATATAAAAGTGAACCAGCTGTCGAACAATTACCGGAATGAAGTGGAGAAGCTGCAGCAATTTATCGATAAGGCGCCGCTGGCGGTTATGATTATTAACGACCAGGGGCAAATAACGCATGCTAACGAGGAGTCGCTTGGACTTAACAGCCTTGTAACCGCTTATATTGATGCAGAAAGCTTGAAGGGGGAGCGTTTTCAGGATGTCTTCCAAGAGGATGGCGATCAAATATGCGTGGAGCTGCTCCAGCAAGCGCTTCAGGGCGAATCCGCAAATACCATCACGGAGGTAACGGGCGAAAAAATATTGCTGTACACCTCTATCACAATTCACGATACGGTAGACGGCGGCATTACTGGCGCTGCCCTGATCGCCAAAGATGTGACCGAGCTGAACCAGCTTCGGGATGAAGTCGATCGGATGGAGCGGCTTAGTCTGGTAGGCCAAATGGCGGCAAGCATTACGCACGAAATTCGCAATCCAATGGCAGTCATTCGAGGATTCGTCCAATTGCTTCAGGAGCGGAGTCCTCAAAGCCAGCATGAATACTACCGCATTATAATGGAAGAGCTTGATCGCACTAATCAGATTATTAACGACTTTCTTTCCCTTGCCCAGAATCGCGAGCTAAAAATGGAGTTTGCTTCGCTCAATGCCAGTATTCAGGACATTGTGCCTCTTCTGCTCGCCGATGCCAATTTGAGAGGCCAAAGCCTTAAGGTGAATCTATGCCCGGAATTGCCCGGCATGATGCTTAATGACCGGGAGATGAAGCAGATGCTGCTTAATCTGGCGCGAAACGGCATGGAAGCGATGGGAGAAAAGGGCGTTTTGTCTATTAGCACTACATATACGGAGCAAGAAGTCAGCATACATATAAGGGATGAAGGGGTGGGCATTCCCCAGGAAAAGATGAAGCACCTGTTTGAGCCCTTTTTTACGACCAAAACAAGAGGAACCGGATTGGGGCTGCCGTTGTGCCTGAGCATCGTTGAACGCCATCGCGGAAAAATCGAAGTACAAAGCGCGGAAGGACAAGGCACCGTATTTATTGTTACCTTCAACATATTGGAACCCGATTTCGAGCATAATACGGCTTGAGTCTCCGCCCGTAAGCTGGTGAAAACGCCGGAAGGCAGAGGCATCTATCTTGGATTGGAGGCTGAAGATATGACATCACAGCAGCAATACGGCGATAGCAGCTCCATGATGGAGAAAACACAGGCTGAGCGCAATCGAAAAGGGCTCACGGGCGATATTACGCCGCAGGGCAAGAACAGGCTGCCCAAAACGCCAAACAAGCCGTCCACCTAACAGGCAACCCGGATTGTCACGAGTCTTGCTCAAGGCTGTTCATGTTCCGGAAAAAAGGAGCCGGGGCCATCTGGCTCCGGTTGCTTTATTTTCGTAAGGGACGGTATAATAGGAACAAAACTTGTTGCATAAGGGAGTGTGTTAGTGATGTCGATGTCATTTGAAAGATATATGCTGGATATGGTTCAACCAATGCGTGACGAGCTCACGAGACTGGGAATTAAGGAGCTTCGTACGCCTGAGGAAGTAGAGGCGGAGGTTCCCGGCTCCAAAGGCACTGCTTTGATCGTTATTAACTCCGTTTGCGGCTGCGCCGCCGGCCAATGCCGCCCTGGAGTAGCGGAAGCTTTGAACCATACCGTTGTGCCTGACAATTTATTCACTGTTTTTGCAGGCCAGGATAAAGAGGCTACAGCCAAAGCGCGCGAATATTTCGCTCCGTACCCGCCTTCTTCCCCATCAATCGCACTGCTGAAGGACGGAGAGCTGGTTCACTTTATTGAACGCCATCAAATTGAAAATCGTTCTGCCGAAGATATCGCTGCCGATTTGACGGATGCTTTTGACAAATATTGCGGATAACAGGAGGCCAGATATGAGCCTGCAGGAGCAAATTATTAAGCAGTTGAATGTAAAACCAGCCATCAATGCAGAAGAGGAAATTGTCAAACGCGTCAATTTCCTCAAAAAATATGTTCAGGATTCCGGCACGACAGGTCTGCTGATCGCCATTAGCGGCGGTATCGACAGCGCAGTAGCCGCCGGCCTCTGCAAACGAGCTACAGATGAGCTTAGCGCAGAAACCGGCAAGGACTATATGACGCTAGGCGTTTTCCAGCCGTATGGCGAGCAAAGCGATATTGCAGACAGCTATGCCGTTGCAAAGGCATTTAATTTGAAGCATACGGCGGAGACCAACATCGGCGAGGCCGTTGACGAAATTGCGCTGGAAGTGGAGCACAGCTTCAAAAACCTCGGTATTCCGCGTCATATAAGCCGTGGCGGCAAAGGCAATATTAAAGCGAGAACGCGGATGGTTATGCAATACGCGTTGGCTTTTGACCTGAATTTGCTTGTTGTTGGTACGGATCATGCGTCGGAAGCGATTACCGGCTTTTATACCAAATGGGGTGATGGCGCGGTGGATATTACGCCGCTGGCATCGCTGAACAAACGCCAGGTGCGCCAGCTTGCTTCCCATTTGGGCGTTCCGCAAAGCGTGCTGGACAAAGCTCCATCGGCGGGGCTTTGGGATGGTCAAACGGACGAGGACGAGCTTGGCATTACATATGGCGACAACAGCGATTACCTGGAGGGCAAGGACATTGCTCCTGACGTTCGGGAAAAGCTGGAGAAGCAATATTTGAAGACCGAGCATAAACGTTCTCCGATCCCCGGCATATAGAACGGTAAAGCTATGATTATCGGAATAGGCCATGATCTTGCGGATATTGAACGAATCGCCTCTACCGCTAGCGGCCGGCATGGAACCAAATTTATGGAGCGGGTGCTTACCGAGGATGAGCTGAAAACAGCCGACGGCCTTGCCGGGGCCCGGCTGCATCAGTTTATTGCGGGCCGTTTTGCCGCTAAGGAAGCTGTATCCAAAGCGTTTGGCTGCGGTATCGGCTCTCTGATCGGTTTTCGCGATATTCAAATTCTGCGAGATGATAACGGCCGGCCCCATTGCGGACTTGCCGAAGAAGCATGGGTCAGGCTGGGAATTAATCCTGAGTTTATAGAAATTCACGTCACGATAACTCATGAGCGGGGATTAGCCTCCGCTTTTGTCGTTGTCGAACGGATCAAACGATAATTTTTATCCGCTTGGACGGATAACGCTGTCACCTTTTGCCTATACTTGGAATGTAATAATATAGGTTAACAACCTCTATTGGAGTAGGCAGGGGGGATGGCGAATGGTAAAGGCTAAGCAATCAGCCAGCGGGTCAAGGCGTTACCGGTCAGGTCAATGGGTTGAGCATGAAGGGTTGTACTCGGATGATTGGGGCAGCCATTTGCTGCTGTTGAAGGGTGACTTATTTCCTTCCCATCCTGAGATGGGGGAAACGCATTGGACGTATGGCGGGCCGGCGATGCTGCCGCATATTCGTTCGTCCAAGGTGAACCGACATCATATAGGTTATTAAAAAATATGCAGGTTCTTAAGGCTAACAGGAGTGAACTCCCTGGGTCTAGGAACCTGCTTTTTTGTGCTTCTGGGAGATATACACGGCATGATGGCGCTTGGCGCAGCCGGGATATTTATTGGGATTTATCTTGTCAACCGCAGAGCATTGCGGTCTCCGGCCGAATGTACAGAAAGAGAAAGCATGCATGGTAAGGAGAATGCAAACAGCTTGACCCCATAAAAATGACGGCCGGACATGATTCCTTCTATGCGATTTATTTTTGCGAAGCAAGCCATTCAGCTAATCCGGATATTTCATCGCTAGTCAAGCTATCCTTAAACGCCGGCATAAGGCCGTCGCCATTTTGAATTTGCAGAATCAATTCCTCCTGGCTCATGCGCGCGCCTACCTGCTGCAAATTGCTGTTTCCTCCCACTTTTCCCTGCAGCTCAGTGCCATGGCAGCTGACGCACCGCGCTTTATAAACGGCGGCAATTTCCGTAGAGGCATCCCGCAGTCCTTTGCCGCCGCTGTTTTCCTTTTCTCCCCCGCCGCATCCGGCTGCAAAGACAGCCAATAGCCCAATGGCGAGCAGAAGATACGTGCATCGAGCTTTATTTTTCCCCGTTTTCATAACTCAACCTCCACCTTATGATATGCTGCCGTCTTATTGGCGATCGTATTCCTGCTAAACGCGGTCTCTTGGAGCTTTTTCATGACGGCCCTCTTCGCTGAAAATCTTTTGTTCAACTTATAGAGTAACGGTATAATAGAATATAGTTAATAAAGTCACATTTTGCTTCAGAGAGGATCTACAGACACAATGGCATTTAAACAACCCGCAATTCAACATACAGCCGTTCAAAACGGCCATCCTTATTTCAGCACGGAGCTGCTTGCTTGGTACAGGGCGCAAAAACGGATTTTACCGTGGCGTAAAAATCATGATCCCTACCGTATTTGGGTATCGGAAATCATGCTTCAGCAAACAAGAGTAGATACCGTCATCCCTTATTATCTCACCTTTATGGAAAAGTTTCCAACCGTCCAAGCGCTTGCGGAGGCGCCGGAGGAGGAGGTGCTGAAATGCTGGGAGGGGCTGGGCTATTATTCTCGCGCAAGAAACCTTCAGGCCGGGGCCAAAATGGTTATGGAGCTGTATGACGGCAACATTCCGGACGATAAGGAAGCGGTATCGGGTCTAAAGGGCGTTGGTCCCTATACAAGCGGGGCTATAATGAGCATCGCCTTTAATCGCCCGGAGCCTGCTGTTGACGGCAATGTTATGAGGGTGTTGTCCCGTTTCTTCTGTCTGGAAGAGGACATCGCCAAACCCGCAACCCGGGCGGGGATTGAAAAGCTGGCTGCGGCGCTTATACCGGAAGGCGCAGCGGGGGATTTTAATCAGGCGCTGATGGAACTGGGCGCGCTGATATGTACGCCTAAATCGCCTGGCTGTCTGACCTGCCCCGTCATGGAGGAATGTGAAGGCCGCCTTGCGGGCAGGGAACTGGAGCTTCCGATCAAAACCAAAGCCAAACCTCCCCGCCAGGAATACCGCGCTGCTGCTCTCATATGGGGCAATGGCGAAAACGCAGGCAAACTGCTTGTTCGCCAAAGAGAAGGAAAAGGGCTGCTGGCCGGCATGTGGGAGCTTCCTCATCTGCTGCTGCCGCCCCATGCGGCGGACTGGTTTGCCGAGGAGGCCTCCAAAGAGCAGCCGGAGCTGGCTGAAATGCTGACCGTCATGGTGGAGCAGGATACAGGCCAGCTCATTCGGCCAAGAGGCTGGTTAAAGGATGCCGACCATGTTTTTAGCCATATTTTATGGAAAATGCGAGTTATTGAGTGCGATTTGGGCGAGGAAGCCGGGGCTTTGATGGCAGCGGCCGAAGAGCTGGAGGATTATGTGATACATTCGGCTGTGGAGGCTAGCAAAAGTTTAATTCCGGGTGGCATGGTTTATCGCTGGATTGGCCGGGAGGACATGGAGCAGCTGCCGTTTCCCAATCTGTTTTTGCGTATTATTGGGGAAACGTGGGAGCGAAGGGGAAGGGGAGAAGCTTTGTGAGCGAAATGCTGGAGCTGTTGATTAAGCATAAAATGGTCGCTATAGTCAGGGGCATTCAGGACGAGCATGCTGACGCGGCGGCGCGGGCTTTGATTGACGGCGGGATTGTTCTGATGGAAATAACGATGAATACGGACGGCGCAGCCGATATGATTTATCGCTGGCGAGAACGGTTTGGAGCAGAAGCTGCCATTGGAGCCGGGACGGTTACGGATATGGCGGCCGCCCGCGAAGCGGCAGAGGCTGGAGCGCAATTTTTGATTTCGCCCAATCTGGACGAGGACGTTATTGCCTTTGGAAAAGAAAAGGGCATTTCAGTATGGCCTGGCGTTATGACGCCAACTGAAATCGTCAAAGCAGTCAAGGCGGGGGCCGAGGCTGTCAAGCTGTTTCCGATGGCATCGCTTGGCATAGGCTACCTCCGCGAAATAAGAGGTCCATTAAATGACATTCCGATTTTGGCAACAGGAGGCGCGGATTTGCACAATATCGGCGACTATTTGCGTTCCGGCGCAACTGCGGTGGGATTGGGAAGCAAGCTTGTTCATATGGGATGGATTAGAGAAGGGCGCTTTGATTTGCTGAGAGAGCAGGCCCGGCGATTTGTCGAGGCGGTAAATACGAATCAAACCAATCAATAGGTAATTCCTTGGCAGAGGCGGTCATAAGCTTGTAAAAGGCTGTTGCGCAGGCGCGGGAGGAGGTGGGAGCTTGGGGAAATTTTTGGCGAGGTTATTGCTGCTTGGTTTTGTTGCCTTTGTGGCTTACATTGTTTTGCTATATAAGGACGTGCCTTTAACTGAAATAAATTTTAAGGAAATACTGGAGAAAAATAACCTTGCCGACATGTTCAGCTCCCAAAGCGAAACGCCGCCGGAGCTTGCAGTAAACAATAGCCGTACTTCAGAGCAGCCGGTGGATGGACAAGATGAAGGCGCGGATGCGGAAGCGCCTGAGGAAACGGAAAAGGCGAGCGCCGGGACAAAGGCAGCAGCGGAGGAAGCTATGAAGGCAAGTCCTTATGGGGAGCTTAAGCTGGAGCTGGCACAAGGCTTTCAGAGCCGGGCGGATCAATTTACGGCTTCCTATAAGGGTGATCGAAACAAGCTGTCGGCTGAGATGAAGGGCATTATCAAGGAAGCGCTGAGCCTGGACGACTATTCAGCATATGTGCTGGAATCCTACGCGTACACCATTCGCAGCTGGGGCGGGAAGTCCAATATTACGGTGGAAGCTCGCTATCGGGAAAGTATGGAAGAAACCGCTGTGGTGGAAGCCAAAGCCGATCAGGTGCTGGATGAAGTATTAAAACCTGGCATGAATGATCATGAAAAAATAAAGGCCATCCACGATTGGGTAGTCACCCACGTTGAATATGATCAGTCTCTCACCTATTATACAGCTTACAACGCTGTTTCATTAGGCAAAGCCGTTTGCCAGGGGTATTCGCTTCTTGGCTACATGATGCTGAAAAAGGCAGGGTTCGACGTGTTGATTGCGGAAGGGGCTGTTAATACTGGGGAGCATGCGTGGAATATGGTGAAGCTGGAAGGCATTTGGTATCATCTTGATTTGACCTGGGATGATCCTGTTGGCGTTAAGGATGACAAAATCCGCTACAATTATTATTTGAGAACGGATGAAGAAATGCGTCGCGATCATACCTGGACCCGCATTTATCCCGAAGCGGCTACAGCATATGCCGATACGCTCCGGGAATTGGAGAGGGAGGGAAGCGAAGATAACAAGCTTCGTTTTGGCGCTCTCAAAATAGCGTTGGGCCTTCATTGGCTGGAGCCGGAAAATACAGTGGCGGGAGTGGCCGAGCTTAAGCAAATCATCGCATCGGCCGCCAGCTCCCGTTCTATGGGACTGCAGTTCAGATATCTCGACGCAGAAGGTTTTCCCGAAGCGCTGGAGGCTGCTTTTCAGCATGTCGGCGGCGGAATAGGGTACCAGGCATCCTATGAACCCTATGGCGGGGAACAATCACTTCTGGTTCATTTGCAGTTGAAATATCCATGAGACCAGCCATAATTGCTAGCGTCGTAAATAGGTTGGCGGATCAGCTCTGGCGGCTTCTTGCCGCAGTCATCTGCTGCCATACGGCGCCCGCTGCCTCTTCGCCCCGCTGGATTCTTTCCAGAGCGATCTGGGCCTGGAGGCTGATTTCGAATTCGCTGTCCTTTGCGGCGATCTTCAGCGCTTCAAGCGCTGTTTCATCTCCGGCTTCATACAGGAATCGGGCAGCGCGCCAGCGCACAAGCTTGTTTTTGTCCGACAAAGCGTCGATCATAGGCTCTATTGCGGCGGGATCGCCCAGGTCGGACAAGGTATCGCCCGCTGTTCGCCGCACGGATGGAGAAGCATCCCGAAGCGCCTTGAACAGCAGCGGCAAAGCCTCCGGACTCCGCAAATCGCCCAAATAAATGACTGCGAGCCTGCGGATGGAGGCATTTTCGTCCTCAAGGGCTCTGGACAGCAAAGACAACCCCTCCGGGGCGCTTACATAACGCTCCAATGCGGCATAACGTTCTTGCCAGACCTCGGAGTTAAAGCTTTTTTCCACCTCAGCGAGGCTTAGCGGCTCTGGTCTTGGAGCGGGTGGCGCGCTCTCCTGCTCCGGCCCCAGAGCGATAGCCGCTTCAATCAATTCTTGCAGACGGGAATCGGTATAGCTGGCATCAAGCTCGTTGACGATTTCCGCCGCGATCTCCTCAGGCTCGCCGTAGCGCACGCCAAATTCCTCCAGCTTGCGCTCCCTTATCATGGATGATCCCGCTGCTTTATTGACGGCTTCGAAGAATTTGGCGGGCAGGGCGGAACGGGTTTCTGCGTCGTTCATTCGTACGCGTACCTGAATCGGTATGCCCCGGTACATCTGCACAAGCACCTGAGCTTCGCCGTACCCGGACGCAATGCCGGCGGCCCCGGCCCCCTCCGCTGTTTCTTCTCCCCCTTGCAGCAGCTCCCTTGCCGAAGCGAGGATAGCCGCCCAGTCCGCTCCCGGCTTGCGGTCTAAAGCGATAAAATCGGCAGTGCGGAACAAGCTGCGTACGCCTTCTATTTGAAGCAAGGCCTGATAAGGCTGCTGAACACTGTCAGCCTCCGCTGTTTTATAAGTAAACCGGCGTCCGCGCGGAAGCGCCTCATCCAGATTCAGCTTCATAGAGTTGGGACTTGGGGTTGGCTCGATCGAGAGCAGTTTCATGACCAAAAACCTCCTGTCAGACTGGTATGTCAGCATGGCATGCTGTATCCAAGTCTTCTATTAATGTCACTATTGTACCACTTGCCCCTTTAGCTGCGCCAATTTGTCAATGATTTTTGCTACTATGCAAGCAATGAAAAAATCCCCGATGCCTTAGGTACAGGCGTCGAGGATTTTGAGACAAGCGCTATGCAAGCTGCACAAAAGAAATAACGTTAGATAATGAAGGGCGCAAGGCTAATGGCGGCATGAAGGGCAAGCGTTATTTTTGCAGCACAAGCTCCAGCTGCACATCTACTTCATTTTCTGTGCTGAGCACAACGGAATGGGGATTAGCCATTCCAAAATCATCGAAGGTGACGGTTGTTGTGCCGGAAAGTCTAACTTGTCCGTCCTGAGTCAATGCTTTTGCCGCAAAAACTACCTCTTTGTCAATGCCTCGAATACTTAAATTTCCTTTCATTGAAAAATCATAAACGGTCCCCTCTGACCACTCTGCGGGAAGCCCCTCAAAGGATACGGCTTCAAAATTCGCCGTTGGATAAGCAGCGATATCGAAGTAATCTTCGCTTTGGATGTGTCCGTCGCGCTGGCTATTTCCGGAATCGATGGCGCTTAAATCGATGCTGCCCGTTCCTTTCATATTGGCCGGGTTTTCAAGGTCGATGTTCCAGTTTCCGCTAACGGCATTATTTTCAAAATTGACGGTTTCCTTGGAGGTCGTTACCGAGAAATAAACCTTTGATGCATCTGCGATGCTCCACTCCCCGTTCAGATCGGCTGATGTCAAAGTACCGCTTCCTTCGGAAGAGCCTGCGGCGGCGGAACCGGTGTTGCCCGATCCGGCGTTACCGGGCGCGCTAGCATTGCTTTCGCTATTGCTTGTCCCAGTCGCAGCCTGCGGGGACGAAGCCGGAATAACACTTTCGATTTCAACGTTATTGCCCATGTAATTGCTCATGACTGCATAACCGCCGCCGCCAAGCAAAATAACGGCTCCTGCGCCTGCGATAATGAGGTTTCTTGTTTTCTTATTCATGGAAATCCTCCTGTCCAATCGTTACGGCAGCTTTAGTGATTGCTCTACGCGTGTCTGTACTTCGCTGCTCTGTTTATAGTTTTTGGATCATATCCACACTATAGCAATACTATGTGTCGGGAATATGTCGAGGCGATAATGGTTGCGGCATGGTCCGGGATATGGTATTCAATAAGTACAATAAAAAGGCGATTGGATGGAGCCGGGCATGAATCATATATTGATTGTTGAAGACGAGGAAGCCATTTCCCGGGTGCTGGCCGCTTATGTCAAAAAAGCGGGCTACGTGCCTGTTAGGGCAGCAAATGGAGCCGAAGCCCTAAAGCAATTTGCGCAGGAGGAACCCGTACTGGTGCTGCTGGATATTATGCTGCCTGATGTTGATGGCTTTGAGCTGCTTACCTCTTTTCGCGCGCAAAGCGCTTGCCCTGTTATTATGCTGACGGCGCGGGATGGCATCCAGGATAGGCTTGCCGGACTGAACGGCGGAGCGGATGATTATATGAACAAGCCATTTGTGCCGGAGGAGGTAATCGCCCGGATTCATGCGGTGTTAAGGCGGAGACCGCTATGGAATGACGGCGGCGCCAAGCGGATCTACGGAAATTTGGCCATTGATTTTGCGTCAAAAATGGTCTTGGTGAACGGAGTCGAGGTGGCGCTGAGTCCCCGCGAGCTGTCGCTGCTGCTGTTTCTGGCGGAGCGCCCTCAACGAACCTTTACGAGAGAGCAGCTTATTGACCAGATATGGGGCATGGATTATGACGGCAGCGACCGCGCGGTGGATCTGTCCGTCAAGCGCCTTCGGCAGTCGTTGTCTCACTGGTCGCAGGACGCCGGAGAAATTCGCACATTACGGGGAATGGGGTATCAGTTTTGGGTAAAGGAATAAAAAAACGTCAGACGTCGATTTTATCCTACTGGACGATACGCTACTTTCTGATCCTGTTCGTCAGTCTTGGCATTATCGCAACCTGCGCGGTGTATTGGATTATGGAATCGGCGCTTAACAGCCGGCTGAAAACGGCAGGATTGCTGGGGCAGGAGGTAGCGGAGCGGGTTGTGGCTGAAGACGGTAAGCTGAAGCTCCCGCCTTATTTTGACAAGCTTCTGGACAGCCGGCTGATGTTTTTTAATATTGATGAATTCGATTTATGTTTTATTATAACGGATGCCAGCGGGCATGTTGTTTATTCACGTCCGCAGCTTAAAGATGATGAGATTCGGAAAAAGCTGTCCGATGACTTAGCCCATGCGAGGGATAAACGCTTTATTGCCGTTACCACGCCAATTATGAATGGAGATCAGCAGGAGGGACAGGTTACGCTGCTGCAATCCAAAATGTCGCTCTATTACAAGCAAAATGAAATCGTATTGGTAGCCGTCCTGCTGCTGACGCTTACGCTGGGCGGCTGGCTAACGCTATATTTGCTCTCCCGAAAGCTTTCCCGGCCGATATCCCGGGTTGCGGAAAGCGCCAGGCAAATCGCAGCCGGGCATTATGACTTTAAACCTGGCGTTCAGGCGAGGGAAAGTGAAATCAATGATTTGATGGAATCGTTCGGGCATATGGCCGCCAGGCTCAAGCATCTGGAGGAATGGCGCGAGTTGTCGCTGGCGGGAGTGACCCATGAGCTGAAAACGCCGGTGACCTCCATTAAAGGCTTGCTGTTGGCCGTACGGGAAGGCGTTGTTATTCAGGAGGAAGCGGATGAATTTATGGATATAGCGCTTAAGGAAACATCGCGTTTGGAACGTATGGTAGCGGATTTGCTTAATTACAACGCTTTTTCTTCCGGCTCGCTGGAGGTTACAAAGGATGTGCTGGATCTGTCGGCGCTTGTTCAGGAAATTATTTATCAATGGGGAATCGCGTATGAGGATGCGGGCGCGGATATCCAGTTTCAATGCGCAGAAAAATCTATGTTTATTGTAGGCGATGCGCTTCGCATTCAGCAAATCATGGTTAATTTATTAAATAACGGGCTTCAATCCGCCCATCCCGGCCGACCGCTGCAAATGAAAGTCCGGCTAGCCATTGCAAACGGCTCCGCCGTCATTGAAGTGGAGGATAACGGCTCCGGCATACCGGAGCTTGAGCAGCCTTATATTTTCGAGCGCTTTTTCCGGGGAGAGCATAAAAAACGGACCACGAGAGGGCTGGGCTTAGGCTTGACGTACAGCCGCCTGCTGGCCCGGGCGCAAGGCGGAGAATTAAAGCTTGGCCGAAGCTCGGCGCAAGGAAGCGTTTTTGCATTGGAACTGGGCTGTCCGGAAACCAAATTAGGCCAGTAAGGATTTGCATTGCGCACTTGTATCTTGGTATCTTATTCATAAGTCAGAAGCTGCAAGGAGGAACAAAGGTTTGGGCAAAAAAAGATTTGCGAATCTGAATCGGGTTGAACCGCATAATTCCTATAAGCAGTTCAACAGGTGGAGACAGGAACGAATGGGCAAGCAGCGGCTGAAGGATTATTCCTACCAGGTGCCGTGCGTAGAGGCCGACAAAACCTTCCTTCAGCGAAACCGGACGACGCCAACCTTGACCTGGGTGGGCCATTCCACCTTTTTGATTCAATTGCAGGGTCAAAATATTATTACAGATCCCGTGTGGTCCAACCGTATGGCCTTTCACAAAAGATTGGCCCCGCCGGGTATCCCTATTGATGATGTCCCGTCCATCGACGTAATTCTAATTTCGCATTCCCACTACGATCATCTCAGCATCAGCTCCATACGCCGCTTGGCCGGCGGCAAGCAGCTGCTTGTTCCGGCCGGTCTGAGCGCCAAGCTGAAATTAAAGGGCTTCTCCAGAGTAAAGGAGCTGCATTGGTGGGAATCCGTCACGATCGGAGCGGTTAAATATACGTTTGTGCCTTCCCAGCATTCCACACGCAGAAATCCATGGGACAGCAACAGCTCCCATTGGGGCGGCTGGATGTTAGAGGCGGTCCAGCATCCCCACGGCGGGAGACGCGCAAGCGAAACAGACGGCGGAATGAATCGAACCGCCGGGGATGAACCCGCCGCAAGGCAAAGAGACGAAGCGGCGGCTGCCGGTAATGAAATGGCTGCGACCTCCGATCCACAGAAGGAGCGGAGCGCGGCAACCTGTATTTATTTTGCAGGCGACAGCGGTTATTTTTCCGGCTTCAAGGATATCGGGAAACGGTTTAATGTAGATATAGCGTTAATGCCGATAGGCGCCTATGAGCCGGAGTGGTTTATGGGCCTGCAGCACGTTACGCCGGAGGAGGCGCTCCGCGCCTTTAAGGACACGGGAGCATCGGTGTTTGTGCCGATGCATTACGGCGCCTTCAAGCTGGCGGACGATACGCCTAGAGAGGCGCTGGACCGGCTGGAGGCCGAGCGGCGCCGTCTGAAATTGCCGGAGGAAAGAGTTGTTGTATTGCCTGTTGGACATGTATGGCAGCCGGACGAATGGCTGAAAAAGCTGTAAGGCGCCTACATCCATAAGCCAGGGGATTAAGCCTTTAGTCCCTGCCGAACTCGACCAACCCAAGACGCGTAGCCATGAACCCGGATTTCCGTGTATTTAAAAGGATGAATGCCCCTTCATACTATGGTATAATAGTTCGAGAAATTATCGTAGTGAAGGACGGGATAGCAAAAATGATCAGTACAAGCGGCATTACGCTTCGTTTCGGCAAGAAACCGCTGTTCGAAGATGTTAATATCAAATTTACGCCGGGCAATTGCTATGGCTTGATTGGAGCTAACGGCGCAGGCAAATCAACCTTTCTGAAAATTTTGTCCGGAGAGGTGGAGCAATCCTCCGGCGAGGTTCATATTACTCCCGGCGAACGCCTGGCCGTCTTAAAGCAAAACCATTATGAATACGACAACTTCAAGGTGCTGGAAACGGTCATCATGGGCCATAAAAGGCTCTATGAAGTGATGAAGGAAAAGGATGCGTTGTACGCCAAAGCCGACTTTACGGATGAAGACGGCATGCGCGCAGGCGAGCTTGAAGCGGAATTTGCCGACATGAACGGCTGGGAAGCGGAGTCCGAAGCAGCGGAAATGCTGAATGGACTTGGCATAACGACCGATATGCACGATAAATTGATGTCAGAGCTGGGCGGCAACGAGAAGGTTCGCGTTTTGCTGGCGCAAGCTTTGTTTGGTACGCCTCATATTTTGCTGCTCGACGAGCCTACCAACCATTTGGATATTGAGTCCATTCGCTGGCTGGAGGATTTTCTGGCCAAATATGAAGGCACCGTTATCGTTGTCAGCCATGACAGGCATTTCCTGAATACGGTTTGTACTCATATTGCCGACATTGACTTTGGAAAAATTCAGATGTATGTAGGCAACTACGACTTCTGGTATGAGTCCAGCCAATTGGCCCTGGCTCTCAATCGTTCGGAGAACAAAAAGAAAGAAGATAAAATTAAAGAGCTCCAGGCGTTTATTCAACGCTTCAGCGCCAATAAATCCAAGTCCAAGCAAGCGACTTCCCGTAAAAAGCTGTTGGACAAAATTACGCTGGACGATATTCGTCCATCCAATCGCAAATATCCGTTTATTCTGTTTAAGGGAGAGCGCGAAGCGGGTAAGCAGCTGCTGCTGGTTGAAGGCTTGACCAAATCCATCGAAGGCGAAAAACTGTTTGACAACCTGACGCTGACCATCAACAAAGGCGACAAAATTGCTTTTGTTGGTCCAAACGGGCTGCCCAAAACGACGTTTTTCCAAATGATCGCAGGCGAGCTGGAGCCGGATGCGGGCACGTACTCCTGGGGCGTAACAACGACGCGGGCGTATTTCCCGAAAGACAACTCCGCTTATTTTGACGGAGTGGATCTTAATCTGGTTGATTGGCTGCGCCAATATTCCAAGGACCCGGATGAAACGTTCCTGCGCGGCTTCCTTGGCCGCATGCTGTTTTCCGGCGACGATGCCATGAAAAAAGCCAGCGTATTGTCCGGCGGTGAAAAAGTGCGCTGCATGTTGTCCAAAATGATGCTGGAAGGCGCCAATGTGTTTATTCTTGACGAGCCGACCAACCACTTGGATTTGGAATCCATTACGGCGCTTAATAATGGATTGATCGACACGGACTGCACCATTTTGTTCACCTCGCATGATCATCAGTTTGTTCAAACGGTTGCAAACCGGATCATTGAGTTTACGCCAAACGGCGTTATTGACCGGATGACAACGTATGATGAGTATCTGGAAAGTGCGGAGATCAAGGAACTGCGCGAGCGCATGTACTCTGTATAAGCTATATTTTCAAATACCGGCTGCTCCTGTATGGGGCGCCGGTTTTTAATGTTTGGCTGGTCTTTCAAGCTCTGAAATCCCGCATTGCGCCTATAATGGAGGGAAAGTTGGCCTGGGGCGGAATTTTGTGGGCGGAAGCATTTGTGTTGCGCCAGTGCATAAAAGTGCGTATGCGGCAAACACTGTTTCTCTAGACCCACACAGGTTTGCTCGGGTATGATACCGATAGAGAAATAAATGGAACGAGCAGGAGGGCTTGACACTGGATCAGTACAATGACATTAAAAAGGGCGAAAAGGGAGCATGGGTTAGCATTGTCGCCTACCTGGCCTTAACGTCCTTGAAGTTGGGAGTAGGCTATTGGTATGCCTCCGAAGCGCTGGTTGCAGACGGTTTTAACAATTTAACAGATATCGCTGCGTCGCTTGCTGTTTTGATCGGGCTGCGCATTTCGCAGAAGCCGCCGGACCGGGACCATCAATATGGCCATTTTCGCGCGGAGACGATTGCAGCTTTGATTGCATCGTTTATTATGGCGACGGTAGGCCTGCAGGTGCTCATAACGGCAGCCAGCTCGCTGTTCAAGGGGACGCATTCGACTCCCCATATTTTGACCGCCGTTGTGGCCTTATTTGCCGCGGCTTGCATGCTTGGCGTCTATTGGTACAATAACCGGCTGGCGAAGCAAATCAACAGCATGGCTTTGAGAGCAGCCGCCAAAGATAACTTGTCCGATGCGCTTGTCAGTATTGGCGCGGCAATCGGCATTTTTGGAGCGCAGCTTGGTTTGCCTTGGCTGGACCCCGTAGCGGCGCTGGCCGTTGGTTTTATTATTTGCAAAACGGCATGGAGCATCTTCTATAGCTCGACACATGCGTTAACGGACGGCTTTGATGAGCAGGAGCTGACCTCGCTTCGCTCGACGATTGCCAAAACCAATGGCGTCAAGTCGATTAAGGATATAAAAGCACGCATTCACGGCAGCAACGTATTAGTCGACGTGGTTGTAATGGTTGATGCAGATTTATCATTGGTGGAAGGCCATCGGATCTGCGACGAAATTGAAAAACGGATGGGCCGCAAGCATAATATTATGAATGTTCATGTCCATGTGGAGCCTCTTATTGGCGACGATGCAGACGGTTTGCCACATGGAGCAAGCTGAAAAAGCGCAATTGCGGTAGTGCTCAAGGAGTGGTAAATGAAACCATTCCAGGGCGGCATGCCGAAAAATGAGTCTAAAGTCCTGAAACCTGTATGAGAAGGTCCTCATTTTCTAGGCCATTCATACATCCTCCATGTTTCAGTCTGCCCTAAGGCTAATGTACAAAATGGTTATTTAAGAAAGGCATTCCTGCTGTGCGGGAATGCCTTTTATTAATTTTCTCTCAGCAAAAAGGGTAATTCGCTGTGCCCAGTCAGGGCAAAAGGCTTTTGGGAAAATGGGTGGATGCTGGTCGCTGAACGCCATGTCTACAATGGATGTTGTACACGCCGATGCCGGCAATGAGGCAGAGAGGCTGATCCCGGTTTATTGACAGCCGATCTTACCACAAACACAACAAGGAGGCGTTATTCAGCATCATGAAAACATCCATGAAACACAAGTTGGCGACTGCAGGCATTGCTGCAGCATTGTTATTAGGTTCCGCTACATTTGCTCCCGCACCTAGCGCATATGCGGCACAAAGCGCAGAGGTAGTATGGGGAGTCAATATGCGCACTTCACCTTCATCTTCGGGCTCAATTGTCCGCATGCTTCAAAAAGGAGAATCAATCACCGTGCTGGAGTCGGCTGGAACCGGCTGGTATAAAATTAGCGACAATAAAGGAGTGACGGGGTATATCTCCTCCGCATCCAAATATACACAGCTTGGTAAGGTCGTTTCAGGCAGCGGGACAAGCACTGGCGCAACCGGAAGCGGCACGACTGCTGGCGGCTCAGATGCCGTTGCTTCGTTAACCGGCGTCATTAAAAAATCGGTGTCATTCCGCAAGTCGCCATCCCCTAGCGGACAAAGACTGCGGTATTTGCAAGCAGGCGAGCAGGTTCGCGTTTTGTCCAAAACAAACAGCAGCTGGTACGAGGTAATGGATAGCAGCGGCACAAAAGGGTATGTAACAACGCAATCTCAATATATGACGGTAAGCGGGGGCTCCAGCCTAAGTGGCGGCAATTCTGCGGGAAGCGGTTCAAGCGGCAGCACGGATAGTGGAAACAGCAGCGGCGGAAGCTCTAACAGCGGCAGCACAGGCTCAAGCGGAAGTACAAGCTCAGGCGGCAGCACAGGCTCAACCGCAGGCAGCACCACAACAGCAAATGCGTCTGTCGAAAAGGTAATTGCCGCAGGCATGAAATATTTGGGCACGCCATATGAATATGGTTCTGATCGCAGCAATACTAAAACATTCGATTGCTCCGACTTTACTCGCCAGGCGTTCAAGGATGCACTCGGCATTACGATTCCTGCCGATTCCCGCAAGCAAGGCGCATATGTAAAAGATAAAGGAAATGCGGTTACGGATATAAGCAAGCTGAAGCGCGGAGACCTGATGTTTTTTATGTCTTATAAGGGTTCATCCAAATCGTCTTACAGCGGCTTGAATAAGTCGACTCAAACCATTACGCATGTGGGCATTTATTTGGGCAACGGGCAAATTTTGCACACGTATTCCAAAGAAAGCGGCGGAGTAAAAACAGATACGATTACCGGCAAGCATTGGGAATATCGCTTCCTGTACGGCGGAAGCGCGCTGTAATTATTTATTGCAAAGCGATGTTAAACATTATAGTTGTAAAAAAGGTCAACCAGAGCATATCCGGTTGGCCTTTTTTTCAAACGGGGGAAGGCTGATCACGAAGACATTATGGAAGATGGGCATGAAAAAACGGGCTTCCGACTGCCGTTTAACTCAGCCGCTTTGCCAGCGGTTGAATCAGGAACGACGTTGCGAAGCACCCGTTATATTTTAAATTATATTAAGGCTTTTTATTAAGACTGTACGGTGCGCTGATGCTTTGCATCAGGAACGATTCGATCTTCTTTATCCTCTGCAGGATTAGCATTAGCGGACTTTGTATCAAGAGAGGGCTCTTCGAGCTCCAGTGTTTCCTGCTGCACGCCTGCGTCTTCTGACGGAGCAATTTCGGACAGAGCCAGCGCTGCTGCTGCTTTCTTTTTGCGGATGCGGCTTCTTACATAAAGGAATACTGCTATCAAAGGAATGCTGCCGATAAAAATATAGATTGAAATGTCTTTAACCATGGAGTGTGCGGAAAGTCCAAACAAATAAAAGAGAATGCCAACGACATAAAACTTGATGGCGCGGCCCAAAGCGGCATACGCTATCAATCGCCATAGCGGGAAGTTGAGACAACCGGAAAGGATAGTAAATACTTTGAATGGAATGGGGGTAAAGGAGCCGATTAAAATAGCAGCTTCACCGTTTTTCTGGAACCGAGTAGTAGCGGCATCAATCCATTCCTTTTTTAAAAAGCGGTAAAGGACCGATTTACCCATAATCTTACCCAAATAATATCCGATAGGAGTACCAAGCAAGCAGCCTATATAACCTACAGTCGCAAGCCAAATAGCATTGGAAGGGTTGATTGCGCTGAGCGAAACCTGCGAATAAAATGCGGGAATAGGGAAAATAATGGCATCCAGAAAGGAGTGGATGAATAATCCCAAGGGGCCGTGATGTTTAAGAAGATCGAGAAAGGTTTGGAACATTCAGCTGGCTCCTTTATCGTTTGACTATTCTGCTTCAGTATAGCATACGTTCCACGTTCATTCATCACTAACAATTTAAGTAAAACATAACATTTGAATGATAGCTGGAAGTGATGCCAATCACGGTGAGGATGTGATGGAACTAAAGCAAGGCCTAATCATGTATACGGAATAGCATTGCTGAGGTTTCAAAAAAAAAATATGCAATTTGGCCTATATCTGGAGTCGCCTGCGGCAGGATAGCTTAGCGTGCGAGTTTTGTCATTTTTTGCTTTGCCGTCTGACGAAAGGAAGCGTATAGTGGATAGTACGGACATGACTCGGAACCAAATGAAAACGGAAAGGGGAAAAGATAAAGTAACGGAAAGGAGTTGAAGGTTAATGGAGCCATGGAAACGTACGATGTGGATATTATGGTTTGGCGTATTGTTCTGCAGTGCCAGCTATACGATGTCGATCCCTTTCCTGCCGCTGTTTCTATATGAGCTTGGCGTGGAAAAAAGCTCGATTAATCTTTGGGCTGGCGTTGTGCATTCATCGGCTTTTTTGGTGGGCGCAATTATGGCCCCGCTTTGGGGGATGATGGCGGACAAGTTCGGCAAGCGCAAAATGGTCATTCGCGCCGGCCTCAGCCTGGCCATTATTTATGCTCTGATTGCATTTGTTCAAACGCCGTGGCAGCTGGTTGGCGTTCGCATGCTGCATGGCTTTGTCGGAGGTTTTGTTCCGGCCTCCATGTCTATTGTGGCAACCTTGGCGCCGAAGGAGAAGCTTGGCTGGAGCCTTGGCGTCATGCAAGCGGGGTCGATGACCGGGGGCATTTTGGGTCCGCTGTTTGGCGGTCTGCTCGCAGAGGCTTTTGGCATGCGCAGGTCGTTCGTTGTTGCCGGCATCGTTATTTTTATAGCCGCTTTAGCGGTGATATTCTGGGTCAGAGAAGGAAGTCCGCAGGTGAAAAAGGAAAAGCCAAAGGTGCAGCCGGTCACATACCGGATGGCCTTCCGCAATCGCTCCTTGGTCAATATGCTGCTGGTGCTGGTTATGTTCCAGCTTTCCTTTAACATGATTCAGCCTCAGCTTTCCCTGCATATAGCCGACCTCCAGGGAGGACAGAAAGGGGCCGTCCTGTCGGCCGGTTTGGTTCTTTCGCTGATCGGCATTGCCGGCATCGTGGCTTCGCCGATTTGGGGCAGGCTAGGCGAGAAAAAAGGATATTACCGCATTTTGGTTTTTTGCCTGTTAACTGCGGGAACGATTGTAAGCATGCAGTTTTTTGTAGAAACGTTATGGCTGTTTGCGGTCGTCCAATTTATGTTTGGCCTGTTTATGGCGGGCGTTACGCCAATCGTCAATACGCTGATGGTGCAAGGAACGGATGAGCAATTCCGGGGCCGATCCTTCGGTCTGACGGCAAGCGCTAATCAGTTTGGGTCGATGCTGGGGCCTTTGATTGGCGGTTTAGTGGGTGTCGCATTGGGACTTCAATGGATTTTTGTTGCAACAGGCGTCATTATGGCCGGGATCGGGCTTGTGTTGTTTTTAAGGCGTAAAAGCATGCAACGGGTAGGCTCGGAGTCTTGATGAAACGTCAAAAGAACAAACGTCAAAAGCCGTTTTTCTTCACTGAAAGCAGTGAGAAAACGGCTTTTTGTCGTCAATGGGGCATGTTAAGGCAAGCTGCGCCGGGCCACGCCGCTTGCCCGGGCGGCGGCCATTACGCTTTGGCGGACTTCTTCCACAACCTTGGTATTAAAAACGCTAGGAATAATGTAGAGCCGGCTTAGCTCCTCCGCGGTAATGACGGAAGCAATAGCTTCGGCTGCCGCCAGCTTCATCTCTTCGTTGATGACGGTTGCACGGCTGTCCAGCGCGCCGCGAAAAATACCGGGAAAACAAAGCACGTTGTTGATCTGATTAGGGTAATCCGATCGTCCTGTTGCAAAAACAGCTACGATATCCTCTGCCAGCTCGGGAGCAATCTCGGGCTCCGGATTGGCCATTGCAAACACAATGGGATCGGGAGCCATGGATGCGATATGGTCTCTGGTTAATATGCCGCCGGCAGAAACGCCGATAAAAACGTCCGCGCCGGCAATCGCTTCCGCCAAGCCCCCGCTTCGCCGCTCGTGATTTGTATGTTGGGCATACCAATGCCAATTTTCGCTGTCGTAAGCTTCATCTCTGCTCAAAATGCCCTTCCTGTCGACACCGATAATATGCTCTGCTCCCCCCGCCAGCAGCATGCGGGTGCAGGCGCTGCCGGCGGCTCCGATTCCGCAAATAACAATTCGCGCTTCCTTCAAGGTACGGCCCGTCAGCTTCAGAGCATTCAGCAGTCCGGCATAGATGACGACGGCCGTTCCGTGCTGGTCGTCGTGAAAGACGGGAATATCCAGTTCGGCCCTAAGACGCTGCTCGATTTCAAAGCAGCGGGGCGCGGCAATGTCCTCCAGATTAATGCCGCCAAAAGCAGGAGCCAGATGTTTGACGGCGGCGATAACCGCTTCCGTGTCCTGAGTATCCAGACATATGGGGAATGCGTCTACATCTGCAAATTGCTTAAAAAGCATGGCCTTGCCCTCCATAACGGGCATAGCGGCATACGGGCCTATATTGCCCAGCCCAAGCACCGCGCTTCCATCGGATACGACTGCAACGCTGTTGCGCTTGATGGTCAACGTATGCGCCTTGGCGGGGTCTTCGGCGATTGCCCGGCATATTCGTGCAACATCGGGCGTGTAGACGCGTGACAGATCATCGCGGTTCTGGATGGGCGTTTTGGGCTGAATCGTAATTTTGCCGCCAAGATGGAGAAGAAAGGTGCGGTCAGAAATATGCAGCAGCGCAATGCCGGGAATTGTGGCAAGCGCCTCGCTCAGCTTGGCTGTAGAGCCAAGCGGCCCTATTTTGACCGTTAAATCGCGGATGCTTCTGCTTTTGTCCGTGTGAATGACGTCAATGGCGATTATATCGCCATCCGCCTGCTCGATTGCTGTAGCCGCGCGTCCGAATTGGGCGCTTTGAGTGTCGATTTCCAGTCGCAAAATAACGGTTTTTGCATCGCTCATTGAAGTTGGCATAGCGGGAACCTCCTTAATTTGCATGTCCATTGCGCCTGAAAAACAAAGCCGTCACTGCATCAGTTGCAGCACGGCTTTTGGGCATTTCATGGGGTCGTATTGCTCATCGCGCTTGGCAATCAGCTCCGCTCGGAAGCGGTCCGATCTTTCTTTATCATGAATCAATTGAAACCAGCGGTCAACCGTATCGTTGGAATCCAGCATAGCGCCAAAGCCGCTTGAAATAAAGTGCTCGCAGTTTTCCTCTTCCTGTCCGGGGATCGGCTCGTAAAAAAGCATTGGCAGCGCTTTGCTCATGCCCTCCGTTACGGTCATGCCGCCTGGCTTCGTCACTAGCAAATCAGCGGCATCCATCAGCTTGTGCACTTCCCTTGTAAAACCCATAATGACGATGTTGGGATGCTGGAAAATGGGGTCAGCCATCATTTTTTCACGCACAGGCTCATTAGAACCGACACAAAAAATCATTTGCGTGTTATCCCGCCATTTGGTCATGTAGGAGAGGGCGTTATCTTCATACATCAGTCCCCATCCTCCGCCCATAACGAGTACGGTCGGCATTTGCTTCAGCTTAAGCTCTTTGCGCGCCGACTCTTTGTTTTGCGAAACCCAGAAGTTAGGGTGAATCGGTATGCCCGTTATTTCAACCCGTTCTTTATTCACTCCCTTGTCCACCAGCCGCTGCTTGACAACAGGGGATGACACCAGGTAGCGGTCGATTTCGGGGTTAACCCAAGAGCCATGCGCATCATAATCGGTAATTACCGTATATATAGGTATTCCAAGACCGAGCCGTTTCATTCTGCTGACTACGGTGTTGGGTACGGGATGAGTGGAAATAATAAGGTCGGGCTTAAGCTGAGCGACGACTTGCGCCGTATGGGAATAAAAGACGCGGTGCAGCGCAAGCTGAATAAAACGGCTTAGCGGTTTTTTATAGTTGCTGCGATACATCATGCCCACTACACGCGGCTGTTTGCTCACGGTTTTACGATAGGCGGATACGATGATAGGTCCCATAACCGGGTTCAAAAATTTTCCCAGCTCGATGACTCTTGCGGATATTTCGGGATGCAGCTGCTTCAAGCCCGCTACGAGCGCATGAGCTGCTTGGGTATGGCCTGAGCCGAACCCTTCGGATAGCAGCAGCACTCTTTTTTTGCGCATAAACTCACCTACTTTTCTATTTCCATATTACTTCGCATGACAGGCTAATACAAGCGTCCATATGCGGGGTTGCCAAGAAATAGTCTCTCCTTTACAGTAAACACATATCTTCAAACAACAGGAGCCGAAAGGATGGGTTTTATGCACGAGATGTATTCAGGGGAGAATGCCCCTCAAATAGGAGACAGGGTAAAAGTGAAGGTTCGTTCCGGCGAATACGCCGGCGAAATAGCTGAATTACACGGCCCGCGGGCTGTCGTATCCATTTTAGCGGTGCTTAAGCATCCGGAGCAAGGCGATCTTCATCACCCGTACAACCCCGACGTGCCCATGTTCCATGAACGCCGGGCGTTAAGCTATACCGAAAAAACGACCGTGCTGGTGAGGGAGCTTGCTCCTTACAGGAGTGAGCTCCCGGATTACAGCGACTCATTGCGGGAAGCGGTGAAGGCGGAATTAGCCGGCCTCGACCGCTTAAACCGCTGGAGCGGAAAATCGCTTGAGATTTTGGAGCAGCTTCAAAAGGAATATAAGCTGTAGAATCATTACGGATTAATGAATGCCGCCTTCAGGGAGGCGCGATAGACGACCTGGAAGCCAAGGCCTTCGGACAAAGCGGCAAGCGGCACGTACGTTTTCTTTTCGCCCGGGAATTGCTGCAGATAGGCAGGCTCCGCATTTAGCGGTACCGTCTTGCCGTCAACAACGATGGTGGACGCTCCGATTGTTATGGAAACGGTGCGTTCGCCCGTGCTGATAGTTGCCGTGGAGGTTTTGGCATCCCATTTGAGGTCGGCTCCGAGCGCTTCGATTACGGTGCTGAGCGCCAGGTAGGTACGGCCTTGCTTAATAAGCGGATCGTATTTCGTGACGACCTCCTTGCCGCCAACTACGACGGAAATCGGCACACCGCTTTTGCGCGGCTGCAGAGTGGCGTAGCTTCCCCAAAGCTCGTTGGCATACGCCTTGCCCATTTCGGCATACCCTTTTTCTGTAGGGTGAATATCAGGCTCCGGCTTGCCGTCAGCGTCCGTGGCTGTAATCGATGTAAAGCTCAAAATATTTTTTTCGATGGCGGAAGCCGCATCTGCAATAGAGATATTGGCGCCTTGCGCTTGTAAGTCCTTTACAACGGAGGCGAGTTCGCTGTTCAGCTTGCTTTGGCCCTCTTTAAGGAAAAGGGCGGTTGATTCAGGAAGGCCGAGATAGGTCACTTTATCATTGAATGTTAAAAACGGCACCGGTAAATATTGATTCGCAATAACGATTTCCGCATTCGGCTGCAAGGTATGTACCGTGTTCAAAATGCTGCCCACTTCATTTTTGTAGCTCTGGATCCGCTCGTCGATGTCCCCCTGCAGGGCTGCTTTCTTTTCGCTGTCAAGGTCGCTGTATGCGGCAGTAGTCCCCATGGTACCCACCATCTCCAGAAAATCATTGCCCCCAATAGAGATAAGAATTAATTCGGCTTGCGTCAAATCTTCCTTTAATTGAGTGGATTTCGCCAAAATGGAGCTTGCTCTTGGGTCGACAATGCCAGGTTGAATGCCGGCAACGTCAGATGCTTTTCCGCTGACCGCTTCATTCAGCCATTTGTTCAGCGGAGCCGTGCGCAGCCCCAATAAGCCATAGTTGACATATTCCGCCCGGTACCCTCTCATAAGGGCTTGCTCATAGACATGTTCGGCAAATCCGTAAGGCACCGATTCCCCGGTAAAGCCCTTCTGATAACCTGCCGCCAGGGAGTCTCCAAGCACTACAATATCGTAATTTTCTCCCGGATTTGGAGTTGTTGGCGCTTTGGATGCTCCATACACAGAGCTTGCAGAAAGCAGACAGGTTGCCGCGATGATCACAAATCCCGCTTTTTTGATCGTTTTCCTGAAATTCCTATACAATGAGTCCACTTCCTTCTGTTAGAATGATGATAAAACGCGCATTTCAACAAGCCTCTCTTGTCACAATAATACAAATAAAAATACAAATACTAAATTGATTTACCTTTTGCCCTAATGTTAAAATCATAGAATAATCGCTAGGCAACGGTCTATGGCAAGGGGAGTGGCAAGGAAGCAGGCTGGCGAGCCTGACCACTACCATTCTATGATAATTTCAGTCAAAAATGAAGCTAAATGAAGTAATCAAGCCAGGGCATTGCCCGAATTTGCTATTGCTTGCCCAAATCTTCTAATAGAGAGGTTGCGCAGAAATGAAAGAACATATTATGGGATTGCCTCCTAAGCAAGGACTTTATGATCCGCAGTTTGAAAAAGATGCGTGCGGAATGGGCTTTGTAGCCAGCATTAAAGGGGTTAAGTCACATAAGGTCATCAGCCAGGCGCTTCATTTGCTTGAAAATATGGAGCATCGCGGCGGTCAGGGAAGCGAGCCGAATACGGGCGACGGCGCCGGTATTTTGCTGCAAATTCCGCATGGCTTTTTTACCGCCGAGCTTCGCAAGCAGGAGATCCAGCTGCCGGACCCGGGACAATATGCCGTAGGCATGATTTTTCTGCCGCAGGACGAGTCCGCGCGCGCTGCGATCGAGCGCGAGCTGGAGGGCATTATAGAGGAAGAGAAGCAGACGCTGATCGGCTGGCGCACGGTACCGACGGATGATAGCAAGCTCGGCAAATCCGCGCTGTCCGTCAAACCCTTTGTCCGCCAGATTTTTATCGGGCGCAATCCGGAGCTGAAGGATGTTTTGTCTTTTGAGCGTAAGCTGTATGTGATCCGCAAACGTGCGGAGCTTTCCATTCGCTTTGCCGGCAAGGAAGGCGGGAGCATGTTTTATTTCCCGAGCCTCTCTTCCAAAAAAATCGTTTATAAGGGCATGCTGACGACGGAGCAGGTTCGTTCTTTTTACAAGGAGTTAAACGATGAGTCGGTTGTTTCCGCCATTGCATTAGTGCATTCCCGGTTTAGTACAAATACCTTCCCGAGCTGGGAGCGGGCGCATCCTTTCCACTATTTGATTCATAACGGCGAAATCAATACGCTTCGCGGCAATGTCAACTGGATGCACGCGCGTCAGACGTTGTTCCAAAGCGAATTGTTCGGCGAGGATCTTCATAAAATCAAACCTATTATAAACCCGGACGGCTCCGACACGGCCATGTTCGACAATACGCTGGAGTTTATGTACCTGGCGGGCCGTTCCTTGCCTCATGCCGCCATGATGATGGTGCCCGAGCCTTGGTCCAATCATGAAAGCATGAGCGACGAGCGGAAGGCGTTTTACGAATATCACAGCACGCTGATGGAGCCATGGGACGGACCGGCCGCAATGGGCTTTACGGACGGCACGCAAATCGGAGCTATGCTGGACCGGAACGGACTGCGTCCCGCCCGTTATTACGTGACGAAGGACGACCATATTATTCTGGGCTCGGAAGCGGGCGTTGTGGAAATTCCGGCAGAGAATATCCTTTACAAGGATCGTTTGCGTCCGGGCCGCATGCTGCTTGTTGATACGGAGCAAGGCCGCATCATCTCCGATGAGGAGGTTAAGGCGGCAATCGCTGCGGAGCAGCCGTACCGCGAATGGCTGAACGAGCATCTGGTTGATCTGGAGGAGCTGCCGGAAGCGCCGGAGCTGCCGGGTCCAAGCCATGAAACCATTCAAAGACGCCAGCAGGCGTTTGGTTATACCTTTGAGGATTTGCGCAAAATATTGGAGCCGATGGCAATCGGCGGCCAGGAGCCGCTCGCTTCCATGGGCTACGATGCGCCGCTGGCTGTATTGTCCGAGCGTCCCCAACGCTTGTATAACTACTTCAAGCAGCTGTTTGCGCAGGTAACGAATCCGCCAATCGACGCGATTCGCGAAGAAATTATTACCGCGACGGGAACAACGATCGGGCCTGAGCGCAACCTGCTCAATCCCGAGCCGGAGAGCTGCCGCCACATCAAGCTGGACACTCCGATCCTGTCAAACGAGCAGTTTGCAAAGCTTCGCCATGTGCGCCGCGAAGGCTTCAAGGCGATTACGCTGCCGATCTTTTTCCCTTCGGACAAGGGCGAGGAAGGGTTGCGCGACGCTCTTGCTGAAATGTGCGAAGCCGCTGATCGAGTCATTTCGAAGGGGCATAACCTTCTCATTTTGTCCGACCGCGGAGTTGACAAGGATAATGCCGCAATCCCGGCCTTGCTTGCGGTTTCCGCCTTGCATCATCATCTGATCCGTCAGGGCACACGAACCAAGGTAGCCATTTTGCTGGAATCCGGCGAGCCGCGCGAGGTGCATCATTTTGCGCTCCTGCTTGGTTATGGCGTCAATGCCGTCAACCCTTATCTGGCGTTTGAAAGCCTGGACGACATGATTACTCAAGGCATGCTGCGCGGCGTTTCGCATGAAAAGGCCGTCAAAAACTATATTAAAGGCGCCACCAAAGGCGTTGTTAAAGTCTTGTCCAAAATGGGCATTTCTACGATCCAGTCGTATCGCGGCGCGCAAATTTTTGAAGCGCTGGGACTTCGCGAGGACGTTATCAATCAATATTTCACCTGGACGCCATCCCGCATCGGAGGCATCGGTCTGGATGTGATTGCAGAGGAAACGCTGAAGCATCACAACCGTGCATTTGCCGAGCAGGAGGGCGGGGAGAAGGAGCTGGATTCCGGCGGCGATTATCAATGGCGCAAGGACGGCGAGGACCATCTGTTCACGCCGCAAACCATTCATACGCTGCAAATGGCCAGCCGCTCCAACGACTATCGGCTCTACAAGAAGTTTTCGGAGCTGGTGCAAGGGGAGAACAAGCGCCATCTGACGCTTCGTTCGCTGCTTGATTTCAAGAAGGACAGAGCATCCGTTCCGCTTAGCGAGGTTGAATCCGTCGAGTCCATTGTTACGCGCTTCAAGACGGGCGCCATGTCCTTTGGCTCCATCAGCAAGGAAGCGCATGAAAGCCTCGCAATCGCTATGAACCGCCTGGGCGGCAAGTCCAACACGGGCGAAGGCGGCGAGGACCCTGCGCGCTTTATACCGGATGAAAACGGCGATTTGCGCCGCAGCGCCATTAAGCAGGTTGCATCGGGACGTTTTGGCGTAACCAGCAATTATCTTGTTAATGCCGATGAAATCCAGATCAAAATGGCTCAAGGCGCAAAACCAGGTGAAGGCGGACAATTGCCTGGCCTGAAGGTTTACCCTTGGGTGGCAGAGGTGCGCGGCTCAACGCCGGGCGTAGGTCTGATTTCGCCGCCTCCGCATCACGATATTTATTCCATCGAGGATTTGGCAGAACTTATCCACGATTTGAAAAATGCCAATCCGCGAGCGCGCATCAACGTTAAGCTCGTATCCGAGGTTGGCGTCGGCACGATTGCTGCGGGCGTTGCCAAAGGACGCGCCGATGTCATCATGGTCAGCGGCTATGACGGAGGCACGGGCGCATCGCCAATCGGATCTATCCGCCATGCAGGCCTGCCATGGGAACTTGGCCTTGCGGAAACACATCAAACTCTGATGCTGAACAATCTGCGCGACCGCGTCGTCATCGAGACGGACGGAAAAATGATGAACGGCCGCGACGTTGCGATCGCCATTTTGCTGGGGGCCGAGGAGTATGGTTTCTCCACGGCGCCGCTGATCGTCCTGGGCTGCGTTATGATGCGTGTCTGCCATCTGGATACTTGTCCGGTCGGCGTTGCTACGCAAAATCCGGAGCTGCGCAAGAAATTTATGGGCGATCCTGCCCATGTCGTGAACTATCTGCGTTTCATCGCCGAGGAATTGCGCGAGATTATGGCTGAGCTTGGCTTCCGCACCATTCAGGAAATGGTGGGCCGCGTAGACCGCCTGGAAACTAAAGAACTGATTCAGCATTATAAAGCAAAAGGACTCGACCTTTCCGGCATCCTGTATGAAGCCGAGGTTGAGGAAGGCGCATCGCGTTTCAATATTCAACAGCAAAATCACGGTTTGGAATTGTCGCTGGACATGCAGCAGCTAGTTCCTAACGCGGCGCCCGCGATTGAGCGCGGCGAAACGGTACGCGGCACATTCCCGATCCTGAACACCAATCGCGTTGTAGGCACGATCCTTGGTTACGAGGTGACAAGCCGATATGGCGCGCAGGGCTTACCTGAGGATACCATCTGGTATCATTTTGTCGGAACGGCAGGCCAGAGCTTTGGAGCTTTTGTGCCGAAGGGCATTACCTTGTCTGTAGAGGGCGACTCCAACGACTACTTCGGCAAAGGGCTGTCGGGCGGTAAAATTATTGTAGCTCCATCGCCTAAAGCAACATTCGCCGCCGAAGAAAACGTCATAATCGGCAATACGGCCTTATATGGCGCTACCAGCGGCCAGGCTTATATTCGGGGTATTGCCGGCGAACGCTTTGCCGTTAGGAACAGCGGCGCTAAAGTTGTTGTTGAAGGCGTAGGCGATCATGGCTGTGAATATATGACAGGCGGGCGTGTCGTTATTCTGGGAAGCACGGGGCGGAACTTCGGCGCAGGCATGTCGGGCGGCGTTGCTTATGTCTATGATGAAAAAGGCGATTTCTACAATCATTGCAACCTGGAAATGGTGCTGCTGGAGCGTGTCGAAGAGGCAGAGGACATTGCCGAGCTTCGCGGTATGATGGAGAGCCATATCCAGTATACAGAAAGCGCAATTGCATCCCGATTGCTTGAAAACTGGGAAACCTCCCTATCCCGATTTGTTAAGGTTATTCCTAAGGATTACAAAAAAATGCTGGAGCAAATTCGCAAAGCGGAGGATTCCGGCCTGCAAGGCGGAGACGCTCTGCTGGCGGCATTCGAAGCCAATAAACGCGAGCTTGCGCGTACCGGCAACAAATAAGCGTTGCATTTTGCAAGGGAAAAAATCCGCAGCCAGGCTTCCGTCCTGCTGCGGATTTTTCTTTTATGTGTTTGCATTTATATAAAAGTGTGTATTTTAGTAGTATGTTCTTTTACTACTTTGCTACCCTTTGAAGGAAGATGCGTATATAATGGAGGTATTGTGTTGTTTGGAAATGATACCCATTACATAGAGGAGGAAACAGGAATGGAGCAGCCAATCGTACAGCTGAAAAATTTAACAAAAGTCATTGGCAAACGAACGATTATAGATAATCTTTCGCTGGATGTGCCCCGTGGTCAGGTATTTGGTTTTCTTGGCCCTAACGGATCAGGGAAAACCACAACAATTAGAATGATGGTGGGGCTTATTTCAATTACCTCCGGCGAAATAGTTATAAATGGGCTAAGCGTCAAGCAAAACTTTGAGCAAGCGATCCGTCATGTCGGAGCGATTGTTGAAAACCCCGAGATGTATAAATATTTAAGCGGCTGGCAAAACCTGATTCACTTTGCCCGCATGATTCCGGGCGTGACCGAGCATAGGGTTAAGGAAATTGTACAAATGGTTGGACTGGAAGGCAGAATTCATGACAAGGTTAAAACCTATTCATTGGGGATGAGGCAAAGGCTTGGCGTAGCGCAGGCCATGCTTCACAAGCCTGGCCTGCTCATTCTGGATGAGCCGACCAATGGCCTTGATCCGGCAGGCATTCGGGAGCTTCGCGATTATTTGCGTAGGCTGGCGAAGGAAGAGAATATTACCGTTTTTGTTTCCTCTCATTTGCTCTCGGAGATGGAATTGATGTGCGATCAGGTAGCGATTATTCAAAATGGCAGGCTGATCGATATTCGGACACTGGAGCACGGCTCAAAGGGCGATCAGGCCATGCGCGTGCTATTTGAGGTCAATGCGGAGCAGCCTGCGCATGCTGCGCTTACAGCAGGAGGCAAGCAGGCCGAGATGGTAGCGCCGGGAGTTGTTGCTGTTTTTGCGCAACGCGAGGAAATTGCCGAGGCTAATGAAATTTTGGTTTCTTCGGGCGTCAGGGTTTATGGCATCCGTCAACAGGTTAAAACGCTTGAGGATCAATTCCTTGAAATTACGGGAGGCGAGCAACGTGTTTGATTTTATGAATCTAGTCCGAAATGAAAACATGAAGATATACAGACGTCCACGAACGTATGTCATGGCTGGTCTTCTGGTTTTCCTTACGCTGATCGGCTCGCTAATTACGCTGGCAGTGAGTGGCCGCGACAACTCTATGTGGGATATTGCTTATATTGAATCGATGCTGATGAGCGGTTTGGTAACCATCTTTGTTGTTATTGTTGCTGCGGCATCCGTAGCTGAGGAGTTTTCTGGCGGCACGATCAAGCTTTTGCTCATTCGTCCATGGTCGCGCTCAAAAATATTGCTATCGAAATATATCTCCGTTTTTCTATATGCCTTATTGCTGACGATCTTGATGTTTACATCCGTATTGTTCATTAATTGGCTGGTGTTCGGCGTAGGGAACTCGGGTGTTGAAACAGCAATGATGCCTGATAAAACGGTAAGTGAGGTAATGACTCACTTCCTGAAGTTTTATGGACTGAAGTTTATCGGAACCATCATGACGCTTACGATCGCTTTTATGCTTTCGTCCATGTTCCGCAGCAGCGTGCTGGCCGTGGGCATTGCTTTGTTCCAGATTCTGATTGTCAACAATATCGCCTCACTCATTATGTTCCTTAAGCAAAAATGGGTCGATTACGTATTGTTTGTCCATCTTGATCTTACCAAATATTTGTCAGAAGACGGATTGGGCATCAGACCCGGCATGACGTTGGGTTTTTCACTTGGCGTGCTGGCTGTTTATTATATTTTATTTATGGCTCTTGCGTGGCTTGTGTTTACTAAACGTGACGTAGCTAACTAGGCAGGGAAGCTTTAACGGATATAAAAATAAGCCGGCGGCTTGCTCTTACGGAGAGCAGGCCGCCGGCTTTTTAACTCCAATTTTTCAACATTTTTAACCGGCTTGCCGGGATTTGACGCGATTTTCTTCTGTTCCGCCTTCTGGTTTGGCGCCATTTTTCCCGTTAGCAGGCTGCGATGATGAAGCATCCGGCGACTGCCGTGTTTTGGCGCTTTCTGCTTGTGTATTCTGACTTTCTGTCCGGCAATGCCCGTTAACCGTTCCGCCATCCTGGATAACTAGAGAAGCGGCCGATACGTTGCCTGTAAGATGACCGGCGGAGGTAATAATCAGTCGGCCCTTGGCTGTAATATCTCCATACAGCTTACCGGCTAAAGTAATATCCCTTGCTTCCACGGCAGAACGGACTATGCCGCATTCGCCAATAACAACATCGCCATGGCAGGTAATATCGCCGCGGCATTCGCCTTCAATACGCAGGTTTCCTTCGCTCATCAGCTTGCCTTCAACAATGGTGCCCTGGCCAATCAATGTATCGGCAGCGACCAGGCGTTTATTGTCCTTGAACATAACCCATTCCTCCTTTTTAGAGGTTGCTTCAGTAGCTCACGGCAGTTATTTTCGTTGCAGATAGCCAAGCGGATTGACAGGTTCGCTGCTTTGCATGATTTGGAAATGAAGATGAGCCCCTGTGCTTCGGCCGCTTGAGCCGATGGTTCCGATTTTTTCGCCCCGCACTACGGTATCTCCTTCGGAGGCTGCGATGCTTTGCAGATGCATGTACAGGGTTTGCAGACCGCCAAGATGATCGATTGCGACGTAGTTGCCAAATTGCGAATCATAGCCGGTCATTGAAACGGTGCCTTCCGCTGCGCTGAAGACTGCGTCGCCATTTTTGCCATTGATGTCGATTCCTGCATGAAAGGTTGCACGGCCGGTAAAGGGGTCCTTCCGGTAGCCAAAGCCGGATGTCAGCTGTTTTGAGCTGGTAGGCCAGTAGGAAGGATAAGCATCAACCGCTGCTCTTTTGCGCTGTGCCTGCATGAGGGTTTGCGCCATCGATATTTCCATGGCATCAACCATTTCCCCAAGCGATGCAAGATCAACCCCCGTTTGCCGGGCAAGCGATGCCATTTGATGTAAGCTTGCATCGGTTTGAGAGGGTAACCCGGCCTTTAAGGATGCTCCTCCATGCATGGAGGATTCATCTTTTGATGAAGCAAGGGCTGCTCTCGGAGACGCTGAGGCTTGGGCAAATCTGCTGCTCATGGCTAAAGGCACAATTGTATTGGCCCTAGCCCCGTAACCGGTTCTGGAGCTTTCCGAATTCGCTGAATCCGCCGAATCGTTAGTCGAGTTTTGTTCATCGATCGAGGGTATAGAGCCGCCGTAGGTTTCAATAAAAAGCTTAAGCTTTTGCTCCAGCACCTGCAGCTCCTCGACTTTTTTCCTCATTTCCTGCGACTGGCGCGACAAATCCAATATTTCCTGCTTAAGCATGGCGATTTCTTCATCTTTTGTATCAACTACTCCGTTTAAACCGGTCATTCTAGTTGTGAAATAGGCAGACTGATCAGCCAGCTCCTGCTCCAGCGTTTCCAGTTCCAGGGCAGCTTTAATCTGAAGTCCGGCAATGGTGCCCGTTACGGCTAGGATGGCCGCAAGAGGCATCGCTACAACAGATCGCTTTGAAACTGAAAACTGCTTGGTGGTTTTGTCAGCGCCGCGCATGACCACAAATGACCATGCAGGTCTTCGCGCTTCTTTCACGGGATTGCTCCTTCCGGCCGCCTTAAATGGTACTACAGACTTCCTACCAGGGGTTGTTCAAAGGGGCCGCTGTAAACCAAAAGCAGCCTATTGAACATGCACTAACACTATTTATTCTTGAAAGCTATGGAATATGCCAAAATAAGCTCAGTCAAGCGAACCCAAAATCGCGTTCATCGTTTCTGTAAACGCAAAATTCCGGCCTTGCTGCTGTTCCGGCGGAAGAGTCGCAAGCAGATCGATGCGTCGTTGAATCTCGGTGCTTATGTCGCGTATACGCGTCGTGTAAGCAGCAGCCTTGTCCGTATCCTGTCCTTCAACAGCTGTTACGCGGGCCTGATTATAGCTTTTCATTGCCGCTTCGTAGAAGGTGATATCCCAAGGGAATTTGATCAAGGCCTCATCTGCCAGTAACAATTGCTGCTCAACGTTGCCGTCAAGCTGAAGCAGGGTCATTTTGTATACAAAATAGCCCTTGCTATAGGGTTCGTGCTTAGCGACATGGTCAAGCGTTTCACCTGCCAGCGTTAAGTAACCCGCATCTTGGCTTTGTTCATAGCCTTGCAGCAGCCAGCCAGCTTTTGTTACGGAATAAGCGGATTGCTTAGGCGCAAGCGAAATGGCCTTATCCAGGCCGGCAACTAACTCCTGAAAGCTGCTCTCCTGCATTACGGCTTTTTGGCGGGTATCGTCATAAATCGAGAGTGCGCGATTTTGCTGAACCGTTGTAAACAGCATTACGATAGCGGCCACGGCCAAAAGGGAAGGGATAATGCTATTTTGCCAAGCCTTGAAGGACAAGCCGTCCAATCTCGGAATAACAAGCTTGCTGCTAAATGGAGCAAGCATGCAGCCGAGCGCTACAAACAATAGAGAAGCAATATAGACGTAGCTCATATCAAAATCTATTGCGCTATGAATAAGCAGCGAAAGCGAAATAATAAAGAAAACGAGAGTGCTTCCTCTTTGCTCTGGATAACGAATGTACGATCGAATATAAAGGAAATAAATATAGGCCAGCAGTCCAATCAGAGTGAGCAAGCCGAGCCATCCCGTCTCTACCAGCACTTGCACAAAGAAGCTATGCGCCTGCCGGCTTTGGTAAGGGTTGTTTTGGTATTGCTCGTAAATCGACTGCCAAGCTCCGCCTCCAGCTCCCAGGACCGGATAGTCGCTTGCCGCTTTAACTCCGTCCTTGTAGAAGGTCATCCGCTCAAGCACGCTGTGCTGTTGAAAATTAATAGTGGCAAGACGCTCTGCCAGCTGATCCGGAAGAAGGCTTCTGACGGCCGGAATACCTAGCAGCAAGGCTGCAGCCGTAACGCTGACTACAACAAGTGCAGCAGGCATCATAATTGCCGAGAGCTTCCGCTGCGCCATTTTTTGAAGCTTGGCTTCCACCCATTTATCCAGCTTGGCCTGGTAAACCCAGACCGCGGCTAGCGTAATGATGGAGGCAAGCAGCGTTAATCCCCAGCTTTGCAGCGGAAGCGCCGAAAATAAGGAAATCGTACTTGGCGCCTTCTCAGCGGTTGGCTGAACGATTGCAGCTATGCTGGCTGTATTGGATGAAATTTTGCCCAGAACGAGCATAGTCGCTCCAATTGAAACAGCCATATAGAGCATATAAGCAATTTGCTTGGACAAACGCAGGAATGGAAGCAGCAGCAGCACAACGACGGGAATAACCACAATAGCGCCGCGGGAATACGTCAGCATAAAAGATAACCAGATAGGGACAAGCAATGCTGCGGAGGCAAGACGTATGTATGCTTTAGAACCGTGTGCGGCGTAATAGACGGCCGCCAGAAATAGGGCAATCAAATAACCCGCATAGGTATTGGAATATTGGAAGACGGACGTTAACCGATAGCCGTCATGCGCTAGCCAGAGGGCATCCTGTTTATACAGCTGGCCAAACAAATAGAATAAACCTAGCAAAACAATAATAGCGCCTGAGGCCATGATACCGCCTTCGATAACGGCTCGAGTGCCATTCCATTGCGCTGAATAAAGGCCAGTAAGGAAAAGGGCGCATAACGCGGCATAAATTAACGTCATGTATGTGGCGTAATAGCCTGAAACGGCTTGCCAGGACGATATCCAATAGATTAAAGGCAATAAAAATACAGCTATCGACAAAATGCCTATGTGGCTATTAAGCTTCCATTTGCGCACCAGATAGATTGATGCGGCCAGAAGCAGCAGGAGGAGATAAATCAAGCCATTGTTAATCGCTTTTTCAAAACCAACCTCATATCCGTTGAACATTCCCCGATTATAGGGGAAAATCACAAAAAAAAGGGCAACGGCAAACGCTCCGATCCACCAAAAAACCGGGATATCAGAGTATCCCCCGCGTTTGCCTGCTGCATATTGCTTTTTAGCTGCCATTGTGCACGTACTCCTATTCTCTAGTTACTATTGATTTCTAGTGTTGTTCCTTTATGTATTTTATCATTTGGGCGGGGGGAAAGCTATTGTGGGAAATGATGAAGGATGTTCTTTTGCTTCTAAAGTGGTATGATGGAAAGGGGAATATTTTAGCGGGAAATGTCGTTTCTGATATAGAAAACTCAGACCTGATATTTCATTTTACTAAAAGATTAGTAGCAGGAGAATGATATGGATACAACAGTCGTTATTCCTAATTATAATGGTGAAAAATACATTGTTGATTGTATTAATAGAGTGTTAGAACAAATTAAAGACGAAACTAAAATAATCGTGATTGATAACAATTCAAATGACAATAGCGTCATCCTTATAAAGGATAAGTTTCAAGGCATCAAAGTAATTGTTAACGATAAAAATATGGGATTTTCATTTGCAGTAAATCAGGGAATTAAATTGACTAAAACCAAATATGTATTACTTCTTAATAATGATGCTTTTATAATGCCAAAATTTATTTCAAACATTGAAAAATGTATAGAAACTGACCCTTACATATTTTCAGTATCCTCATTAATGTTGAATCATAGAAATAGTGATATCGTAGATAACGCTGGCGATCAGCTGACCTTATTAGGATGGGCTTTTAAGACAGGGGATGGCGATAGTAAGTTCAACTACTTACATCAACGTGTTGTTTTTAGTTCATGTGCTGGTGCAGCTTTGTATAGAGTAAGTACATTTGAGGTTATTGGATATTTTGATGAAACATTCTTTGCTTATTTAGAAGATGTGGACATTGGCTTTCGAGCAAACATATACGGTTACAAAAATATCTTTTGTCCGACTGCTGAAGTACTGCATATAGGCAGTGCAACAAGTGGAGGCGAAAAGTATTCAGATTTTAAGGTAAGTATATCTGCAAGAAATAATGTATTACTTCTCTACAAAAACCTCCCTTTTTCATATCTTTTTGTCCTTTTTCCTGCCTTCCTCTTGGGAGTAGTAATAAAAATGTTGTTTTTTTTAAAGAAAGGATACGTTAAAAGTTACTTGAGTGGTTTTTTTGAAGGAATTCGCTTGCTTTCGAAAGTTGATAACCGATCAATAAAAAAAAGAGAGTTGATTCACTATCATAAAATAATAAAAATGATGTTTCTTTCGACGGTTAGTTATTTAAGGTCTTTTCTTAATAGAAAATTGCAATCAATGAATAAAAAAGAAATTTAATTATAATATATTTTAATCAAATCAAATTTTACACAAGAGAGAGATGAACTATAGAAATGTACTTGTTAGCAACAGTAAAAAGTATTGTATCAAACCGGTACTTAATCAAAAACTTCATGATAAGAGACTTAAAAAACAGGTATGCAGGTTCTATGATGGGATTTGTTTGGTCAATCATACACCCTTTGACCACGTTGGCTATTTACTCACTAGTTTTTTCTTGGATGTTAAATGTAAGAGTGGGACTTGAATTTGGAACTGATAATTTTACGGTTTGGATGTTTGCTGGACTATTACCGTGGATTCTCTTTTCTGAGACGTTAAGTAGATCAACTACATTAGTCATTGATAACACAAATTTAATTAAAAAAACAATATTCCCATCAGAAATATTACCTGTATCTCTATTATTGTCTAACCTAATAAATTTTTTGATTGGATTTATTATCTTGTTATTGGGAATTGAAATTACAGGTGGTAATGTATCATTAAGCTCTGTTGCATTAGCTATTACGTATTTTATTCCATTAATAATGATGACATTGGGCTTTAGCTGGCTTTGTTCTAGCATGAATGTATTTTTTAGGGATTTAAGTCAGTTGGTTGGCGTGTTGTTGAATGTTGTATTTTATGCAAGTGCGATTATTTATCCGTTGAGCGTAATACCTGAAATGGTGAGAAGTTATTTCTTCTGGAATCCATTAGTACATGTTGTTGAAGGTATTAGATCCAGTTTGTTTAAGACTGAATTAATTCATACTGAAAATTTAGTTTATCTTTATAGTATATCCTTGGTAATTTTTTTGAGTGGCCAGTATATCTTCCATAAAACTAAAAAAGGATTTGTTGATGTATTATGAGTGAACAGTTTGCTCTTGAAATAAACAGTGTGAGTAAAAACTATAAAGTATATAAAAAGCCATACCACAGATTAATGGAGTTATTTAATCTAGGAAGTAATTATCAAGAGGTTGAGGCTTTAAAGGATATCTCTTTCAAAGTTGAAAGGGGACAGACTTACGGAATTGTTGGACCGAATGGATCTGGTAAAAGTACATTGCTTCAAATTGTAACTGGGATACTTCAACCAACTGCAGGCAATGTAAGAGTGGCGGGGAGAATTTCTGCTCTGCTTGAATTAGGCGCTGGATTTAACATGGAATATACAGGGAGAGAGAATATTTTTTTGTATGCCTCGATTTTAGGAGTGGAAAAAAAAGAGATTGAAAGCAAGCTTGACGAAATTATCAATTTTGCTCAAATAGGAGATTTTATAGATAGGCCAGTTAAGACTTACAGTAGCGGGATGTATGTTAGACTTGCATTCGCGGTTGCTATCAATGTTGACCCAGAAATTCTAATTGTGGATGAGGCTTTGGCTGTTGGAGATGAAAGTTTTCAACGCAAATGTTTTCGGAAATTTGAAGAATTAAAGGAAAAAGGTGTGACTATTTTATTGGTTACACATAGCTTAGGTCTAGTTAAATTATTTTGTGACAAAGCAGTGTTGATTTATAAAGGTAAACTCATTGAACAAGGGCATCCTAATCATGTAATTAATGTTTATACGAAACTAGTTGCTGAAATAGAAAATGGAAATACTGATCAAAATGATATTTTTCAGGGTGAGTCATTAGAGGTCAAAGAACATAAAACAAATGAAAAGATTGAAAATGACTCAGATGAGTTTCGATATGGTAACAAGGGTGGCGAAATTATAAATTTTCGTGTTTACGGTGAAAGTGATAACTTTTCCAATATTTTTAAACACGGTGAAAAAATACACATATTAATGACATTGAAATACAATACATTCGTTTCTAGTTCATTGGCCGCATATACTGTAAAGACAATATCAGGTGTTGAAGTTACTGGAACAAATACGGATTTTGAAAAAATAAAATTAACAAATTATAAAGAAGGAGATTTAGTTGAAGTATTGTTTATTCAGAGTGTGGCTTTAAATGCTGGAGATTATGTTATTTCACTTGGTTTAATCGAATTAGCCGAAGAGAAAATTATTGTTATGGATAGGCGATACGATGTTACAACATTCAAAGTAATTGAAAGTAAAAAATCAACAGGATTGGTCGACCCTAATGCAGAGGTATATGTAAATGGTAGACCGTGTAAAGGATGAGTCTTATGGCGATTATGTTTAACTGTGTAAAATGCAGGCATCCAATAAAAGTAATTGAGGAACAAAATAATTGCGTAAAATGCGGACAAGATCTCCGCAAAGAAGGAGAAATATATCTACATTCTAAGAGTAATCACTACTATTCTGACTTAGATGAAGATACTATGAAGTTTTTAGTTGAAAACTCCAGGAAAAATGGATGGAGAAAAACAATTAACGAATTTTTTGAAAATAAGCCTTTTTTGCTTCGTATAATTGCTGATGAAACAAGAGCAGATTGGCATTATTTGATGCCTCTAGATAAAAATTCGATGGCTTTAGATATAGGTGCTGGCTGGGGAACAATTACATTGCCTTTAGCTCGTAATATTGGTCATGTAGTAGCATTAGATGGCACCCTAGATAGATTAGAATTTTTGCTTGAGAGGGCAAAACAAGAAAAAATAAATAACCTAACAGTGATACATGCAGACATTTTTGACCATCCATTACAGGAAAATCAATTTGATTTGGTTTCCTTTAATGGAGTACTGGAATGGTTGGGCGTTGGAAGTGAAGGGGATCCCAGGGACATTCAACTAAAAGCTTTAAAAATAGCATATAATTTATTGAAACCTGGCGGCTTCTTATATGTTGGAATAGAAAACGCAACAGGATTTAAATATTTAATCGGCGAACCTGATGATCATACAAGTATAAAATATATTTCGTATCTTGATCGAGAATCGGCCAATCAGTTAAGCTTATCACAAAATGGTGCAGAGTATAGAACGTATACGTATAGTAAAGAGGGCTATCAACGTTTGTTAAGTGAAGTTGGCTTTAAAGATACAGAATTCTTGTACCCATATCCGAATTATAAAATGATTGAATCCATTCATAATACCGATGAAAAAAATGTTTCAAAATACTTGTGGAATTCGCTGCAATTTAATAAACCCTACGATTCATTAGAAGGAAGAGTCATTGATTTGGAAAAAATAATGATTGAATACGCTGACCTATCACCTTTTACATCATCGTTTAGTATTCTTGCACGTAAGGGGGGAAATAAAGTAAGATGATACCTCAAATAAAGAAGTATTTACAAGAAAATTGGGAAGGTTATTTTCCCGTAAAACCTCAGAGTATTCAACTATTGCTTTTAGCGAATCCACAAGGGAAAAAAATTACACATGGAAAAATAACCGTTTTGATATTTATTGATGGTAATGAAGAGCCAGAAATCGTAGGGAAATTTTTAAGGACTCCACAGCTTGAAAATGAAAAGCTAACAAATGAGCAACATTGGTTACGAGAGTTACATACATGGGGATATTCATCTAAACCATTAGGTAATGTAGTGATTAATGACAGGACTGTAACCTTTGAAAAATTTGTTCCAGGAATTTCATTGAAGCTAAAAATTCAGAAAAAGATAAACTTATTTAGAATGAAGGATATTTCCGCTATTTTAAATGATATAGAGTTGGATTTCACAAAAATTGCGCGGCTTCTAAATGAGTTGAAAAATGTTAAAGTAACTGATCGCAAAAATGGTTATTCTTACATAGATAAAACCTTTCAGAATGCTACATCTTTATTGAACATATTAAACTTAACAGAATCTGAGAAACTGTTTTTTAATAATCTATTAATTAGAATAGAAGAAAATAATGAACCCCGAACGTTTGTGCACTTTGATTTTACACCATCAAATATTATTGAACATTCCAATAAATTGTTCTTAATAGATTTAGAATTTTCTCAAATGTCAAGCTTTGCATTTCTTGATGCCTATCGCTTTGTATATTATTACTTTTATTTATTTCATGAATCTAGACTATTACCTTATGTGAGCCTGGAAGCTAACTTCTGGTTCTTTTTTATTAAAGACTCTTCTTTATCAAAAATGGTGCATAACTTCATTAATTCTACTGACGATGAGGAAAATAAACTCTCATTTTATGAGTCGATGCTTATTTTTCTATTGTCAAATTTACAATTACAACTAGATGAAGGTGACATAGTCAGCAAGGAAGTAATCAATCATAAATCTAAATTAATAGCATTATTAATAGATGTTAGTAACGGTATGAATATAAATGAAAGTGATTTTGAGGAAAATGATCCTTATGGACATTTCAGTAAGGAAATGTTTGTAGACGAAATTAATCGTTATCAGAATGTGCTAAATGATTATGTGACAAGTATAAATAATAAAGATACCGAACTTAGTAAAAATAATTCATACATTGCTTTATGTCATAAGACTATTGCTAATAAAGAGGATGAACTAAAAAGAGCGAATGATTATATAGAAGAATGTCTAAGCACCATTCACAATAAAGATAAAGAACTAGAAAATAATATACTATATATTGAAAAATGTCATGATACTATTGCGAATAAAGAAAAGCAAATAAATGATATTTTAAATGAAGTTGAAAAGTATAATTTAGATTTGAATGAAAGTAAAAAAAATATTGAAGTTTTTGAAGAAAGAAACGTTAAATTGGAAAAGGAGAACCAAGCATTAAAAGAAGAATTGAATAGTAGTATATTGAAGATAATTAAAAAACGATTTATGAGTAGATTCAAAAAGGAGACAAATAAATGAAGGTTCGTCCGATTGATATTATAATTCCTGTTTATAATGCTCCCATAGAACTCGAAGAATGTTATAATTCTTTACTCAGAAATACTGATTTGACATGCCATAGAATCATAATAATTAATGATTGTAGTCCTGATCCTGGTGTAAACAAATTTCTTGAAAAGATAACACATGAAAGAGTTACTGTATTGCAGAATGAAAAAAATATTGGTTTTGTTGGAACAGTTAATAAAGGAATGGAATTTTCAAAATCAGATGTTGTCCTTCTTAATAGTGATACTATTGTTACTCCAAATTGGCTCAATAAAATGAGTGAAGTTGCATATTCTGAAGATGATATAGCGACTGTAACACCACTTACTAATAATGGAACAATCTGTTCCATACCAAATTTTTTGGAGGATAACGATATTCCCATAGGATATTCTATAGATACCTATTCCAAATTAATCGAAAACATATCTTACAAACTATTTCCCATTATTCCAACAGCAGTTGGATTTTGCATGTATATTAAGAGAATTGTCTTGGATGAAATTGGTTTTTTTGATATGGATAACTTCGGAAAAGGTTACGGGGAAGAAAATGATTTTTGCTGTAGAGTAATTGAACATGGGTATAAAAATGTTCTTGATGATCACACTTTTATTTACCATAAAGGTTCGATGTCTTTTAAAGGAGAAAAATTAGAGTTATCAAAAAGAAATCTTAAAGTTTTAAATTCTCTTTATCCTTATTATGATAAAATGATTCATGAATTTATTATTAAAAACCCATTAAGAACTATTCAGGATAATATAAGACTCCATATACCTTTTTATAGAGATATTAATGAAGATTCTCTTAATGTTTTATATGTTATTCACAATTTTTTTGATGAGATATATAACCATCCAATTGGAGGGACTGAATACCACTTAAAAGATATAGTTTATAATTCCACTTTAATTAATTCTTTTGTGATGGCTGCAAATGAAAGTGAAATTGTGCTTAAGCAATACAATAAAGGAAAGTACATTGGGAAGTATAATTTTCCACTAACAACACCAATGTCTTCCATGTACTTTCATCATAGAGAATATAGCGAAATAGTCGAAAAAATAATGGGGACTTTTAAAATCAATTTAGTTCATATCCAACATTTAATAAAACACACTTTTGATGTACCACGAATTGCTGCACGAATGAAAATAAGTGTTTTATGCACGTTGCATGACTTTTATTTATTCTGTCCTCCGCAGATTGTAGCTAAAAAGAGTGCATATTATAATGATGCGGAAACAAATATGAAAGTAGTAAGTAAAGAGTTTCATCAATTTTATGATTCTAAAGAAACCTATATTCAAAAGAGAAAAAAAGAGGTCGAAAAAATAATTTCCTGTATAGATCATTTCATTGTACCTAGTAGTTTTGCCAAAGATCTTTTTATAAATGAATACCCTATGTTAGAAGATAAGATTTGTGTAATTGAACATGGTTATAATGATAGAAGAAAGGCTATTGAAATAAGTTCGGAAAAAAAAGATGAGGTGTGGAATGTCGGATTTCTCGGTGGTATTTCACCAGTTAAGGGTAGTGACTTAGTTTATAAATTAATAAGAAAGTACTCAAATCGAAATATTAATTGGCATATTATAGGTGGCATCGGAGATCAACGAATAAACTTGTTAAGTCAAGAAAATTTATTTAAACATGGCGAGTATAAAAGAGAAGAATTAAATAATATATTAGATAGTTTGGAACTTGATGTTATATTGTGTCTTTCTGTTGTCCCAGAGACCTTTTCATATACACTATCAGAAGCATGGCAATCCGGAACCCCAGTACTTGTTACTCCAGTAGGGGCCTTAAAGGAAAGAATGGAAAAAGTATCAGGTGGGTGGATTGCGAAATCAACAAATTTTGAAGACATCGTTGAAAGTTTTGAAAATATCATTTCAAGTCCTGATGATTGGGCGATGATGAAGAAACATTTGAAGCTGCAAAAATTAAAGACCACTGAAGAAATGGTAAATGAATATGAAACTATGTATTCAAAATGGAGTACATATCCTAGTAACAATATTAAGATGTTTGATATCCACGAAATTAATAAGGCTGTGAAATTTTATTTGCCTAAATCTAGCGAAGATAACGTAGATTATTACAATCAGATTCATAAACTTGAAGCTGAGCTTCGTGCTATTAAGGGCACCATTGGATGGAAAGTATTAGAAAAATTAAGAGTACGAAATAGTAAAGTATTAGTTGTCGGAAAAAAAATAATATATTATTTTTTAAGAATGAATAAGTAAATGAAATCGTAAAAAAAACCAGTCGTTAAATTACTTCAACGACTGGTTTTTACGTATAAATATCATCATTTATTTGTTAATTAGCTGAGTGGCGATGAATTTTTGTACCTAGGTACTCTTTTTTGATAATCCATTTTGCAAGTTTTAAAGAGGGAGATTCTATATATCTCCAAGATAGAATTGAAATAGCAAAAGTCAGTATAACACTAACTATAAAAAATGATTTAATATTTAGATAGTCTTTGAAATAAAACACTAACAATTGCTGGATGGGAAAAGAAAAAATATAAAGACCATAAGAATAATCACCAAACTTACTAAAAAACGATAGTTTTTTTAATAGAAAACAAGTGCTTAATATAATATACGGTAAAAGAATAAGTAAGGCAATATTAATTAGGTTTAACTGACTTGATATAATAAGGATAAAAATAGACAAAAGATACAGTCTAGAGTTTATTATTATTTTATCCTTAAAGATGTAAAAAAGTGAGCCCATCATATATAAAAACAAAAATTTAGAAAAACTTATAAACTCATATTCGCTAAGAACCCATAAATGAAGTTCTGGTAGTTGTAATAGTGGTTTATTAGCAACTAAACTTAATATTGCAGTCATTCCAATTAAAATGGTTGCTACTAAGTAAAGAAGTCGATATTTTAGGAGATGGAAGAAGGAGTAGATGATTAGTGTTAAATAACAGGCTATTTCATGTTTCAATGTCCACATGGAGCCATTAAGACCAGAAACATAAGGATTATTTTCAAAAACATCACGAATACCCCAAGCATACCCAAAGACATTGAAAAAAATATTATTATAGAAAAATTGATAAGGATTATTAGGGGAAGAGGGATTAAAGTAATTAGCCAATGGTAAACTGGTCACGAGTGGCCCAACAATGAAAGCACAAAATAATAATGCTATTGCAAAAGCCGGTATAATTCTAAATAGTCTGTTTAAAATGTACTTTTTATAGCTCGATCTTAATATACTTTGAGTTGTTAAGAATCCGCTGATAATAAAAAAACCATAAACAGCTATTACACTACTATCTATTTGTGATGATGTTATCTGTGCCAATTTGTCTCCAGGAGACTGGTGTCCAAGTAGCAAAGGGTAAACATGTGAGTATATCACCATAGTTGCTAAAAGTAGTCGAATTACATGGAATGCATTTTGATTTGGGTCATAAATTTCATCTGTTGGTGAATCAATATTAAAATATTTCACACGCACGCCTCGCTAGAAGTTTTTTTCTGATCAGATTGATTATAGGATTAGGTAGTAACTATGTCAATCATCTGCCTAAGATTGTGTTTTTTATTATGATGTCCCAATAAGGAAGTGTATAATGAAGATAAAGTTGGATGAAAATTATTTTGATTCATCTTCATTATAAGATTTGGTACAATATTACTATAATCGAAAATAATAAGATTGTGGGTGCGGTTCTAAGGATGCTTCGACATAATCAACGATTTTTGACACAACTTTATATATTGGCGGATTTAGTCTGTACGCTTTTTGTGTTTCTGGGCGCTTATTGGCTAAAATTTGAGAGTGGTCTGCTTGATAGCGTCAAATCCGTTCCCTTTTCAACCTACCTTCTCTGGGGTACTATTTATTCATTTGCCACGGTCCTAATTGGTTTCTACGTGCGATTTTATTCACCGAAACGAAGAAGCAATTTTTCATTTGATGTGCTGAAAATATTGCAAATTCAATCTACTAGCTTTTTAGGTCTTTTGAGTTTGCTTTATTTCAGCAATGAATCCAATATATCCAGACAATTTTTACTTATCTTTTTTATTCTTAATATTATTTTTATTGGCCTTTATCGGTTTATTGTCAAAAATATTCTATCCTCGCTCCGCCGTAAAGGCTATAACAAACGCTTTGTTCTAATTCTTGGAGCTGGCTCTGTAGGACGCAGCTTTTACCGAAACCTGATGAACCGACCCGAATTGGGGTACGAAGCATTGGGGTTTTTGGATGACTTTCATGATGAGCATCCTCTGGAATACAGGCATATGCGGCCGATAATTGGCAAGCTGGATGATTTGCAAACCATTTTGAAAAATCACCCCATCGACGAAGTCATTATGGCGCTGCCGCTAGAGGCGCATTCCAAATATGGTCAAATTATTGATGCATGTGAAAAAGCCGGCGTCAAAACGTTGATTATTCCCGACTTTTTCGACTTGTTGCCAGCGAGGCCACTGCTCGACAATTTTGCTGGTATTCCGCTTATCAATGTCCGCGATGTACCGTTGGATGAGCTGAGCAACCGTATTTTAAAGCGATGGTTTGATATTTTATTTTCTCTTATTGCCATTGTACTGACGTCTCCCGTTATGCTGGGCGTAACGATCGGTATTAAGCTGACTTCACCAGGGCCTGTTTTGTTCAAGCAGGAGCGTGTTGGCTATAACCGCAAAACGTTCCACATGCTCAAGTTTCGCTCCATGCATGTGTCGTCGGGGAAGCAGTCGGATACGCAATGGACCGTGGAAAATGATCCTCGGCGCACGCGATTTGGTGCATTTATAAGAAAAACCAGTCTTGATGAGCTGCCGCAATTTTTCAATGTTTTGCTGGGGCATATGAGCGTGGTTGGCCCGCGTCCCGAAAGGCCATTTTTTGTAGAGCAGTTCCGTGATGAAATCCCGAAATATATGATCAAGCATCAGATCAGGCCTGGTATAACAGGCTGGGCACAGGCCAACGGACTTCGGGGCGATACATCTATTCAGGAGCGCATACAACATGATTTATTTTATATTGAGAACTGGACTTTTATTTTCGACTTAAAAATTATCGGCAAGACCATTGTGAAAGGCTTGATGAACAAAAATGCCTACTGATGGTAAGGATGATGTGAAAATAATAGATTATGTAGATGGAATTGATGTTCTGATTGGAGTGGATGCTCCACAGGTATCCGTTATTATTCCAACCTTAAATGCCGGGCCGAATTTTGCGGTTTTGCTGAAAAGGCTGCAGGAGCAAAGCTGTCCGCCACATGAAATTATCGTCATTGATTCCGAATCGACGGATGGCACGCCGCAAATCGCAAAAGGTATGGGAGCGCGCGTGTTAGAGATCAAGCTTAGTCAATTTGATCACGGGGGGACGCGTAATCGGGCTGCCGACGCTGCTACAGGGCAAATTCTGATGTTTATGACCCAAGATGCCATGCCTGAAAATAAACATCTGATCAAGGAGCTCATCGCTCCATTGTTGTTTAGTTCTAAAAAGACAGATCGACTGGCAAAAATCAAGACAGATGGACCAGACTCAACCCAGACAGGTATACTGCAGGCAGAAGCAAATGGACTGACGTCAACAACAGTTGCTATGTCATACGCCAGACAACTTCCTTATCCTGATGCAACTCCAATCGAAAAGCTGGCCCGGGAGAGCAACTACCCAGAAACCCCCAGGCTTCAGTCTTACGAGGATGTAGAGAAGCTGGGGCTCAAAGCTTTTTTTTGCTCCAATGTGTGTTCAGCCGTAACGAAGGACATGTTTTTGAGGATGGGCAAATTTCAGGAGCCGGTTATTTTTAATGAAGATTTGTTTATGTCGGCCAAGCTTATTTTGAGCGGATATAGGATTGCGTATTGCCCGGAAGCCAAAGTCATCCATTCCCATAACTATTCCATGAAGCAGCAGTTCAAACGTTTTTTCGATAATGGGTTATCGCTTTCTCTCAATCCCATGATAAGACCTTATCGCTCCGTTGGAAGGGCCGGCTCTCGGATGGTGCTGGATCAAGTGAAGGGACTATGGCGGCAAAATAAAGCTCATCATATTCCCCGCTTAATTGCGGAGTCCGGGGCGAAATGGATGGGTTTCAAGCTGGGAAATTACCACCATCGGCTTCCGAACGAGCTTGTCAAAAGGTTTAGCATGCATAAAGGAATCTGGCAGCACATTTCAAGCATTAGCGGGCAGGCGGAGCAGTCAAAGTCAAAGGCTTTGGACCAATAGCTCTTATTGAACCGGCATCTTGGATACAATGAACAGCCTTCATAATGGAGGCTGTTTTTTGCATATTGCACCTGTCAATCGCCGACACTAGGTTAATGCAGAGAGTAGCTGCCGTCAGGAAAAATTGCAGTATTTGGGGTTGGAGGGAAGCCGTACATGGTTTGCTGGGGCATAATAATCGCACTTATGATATTTGTGCTTTATGTGGCGCAGTTTGCTGTGCTTTTAATGCTGGAGCATAGAAGACAAGCACATCTTACGGCGTGGGTATTAGTGGTTTTACTCCTCCCGTTTATTGGGTTTGTTGCTTATTGGATTATAGGAAGAAGACCCGCCCCTTATCGTCAACAGATGAGACATCCTTCAACCGATCAAAATGAATTGGAGCGGCATTCTTCATCCAATCAGACATCGGCTGAAAACCAAACTGCTTGTTCGGCTATTCACTCCAGTGCTGAATCCTTCGGCGATATGAAGGATCGTTTCCCAAAATTAATGGCTTTAATCGCGAACAGCCCTGATTTTTTATTTACGAACGATAATCAAACCCAGGTATTAACCAACGGTGAAGAAACCTACGATGTCATGCTGAAGGAAATGAGCAAAGCGAAGCACCATATTCATCTCGATTATTACACCATTCGAGGTGATGCGACGGGGCAACTCTTTTTAGCGCTTTTGACGGAAAAAGCAAAACGTGGCGTTGAAGTTAAACTTATTTACGATGGTGTCGGTACTTTAAAGCTGGAAAGTACATTTTTGGAAAAGCTTCATGCTTCAGGCTGTCGTACAGCTTGCTTTGCACCGCCGTTCCGTTCGCTTCTTAATCGTCGCTTGAACTTTCGCAATCACCGGAAAATCCTCGTAATTGATGGTGTTACTGGTTTTTTGGGGGGCATTAATATCGGAGATGAATATGTTGGGCATGACCCTAAGCTGGGATTTTGGCGGGATACTCACCTTATGGTTAAAGGAGACTCCGTTGGAGAGCTTCAACATCTTTTTATGGAGGACTGGGAGGCCGCTGCCGGAGAAACGATGGATCGGCATTGCAGGAACTATTTCCCGGGACATAGTGCGACAGGGGATGAAAAAGTACTGATTGTGTCAAGCGTTCCAAGCGTCCAAGAGCAAAAAATTGTCGAAGTATTGCACTCCGTTTTGATGGCTGCCCAAAGCTGTATTTTTGCATCGACGCCTTATTTTATACCTGATCCCATCATTGCGGCTGCATTGGCAATGGCAGCTAGAAGTGGGATAGAGGTTAAGCTGATATTGCCAGGCGTGAGCGATTCCAAGCTTGTGTTACTAGCTACGTTATCGCATGTTCAGGATATGCTGGACGCCGGTGTGCGGGTTTATCGCTACCGCAAAGGTTTCATCCATGCCAAGGTGCTTATCGTGGATGACTCCATTGCATCCGTGGGTTCCGCAAATCTAGATTTAAGAAGTCTTTACAGTAATTACGAGCTGCTTGCCTTTTTATTTGATCCCAAGCCAATCAATAAGCTTCGAAAAGACTTTGAAAACGATCTAAAGCAATGCGAAGCGATTGATCCTGAAAAGTTTGTTTGTCGGTCCCGCAAACAAAAGGTGGCGGAGGGGATTATGCATATTTTGTCGCCCCTGCTGTAGCTAAATGAATGTTTTAATCACAATGGGGGAATATTTTGCAAAAGCCCTCTCCGTCTCCAGAAACATGCCTCGATTCGAGGAATGAAGGAATGGAGAAAGCTGTAAGGCTGATCTTCTGAAAAGGAGGCAATGAAAAATGTCGAATGAGACAAAGTCATCAGAAAATAGCAACGCCCCTGCTCCTTCAAGCTCGCTTGAATGGGGGCAGCATCCGATCAGCGAGGAGCAGCTTGCTGTGCTTGGCGACCGGGTAAGCGGGCCGGATGTGCTTAACCAGGAGACAATAAGGGGGCTTCAGCCGGGAATTTCAGGACAACCTTTGCCGGGAATGGTGGATCTGAGGCACGAAGGACATGAGCAATACGATATGGACATCGATCGTATGGTTAATGAGGGGCTGGGCGGGGGAACGGTTACTCTTCACAACGGCTTGATTGATGAAACAACAACGGACACGATGACGGAGCATAGTGAACAGGAGGATTAATATGAACATAGAGCGTGCAAAGCAAATTTATGAATCCAGTGATACGTATGCGGTTCAATTGGAGGACGATTCTGTATGGATTGAGAACGTCGACGAAGCCAATGGGATGGCTACGGTCACTGTGGGAAACAATCCCGTAAACACCAAGACGGTTTCGGTGGACAGGCTCCGGGAGATAAAGAAGTAGATGCAGAAAAATGTGTAACTGATAAAATCACTTAAGCATGCAATGCATAGGCGCAGCCGTGAGAAGTGGTCGGCTGCGCCTCCTAGTTTTATAACTGCCAAAAACCTTATCCCCCATACGCATCCCGGAACGCCTCGCAAAGCTTTAGCCTATCCACTCCCCATAGCTCGGCAAGCTCCGCGCTGACCTGTTCGTCCCACCAGTCGCATTGAGCCTTTTTATTGCTGCGGTTTTCATAAATCCACTGCAGCTTCAGCATCACTTTTTTGACGTACAGTTTTTCGGCCTGTTCCATTTTATCTGAAGGAATCCATACTTTAAGCCTCTTGGCGGTGCGATAAAGCTCGTTGCTGCAGGAGCGGCGGATTTTTCGAGCGGTGGGATAGCTGGAAGCATGCTTGGCGTCAGGCAGTTTCATAAAATAACCGCCTCCTTTCCTACCTCATCGTATGCAGAGGGAAAGAGGGCGGTTACCTATTCATGGCCGCTAAACCACAAGCTACTGAACCACAATATACCCCACCATCGGACCGCTGTTTTGCATGTCCGTGTGGGTCATGCATTGAATGGGAAAAATACCTTTTTTGTCGGGCGTAAAGGTTATAGTAGTTACTTTGCCGTTTTGTACTTCTCCGGATATGCCAAAATCCTCGATGACAAAGGGATGCGTGTCGCCGCTTGTGCCATGAATTTTGAGCTGAGTAAGCTCGCCCTTGTTGACGACGATAGTTCCTGGCGCCCACAAATAGACCTCTGTTACCTTGCCATCCGCAGCCTCCGATTTGAACTCACCGGTAACCAGTTCGAAGACGCGAGGCTCATTGGCTTGTCCGGCAACCTCCTGACTGCCCTCTCCGCGCCAGCTTAAAAAAACGATACAAACCGCAATGAGGGCAACAACTGCAATTGCAAGCTGGATTTGCTTTTTTTTAATTACAAAAACTTTGGACATGTTTGCCACCTCTTCAGCAATAGGATTTAGAAACAGCATATGCGCCGACTTGTCCAAGCATGCCAAGCTGGAAGAGGATCTCGCGGTTATGGTAAAATACAGAAGCAAGAATTTATACAAGCTGAATAATAGAGTTTTAGTTGAACAAGAGGATTTTAGCTGTGTGTACCGGCATGTGAAAAGCTATTCGGATTGAAAAAAATGGCGGAGGTTGGGAATGGAAAGCTGGATTACGGATTTTATGGAGCAGTATGGCTATTTTGGGATTTTAATGATGATTGCATTGGAGAATCTGTTCCCTCCGATTCCGTCCGAAGTCATTTTGACCTTTGGTGGATTTATGACGACGAATACTAACATGACGCCTCTTGGCGTTGTGACGGTTGCGACGCTTGGTTCGCTTCTTGGCGCGGTCGTTCTCTACTACATCGGGCGATTGCTTGGCGTAGAGCGCCTGGAAAAGCTCATTGACCGGTGGGGCCGTCTGCTCCGGGTTAAAAAAGAGGATGTTCGCAAGGCGGACAAATGGTTCGACAAATATGGGTATTGGGCCGTCTTTTTATGCCGTATGGTTCCCATCGTCAGAAGCCTGATTTCAATTCCCGCCGGCATGTCCAATATGAGGCTTGTTCCGTTTCTGCTGTTTACAACACTCGGTACATTGATCTGGAATACTCTGCTTGTGTATATCGGGTCGGCAGTTGGC
>PJUA01000161.1_pt1 | contig 61901 bp, 55 predicted proteins | sample 1512151 | NCBI WGS metagenome assembly PJUA01 (sample SAMN08177678, study PRJNA422409) | Soil metagenome, whole genome shotgun sequencing project. | isolation source: Soil enriched on filter paper: beechwood xylan treatment | place: USA: Madison | collected 2015-01-15
CACGATCGACAGGCGATAGGAATAGACCGGACGGTTGACCTGCTTGGGGATGAAGTAATACATCATGCCCAGGAAACCGGCGGTCAGGAAGAAGCCCACCGCGTTGTGCCCGTACCACCACTGGATCATGGCGTCCTGCGCGCCGCTGTACATGGAGTAGGACTTGGTCATGGTCGCCGGCATGGTCATGCCGTTGACGATGTGCAGGATGGCCACGGCGATGATGAAGGCACCGTAGAACCAGTTGGCCACGTAGATGTGCTGCACCTTGCGCTTGACGATGGTGCCGAAGAACACCACCGCGTAGGCGACCCAGACCACGGCGATCAGGATGGTCAGGGGCCATTCCAGTTCGGCGTATTCCTTGCCACGGGTGAAGCCCAGCGGCAGCGAGACCGCCGCGCCGACGATGACCACCTGCCAGCCCCAGAAGGTGAAGGCGGCCAGGAAGTCGGAGAACAGTCGTACCTGGCAGGTACGCTGCACGACGTAATACGAGGTTGCCATCAGCGCACTACCGCCGAAGGCAAAGATGACAGCGTTGGTATGCAAGGGACGTAGCCGGCCGAAGCTCAGCCAGGGAATCCCCATGTTCAATTCGGGCCATGCCAGCTGGGCGGCGATGAACACGCCGACCAGCATGCCGACTACGCCCCACAGGATGGTCGCCACGCTGAACTGGCGCACAACCTTGTAGTTGTAGCTATTTTCTTTGCTCACGAAACTCTCCCCACTATGTTGAGTACTGATCAACGCGAGCTTACGGGTCGAGTTCCCCTGGGGCATTGACGTGTATCAAAGCGGGGAGAAGCATGAAAACAAAGACGGATAAACAACAGGAAAAACGCAGGAAAAAGACGGTATCTGCCCCCAGGGACAGGCTTGAAGGAAGGACTCAGGGCGCGCCTGGAGCATCCTTGCCGGGGACGGCATCATCGTCATGGAGGATGCGCATGGCCGGACCTTCCAAGTCATCGAACTGACCACTATCGGAGGCGCGGAAGAAGATCCAGATCGCCACGAACACCAGCAGGGTGCTCAAGGGAATGAGCAGGTAGAGCGCTTCCATCAGACACCTCCTGCCAGTGCCGGCGCGGGCGCGGCGACGTCGCTGGAGGCCTCGTCGACAACGCGCCCGAAGCCGCGTGCGCGGCGGCTCAGACGCAGGGCATTGCACACCACCAGCAGCGAACTGAGCGACATGCCCACCGCCGACATCCACGGATCGAGCAGGCCGAAGGCAGCGGCCGGAATGGCCAGGAAATTGTAGAGGGTGGCCCACACCAGGTTCTGCCGCACGATGCGCATGGTCCGCTGCGCCATGCCGGCGCAATCGGCCACGGCCTGCAGGCGGTCGCTCATGATCACGGCATCGGCACTGATCTGCGCCAGCGCCGCGCCCTTGCCCATGGCAAAGGAGACATCGCCGGCACGCAGCATGGCCGCATCGTTGATGCCATCGCCGACGATGGCCACCACCGCCCCGCCCTGCTGCAACTGACGCACGTAGTCCAGCTTGCCTTGGGGCGTGCATCCGGCGACCATGTCGCTGATGCCTGTTGCGGCGGCGACGTCGGCACACACCTCGGGCTGGTCGCCGCTGAGAAGAATGGAGCGCAACCCGAACCGGCGGAACGCGGCCACGGTGGCCACGGCATCGGGCCGCAGTGCATCGGCCAGGTCGAAGCGCGCCAGCCAGCCGGCGCTGCTGCCCAGGTACACCGCGCCGGCACCGGCTGCCACCGGCTGGTTCAGTGCATCGGGCAGGACGTCACCCGCGATGTCGGCGACGAAGCGGCGCGCGCCGATGCGGTGGATCACGCCGTCGATCTGGCACTGCATGCCGGCCCCGGTCACCGATTCCAGCATGGTGACGTCGACCGGCCGGACCTGTTGCTCCACCGCTTCCTGCACCAGCGCGCGCGCCAGCGGATGCAGGCTGCCACGCTCCATGGCGGCGGCCATCGCCAGCATCCGCGACTGCGGCACTTCACTCCAGAAGGCGGTGAGTTGCGGCCGCCCCTGGGTCAGGGTGCCGGTCTTGTCGAAGACGATGGTATCGGCGCGTTGCAGGGCTTCCAGCACATTGCCGCGCACCACCAGCGTGCCTTCGCGCAGCAGCCGGTCGGTCGCCGCCGCCAGCGCCGAGGGCGTGGCCAGTGACAGTGCGCAGGGACAGGACACCACCAGCACCGCAATGGCCGTGGCCCAGGCGCGCGAGGGATCGATCAGATGCCAGGCAAGGAAGGTCGCCGCCGCCAGCAACAGCAGAGCGACCACGAAGCGCGAAGCCACCAGGTCCGCCCACTGCGCCAATGCCGGCTTGCCCTGCCCGGCCTGTTCTGCCAGTCGCGTGAGGGCGGCCAGGGTACTGTCGCGGGTAGTGCGCACCACCCGCAGCAACACCGGCTGGCTCAGGTTGATGGCACCACCGGGAGCCTCCTGACCGAGCTGGAAGGCTTGCGGCCGGCTCTCGCCGGAGAGCAGCGCCAGGTCCAGTTCGGTCTCGCCTTCGATCAGGCTGGCATCGGCCGCGATGGTGTCGCCCGGTCGGGCCAGGATGACATCGCCGGGCTGCAGTTGCGCGGCTGCCACCAGCGTGGTGTCGCGTTGTTGCGGATAGCCGCCCAGCACCAGGGCCGACGCCGGAAAGGCTTGCTGCATGCGCTCCAGCGCCGAGGCCGAACGACGCCGCGCCGCCGTCTCCAGATAGCGGCTGGCCAGCAGCAGGAAGATGAACATGCTCACGCTGTCGAACCAGATCTCTCCCTCGCCGCGCCAGGTGGCGATGGCGCTGCCGGCGAAGGCGGCGGCGATGCCGATGGCCACCGGCAGGTCCATGCCCGGTGCGCGCGCACGCAGGCCGGCCCAGGCACCGGTGAAGAAAGGCAGTGCCGAATAGAACACGGCGGGAATGGTCAGGAACAGGCTGGCCCAGCGCATCAGCGACATCATGTCGGGATCGATGCCTTCATGCGTCATGTAGACCGGCACGGCGTACATCATGACTTGCATCATCGACAGCCCGGCGATGAACAATTGCCGGAACAGGCGACGCGAGGCGCGCCTGGCCTGCTCGCCCTGGCGCAGGGGATCGAAGGGATAGGCGGTGTAGCCCAGGCCACGCAGGCCGCGCAGGATGACGGAGGTGGGGCACAGCGCCGGATCACGGCGGATATGCAGACGGGCGCTGGCGACGTTCATCTCGGCCATACGGATGCCGGGCAGGCGCGCCAGGTATTTTTCGATCAGCCAGACGCAGGCCGAACAGCGCAGGCCATCAATGGAGAGCACCAGTTCTTCGGCCTGGTCGTCGGTAGCGGGGGCGTCGTGGTGCTGCGCCTGCAGGGGCAGGTCCACCAGCGCCAGTTCCGGTGGCAGCAACTGTTCAGGATCGACGCGCGCCGAGGGCACCGTGCGACGCAGGTAGAAATCTTCACACCCGCTGTCGACGATCAGACGGGCCACGCTCTGGCAACCCACGCAGCACATCGCGCGCGCGTGGCCACCGATTTGCAGCGGCCAGGCCTCCCCGGCCGGTACCGGCTGGCCGCAGTGGAAACACGGGTTCCCCTCCCCGCTCCCGTCGCCCTTATCGCTGCCGTTCATGCTCAAGCTCCATGTCCCGGCGTGATGCAGAACGCATCGATCCAGCCACGGGCGATGCCCATGCCGCCGATCTCGGCGGCACGCAGCAAGCCCAGTATGCCGAATGCCAGCACGATCACGCCGGCCGCGCGGCGGACTGCCGGCCGTGACGCCAGTTGCCGCAGGCGCGCCCCGGACAAACCCGCCGCCAGCAACACCGGCAGTGTGCCGGCGCCGAAGGCCAGCATGGTCAGCGCACCCTTCACGGCGCTACCGGCCATCAGGGCAGTGAGCAAGGCGCTGTAGACCATCCCGCAGGGCAACCAGCCCCACAGGCTGCCCAGCAGCAAGGCCTTCTGGGGCGTATCGACCGGCACCAGGCGTGCCGCATGCGGACGCAGGCGCGCCCACAGGCCGCTGCCCAGCTGTTCGATGCGGCTCATGCCCGTCCACCATTGGGTCAGGTACAGCCCAAGCAGAACGAGGACGAGATTGGTCATCACATAGGCGGCCGTCTGCGCCGGTGCCAGCCAGCCGAGCACGTCCGCACCCCGCAAGAGGCCGGCTGCGATGCCACCAGCCAGGGCACCTGCCAACGCATAGCTGGAGAGGCGACCGAGGTTGTAGCTCAGCACACGTACCAAGTCCTGCGTGAACACCGGGACGGTGCCAGTGCTACCGGCCGCAATATGAATGGGAATGACACGGCGAAGAGCCGCGGGCTCAACCGCGCCGAGCGCGGAGGCCGACAGCGTGACCGGTGTGCGCGCCGACGCGGCCCGGCCCGGACCTGCCGAACTGAGCGCGCCGACGATGCCGCCGCACATGCCGATGCAATGGACGCTACCCATCAGGCCCACCAGGAAGATCGGTAGCAGGTTCACGTCGGCTCCACTCAGACCGTCTGCGAATAGCGCTGGGGTGCGTCCTTGTTCTGGCTCGCGGCCTTCTCGCGATCCTGCGTCAGGTAGCGGTCGAAGACCATGCAGATATTGCGGATCAGCAGGCGGCCCTTGGGTTCGACGGTGATCCACTCGGGTTCGATCTTGATCAGACCGTCTTCTTCCAGCTGCTTCAGCTTTTCCATCTCGGTGGCGAAGTATTCGCGGAAGACGATGGGATAGGCGATTTCCAGCGAATTGATCGACAACTCGAAGTTGCACATCAGGCGCTGGATGATCAGGCGACGCAGCACATCGTCCATGCCCAGCTGAATGCCGCGGGCAATGGGCAGGGTCGAGTTTTCCAGACGGGCGTAGTAGTCGTCCAGGGTCTTTTCGTTCTGGCTGTAGCTGCCACCAACGGCACTGATGGCCGAGACGCCGCAGGCCACCAGATCGGTTTCGGAATGGGTGGAATAGCCCTGGAAGTTGCGATGCAGACGCCCCTGCTGCTGGGCGATGGCCAGGTCGTCGGTCGGCTTGGCGAAGTGGTCCATGCCGATGTAGACATAGCCGGCCGCCGTCAGCTGGCGGATGCACAGGGACAGCATGTCCAGCTTGCTGTCGGCACTGGGCAACTCGTCTTCCTTGATCTGGCGCTGGGTCTTGAACAGCTGCGGCATGTGCGCATAGTTGTAGACGGCGATGCGATCGGGGCTGGCGGCGATCACCTTGGCCAGCGTGCGCGACATCGACATCACGTTCTGCCTGGGCAGGCCATAGATCAGGTCGATGCTGACCGAACGGAAGCCGGCGTCACGTGCGGCCTGGATGATCTGCAGCGTCTGTTCCTCTGATTGCACGCGGTTCACCGCCAGTTGCACTTCCGGGTCGAAATCCTGCACACCCAGGCTGACGCGATTGAAGCCTTGCTCGCGCAGCTTGTGGATGCGTTCCACCGACACGGTGCGGGGATCGATTTCGATCGAGTATTCCCCCACGTGATCAGGGGCGAGAGTGAAGCTGCGACGGATGTGGTCCATCAGGTCCGACATCTGTTCGTCCGAGAGATAGGTCGGCGTACCGCCGCCGAAATGCAGCTGCTCGACCTGATTCATGCCCGAGAACAGCGAGCCCTGCATGCTGATCTCGCGCTTGAGGTAGCTCAGGTAGAGCGCCGCCTTGGAGCGGTTCTTGGTGACGATCTTGTTGCAGGCGCAGTAGTAGCAGATGGTGTCGCAGAACGGAATGTGCAGATAGAGCGACAAGGCGCGCCAGGCGCTCATGCTGCGACGGTCGGAGACCGCATGCAGGTAGTCGGTCACGGCGAAGTCGCTGGAAAAACGATCGGCCGTGGGATAGGACGTATAGCGCGGGCCACGCTGGTCCATTTTGCGCAGCACGCTCTTGTTCATGCCGGCGAGACTGGCGGAAGGATGCAGGGTGGACGGATGGGCGACTTGCATGCGATGCTCCTGGCCGGCCGCCGCGCCGGACTGACGCGGCGCGCACATGCGCTGGGCCGCGAGCCCACCGGGCGAGCTGGTATTGACTGGAGCTTGCAGGATAGTCACTTCATACCCGGACTACATTGATATGCATCAAAGGGCTGGCCGGGTCCTGCTTCTGCCCTCCCTTTCTGACGCCGGATGGCCACGGGTTATCATCCTGCCCAGCATAGTATCGCCCTGCAATCACGATAGGGTACAGACCAAGGAGACTCCATGACCACCCCTTCGCTCGCCGCTTCGCCCACCTGCTCCCCCCTACCCTCCGGCCTGCCGGCCAACCCCTACGAACATTGCGATCCCCGCTTTTCCGGCCTGATCGTCCCGAGCGCCCGCCTGGACTGCCTGCACGGGGGCAGTCGCTGGACCGAGGGTCCGGTCTATCTGCCGGCCACCGATGAACTGATCTGGAGCGATATCCCCAACAATCGCCTGCTGCGCTGGTCGGAAGGCGCAGGGGCCGGCGTGTTCCGCCAGCCCTCCGACTACAACAACGGCAATACCCTGGACCGCGAGGGCCGCATCGTAGGCTGCCTGCATGGCGCGCGTGCCGTGGTGCGCACCGAGCACGATGGGCGCCGCACGGTACTGGCCTCGCACTGGCAGGGCAAGCGTCTCAATTCACCCAACGACGTGGTGGTCAGGTCGGATGGTTCGATCTGGTTCACCGATCCGGCCTATGGCATCGACAGCGATTACGAAGGCCACCAGGCCGACAGCGAGATCGGTGGCTGCCACGTCTATCGCATCGACGGCCAGAGCGGTGCGCTGACACTGGTCAGCCATGATTTCGAGCGCCCCAACGGACTGGCCTTCTCGCCGGATGAAAAGCTGCTCTACATTGCCGACACCGGCCGCACTCATCGCGCCGACGGGCCGCACCATATCCGCGTCTTCAACGTCGGCGACGATGGCCAGCTCAGCGGCGGCCGTGTCTTCGCCACGATCACGCCCGGCCTGGCCGACGGCTTCCGGGTCGATGCGCTGGGCAATGTCTGGACCAGCGCCGGCGACGGCGTGCACTGCTACGCGCCGGATGGATGCCTGCTGGGCAAGATCCGGGTGCCGGAGGTGGTATCCAATGTCTGCTTCGGCGGGCCGCGGCATAATCGCCTGTTCATCACGGCCACGACCTCGCTGTATGCGATCTACCTGGCCGTCAATGGCGCCCACCGGCCGGGTTGACGAAGCGACATCAAGCCAGCGTAAAGCGAGTCCGCACTGTGGCGTAAAGGGAACGCGACCGTGTGCCGGGGCTTCCCTTTCATTGCTTTTCGGCACTGTCGCGCTTTACACCCTCTCCCCCTCAACCATAGGCTGCGATGGTCAGGTCTGCATCTACCTGAACCATCACTTTTCTATTATCCCGGGGGATTCTTCGTGCACCGTCTTCATCTTTCCTGTGCTTGCCTCATCGGCCTGGGCGCCGCCAGCCTGGGCAGTGTTCATGCCGCCAACCTCGGTCTCAGCGGCGAGGTCGGCACCACCGGCGTGGGCGTTCACCTGAGCGTCCCGCTGGCACAGCAGCTCAATGCGCGCTTCGGTGTCAACTACTTCGATTACTCGTTCAATTCCAGCACCAATGACGTCAATTACGACGCCCGGGCCAAGCTGCGCACCTTCGATGCCTTGCTGGACTGGTTCCCGTTCGACAACGGCTTTCGCCTCTCGGGCGGCGTGATCTACAACGGCAACAAGATCGACGCCACTGGCAAGCCCAAGGCCAACGGCATCTACACCATCAACGGCAATGTCTATACCGCGGCCCAAGCCGGCCAGGTGGATGGCCGCATCGATTTCAAGAAGTTCGCGCCCTACCTGGGCCTGGGCTATGGCAATGCCGCAGCGCCCAACCGCGGCTGGGGCGTGACGGCTGATCTGGGGGTCATGTTCCAGGGCAATGCCTCGACCTCGGTCAGCAACTCGGGATGCAACGCCACCGCTGCCCTGTGCGCCCGGCTGGCCACCGACGTCGCGGCGGAAAACGCAGAACTCAGCGACAAGGTGCACGGCTACAACCTGTATCCGGTCGTCCGTATCGGCGTGAGCTACAGGTTCTGATCCGGACCTAGGCCACGCCAGCCTGGCTGCGCGTGGCCCGCCAGCACAGAATGGAACCGGCACACACCAGCGCTGCGCCGACCCAGAACGAGGCCGGCAGCGGCGCCTGCAACAGCAGCGCCGACAGGGCCGACGACAACACCGGGATGAAATAGGACGCGCCCGCCAGCACCGTCACCTTGCCGTGCAGGATGCCGACGTTCCACGCCGCATAGCCCAGTCCCATGGCGGCCGCCGCCAGCAGCAGGTAGACCAGCGCCGACAGGCTCAATGACATCTCCCCGGCATGATCACCCAGCAGGAACTTGCCCCACAAGGCAAGCGCCACCAGCATGAAAAACGGCGTCACGCCGTTCTGGCCGCCGGCGATGCGGGTCGTCACGGTGCAGTAGGCGGCCCAGATGACGGCGCCGGCGAAGGCCAGGCCATAGCTGAGCGGGTTGTCCTGGATGTTGACCAGCATGCCGGCCACGTCCAGCCCCTGGTCGCCGCCCAGCACCCAGCAGATTCCCAGCATGGAAAGAAGAAAGCCCGGCACCACCAGCAGGCTGGCCCGCTGCCCGCCGAACAGGATGGCCGCGATCATGGTGAAGGTCGGCCAGAGATAATTGACCATGCCCACCTCGATGGCCTGGCGCCCGCTATGGGCGTAACCGATCGACAGCGACAGGCATAACTCGTAGGCCACGAACAGCACGCTGCCCCACAGCAGGTATTTGCGTGGAAAGCTGGACAGGCGCGGAAAACCCACCGACACCAGCAGGATCACCGAGGCCACCGTATAGATCGCTGCCGCCCCGCCGGTGGCCCCCAGATGTTCGCTCACGCCACGGATCAGGCCGACGATGGCGCTCCAGAGAACGACGGCGGTCAATCCGATCAGGGTTGCCTTGTTGCTGTTCATTACACCTGCCCAAAAGCGCAGAAGTGTACCTCAAGGCCGCCGCCATGCGGCCAGGCCGGCAGGCAGCGGCGGCACTATGCTAGAATCTTGCCCCTTCCGTGTCTGGTCGCCTGCCCGTGCTGCTGCCCGGCGACCGGGCCTCTGTTCCATGGGTTCCCTCACCCCCATCCATCAAAAAGGTTCTGATGACGACTCTCGACTTGCGCCGCCACGCGGCCGTGCTGACCTGGCTTTCGCTGTTCCACCTGCTGGTGATCACTTCCAGCAATTACCTCGTGCAATTGCCGGTGTCCATTTTCGGGTTGCACACCACCTGGGGTGCGTTCAGCTTTCCCTTCATCTTCCTGGCCACCGACCTGACGGTTCGCTTCTTCGGCGCTGCCCTGGCGCGTCGCATCATCTTCGCGGTGATGCTGCCGGCGCTGTTCATTTCCTACGGCATCTCGGCGCTGTTCTACATGGGCCAGTGGCAGGGTTTCGGCGCGCTGGCGCACTTCAACGTATTCGTCGCACGCATCGCGGCGGCCAGCTTCATGGCCTACGTGCTGGGCCAGGTGCTGGACGTACAGGTCTTCAACCGCCTGCGCGCCTCGCGCCACTGGTGGCTGGCGCCGTCGGTGTCGATGATCTTCGGCAATGCCAGCGATACCGTCGCCTTCTTCTCGATTGCCTTCTGGCGCAGCAGCGACCCCTTCATGGCCACGCACTGGGTGGAGATCGCACTGGTCGATTACGGCTTCAAGATCGCCATCAGCCTGTTGTTCTTCCTGCCCGCCTACGGCGCACTGATGTCGGTGCTCAAGAACTGGTTCGCCCGCCCGCTGGCGGCCGATCCGGCCTGAGTCCTGCAGGCGATCCCATAGGACGGTAAACTGGCGGCTTTGCGCGACCTCCACGTCGCGCCCTTCCTTCACCCCTCCCACCTGGAATGCGCATGAACTGGCCCCTGTTTGCCCTTGCTGTTGCCGCCTTCGGCATCGGCACCACCGAATTCGTCATCATGGGCCTGCTGCCCGACGTGGCACGCGACCTGGGCGTATCGGCACCCGCAGCCGGCATGCTGGTGTCAGGCTACGCCCTGGGCGTGGCGGCCGGTGCGCCCATCCTGGCCATCCTCACGGCCAAGTGGCCGCGCAAGCAGGCGCTGGTGGGATTGATGTGTCTGTTCATCCTCGGCAACGTGCTGTGCGCGGTCGCCCCCAACTATGTGTTCCTGATGGTGGCCCGGGTGGTCACGGCCTTCTGCCACGCGGCCTTCTTCGGTATCGGCTCGGTGGTGGCGGCCGAACTGGTTTCGCCGCAGAAGCGGGCGCAGGCAGTGGCGCTGATGTTCACCGGCCTGACGGTCGCCAATATCCTGGGCGTACCACTGGGGACGGCCTTCGGTCACGCAGCCGGGTGGCGTTCCACCTTCGGCGTGGTGACCGGCATCGGCGTGCTGGCCGCCATCATGCTGTGGACCATGCTGCCCAGGAAAATCCCCATGCAGGGTGGCAATATCTTCCAGGAGTTCCGCTCCATCATCGATACCCGGGTACAGCTGTCGCTGCTGACCTCGACGCTGGCCTCGATCAGCATGTTCAGCGTGATCACCTACATCGCCTACATCCTGCTGGACGTGACCGGTTTCACCACGCAACAGGAGAGCTGGGTGCTGCTGCTGTTCGGCGCCGGCATCACCGTCGGCGGGCTGGTCGGCGGCAAGCTGGCCGACTGGAAGCTGATGCCGGTCATGTGCGCCGTGTTCCTCTGCATCGCCATCGTGCTGGGCCTGTTCTCCTTCACCAGCCATTACAAGTGGCCCACGCTGGTCACCATGTTTGCCTGGGGTGCATTCGCCTTCGCGGTGGTACCGGGTGCGCAGATCCGGGTGCTCGATACCGCCCGCGGCGCCCCCAATCTGGCTTCGACCCTGAACCAGGGTGCCTTCAACCTGGGCAATGCCACCGGCGCATGGGTGGGTGGCCTGGCGATCTCGGCCGGCCTGCCGCTGACCGACCTGCCTCTGATCGGCTCGGTCTTCGCCTTGCTGGGCCTGGCGACGGTGGCCTTTTCCGCCTCACTGGACAAACGCGTGCGCGCCGCCACCTGAGCACGCTCGCCACGCAAAAAAAGCGCTTGCCCACCGGGCCAAGCGCTTTTTTTTTCGACGATGCCGGATGGTTCAGACCGGCGCCAGATGCGCTGAAGCGATGAAGTTGTCGAAGAAACTCTCGCAACGCGCCAGTTGTTCCAGCGTGACGAATTCATTGGGCTTGTGGGCATGGACGATGTCGCCCGGCCCGCAGATCACCGCCGGCATCCCGGCCTGGCCGAACAGGCCGCCTTCGGTCCCGAAGCCCACCTTGCGCGCCCGCTCGCTGCCGAGAATGCGCAGCGCCGAGGTCACCAGGGGATCGTCGACCGGCGTACTCATGCCGGGATAGGCGGTCAGGGTCTCGAACTCGATACGCCCCTGCGCGCCCTCGATCTGCATCTGCGGCAGCACTTCCTGCTCGGCATAACGCTTCACTTCCTCAAAGACCTCGGCCGGGTCGATGCCCGGCAGGAAGCGATGTTCGAAGACGAACTCGGCCTTGTCCGGGATGATATTGGGCGCATTGCCGCCATTGGACAGGGTGGTCACGATGGAGGAATACGGCACATCGAAGTCGTAGTCCTGCACCTCGGAGTTGCGCACCCGCAGGGCGATTTCACGAATCTTCAACTGCATCATCGCGGCGTAGTCGATGCTGTTGATGCCCAGATGCGGGCAGGACGAATGCGCCGCATGTCCATGCACGCAGCAGCGGTAGGAACGCTTGCCCTTGTGCGCGATGACCGGCTGCATCATGGTCGGCTCGCCAATGATCACGCCAGTGGGCTTGATGTCATTCTGCTGCAGGTCGGCCAGCAGTTCGCGCACCCCCAGGCAACCCACCTCTTCATCGTAGGAGAAGGAAAAGTGCAAGGGCGTCTGCAGGCGGCCCTGATCGATGGCGGGCAGGCGTGCCAGGCAGACGGCGATGAAACCCTTCATGTCGCACGCGCCACGACCGAACAATTTGCCATCCGCGACGTGTGCCACAAAGGGATCGGTATCCCAGTTCTGCCCCTTCACCGGCACCACATCGGTATGCCCGGAAAAGACGGTCCCGAAACGGCCAGGCCCGGCATCGCCAATGGTGGCGAAGAGGTTGGCCTTGCGCCGTTCGGCGTCGTAGGTCAGGCGGGTGACGGCGCCGTGGCGTTCGAGGTAATCGCGGACCCATTCGATCAGGCCCAGGTTGGATTCACGGCTGATGGTATTGAAACCGACGAGGGTCTTGAGGATATCCAGCGTCTGCTTCGTCGGTTCCGAAGCGGCTGTTTTCAATGCTGCGTTCATGATGATGTTTTGCCTGTTCAAATCCGGAACACCGGGCTGCCTGCAGGAAGGACAAGCGGCCTCCGGCGTCCCATTGAAATGCAGCAAGCCCCGTGCCACCACGGGCCGCCACTGGGCCGGCGCCCTGCTCACTGGAGCCGGGGCGTTTGCACCACACCGGGCCTCCCATCGCATGGGACTGGCTTGATCGACGCTATCGTGAGACGTCTCTGCTCGAAGCGGACAGCTTACACTGCAATTGCGGCCTTGGCTCGCCACCCGAGCACCCTCGCCTTCCCGCAAACCGGGAATCATGCGGCGCAGGTGGGCCAATGTCATCGCAGCGCCAGAGACGCCTCATCAGGAAAATCATGATATGAGTTTCCCTTCATCTTTGTCAGACTGCAGTTGAAGTTAGACGCCAGGAGGAACGCCCGCAGAGGCAAGCATCATTCCTTGGCGCAGCAATGGTGATCAGGGTCACTTGCAGAGAAGGACGAGATCATGAAACCGCCGATCATACTGATGATAGAGTCGAACGGCGAAGCAGTAGAGCTGGCGCGCTTTGCGCTCTGGCGCAACAATTTCCATTGCGTGCTGCAATGGTATGACGAAGCCGATGCCGCCATCGAGCGCCTGTTGTCGGGCGGCCGACGGGAAAGTGACCGCGTACTGCCGGGCATGATCTTCCTCGACCCGGCCATGATGGAAAACAATGGACTGGACTTCATCCTGGCCATGAAATCGGGGCGGACGACCCGCGCCGTCCCCATCGTGGTCTTCCCGGACAGCGACTACCCCCCCGGGATGCCGGACCTGATCGAAGCCGGCGCCGTCGAATACCTGCTCAAACCCGAGACCAGCCAGCAATACATGGAAGTCGTGGTTGACCGCGCCCGCCGCTGGAGCAAGCGGCGCCGACGGCGTTCCGCCCCTGCCTGCAGCGTCAGGGGCGATGATGCGCTCGAGTCCTGAATCCGACGAACGTAGAAACGAAAACGCCGTGACGAGGTATCGTCACGGCGTCCGTCTGGGCCAGGCCTGGCTGCGCAGCTTGGCGCAGGGCGCTGCCTATTTCTTCACACGCGAACTGATGTGCGCATCGAAGTCACGCTGCGCCGCTTCCAGCTTCCTGAGGGCTTCCTGCCAGGGCCGGTAATCCTGCTCGGTCAACCACGAACCGCCGGGATTCTGCTTCCACTGTTCGAGCTTGACCGTCATCTGTTCATACTCCTCAAGCTGCGCCACCAGCAGCGCTTCCATCTGCGTCTTGAGCTCTTCGGCGCGGGTGATCCAGGGATCCTGTTCCGACATGGACATCTCTCTTTCGTGAAGAATGAAGGTTAAGGCATGCTAACACGAACATGAAACACCTCACTGCACGGGAAATGCAATCCGGGATTCTTTGCGTTACCGAATTCCAAAAGTCTGACTGGCCACCCGAGCTCTGCTTTTGCTGAAGAGAGCAGTTCATCATCACTTCGACGGTGGTGCCGCAACCGCCTTTCTCGCATTGCAGCTCGCCATCAGATCAGGAAATGGAGTGATTACGTTTCAACCATCCGCTTGAAATACTGAAAGTAGCTTCACATCCAAGCTTCCACTATGATGTGCGCTTTATTGTCAGTCATCTTCATAGATTGCTATGCAAAAGCGAATAGAATTTTTGGACGGTCTGCGGGTGTTCGCTTTTGTCAGTGTCCTGATTGGTCACAAATTCTACGGACAGCTTGAACTAGCTTCAGCCAACCTTAACATCCACGCGACAATCCGCTTTGTGATCGATCTCATCCGGCCGTTGGCGTGGAGCGGTGGCGCCGGCGTCGTGGTCTTTTTCCTTGTTTCAGGCTACATCATCAGTCACGTATTACAGACTGAAAATACGCCAACATTCTTGATCAAGCGGATATTCCGCATTTATCCGCTTTATATGTTTGCAGTGCTGGCAGAAGTCGGAATGAGCCACTGGGTCGCACAGACTCCGTTCCCGCCCTATCCGGTCCTGCTGCAGCGCTTGTTGTTGATTGGCGACTTGTTTTCCACACCGTATGGTCTGGGGGGCGTCGAATGGACGCTCAGACTGGAGATGTCTTTTTATCTGCTCATGGGTTCGCTCCGCCTCTTCAATTTGCTCAAAGACACAACGCGCCTTCCCCTGATCTATTTCATTCTTACCTTGGCAATCCAACTGGCACCGGCATTTCCCCGGACAGGTGCGTTTACCGATGGTTACCTGACTTTATTCTTTCCCTTCCTGTTCATTGGCTCAAGCATCTATTTGATGGAGCATCAACTTGCAAGCCGGCCTGCCTGCTGGGGATATGTACTGTATGCGATCGTTTCCACCCTAGCGCTGTGGCCGGGCCTCAACCCTGCCAATAAAGATACCCACTTTCAGATTCTGGGCTTCCTGCTTTTTGCTTCCGTATGGGGCCTTCGAAATCATATCAAAGCATCATCAACCGTAACTTTGCTCTCAAACCTGACGTATTCCGTTTATCTGTTTCACAACTGGATCTGGGCCTATCTGCTGGCTGCGGTATCACGCTGGCATGCAATCCGCCCGGAGCACCGCTGGATGGCCATCCTGATGCTCTTGTTCCTGATCTGCCTGGCCACGCATTACACAGTGGAAAAATGGGGAGTCAAGCTTGGCGCAAATATCATCAAAAAGTTGAAGAGACTGCGAGACGCAGGACATTTTCAGAAGGTTGCGTGAGCGCTTTGTGACAGCGGCAAAGCCAAGCACCGAAACGGTGTCAAATAACACGCCGTGCGAATCATCGTTAGCCATGAGTTACCCACCGTGCAGATAAGATAGCCTGCAACTTATATCTTCATCAGACGCGAACTAACGGGCCGTCATCTCCTGCTTGGCACCCGGTCTGACAGTGTCATGTTGTGCGCCAGGATCTGCTCGATGGCACCCCGACTCAGCTTGTCGGTCTTCCAGATGAAGATGGGACGGATCCGGTTGTCGTTGTTGTCTGCGATAGCGGGCGCGCCAGCAACAGAGGGGATTTACGCGTTCAGTCATTTCGCAACCGCTACTCAGGATCAGCAGCGGGCATAGCAGCAATCACGTTTTGCGTGTTTTCTGGCTCTCCTGCGGCCTGGGTGGCCTTCCCGGCGACGGTTCCATTATCTCCATGAGCTTATGAGCGATCCATGCATTCACGGCCCATTCCTCAGCCGGAACGCCACCCCAACGCTGCGATTTCAAACATTATTCTTGGATGAGAGAAAGAAATATAGATATTTCTGTCTTGTGAAAAATGCCATTCAATTACACCGGCGGCCCCACTGTATTCGCGCGGAGCTATGCCTCCAGCTTGGGTTACCCGGATCATAAGTTCTATCCGGGCATCGTCACTCCATAGCTTGTACTGAAGGATCGCGCTGGGTGCGCTTGTAGGAATTAGATCACTGAGACTTACACCTATTGGCTTAGTCCACTGCGGAGGCAGTCGATTGCCGACCGCCTCCCCTGGCCTACCGTTTAGGCGCGTCGAAACAATTCCGTTACGAATTAGAACTTCCAGTTTGAGGGTAAGGAAACCGTAGCTTTTACCATCCTTTGTTTCCACGGTTCGATGAGCGTCATCCGCGTAGCCATATACCGCATCCTTTGCGACGAATACTATCGACTTGGTTCGGCAGTTGGCCAATCGGATCTTATTTCCATCCGGAAACCCCATTATTTCCCAATCATCGTCGACTGGGGGCAACTCGACATCCGCTGAGTCGAAGTAGCGCGCAGGTGGGTGCAATCTAACTATCTTATTCAAATTCTGCCTAATGAAATGTGGCCAATTCATCCCGTGTCCCTTATAAGATCGGCTGATTCGCTGTTGCTGTCATACCCACGCTCACAGCATTCTCAGCGATTTTCCGATGCCCGTCACTTTAGAAGCCGACAGTTATTAGAGGAGGTCGTTGGGTCCGTTCGTCGAGCACACCGACGTCCGATAAGCGCAGATTTTGTAGCCATTGAAGAAAGCGGCGAGATGCCTGCAGTTCCGAGAATTCCTCTTTCGTGGTCACGAAATAATGGCAATCGATAACGCGGCGCATTTGGCTTTCTCAATTACCAGTCTCTTCGATCAATTGCTCTGCCCGGTGGTACTTATCGACGCAGGCGTTGAGGTCCCGCACGATGTCACATCCGAGGGGCTTTGATCTGAGGCATAAGGTGGCTCACGTGGTAAGCACACAGCCCGAAAAGCAAAAAACCGCTATCGGCTTTCGCTGATAACGGCTTTCTGGTATTTGGTTGCGGGGGCAGGATTTGAACCTACGACCTTCGGGTTATGAGCCCGACGAGCTGCCAGACTGCTCCACCCCGCGTCTGAAGAAAACAATTATAGGGCAGGTAAAATCGGAATGCAAACATTTTCTGCAATCTTTTTACAGTGATACACTCCTAACCGCATTGGTGCTCCTCCATCGGCAGTTCCAGCAGGCCACGAAGGGCGCTGCCAATGCCACGGGATGCAGCCGCCGGCGCAATTCATATACCTATATACAGACACCAGAACCGAGCCTCTATGAAATTCTGTTCCGAATGCGGTCAGACAGTATCCCAGCAGATTCCTCCCGATGACACGCGCCTGCGCTACGTCTGCGGCAATTGCGGGGCGATCCATTATCAGAATCCCAAGATGGTCGTCGGCTCGATCCCGGTCTGGGAACAGGACGGCGAGGTCAAGGTACTGTTGTGCAAGCGCGCCATCGAGCCGCGCCTGGGTTACTGGACGCTGCCGGCGGGTTTCATGGAAAACGATGAGACCACCGAAGACGCCGCCCGCCGCGAGACCGAAGAGGAAGCCGGCGCCCGCATCCAGCTGCATGAACTGTTCTCGCTGGTGAACGTGCCGCATGTGCATCAGGTGCATCTGTTCTATCGCGCCACCCTGCTGGACCTGGATTACCAGGCCGGTATCGAAAGCCTGGAAGTCGATCTCTATACAGAAGAGCAGATCCCCTGGCAGGACATCGCCTTCCCGACGGTGGAGTTCACCCTGCGCGCCTTCTTTGCCGATCTCAAGAAGCTGCGCAGCGGTGAAGGCAGCTTCACGCTGCACACCGAAGACATCCGCCGCCGCATGATCTGATCCGCAGGAGCAAGCGGATGATCGCCTGGCTGGATCCGGATACCCCCTTCCCCGATGTCTCGCGCGCCCTGGCCGATCCGCCGGGCCTGCTGGCAGCGGGCGCCGACCTGTCGCCGCAACGGCTGCTGGAGGCGTATCGCCACGGCATCTTCCCCTGGTTCTCGGAAGGCCAGCCCATCCTCTGGTGGAGTACCGATCCACGCATGGTCTTGTATACAGATCGCTTCGTCGTCTCCGACAGCCTGAAGAAGACCCTGCGCCGCATTGAACGCAGCCGTCACGGTGACGGGCTGTGGCAGGTCAGCTTCGACACGGCATTCGAACAAGTGATGCAGGGTTGTGCAGGACCGCGACGACATGAGCAGGGAACCTGGATTTCCCCCGAGATCATGCAGGGTTACACCGGCCTGCACCGCGCCGGCTACGCCCACTCCTCCGAGGTCTGGCTCAATGGCGAACTGGTCGGCGGGGCCTATGGCGTATCGATTGGCCGCATGTTCTACGGCGAATCGATGTTCGCCCGGGTCAGCGATGCCTCCAAGGTGGCGCTGGCGCATCTGGTGTTCTTCCTGCGCAGCCACGGCGTGGACATGATCGACTGCCAACAGGAAACGTCACATCTGGCTTCCCTGGGCGCACGCCCGATCGCCCGCAGCGACTTCCTGCGCCATCTGCGGGCGGCCATCCAGTGGCCGCAGATTCGCGGCTGGGCGCCGTTGGACCTGCTGGACACCGGCATCCCCGCGACGCGGCGCGATTGAGGCGGTCGCGGCTGTTCACTGTAGCCGGCAAAATGGTGTAAATTGGAACCTGACTCCAGGGACCGGCCGGTTGTCGCCACTGCGCCGCCGCTTCCCGCAAGACAGGACAGGACGCACATGACGCATCTCAAAGACTTGCCGTTCTCTACGTTGCAGTTCTATGCAACCGCGCCTTATCCATGCAGTTATCTCGATGACCAGCAGGCCCGCTCGCAAGTGGCCACACCTTCCCACCTGATCAATGCGGATGTCTATTCCGAACTGGTGAAGACGGGTTTCCGCCGCAGCGGCATCTTTACCTACCGCCCCTACTGCGACGGCTGCACGGCCTGCACGCCGGTGCGCATCCGGGTCGCCGATTTCCAGCGCAACCGCAGCCAGCGCCGCGCCTGGGAGCGCAATCGCGGCCTGCAGACCCTGGTCACCAATCTGACCTACGCCCACGAGCATTACGAACTCTACCTGCGCTACCAGTGCGCCCGTCACGCCGGCGGCGGCATGGACCAGGACAGTCGCGACCAGTACGCGCAATTCCTGCTGCAGAGCAAAGTCAACACCCGCCTGGTCGAATTCCGCGAAGCCGATGGTACCTTGCGCATGGTCAGCATCATCGATGTGCTCAATGACGGCCTGTCTTCGGTCTACACGTTCTTCGATCCTGATATGAAGACCGCGTCCTTCGGCACCTACAACATCCTGTGGCAGATCGAGCAGGCGCGCCAACTGGACATGCCCTACGTCTACCTGGGTTACTGGATCAAGGAAAGCCCGAAGATGGCCTACAAGACCAACTACCAGCCGCTGGAAGCGCTGCAGGATGGTCAATGGCAGCCACTGGAAGGCTGATCTCAATGTGGCGCAAAGTGCGCAAACCCGCGCTTGTGGCGGCAAAATCGGGCTGGAAAGCGCCTGATTCGAGGAATTGACGGGCCGGCGCGTTAGAATAGCGGCACTTTTTCTTCGCCATCCGCCCTCTTCCATCGTGTCCGACAAATTCCTCTACGCGCTCGCGCGTCCGCTGCTCTTTTCCCTGGAACCCGAAACCGCGCACCACCTGGTGCTGCCGGCGCTGCGCTGCGCCGCGCATTACAGCCTGACCGACTTCATCACCCGCCGTCCGGCGGCCGATCCGCGCACCGTGATGGGCATCCAGTTCCCCAATCCGGTGGGCATGGCGGCCGGGCTGGACAAGGACGGCGCCTACATCGACGGCCTGGCGGCACTGGGCTTCGGCTTCATCGAAGTGGGTACGGTCACACCGCGTGCGCAGCCGGGCAATCCGCTGCCGCGCATGTTCCGCCTGCCGGCCGCCAACGCGGTGATCAACCGCATGGGCTTCAACAATGGCGGTGTGGATGCCTTCGTGGCCAATGTGCAATCCTCGCGCTTCTTCCAGGAGCGCCAGGGTGTGCTGGGCCTGAACATCGGCAAGAATGCCGACACCCCCATCGAGCGTGCGGCCGAAGATTACGTGCATTGCCTGGAAAAGGTCTATCCCTATGCCAGCTACGTGACCGTCAACATCTCGTCGCCCAATACCAAGAACCTGCGCCAGTTGCAGGGTGCCTCGGAACTGGATTCCCTGCTGTCGCAGCTGAAATCGGCCCAGCGTCGCCTGGCCGATCGCCACGGCCGCTACGTGCCGGTGGCGCTCAAGATCGCGCCGGACATGGACATGGAACAGGTCAAAAATGTCGCCGACGCGTTGCTGCGTCACCAGATCGATGGCGTCATCGCCACCAACACCACCATCACCCGCGACGCCGTGCAGGGCATGCCGCATGGCGAAGAGGCCGGTGGCCTGTCGGGCAAGCCGGTGCTGGAACTGTCGAACCAGGTGATCCGCGGCCTCAAGGCCGAAGTGGGCGATGCCCTGCCCATCATCGGGGTGGGTGGCATCTTCAGTGGCGCCGATGCGCGCGCCAAGGTCGAGGCCGGCGCGTCGCTGGTCCAGCTCTACACCGGCCTGATCTACCAGGGACCGGCGCTGGTGCGCGAATGCGTCGAGGCGCTGCGCATGCCCGAGGTCGCAGCGGCTCACCACTGACCTGCAGAACCGTACCGATTGTAGAAATGAAAACAGCAGGCCTGCCGCCTGCTGTTTTCATTGGTGCGCGCCGAACGGACGCGGCCAGCCCCGCGTCTTGGTGCGCGCTTATTGCTTGGAAGACTCCTTCTTCAAATTGAAGATCCGGCGCGCATTGGCATCGGATTCGGACTTCTTTTCGAAATCGGTCTTTTCGCAACCGGCCAGCACTACACCGACGACCAGCGTCAGCAGCATGACGACGACACGCATGATATTCCCCTGAAGATTCAGATGCGCCCTGGCAGCCAGCCCGTGCGGGGCCCGGGCCAGGGTCAAAGCGGCGCGAGCCCCCGCCCGCTGCCAACAGGCGCCATTTTATGCGCAAATGCCGACAGCGCGACCAGTCGGCACGGAAAGATTTCGCCCGCATTCGCCTCTATAATGGCAGGCTTCCGCCGCCTGGCGCGGCGCTGCAGCCAGTCCCATGTCCGTCAATACCATCGCCCTCAACCGTCAGATGCGCCATTTCGATGACCACGCCAGTGTCTGGCTGTTCGGTTATGGCTCCATCATCTTCAAGGCCGACTTTCCCTACCTGGAACGGCGGCCGGCCCACATCAGGGGCTGGGCGCGCCGCTTCTGGCAAGGCTCGCACGATCACCGCGGCACGCCCGAGGCACCGGGACGCGTGGCCACGCTCATCGCGCAGGAGGGCGCTGTCTGCGCCGGCATGGCCTACCTGATCACGCCGGAAGTCTTCGCCCACCTGGATCACCGCGAAAAGAACGGCTACCTGCGGCTGGCCACGCCGATGTTCTTCGAGGACGGGCAGCAGACCGAAGGGTTGATCTACATTGCCGCCGAAGACAACCAGGCCTTCGTGGGCCCGGCCAGCGAATCCGACATCGCACGCCAGATCGCCCATGCGGTCGGGCCGAGTGGCCGCAACAGCGAATACCTGCTCAAGCTGGCCCAGGCGCTGCGCGACCTGGAGGTCGATGACGACCATGTCTTCGCCATCGAACGCCATCTGCTGCAACTGGACCCACAGGCCGCCATGCTATCGTCTGCCCGGCGCGCCTGAAGTCCACGCCATTCACGACACACAATAAGGATGAGGAACATGATCAAAGCCCTTGCAGCAAGCCTGACCGTCGCCCTGGCCCTGGCGGCCTGCGCATCGCCGGTGCAACGTACCGCCACCGGCGACATCCCGGCTTCGCGCGTCTACATCAAGAGCATGACCCAGCAGGCCGCCGGCCTGTCGCAGATCGAATTCACCCGCGTGGCCGGCATGCTCAACAACGAGATGCTGGAGCTGTCGATCAACGACGTGGTCCTGGCCCAGATCACCGGCGGCGAACATCTGTCGATCTGGCTCAAGCCGGGCAGCTACGACTTCAGCATCAAGCGGGTCCATACCCTGACCACGGCCGGCCCCAATCCGCAGGACCACCTGACGGTCCAGGTGGCCCAAGGCGGCGCCTACAAGGTACAGATCACGACCGAATTGCGCGGTCTGAATATCCAGCTGGTGAAGTAACGAGCCGTCAAAGCGGTGCGAGGCCACCGCCTGCGCCAGCCTCTTTCATCAAAGCCCCTGTCGTACGGAAGACACACCGTGCGCCAGGGGCTTTTTCCACAAGAGGCCACGATAATTGTTAAGTCATTGATTTAAAAGGAAAAATACCTGAAACCACCCCCCAAGTTGCGCAAAGACAGCAAGTTATTCACAAAAAAGATAACTGGTATTGGGATTCAAAAGTGGAAGCGTCACGGTGAAGCGAATATATTGCAATGCAACAGATCAATTTTTCCTCACGGAGCTCACCATGAACATCGTCGCCGACATCCTCCCGTACACCCTGCTCATCGGCGCCATGGTCGCGCGCTACCTGATTTCGGTCAAGTAAGCAGCCCTCCTGGCCGGGTTGTCTCCAGCCGCTTGCGGTACTGGTCGACACGAAAGCAGCAGTCCTGAAAAGCGGTGATTGTCGCGTTGCAACGCTGACAAGCCGCTTTTTCTTTTTGCCCTTCCTTCGTGCATCCAGGTCCATTTTTGGGCATGGTTTCGCACCATTATCATCATTGCTGATATCTTCGCGCCGTCGATAAACGGCTTCCCCGGGACTTTCCGGCAGCCGATGCAGCAGCGCCGCCTCACTTGCAAAGTGCTCGCAGCCCATTACACTCGCAAGCTTTGCCAACGGAACGAAAGTGAAGCATGAAGCGTCTCGCCTCCCTCCTAGCCGCCTCCTCCCTGCTGCTGGCCGTGCAAGGCTGCGCCTGCGCGCCGGGCTTCGTCGGGTTCGATAGCCGCTGTCAGTTCAGCAACGTTCCCAGCGGTCAGCCCTGAACGCAAAAAAGGGTCGCACCCTTGCCTCATCGGGCTGGCTGCGACGCTTTACAGACGTAATTCCAGGTTAATTTTCCCACCCTCGGGCAGCCTGCCGATGCTCGCTTCAGGCAGCGGGCCCCCAGCACTCTTCAGTCGGCGGCTGGCAACTGCGCCAGCCAGGCACGCAAATCGTGCATGACCTGCTCACGCAGCCCGACTTCCTCGTTGAAAATCTCGTGATAGGCGGCGCCATACCAGTGCAGGGTCTTCTGCGGCCCCGGCAAGGCATCGAAGAAGGCACGACTGCCACGCGGAGCGACGAAGGCATCGTCCCCGGCCACCTGTAACAGCACCGGCCGGGTGAACTGGGCCGCATCGCGGGCCACCTGATGCATCGCATCGAGCATGAAATTGAGCATGCGCGGGGCGATCTTGCCGTGGTTGAGCGGGTCCCGGCGGTAGGCCAGGACCTGGTGCGGATCGTGCGAAATGCGGCTGGCCGGCAAGGCCGTAGGCAGCGCCAGGCCCGGGGCGATGGCCGAAGACACCTGCAGCAGCAGCCTTTGCCAGCCGCTCAGGTCCAAAGCCAACGCCGGGGACGACAGCGCCAGCGCGCGCACCGGGCTATAGCCACCGGTGGCGAAGCGCGCTGCCACCAGGCCGCCCATGCTGTGACCGAACAGCAGCGGCGTGCACTGGGTGCGGCGGCTGAAATCATCGAAACTTTGCTTGAGATCGTGCAGCAGGTCATCCGCCTGGATCAGGCTGCCCTGGCGGCCGCCGGAATTCCCGTGGCCGCGATGGTCGCAGATACGCACCGACATGCCCGCCTCGTTGAACAACTGCGCCAGCGCCGCATAGCGCCCGCCATGTTCGCCCAACCCATGCACCATCTGCACGGCCGCCGTGGCGCCCGGCACCAGCCAGTCGCGGCAGAACAGCCGGGTGCCGTCGGCGGCATCGATCCAGTGTTCCTGCACGGGGACGAGTGCGCTCATGATTGCCCGGAACCCGGGTTTTCACGCTCCGCATAGCGGCGCCGTGCGCGCCAGCCCTGGCGCAGGCGGCGGCTCTGGCGCAACGCCAGCTGCAGCGAGGCCGCCCAGGACAGCGGACGCGGGTGCACCACGGCGCGCAGGGCGCGGGCATAGTCCAGCACCATGCCGGGGGTCCAGGCCATGGTCACGGCGCGTTTGCGGATCTGGCTGGCGACCCAGATCTCGGGGGTGAACATCATCCGCACCGCATTGAACCAGTGACGGTCGCGACCGCCCATGACGCCTTCCAGCGCCGACTCCAGGGCATTGGCCACGGTGCTGGAGCAATTGCGGTGGGTCAGGTTGTAGATTTCGGTGCGGCGATAGTGCTGCCAGAAGCGATCCAGCGAAGCCCGGCGATAGTCGCGGAAGACGATCTTCTCGGTCGATTCGCACCAGGCCGCTGCTTCGCTGGCGTAGTCGGTCAGGTAGCGGCCCTTGACGTCGTTCTCGGCGGTGGCCCGCAACAGGCGCGCAAACTGGTCCGGCGAGCGGTCGATTTCCTCGGCCGGATAGAGGCTGATGTAGAGATCGGGCTGTATCTCCAGCGCCGCATGGCCGGTGGAAATGACGCCATTGAGGTCGACGGCGGCGATGTAGCGGTCGATCACCGGCTGTCGCCGCGCCGGTCCCTTGGCGCTGCCGGTGGGCGTCCAGACGTGTACGGTCAGGGGCGCAGCCACGGTGGCCCGCGTGGCCTGCGTGGCCTGCGTGGCCTGCGTGGCCTGCGTGGCCTGCGTGGCCTGCGTGGCCTCTGTGGCCTCGGGCGCCTCGGTGGACTCGGAAGAGGCCGGACGCAGGCGCGATTGCAGGTCGGCCGCACCATCATGCAGCCCGGCGTCGAAGGGTCGGTCGTCGCCGCTGTTGCGCTCCACCAGCACATCGGCCGAGGCCTGCTGCGGCAGCATGCGGCTGCGCAGGGCCAGCCAGATCATGTTCCAGCCGCCGAAGATCAGGCCCAGCGCCAGGCAGTAGGGCACGGTCCCCTTGTAGTGGGTGGGATAGGGCTGGAAGAAGAAGATCGCCAGCACGATCTGCACCAGTCCCCCCAGCATGGCAGTGCGCCAGCGCGGGAAACGGACCACCAGCGCCGAGGTGATCTGCAGCGAGCCGCCGATGGTGAAGGCGATGCCGAACAGCATGGCCAGCGCCATGTTGCTGGCCTGGTGCTGGGTGATGACCAGGATGGCAATGAGCAGGAACAGGGTCCCCTTGACGTAGCGCAGGGTCTTCTGCGCCCCCATGCCGCTGTTGGCCACCCACAGCGTGACCAGGCTCTCCAGCAACAGCAGGTAGCCGAACAGGGTCAGCGGAAAATTGAGCACGCCGTCCAGGGCATCGATCATCAGCGATACGCCGATGGTGCCCCAGGCCAGGCCGGCCACAGCCAATGCATGCCAATTGCGGCGGATGAAATCCGCCCCCAGCAACAACAAGACGAGTCGTATCACGGCGTTCCCCGGGGCGCATGCCCTTCCCTTTAGCGATCCCGCATTTTCAGGGATTACGTGCCGCGAGGCAAATTGTGCATTTTCAGCGACGGCAACACAGGTGACGCGGGGCGGCACAATGCCGCACAATGCGCGCTCACCCTGCTTTGCGTGCCGCTCATGTCCTTTTCCGTCCTGCTCTCGGCCGTGGCCAGCAGCCTGCTGCTGCCACCGGTCTCCCCCCTGCTGCTATGCCTGGCCGGCTGGCTGTGGCGGCGCCGGGCACCACGCACCGGTGCGGCGCTGGTGCTGTTGGGGGTGGCCAGCCTGCTGCTGCTCAGTACCCGGATAGGCGCCCTCTGCCTGATCGCCCCGCTGGAAAACCAGTACCCGCCGCTGGCAAGCGTGGGGGATGCCCAGGCCATCGTCATCCTCGGTTCGGGCCGGATCGATCAGGCGCCGGAATACGGCGGGCTGGACGACGCCACGCCGATCGGCATGAAGCGGCTGCAATACGGCGCCGCCCTGCATCGCCAGAGCGGCCTGCCCATCCTGGTCACCGGGGGCAGTCCGGACGGCTCGCCGCAGAGCGAGGCCGAACTGATGGCGCGGGTGCTGCAGCGCGATTTCGGCGTGCCGGTACGCTGGCAGGAGCGCCATGCCGACACCACCGCCGACAACGCCACCCTGTCGGCGGCCATGCTCAAGGCGGAGGGTATCGAGCGCGTCATCGTCGTCACCGACAGCATCCACATGCCGCGTGCCATGCGCGCCTTCGCCCGCACCGGGCTGCAGGCCAGGGCTGCGGCCACGCTGTTCCTGGTGCCGGCACGCGCGCGCGTGACCGATTACCTGCCCGGCGCCAGCCACCTGCAGATGGCCAGCTACGCCCTGCGCGAATGGATAGGCCAGGCCTGGTATCGCCTGCGTACTGCCGTCAGCCCATGAAGTGACCACCCTTCCGCCTCCTGTTCGCGCCTTCGCCCTTGTCATCCATCGGTAAAGTAACAAGGTCACCCAGGCTGCTGCAGTTTCGCCGTCCGGGTGAGTTTCAGGGTGTCATTGTTCTTATCGTGCTCACAGAAAGTGATGTGTCCGGGGCCAGCGTCCCGCCGCAATCGCTCCGGCGCAAGGATGCCGGGGAGCCTCCACCAACCAATGGGAGATCTACATCATGGGCCAGTTGTCCTTCAGCAAGAAACTTTGGCTGCCGCTCGTACTGAGCCTCATCGCACTTCTGGCCATTTCCGTCTTCAGCGCCTTCATGGTGCGTCAGGTCCGCCTGGAAGAACGCAAGGCCGACCTGACCAACATCGGCCAGACCGCATTGTCGCTGGTCAAGGGCTACAGCGCCCTGGCCGAGGGTGGCACCCTGAGCAAGGAAGAAGCACAGAAGCGCGCCAAGGCCGCCATCAAGAGCCTGCGCTATGGCAGCGATGGCTACTTCTCGATTTCCACCTCGGCCCAGATCATTGTCATGCACCCGATCAAGCCCGAACTGGATGGCAAGGACCTGAGCAACTTCAAGGACCCGGCCGGCAACAACCTGTTCGTCGAGATCACCAAGGCCGGCAGCCAGCCCAATGGCGGCTTCGTCCACTATCTGTGGCCCAAGGTCGGCGCGGCCGAGCCGGTGGCCAAGACCTCTTTCGTGATCTCCTATCAGCCCTGGGACTGGCACCTGACCACCGGCGCCTACATGGATGACATCAATGCCGCCTTCATGCGCAGCCTGTGGCAGATGGTGATCCTGTTCGCCGTGGTGGCTGCCGCGCTGGTGGCGCTGGTGATCGTGATCAACCGTGGCATCCTGCGTACCATCGGCGGCGATCCGGCCAAGGCGGCCGACGTGGCCAACCGCATCGCCCAGGGCGACCTCACGCCCAACATCGAGACCGCGCCGGGTGACCGCAGCAGCCTGCTGTTTGCGGTGCGCAGCATGCGTGATTCGCTGCTCGACACCATCACCAACATCAAGACCTCGGCCGACACGATTGCCACCGCCTCGCAGGAAATCGCCAGCGGCAACCTCGACCTGTCCGGCCGCACCGAACAGCAGGCCGGCTCGCTGGAAGAAACCGCCTCGGCCATGGAAGAATTGACGGCCACCGTCAAGCAGAATGCCGACAACGCGCGTCAGGCCAACCAGTTGGCCGAATCGGCCTCGGACGTGGCCATCCAGGGCGGCAGCGTGGTCAGCCAGGTGGTGCAGACCATGGAAGGCATTACCGACAGTTCGCGCAAGATCGCCGACATCATCGGGGTGATCGACGGTATCGCCTTCCAGACCAACATCCTGGCCCTGAACGCCGCGGTGGAAGCCGCCCGTGCCGGCGAACAGGGACGCGGCTTTGCGGTGGTGGCTTCGGAGGTGCGCTCCCTGGCCCAGCGCTCGGCCTCGGCGGCCAAGGAGATCAAGGCCTTGATCGATGACTCGGTCGCCAAGGTCGATACCGGCAGCAAGCTGGTCGAACAGGCCGGCGCCACCATGACCGAAGTGGTGGCCAGCGTACGCCGGGTGACCGATATCGTGGGCGAGATCAGCTCGGCCAGCCAGGAACAGAGCGCCGGCATCGCCGAGGTGGGGCGTGCCATCACCCAGATGGACGAGGGTACCCAGCAGAATGCTGCGCTGGTGGAACAGGCGGCGGCTGCCGCCCAGTCACTGCAGGATCAGGCGGCGACCCTGGCCGGTCTGGTGGGTGGCTTCCACATCGACGGCAGCCATGCCCGCGTGGCGCAGACTGCGCCGGTCGCTCCCAGGGCGCCGGTGCGTCCGGCCGCACCGGCAAGTACGCCGGCCTCTGCGGCTACCCCTCCCAAGCCGGCTGCTGCCCGACCAGCGGTGCCCGCCCCCAAGGCGGCCGCGCCTAAGCCGGCCGCACCCAAGCCGGCCGCACCGAAGGCAGCTGCACCCAAGCCTGCAGCCGCCAAGGCCGAGGCACCCGCGTCCAAGGCGGCAGGCGGCAAGTCGCCTTCGCGCCTGCCGGCCGGTGAAGATGAGGGGGATTGGGAGACCTTCTGAACTCCGGCGCCTGGCGCACGGTTCACGGTTCACCACCAGCCCGCGCCCTGCGCGGGCTTTTTCATATCGGCCTCAGGCGATGGCCGCCAGGTTTTCGCCGACCAGCCGCCCGATCAGTGCGCTGTCGGGCGCCACTGCCAGGGCACGGGCCGTATCCTGCCGACCGGTGGCGACCAGTCCCTGGTCGTGGGCGGCAATGGTGTATTCACTGTGGCAGGCCGGGCAGTACAAGGTATCGCCCGCCACCGCGTGGCGCGGACGCACCACCACCGGACCGCACGACACGCAGCGCTGCAGGGGAATGCCCTCGTCGCTGTGACCGACGATATGGGCCAGCTCGGGATGCTGTTGCAAGCCGATGAACAACGTCCCCAGGGCCGCGTCGAATTGCCGGCCCAGTTCACCCTGGATGATCTCCATGGCCCGCGCAATGGGCATGCCGCTGCGATAGGGCCGGGTGCTGGTCATCGCATCGAAGGCGTCGCAGATGCCCACGATGCGGGCCGCCAGCGGAATGTCCTCGCCACGTCGCCCGAAGGGATAGCCCCGACCGTCCGGCGTTTCATGGTGCAGCAGCACCGCATCCTCGGCCAGCGCCGCCAGGGGATGCCCGGCCAGCATGCGATGACCGATTTCCGGGTGGGTCTTGATGACGGCGTATTCGGCATCGTCCAATTTGGATTTCTTGCCCAGTACCGCATCGGGAATGCCGATCTTGCCCAGGTCATGCAGGAAGGCGCCGATGGTGATGCGCGCCACCTGCGCCCGCTCCAGCCCGGCCGCTTCGGCCAGCAGCCGCGACAACCGCGCCACCCGCCACAGATGCCCGCCGGTATAGGGATCACGCGCTTCCACCGCCCAGGCCAGCAGGAACAGGCTGGTCAGCAAGGGCGCGTCGTCGGCAGCGTGGCGTGCCGGGGTCTTGGGGGTGGCGCGGCGCCACAGGTCTGACAGTCGCATGTTCCTGGTTTCTCCGTTTTTCCGGCTTGTTTTCAACTTGTTCTTCAGCTTTTTTTCCAGCCTACCAGCGCAACAACCGCGGTCCCAGCAACAGACCGGCAAGCGCCGGCACCAGCATGCCCAGGAAATACCACAGGCCCCAGAAAGGCGCCTCCATCTCCGGGCAATGCAGGCAATACACCATGGTTGCCACCGCCCCCGCCAGCAACCCGGCCACCGCGCCCGTCAGGCGCAGGCGGGTCGGGGCCATGCCGCGCACGGCCCAGAAGATGCCAATGAACAGCGGCACCGACAGCAGCGCGATATTGAAGGGGCAACTGCGCCAGGTGCTGCCCATGAGCAGCGGCAGGCGTTGCGCCGCCGGACTGGAAAGCAGCACCAGCGCACCACCGGTCCAGATCGCCAGGCTGGGCAAGGCGATACCAGCCCAGGTGGCACCCACCCGCAGGCCCGGGCGCATCAGGCGCCGCAGCACCAGCATGGCGCCCACGGCCAAAGCGCTCGGGAAGGCCAGCTTGATCCAGAACATCGGCACTTCCAGCATCACGCCCAGGTCGGGCCGCAGGCCGTAGACCTTCAGCATCAGCAGCAGCGACAACACCGCGCCCAGCGTCAGCGCCTGCACCATCTGCCGCAGCGGCAGCCGGCGGTCCACGGGCGCCACGCCGCTGGCCATCATGGCAATGAGTTCATCGGTCTTCATGCTTGCAATTTCTCCCTGATCTTGAGGGCTAGCGCCTTGAGGCCACGGTGGATGCCGACCTTCACGGCCGACTCCGACATCCCCGTCAGTTGCGCCGTCTCGGCCACCGACAGGCCTTCCAGCTTCACATGCAGGATCGGCAGGCGCTGTTTCTCGGGCAACTCTTCCAGCAGCGCACCGACATCGCGCCGGGCCTGGGCCGGTTCGTCGTCGCAGGTGGCCAGCAGGTCGTGTTCTTCGTCCAGCGGATCGTTGAAGGCTTCCCGGCGCGAGCGGGCACGCAGGAAATCCATCAGCTTGTAGCGGGCGATGGCATGCACCCAGGCCGTCAGCGGCTGGTCGGGCCGATAGGTATGACGGGCGTTATGCACCGCCAGCAGGGTTTCCTGGACCACATCCTCGACTTCGTCCTGCATGTTCTGCAGACGCCTGCGCAGGAAGGCCCGCAGCCGCCCGCTGAGCTCAGAAAGGAAATCGCGATAGGCCACGGCGTCCCCGTCCAGCCCGGCCAGCAGCAAAGCGCGCAGACGTTCTTCGGTGGGGTGCGAGGGCTCCTTGCCGGCCAATGGCTGGCCCGGTCGGACGGTCCGGTCATCCGGCAAGGCCGGTGCGGCATGAGCAAACATGAATAGGCTTTCAGTCATGGAAGAGCCGCCAGATCACCAACGGAGCAGCCAGGGACCGGACCAGGCACCGGCCAGCGTCGGCAGCGCCACCCCCAGCACATACCAGACACCCCAGAAGGGCGGTGCCATCTCCACGCAATAAAGTGAATAGACTAGCACGCCCTGTGCGCCCGCCACCAGCCCGGCGACCGCGCCGGCCGCGTGCAGGCGGGTGGGTGCCAGGCCGCGCATGAACCACAGCATGGTGGCCAGCGTGGGCAGCGACAACAAGGCCACGTTGAGGGAACAGACTTCCCAGCTGCTGCCCAGCAAGAGCTCCAGCCGTTGCGAGGGCGGCGCCAGGGCCAGCCAGCTGCCGCCGGCCAGCCACAGCACCAGGGGTGGCAGCAGCAGCGCCGCCGCCGGTCCCGGGCCGATGCGCACACCCGGTCGTGCCAGCCGCGCCGCCGCCATCTGTCCGGCCAGCAGGGCCGCCAGCGGGAAGGACACCTTCATCCAGAACAAGGGCGCCTGCAGCAACTGCCGCACATCACTGCGCACCCCATACAGCGCCGCCAGCAGCAGCAGCGCCCCCAGCAAGCCGAGCGCCAGTGCCACCGCCATGCGCGCGGTGACATGGCGCAGCATCACAGGTCGGCCGCCGGCGGCCTGTCCTTCCGTGCCGGCGGCCAGCATATTGACCAGTTCCATCGTTTTCATTGCATCCCCTTCTGGCTCATGCGAGCAGGTACGCGCTCCAGGCGCTCTCCTATGTATTCGTCTGAACCCTGCCCCCGGTTACAGGCGGCGCAAAAAATATTTATCCGAAAAATTTTGCGACGGCTGTAACCGGCGCCCGACTGCCGGCGAATTAACCATCAGATCGGCAGCCACGGCATTCCCCGCCGGCGGACTGCACCGGTCGCTATCACTTTCTTCACTTTCCAATTTCAAGGAGTCCACCATGAACGCACGTATCGTCGCCACCGCCGCCCTGACCCTCGCCACCCTCGCTTCCGGCGTGGCCATGGCACAAGACAAGCAACCGATGAACAAGACCGCCGTCGAGAAGTGCTATGGCGTCTCCATGGCCGGCCAGAACGACTGCAAGGCCGGTGAAGGCACCACCTGCGCCGGCACCGCCAAGATGGACTACCAGGGCAATGCCTGGAAGAACGTGCCGGCCGGTACCTGCACCTCCATCAAGACCCCGCACGGCATGGGCTCGCTCAAGCCGATGTAAGCGAGACGGTCATGACCACCCACACCATCTCGGCCGGACTCGGTCTGAAGCCCCAGCATTTCGATGCAGCGCTGGCCTGCGGGCAGGCAGGCCTGTGGTTCGAAGTCCATCCGGAAAACTACCTGATGGACGGCGGCCCCCGCCTGGCCTGGCTGCAGGCCATCCGCGAACGCCATCCCCTGGCCTTGCATGGTGTGTCGTTGTCCCTGGCCGGCCCCGATGCCCCCGACCCCGATCACCTGCGCCGACTGGCGCATCTGATCGACCGGGTGGAACCGGTGCTGGTCTCGGAGCACCTGGCCTGGTCACGCATCGCCGGTCACTATCTGCCCGACCTGCTGCCGGTACCCCGCACCAGCACCACGCTGGCACGCGTGGCGGCCAACATCAACCGCACGCAGGATGCGCTCAAGCGCCGCATCGCCCTGGAGAATCCTTCACATTACCTGCACATGGAACAGCACGCCTGGAGCGAGCCGGAATTCCTGCAGGAACTGGTCCGCCGCACCGGTTGCGCCCTGCTGATCGATGTCAACAACGTCCATGTCAGCGCCTGCAACCTCGGCATCGATGCCCGCGCCTACCTGGACCAGCTGCCCGCGGCCGACATCCATGAAATCCACCTCGCCGGCCATAGTGCCGATGCCAGCCTGCCCGGGCTGCTGGTGGACTCGCACGACGCGCCGGTGGCGCCGGTGGTCTGGGCGTTGTACCAGCACCTGATCACGCGCATCGGCCCGCGCCCCACCCTGATCGAACGCGACGGCAATGTGCCGGCCTTCGAGCAGTTGCTGCAAGAGCGCACCATGGCCGCCGATCTGCTGGCCGATGTTGCACAGGCAGACCAGGAGCAGGCGGCATGAGCGAGCTCACCACGGACGATGTCCACTACTACCCGGCCTTCCTGCAAGCCCTCCTGGAAGACCACAGCGACGACGCCACCGTCGCCGCCCTGCTGCGGCAGCCGGCCTTCGCGGTCTACCGCAATACCGTCTTCAAGGGCTGCGTGGACGCCCTGGCGGCCAACTATCCGGCCGTGCAGCGGCTGGTCGGCAGCGACTGGATACACGCCGCCGCCTTGGCCTATGCCCGCGACCACCTGCCCCGGCAGGCCAGCCTGATCGCCTATGGCGAAGGCTTTGCCGCCTTCCTGGCGGCCCTGCCCGCCGCCGATGAACTGCCCTACCTGCCCGGCGTGGCCATGCTGGACCGCTGCTGGACCGAAGCCCACCTGGCTGCCGACCAGCCCATGGTGGAGAGCACCGCCCTGCAGAGTGCGCTGGTGGCCGGACAGGACGTGCGCCTGGTGCCGCATGCCGCCACACGCTGGCACCACGATGCGCAGCATCCGGTCACCACCATCTGGTCCGCCAATCGCACCGACCCCGCGATCGATCCGGGTGATATCGACTGGCAGGGCGAAGCCGCACTCTTCACCCGGCCGCAGGCCGAGGTGCAATGGCAGGCAATCAGCCACGGGGCATGCCGCTTCCTGGACGCCTGCCGCGAGGGCCAGCCCGTCACCCAGGCTGCCGCGCTGGCCCTGACGCAGGAACCTGATCTGGATGTCGCCGCCCTGCTGGGCCGGCTGCTGCTGGCCGGCGCCTTTACCGCATTCACCTTCAATTGACGGAGAACACCATGCAACATCGCACCGCCCTGCCGGCCACCACGGTCGACCAAGTCCGCCCCACGCTCTGGAACCGCGCCGCAGGGCTCGCCCAGGGTCTCATCAGCGACACCCTGCTGGCCCTGGTGGCACGGGTGGCGATCGCGGCGATCTTCTTTCTCTCCGGCCGCACCAAGGTCAGCGGCTGGCTCACCATCAAGGACAGCACCTACGTCCTGTTCCAGGAGGAATACCGGCTGCCGCTGGTGCCGCCCGATCTCGCCGCGCACCTGGCGGCCTATGCGGAACACCTGTTCCCGCTGCTGCTGGTGCTGGGCCTGTTCACGCGCGGCGCGGCGCTGGCCCTGCTGGGCATGACGGCGGTCATCGAGATTTTTGTCTATCCGGATGCCTGGCCGACGCACCTGTCCTGGGCCGGCCTGCTCCTGCTGCTGGTGGCACGCGGTGGCGGCACCTGGTCGCTGGACCATCGCCTCGGTCTGCGTTGAACAGCGCAGGAGCCGAACATGCTGGCAAGACTGAGCTTACGCAGCGCATTGCTGCTGGTGGTGGGTATCTTCTCCCTGGCCTTGTGGATCGCAGTGGGCATCGCGTGGCAAGGCGCACGGGCGGCGGCCCAGGCCACCGCCGCCCTGATCGTGCTGTCGGACCAGCGCATCCAGCCCCTGCACGACACCGAGCGGCTGTTCCTGTCGACCCTGATCAACATGGACAACGCCTACATCAACCTGGTCAAGGATGACCAGATCAAGTCCAACGACTACACCCGGCGTGCCTCGGCCGCCTTGCAGGCGGCCCGCAAGGCCTTCGAGGGCTACCGCAGGACACTGCCGGCCGAGGCGATGGCCGAGGCCCAGGTCGTCCGCGTGAACCAGGCCTACGAGGCCTATACCAAGGTCCTCGGCCTGCGCGAGGTCGCGCTCTATGACGTCTCGCTGGACGACTATGCGGCTGCGACCGTCAGTGCGGAAGCCGCCGACCGTGAATTCGCCGCTACCCTGCGCGAGGTGATCGCCCAGGCCGAAACCGTGCGTGACGATCTACGCCTGGCCGCCGAGCGACGTATCGCAACCACCACCTACCTGGCCGTCGCGATGCTGGCTTGCTCGTTGTTGCTTGCCGGCCTGTGCTGGTGGCTGTTCGGGCGACTGGTGCTCAAGCCGCTGAGGCAGGCTGCACAGCATTTCGACCGCATCGCCGACGGCAATCTCGGCCATCCGGTGCAGGGCATTTCCCGCAACGAGATCGGGGTGCTGCTGGCGGCGCTGGCACGCATGCAGGAGAGCCTGGGCGCCACCGTCGTCGACATCCGCGATGCCACCCGTGATGTGCATCAGGGCGCGCGCGACATCGCGCAAGGCAATGGTGAACTGGCGCAACGCACCGAAGCACAAGCCGCCGCACTGGAAGAGACCGCCGCCACCCTGCGGCAGTTGTCGGCAGCCGTCGGCAACAACGCTCAGAACGCCGAACGCACCAATGCCCTGGCCGCCACCGCCGCCCACGACGCCCAGCGCGGTGGGCAGGTCATGGGCGGCATCGCCGGCGCCATGGCGCGGGTCACCGCCAGCGCGGGACGCATTTCAGACATTGTCAGCGTGATCGATGGCATTGCCTTCCAGACCAACATCCTGGCCCTGAACGCGGCGGTGGAAGCGGCCCGCGCAGGCAGCCAGGGGCGTGGCTTCGCGGTGGTCGCCGCAGAAGTCCGCTCATTGGCACTGCGCAGCGCCGAAGCGGCGCGCGAAGTCAAGGAGCTGATTGCGGATTCGATCGGTTCGGTAGGCCAGGCGGCCGATCAGGTCAGGCAGGCTGACCAGGCCATCGGGCAGATCGTGGTGTCGTTCGGTCACGTGATGAGCACCGTCCATGACATCGCCACCGCCACCCGCGAACAAGCCGAAGGCATCGACCGGGTCAGCCGCACCCTGGTGGACATGGACCAGGCCACCCAACAGAACGCCGCACTGGTGGAGCAGACCTCGGCAGCGGCCCATGGCCTGACCGCCCAGGCCGTCGCCCTGACCACATCGGTAGCCGCTTTCACGCTGGCGTCATCGGCCACAGAGGCCGATCCGCTGCCGCACTCCAGCGTCGCCAGCGCCGCCATCGCCGGCCCGCCCCCGGCCCTGCTATCCCGATAAGGAGCCCCACTTGGCCCATTCAAACGCACTGCAAGACCTCGTCGAACAAAGCTTCACTTCTGCATTCGCCCATCACGCCGCCGGCCGCCTGGACGACGCGGAAGACGACTATCGTCTGCTGCTGGAGCTCGACGAGCACCATGCAGCGGCGCTGCACTATCTGGGTGTATTGCTGCACCAGCGCGGCCAGCATGATGAAGGTCTGGCCCTGATGCACCAGGCGGCCGAACTGGCCGCGCCCGATCCCGACTGGTGCAATGACCTGGGCAATGTGCTGTTCGCCGGCCAGCAATTCGCAGCGGCGGCCAAGGCCTATGACGACGCCCTCGCCCTGCGTCCGGACGACGCGCAGCTGTGGAACAACCTGGGTGCCGCCCTGCGCGCGCAGGGCAAGAACGAGGAGGCCATCGGCGCCTGTGAACGGGCGCTGGCGATCGACCCGCAACTGCAGCCCGCCATGCACCAGCTGGCAGAACTGCACGGCCAGGCCGGCGAGCGCATGCTCAGTTCGCGCTACCAGTGCATGGCCTATGTGTTGCCGCCGCATGAAGGCAAGTCACGCGAGCTGCTGGCCATCTCCCATTACTTCCTGGGGCAGCCGCAGCAGGCGGCCGAGGTCTGCCGCCAATGGCTGCTGGAAGAACCCGGCCACCCCATCGCCACCCACATGCATGCGGCCTATGCCGGCCTGCCCAGCGATACGGTACCGCGTGACTACATCGTGCGTCGCTTCGACGACTATGCCGATCACTTCGACAGCAACCTGGTGTCGCATCTGGAATACCGTGGCCCGCAGGTATTGGCGGCGGTATTGCAGGCCGAGCTGCCACCACCGCAGGCGGTGCTGGACGTGCTGGACGCCGGCTGTGGCACCGGCCTGTGCGCACCGGTACTGGCACCCTATGCGCGCCGGCTGGAAGGGATAGACCTGTCGCCCAACATGCTGGGCCACGCCGCCCGCCATCACGACTATGCCCATCTGGCACAGGCTGAAGTGAGCGAATGGATGAGCGCGCATGCACACCATTACGACCTGATCGTGGCGTGCGATGTGCTGATCTACTGCGGTCAACTGGAGGCGTTCTTCAGCGCCGCCGCGCAATCGCTGCGTCAGGGCGGACATCTGTTCTTCACCGTGGAACTGGCCGACAGCGAACACGCGGCCCCCTACCATCTCCACGCCAGTGGTCGCTTCCGCCATCAGCGCGCCTACCTCGAAGGCTGCCTGCGCACTGCCGGCCTGCATCCGCTGCTGATCCGCGAAGAAAGCCTGCGCGTGGAAATGCAGCAGGCCGTGCCGGGCCTGGTCGTGCTGGCCCGGCACTGACGCCATCCTCCGATCAGAGCGCCGCCTGGCGAATGGCCGGCAGCATGTCCGACGGATCGGGGCGGCGCGTGTAGTCGGGATTGACCTCGGCGTAGACGATGACGCCATCACGACCGATCACATAGCGCGCCGGCATCGGCAGGGTCCAGCCCGGGTCGCCATTGAAGGCCGGCAGGTCGTTCTTGAGCGACTGATAGAGCTGCACCAGATAGTCAGGCAAGCTGAAGCGCAGGCCGAAGGCGGCCGCCACTTCATTGTGGCTATCCGACAGGATGGGGAATTCCAGCGCATTCTGGCGCAATGCCTTGCGGCTGTTGGCCGGCAACTGCGGCGAGATCGCCACCAGGCGGGCACCCAGTTCGCGCATGGCCGGCAATGCCTCCTGCAGCGCCTGCAATTCCATGTTGCAGTAGGGGCACCAGACGCCGCGATAGAAGCTCAGCACCAGCGGTCCCTCGGCCAGCAATTCGGTGGACGACACCGGCTTGCCCTCGGGGTCGGGCAGGACGAAATCGGGTGCGCGGTCACCGGCCTTGAGCGCTCGTTGCGCCGCGCCCGAGGCGATCAGTTCGTCGGTGGCGCGTTGCATGGTGGCGATCACGGCGGGCGGCACGTTGTAGGGCGGCTTGCCGGCCACGAAGTCGGCCTTGAATGCGTCGAGTCGGTCTTGCAAAGTCATGATGAAGCTCCTGTTTCCTGTTTTCTGTTGCTGGGGTTGAGTGGGTCCTGCAGTGTGGCGGCCGGTGGTGTGTGCGCCAGCCGATGGAATGCATTCTGTTCCCCCATCGACAGGAATGGCAGATAGCTGCCAGCTATAATGCTCATTCCAAACAGGAATGGGTGAGACATGGATCGCTTGCTGGCAATGACGAGTTTTGTGCGGGTGGTGGAGGCTGGATCCTTTTCCGGCGCGGCGCGGGTATTGGGCGTGGGGCAACCGGCCGTCTCCAAGACCGTGGCGCAGCTGGAAGACAAGCTGCAGGTCAAGCTGCTGCTGCGCTCCACCCATGGACTCACGCCGACCGAGGCCGGGTTGCGTTTCTACGAGCGTGCCCGCGTGGCGATCCAGGAGGCCGACGAAGCCGAACTGGCGGCCCGGGGCGCCGGTGCCGGGCTGTCCGGGCGGCTGCGCATTTCTGCCGCGCCGACCTTCGCGCGACTGTTCGTGATTCCCCATCTGCCGCATTTCCTGGCACGCCACCCCGGGCTGGAGGTCGATGTGATTCTGGACGACCGCACCATCGACCTGATCGCCGAGGGCATCGATGTCTCGCTGCGCATGGGCAACCTGGCCGACTCTGGCGTGGTCGCGCGCAAGCTGGCCACCAGCCGGCGTTCCGTGCTGGCCAGTGCCAGTTACCTGAAGCAGATCGACGCCCCGCGGGTGCCGGCCGACCTGTCGGCCCATGAAACATTGGTCTTCAGCCAGTTGAGCAATGTCTGGACCTTCACGCGGGAAGGCAGCGAAGTGTCGGTATTGGTAAGTGGACGGGTACGCTTCAACGCCGCCGAAGGGATCCGGGCCGGGGTACTGGCCGGCATCGGCCTGACCATCGCCTCCGACTGGATGTTCGCCCCTGAACTGGCCGATGGCAGCGTGCAACGTCTGTTGCCGGACTGGTCGCTGCCCGAGATCGCGCTGTGGGCGGTGTTTCCCACCGGACGCATGGCCTCGGCCAAGGCCAGGGCGTTTGCCGGTTTCGTCGAGGAAATCATGCTGCAGCAGGCGCTCGCCGCCTGAATCCGGAGACCCGCGAGCATCTGGCTTCTCACCTAGGCAAGGCGCCTGAACGTTTGCATGCCGTTGTAGCAATGCTGAAGAAAACTTCATGTCCACAGCACAACAAGCCTGCACTTCGCCGGCAGATTTGTCGCACTTTTATTCAGGCCGGTGGTCGTACCTGCATTCGGCTTGACTTAGAATAGCCAAAGCTCACGACGTAATCGATTGGTACGCACCAGCCTGCATGCGCGATGAACCTGCCCCGGGTCTTGCACAGCAGTCACGGTGCGACATCTGAAAGGAAAACGGCATGACGCAGTCCCCCAAAAACATCTCGGCCCTGATGTGTGAGCTCAGCGTGGCATTGGCGGAGTTATCGGAGAAGATGAGCAATCTTTCGGTGACACTCGAAAACTCCTACCTGGAATCCAACGCCCCTGAACCAGCCGCCCTGATGGAAGCTGCCCGCGAAACCATCGCCAAGGCTCGCGGCAACTGAAGCGCGAAGCCAACTCAAGCGGTGGCCTGCAGCACTTCGGCCGGCCACCGCTGCATCCCCAAAAGCCTGTCCCCGGATCGCCCGCCTGCCGATGAAGATGTCGGCCCCTGCCCTGTAGCTGATCCAGCCCCTCCCCCTGAGCCTGGCCTCAGAAGTCGTACTTGAGTTCGGCAAAGACCGTGCGCTGCGGGAACGGGTGGAACAGGAAATAATCCCGGTTGGTCAAGTTATCCACTCCCAAGGCCCCGCTCCAGTGCTGGTCGAAGCGATACCGCACCCGGGCATCGAAGACGGTGTAGCTGTCGAAACCCTGATAGGTATGCGTGTTGATGTCGGTATTGTCCACCGTGGCGTAGACGCGGCCGCTGTAGCGCCCGGCCAGCGTATAGGTCCAGCGGTCATCAGGCTGGTAGCTGGCCACCAGCGTGGCGCGCCACTCGGGGACATAGGGCGTGCGTTTGCCGACCGAACTGGCGCCCGGGGTGGTGGCGACGTAGCCCCTGTTTTCCAGGATCCGGGCATCGACCCAGGTCAGGCTGCCGTTGAGGGAAAAGCCGCGCAGCAGCAGGTTGTTGCGTTCGAAGGCCGCTTCGATGCCGCGCTGCCGGGTGCGATCGACGTTCTGCGTAAAGGAGGCCACGCCGCTGCCGATGGTCGAGGTCTGCGAGATCAGGGCATCGGACACCCGCTCTTCGAACAGCGATACGCGCCACTTGCCCTGGCCCTGCTGCAGCTGCTTTTCGATGGCCAGTTCACCGGACCAGACCTTCTCGGGCTTGAGGTTGGGATTGGCCTGGAGATAGATGCTGCCCTGCTGGACGTTCTGGTAGAGCTCCCCCACGGTTGGGAAGCGCAGGGCGCGACCGGTCGACAACGTGGCCAGCCAGTCGTCGGCGAAGGCCCAGGCCAGCGAGGCCTTGGGTGAGAGGCCGTTGTGGCGGATCTGCGGCTGGCTGAACCCGAAACCGGTGCTGCCCGAGCTCGAATAATTGTAGCCATCGAAGGCACGCCACCATTCATACCGCGCGCCCAGCGTGGCTTTCCAGGCCGGGGCGAAACGCCAGACATCCTGTGCCCACAGGGCCGAGGTCTCGGTCTTGCCACGCGAATCGGAAAACAGTGCGGCATTGCCGCCGCTGATCCAGTTGCTGGTGTTCCAGGTCGGCGTGGCAAGGGTGTAGCGGTCGTAGTGGCCGCCGAAGCTGATGACCTGCGCACTGCCTTCGGGGCGCCAGATGCCCTTGGCATCGAGCGTGCTCCAGCCGGTGCCGCTGGCGTCGGCAATGGTGCCGGCGCCACCGCTCTGGCCAGCGGGGAAGGTCGCGGTGGAGGTGCGGGTCAGGTCACGCGAGGCCGACAGGGTGGAGGCCGCCAGTTGCCAGTCCCACTGACCATCGGTCTTGCTGCGCAGCTCCAGTCCCTGCATCCATTGTTGCTGGTCCACGTCATTGCTGGAAAATCCGCTGGTGTAGGCGGGCGCCCCGGCGGCATTGCGCAGGAAGGTCTGCGGATTGGCGTTGGCCTGGTTTTGCCAGAAGCCCAGCGTATAGGTTGCCGTCAGCGTGGACGTGAGATCGTAGGAGAGCTTCAGGTGTGCCGTGTCCTGCACCGTGTGGGTCAGGCCGGACGCCCCCAGGATGTAGAGGTTCTTGCCGGTGCGGTCTTGCGTAGGTACGGCGCCGCTGGTGCCGGCCGGTGCGCTGGCGGCGGTGACATAGGTCACCGGCTGCGAATAGCTGTCCAGATGATTGACCGAGAAGCGCCACGCCAGCGCGCCGCTGCGATCGCCCAGCCCGACGTTGTATTCCTGGGCGCGATAGGTGCCGGAGGCGCCGTAGTGGCTGAAATCCTGTTGCGCATATTGCGCCTTGATACTGGCCTCGAACTGCTCCGGCATGCGGGTGGTGATCTCGGTGACGGCACCGTAGGAGTTGCCCGGATACTCGGCGGCGAAGGGGCCGTACATCACATCGATGCGGGCGATCTCTTCCGGCGCCACCATGAACCAGCGGGGTGAACCGTTGCCGTTGTTGTTGTTCACCAGGGCCGAGAGCAGGATGCCGTCGGCATAGATGAGACTGCGCGCACTGGCATTCACGCCGGTGGTACGGGTGGCCAGCGGCGACTGCGTATCACCGATGTAGCGCTTGCGCACCGACAGGCTGGGCAGGTATTTCAGGGCATCGGAACTGTCGGTGACGTTGATGCTCTCGGCGGCGGTGTCGGCGGTGACACTGGAACTGGTCTGCGGCAATTGCTTGCGTTCGGCGACCGAGCCGCTGCCGCGCACTTCGACGGTGGGCAGGCCCGCATTGTCGCCGTCGGCTTGCTGGGCCAGGGCGGTGCTGCCCCAGGCGCAGAGGATGGCCAGCATCAGTGGATGGCGCTGCAGTCGTGGCCGGGCAGCGCGAAGGTGTGGTGAGTTCATGGCGAGGTCGATCTGATGTCGGGGTAGTACGCGCAGTCGCACCCGCGACCGCCTCGGCGTTCGCACTCCCCTTTTTTTCATCGCCGGAATCTATCACGCAGCCCGCCTGCTGCGGCACCGGCCCCATGCTGCCGGCGGGAAACAAGCCGCCCCTGCAACGTGAATTGTCCTTTGCGCACAAGAGCTTAGCGACGGCGCATGGCGAAAAAAAAGGGCTGCGACATATTGCCGCAGCCCGTAAATACAACAGAGAGGAGTTGAGATTGGACCTGAATTTGGCAAGCCGCCCCTTAATCCAAATCAAACCCGCTGCGCGCAATGCGCGCCACGCCTGACTGGCAGCGACTTTCCGGGCAGTGCATCACAACAGGTTTTCCATCGCCCACAACAGCAGCAGGAGCGGCAGTCCGAACAGGACGATCCGCGTCAGCGCCGGCCCGCGGGTGGGCCAGTAGGTCAAGGCCAGTACCTGCAGCAGTGCAGACAGGGTCAATACGCCCAGGCCGGCCACCATCCCCACGCTCCAGCCTTGCATGCGCATCGTCACCGCCAGGCTGGCCACCAGACCCAGCCCACCCAGTTGCCGCAGGCGACGACGCACCGGCGGTGCGGGCTCGGCGCCGCGTCCGTGCAGCTCGGCATAGTGCCGGTCCATGGCCAGTGCCAGGGCGCTCCAGGCGCAGTAGGCCAGGCCCAGTGCGAGCAGGAATCCGAAGGCTGTCATGCTGTCTCCTCCACGGGATCGCGCTCGACCCTGGACTTGGCCGGCGCGGCCTGCAGGCCATCCTGGCGCTTGCGCTGGCGTCGCGCCAGTACCCGTTCGGCCATCACCAAAGCAATCCCCAGCGCCAGCACGGTGAGATCAAATGCCGCCACGGGCCAGGGACCACGGCCCAGCAGGAGCGTCACGCCCAGGTGGGATTGCGTCGTAAACACATTGAGCAGCGGAAGGCCGATGAACAGCGCCGCGCCCAGCCCCAGTTGCAGGCGCCACATGCGCAGGTCCGGTCGCACTTGCGCCAGCACGGCCGCCACCGCCCAGGCAGCGAAGAAGAGGTTGATTTCCATCTGCGCGCGCTGGTGCAATTCCAGCGGCAGCAGGCGGTTGGCCCAGAAGTAACTGGCCAAGGCGATCGGCAGGCCGGCGATGGCGCCGATGTTGAGCGCCTCCACCAGTCGCAGGCCGAAGCTGGCGCGTGCGCCGCCGGCGATGGCTTTGGCCTCTTTCTGGCGCGTCTTGACCGCCCACAGCAAGGCGCCGCTGGCCACCATCAGGTAGCCCGACAGGCCACACAGGAAGAACAGCGCCCGCAGCCAGGGATCGGCGAAATGCGCCAGGTGCAGGCCATACAGCGCGCCCCGGGTGACGGCGGTCGCACTGGGATCGTCGCCATAGGCGGCCAGCCGTTCGCCTGTGACGCCCTGGTACATCAGCCCCGGTTGCAGGGAGGACAGCGTGCTCATCTTCTGCCGCGTGATGACCACGGTGGCCTTGACGTCGCCCGGGTTGTTGACCACCAGCACGGCCAGTGGCGCGCCCTGCCAGTGCTGCTGCGCCTGGGCCGCCAGCGGTGCCAGCGCGGTGAGTGGTGCCGCCACGCCGGCCGGCTTGACGCGACCGGCGGTGCCGGGGAACACGGTCTCGAAGAAGGCGGTCTCGCCGCCCTTGTCGCGATAGGCGCTCTGCACGCCCCAGGGCATGATCATGAACATCAGCGTGACCAGCCCGGTGTAGGTGATCATCAGATGGAACGGCAGCGCCAGCACCGCCGTGGCATTGTGGGCATCGAGCCAGGAGCGCTGCCCCTTGTGGGGGCGGAAGGTGAAGAAGTCCTTGAAGATGCGCTTGTGCGTGATCACGCCGCTGACGATGGCCACCAGCATGAACAGCGCGCAGATGCTCACGATCCAGCGCGCCCATTGCACCGGCATGTAATGCAGGTCGAAATGCAGGCGGTACAGGAACTCGCCGCCGCGTGTGTCGCGCACCTGTGCCAGCGGCTGGCCGGTGGCGGCGTCGATGCGCTCGCTCTTGAAGCGGCTGCGCGCGCTGGCGCCCTTACCGCCCGTGCCATCCCCAGCCGGCGCCACCCAGCCCACCCGCATGGCCACGCTGCGCTCGGCCGGCAGGGTGATGAACCAGCGCTCGGCCCGGGGTGCCTTCTGCTGCAGATAGGCCACGGCATGCTCGATGGCCTGGGCCTGCGGCACCGGTGCCGAACGGGTAGCGTGCAGCTCCGGCATCATCCACAGGCTGATCTCTTCCTTGTAATAACTGGCGGTGCCGCCAGCAAACACCAGCAGCAGCACCCAGCACACCAGCAAGCCGCACCAGGTATGCAGCCAGGCCATCGATTGTCGGAATCCCTCCCTCACGGCAGCACGCTCCCGGTTCCGGTCAGCCAGGCCAGCAAGGCCAGCAGCAGCGACGGCAGCGCCAGCCCAAGCCAGGACCGCGCAGCGCTACGTGCTGCAAAGACCCAGATCACGGCGCAGGTGAAGATGGCGAAGGACAACATGGTCGCCGTCATCACCGCGTCGGCCGGCGCCATCGGCAGCAGGCGCGCCAACACCATCGTACTGAGCGTGCTGATCACATAACCGCCACCGACGGCGGCCAGGGCGCGGGAGAACACGGCCAGGCGATAGTGCAAGGTCGGGCCGCTGGAAGAAATCGGTTTCATGCTTGCCATGGAAGGAGGACGCCCGGCTTACTTGTTGGGCGTGGCCGCAGGTGCCGCCGGCAAGGCCTTCAGGCCCTTGGGCTGGACCAGCGACAGGGTGGTCACGAAGCTGGCGATGTCATAGGGCTTGCCGTCGCGTTCACCTGCGGTCTTGTCGGTGTGGTGCACCTCGGCCACGTACACCCCCTGCCAGGGCAGGTCGAACTGCACCAGGCCCTCGGCGTCGGAATAGGCTTCCTTCATCCAGCCCGAGGGCGTCACCAGACCGACCTTGGCCTTGGGCAGCGCGGCGTTCTTGTAGCTGACCTTGAACTGGCCGGGCTTGCCGGTGGGGACGATGTCCAGCGCCAGGCGCGGCTCCTGGGCCTGCTGCGAAGTCACCAGACGTGCTGCCGGGGTCCAGGCGGTGTGGGTGGGCGGGGTGGCGTGCTTGTTCTCGAAGACCGGGTAGTGGGCATCCTCGGCCACGATGGATTCGCCCTTGCCGGCACTGGCCGACAGATTGAAGGCATTGGCCGCCTTGCTCAGTTCCAGGGTACGGTCGCCCTGCGGGCCGATCAGCACTGCGCTGGGCGAAACGAACTTGTCCAGCAGGCCGGGCGAGACTTCGCGCAGGTTGTCGCCGAATTCGCCGAAATACAGTTTCGCCTGCTTGCCGTCCTGCTGCAGCCAGACCTGGTGCGCCCCCGCCGGCAGGGCCAGCAACAGGGAGGTGAACAGGCCGGAGACGATCGCCAAACGCTTCATGAAGGAATTCCTTTCGAGTGATGTTGTGTAGGTGGGCAAGCGGCGCATAAGCATGAGCATGAGCATGAACATGAGCGTCAGGATCAGGATCAGCGCAGTCTGCGAACAGCGGCCGTTCGCCCTTGCATTTGGCGCAGGGATGGTCCGACAGGACTGGTTATTATTTGAGAATGATTATCAATTATATTGCTTGTGATGCCGCAGGACAAGTCCCTGCCCGCTGGTCGGGTGGGCGGGCGGGAACAAACAGGGTATGATCGCTCCCCGCTTGAACGCGCCGCTGCACCCGCCTGTCCCGAGCCGCGCCGGCGCCCCGCACCACCGCATCCCCAGGAGAAACCGATCCATGCTTCGCCGCAACCCATCCGGCCACCGGCCCCAAGTCCACGAATCCGCCTATGTCGACCACACCGCCATCCTGTGCGGCAAGGTGATCGTGCATGAGAATGTCTTCATCGGTCCCTACGCCGTGATCCGCGCCGACGAGGTCGATGCCCACGGCGACATGGAGCCCATCATCATCGGCGCCCATTCCAACATCCAGGATGGCGTGGTGATCCACTCCAAGTCGGGCGCAGCCGTCACCATCGGCGAGCGCACCTCCATCGCCCACCGCGCCATCGTGCATGGCCCCTGCACGGTGGGTGACGATGCCTTCATCGGCTTCAACAGCGTGCTCTTCAATTGCAGCATCGGCGCCGGCTGCGTGGTGCGCCACAACGCCGTAGTCGATGGCTGCGACCTGCCACCGGGTTTCTACGTCCCCTCCACCGAACGCATCGGCCCCAAGACCGACCTCTCCACCATCCCCCGTGTGACAGTGGCGGCATCGGAATTCTCGGAAGACGTGGCGCGCACCAACAATGAACTGGTACTGGGCTACAAGAAATTGCAGAACGAGTTCTGATTTCCGCGCGCTCGGCGCGCTGACTTCAGCGAAACCACGCGCCCAACAAAAAATCCGGCTTCTTGCGAAGACCGGATTTTTTATCGACTGCATGGATGAATCGGCTTCTGCCGATCAACTCCCGCGATAAGTCGAATACGCCCACGGTGATACCACCAGCGGCACATGGTAGTTCTGCGTCGCATCGGCGATGCCGAAGGCGATCACCACCTCATCGACAAAGCGCGGTTGCGGCAGCTCCACGCCCTGGGCGGCGAAGTAATCGCCGGCCGCAAACACCAGTTCATACTTGCCGACCTTGAGTGCGTCGCCGGCCAGCAGCGGTTCGTCGCAGCGGCCATCGCTGTTGGTGACGGCCTGCTTGAGCAGGGTCTTGCTTCCCTCCGCCACCGCATACAGCGCCAGCTTCACGCCCGCGCCGGGCTTGCCCCTGGTGATATCCAGCACGTGCGTGCTCAGTTTGCCCATGTTGCTGTCCTTTCCCTGTCTGATTTGAATTGCGATGCCGGCCGATGATATACCGCCGGGCGGCGATGCCTATACGAGTGCGCTTATACCCGCCATCGATGCAGCGGACATAATGCCTTACCGCGCTGCCGCCGCCAAATCGGGGAAGACACCCGATGCAGGCCGCCGCGCCGATCCACCCCGCCGCCATGCCAACGCTCCTAACAGGAGCGCCCTGCCAGGCCGGCCTGCCGGCCCATCCATGCCGGTGCCGTACCTCACGACGACACTATCTCTATAAAAATTTTATCCACTTACTGGAGGAGACTTCATGCCCATCCCATTCCTGTCCTGGCGCACCTCACTGGCCAGCATCCTGGCGCTGTCGGCGACCGCCGCCCACGCCGCCGACTGGTCCGACAATGCCATCGGCTATCGCTACGGCACCCGCTTTGCCGAACCCTACAACAGCCAGGACATCAGCAAGAACATCCTCAACTTCACCCACAGCAGCGGCTACCGGTACGGCACCAACTTCCTCAATATCGACCTGCTGATGTCAGACCGCAAGGACGACAACGCCCAGGAAGCCTATCTCACCTACCGCCACACCCTGGACCTGGGCAAGATCAGCGGCCGCGATCTGGCTTTCGGCCCGGCACGCGGCGTCGGCCTGACCCTGGGCCTGGACTGGAATACCAAGAACGACAACAGCTACGCCTCCAAGAAGCGCATGTGGGTCGTCGGCCCGACCCTGATGATGGATGTCCCGGGCTTCCTCAACGTGAGCCTGCTGGCCCTGTTCGAAAGCAACCAGCCCAAGGGCATCAGCAGCCGCTACAGCTATGACACGCACCCCATGCTGAACCTGGCCTGGGGCATCCCGCTGGGCAGTTCCGGCTGGGGCTTCGAAGGCTACCTGAACTACATCGCGGCCAAGGGCAAGAATGAATTCGGCGGTGCCACCGCGCCCGAATTCAACATCGATACCCAACTGATGTATGACCTCGGCAATCGCCTGGGCATGGGCAAGAACAGCCTGCGCCTGGGGCTGGAATACCAGTACTGGCGCAACAAGTTCGGCAATCCCTCCAATGTCCCCGGCTCGCTGGCCAAGACGCCGATGGTGCGGGTGGAATACCACTTCTGATCACCCTGGCGCGTCAGGATGTTCTTCGCACCTTAAGACGAATCTGATTGAAGAAAATCGGCGCCGGAAATCTGCTCTCGCCGATCAAGAACCGCCGCAAAAACTCCTGCAAAAAATCGAAATTTGCAGGAGTTCCTTTTCCCTCCCCGCTTCCTATACTCGCCCGTTCCGGCTTGCCATGACCCGTGAGGTGTCCCAGCCAGCGGCCGGACATCCCCGATATCTGATCGCCAGCCACACGTCGGCAAGCGCGCAGGAGCGGCGTCGACGCCCGCCCCGCCCGCACTCCCCTCATCGCCAGCCAAGAGATTTCGCAACCCCTCTCTCGGAACCTGACATGAGCCTGATCAAGAGTCGCAAACATCCCACCCCTACCCCTACCCGCCTGCGCACCGCCCTCGCCAGTGCCCTGCTGCTACCCGCCGTGGCCGCCCATGCCCAGACCGGCGGCAGCCAGTTGCCCGGCCTGCAGGTCGATGCCGCGCGGGAATCGCCCTACAAGGCCGAGCGCTCGGCCTCCCCCAAATACACCCAGCCGCTGGTCGATACCCCGCAAACCCTGCAGATCATCAAACGCCCGCTGATGGAGCAGCAGGGCGCGACCTCACTCACCGAGGCCCTGCGCAACACGCCAGGCGTGGGCACCTTCTTCCTCGGCGAGAACGGCAGCACCAGCACCGGCGACACGGTCTACATGCGCGGCTTCGACGCCTCCGGCGCCATCTTCGTGGACAACGTGCGCGACCTGGGCGCCATCTCGCGCGATGTCTTCAACCTGCAGCAGGTGGAAGTATTGAAAGGCCCGGCCGGCACCGACAACGGGCGTGACTCGCCGACCGGCTCCATCAACCTGGTCACCAAGCAGCCCGAACTGGCCGATGCGGTGAGCGCCTCGGCCACCTACGGCAGCTGGAACCAGAAGCGCGCCACGGTGGACTGGAACCGGGTACTGGACAACGACCGCGGCCTGGCGCTGCGCCTGAATGTGATGAAGCAGAACAGCGGCGTACCGGGCCGCCATGAAGTCCACAGCAGCCGCGACGGCATCTCGCCTTCGCTGGCCTGGGGCCTGAACGGTAGGACCCGCATCTTCCTGAACTACCTCCACATGCAACAGAACAACCGCCCGGATGGCGGTGTCTCCACCATCGGCCTACCCGGCTACAGCTCGCCCGACCCCGCACGCCCCTTCCTGAGCCAGGCACCCAGGGTCAATCCGCATAACTTCTACGGTCATGTCGACGACTATGACCGCGTCAACGCCGACATGTACACCCTGCGCGTGGAGCACGACTTCTCGCCGCAACTGAAGCTGCAGAACAGCACCCGCTATGCCCGCACCGACCAGGACTATCGTCTCAGCTCCTTCCTCGCCACGGGCGCGAAGAGCAGCCGCTTCGATACCGGTCTGAAGACACCTTCGATCAACGACCGCTCCACCTGGCTACTGGGCCGCCAGCTGATCAACCGGCGCGATCAGGCCAACCACATCCTCAGCAACCAGACCCATGTGAGTACCGAGCTCGCCACCGGCCCCCTGCAGCACACCCTGGTGGGTGGACTGGAACTGAGCAGCGAACGCCAGGATGCGCTTTCCTTCACCGCCAGCGGTGGCCCGCGCCCGGACGCCAACCTGTATGCGCCCGATCCGCGTTTCGACGACAGCAAGCTCAGGATCAACGTCAGCGGTCGCAACAAGGGCGAGACCGACACTGCCTCGCTGTACCTGCTGGACACCGTCAAGTTCGATGAACGCTTCTCCGTCACGATCGGCCTGCGCGAAGACCACTATCGCACCCGCTTCTTCAACCTCAACCAGAATGGCCCGACCGAACTCAGGACCTCCGGCAACCTGCTGAACTGGAAGCTGGCCGGCGTCTTCAAGCCGACCCGCAACAGCAGCCTCTACGCCCTGATGGCGACTTCGCAGCAGCCCCCGGGCGGTGCCAATTTCAACCTCAGCGCCAGCAAGGACAGCGCATCCAACCCCGACTACGCACCGCAGAAGACCCGCACCGCCGAAGTCGGCAGCAAATGGGAAATCCTGGACCGCAAGCTGCTGCTGACGGCCGCCCTGTTCCGCACCGAAGTCAGCAACGAGGTCGAGAAGGATGAGACTAGCGGCGTCTATTTCCAGACCGGCAAGAAGCGCAACCAGGGAGTGGAACTGGGCGTGAGTGGCGAACTGACGCCCAACCTCTCGCTCACCGCCGGCTACAGCCGCATGAACAGCACCGTCGAGAGCGGCAGGATCGTCACCGCCAGCGGCGAGAACGTCCTGAACTACACGCCGCAGCAATCCTTCACCAGCTGGGCCAGCTGGCGCCTGCCACAGGGCTTCGTGGTGGGCGGCGGCCTGCGCTATTCGGGTGGTCTGCGGCGCGGACGTGACGGCGCGATCGGCACGCCCACCCGGACCGACGCCTATGTGGTGGCCGACGCCATGGCCGGCTACGTGTTCAACAAGACGGTGGACCTGCAGTTCAACGTCACCAACCTGTTCAACAAGGACTACGCCGCCTCCATCAACAAGAGCGGCTACCGTTACACGCCAGGCGCCCCACGCGCCTTTGCGCTGACGGGCAACTTCAAGTTCTAGGCCGCGGCATCGTGTTGAATCGGGGCAGCAAAGTGCACTTCGAATTGATTTCGAGTGAAGCAAACTAACTAGCTGGCCCTAAGCTTCCGGTGACGACGTTCTGTCGTCACCGCTCTCCCTCCGCCCACTCCTTCTTCCCCCCCCTCTCCCTCTTCGCCTCCGAGACCGGCGGAAATGCCTTTTCAAGCCGGATTACCGACGCTTGCCCATTGCTGACCAATCCCGTCCGTATTCTTTGTACAACAGCGCGCATACGCGCTTTCATTCGGAAAATCGCGCTATCGCAAGGCCTTCCGCACGATCCCTCACCTAAAGTAATCGGCACCTGCTAGAAATTTTTAGAATAAGAATCACTTTTATTTGGAGATTCTTTATAATTGTAAATATCTTGTATCAATTCGAAATCCAACGAGCGATACCGGATAACAAAAAAACACGTACTCGCCAGCCATTGCGGCGGTGCAGGCCGGGTCCCCGCTGACCGACCGGCCGCCCGTCTGACTCATAGCCAGCCAAGAGAACCCAAAACAACTTCTCTCGGAACCTTGCCATGAGCTACATCAAGAGCCGCAAGCACGCGCAGCCCGCGTTCGCTTCGACCCGCCTGTCCGCCGCCGTTGCCGGCGCCCTGCTGCTGCCCGCCGTCGGTGTCCACGCCCAGACCAGCACCCTGCCCAAGGTGGAAGTGACCGCCGCCCAGGAATCGGATTACAAGGCCGACAAGGCCTCCTCCACCAAATACAGCCAGCCTCTGGTGGATACCCCGCAGACCCTGACTGTCATCAAGAAGCAACTGATCGACCAGCAAGGCGCCACCACCCTGACCGAGGCACTGCGCAACAGCCCCGGCGTGGGCACCTTCTATCTCGGTGAGAACGGCAACACCAGCACCGGCGACGCCATCTACATGCGCGGCTTCGACAGCTCCAGCGCCATCTTCGTGGACAACGTGCGCGACCTCGGGTCGATCTCGCGCGACATGTTCAACATCCAGCAGGTGGAAGTATTGAAGGGTCCGGCCGGCACCGACAACGGCCGTGGCTCGCCGACCGGCTCCATCAACCTGGTGACCAAGCAGGCCGAGATGAGCAACTTCTTCAACGCCTCCACCACCTATGGCAGCTGGAACCAGAAGCGCGGTACCGCCGACTGGAACAAGGTCCTGGATGAAGACCGCGGCATCGCCCTGCGCCTGAACCTGATGAAGCAGGACAGCGGCGTCCCCGGTCGCCACGAAGTCAAGAATGACCGCTACGGCATCGCGCCCTCGCTGGCCTTCGGCCTGAACGGCCCGACCCGGGTGTTCCTGAACTACCTGCACATCGACCAGGACAACGTCCCCGACGGCGGTGTGCCGACCATCGGCCTGCCCGGCTATACCTCGCCGGACCCGGCCCGTCCGTACATCTCCAGCGCCCCGCGCGTGGGTTCCAGCAACTTCTACGGCAGCGTGAACGACTACGACAAGGTCACCTCCGACATGTTCACCGCGCGCGTGGAACATGACTTCTCGCAGGACCTGAAGCTGCAGAACACCACCCGCTACGCCAAGACCACCCAGGATTATTTCCTGACCTCCTTCATGGCGACCGGCACCGCCACCAGCACCCGACCGACCGGCCTGCTCACCCCCTCGGCGACCAATCTGTCGACCTGGACCCTGGCCCGCAACCTGCCCACCCGCAAGGACCAGTCCAATGAGATCCTCACCAACCAGACCAACCTGACGGCCAACCTGAAGACCGGTTCGCTGCAGCACACCCTGGTGGGCGGCGTGGAATTCACGCAGGAAAAACAGCACGCCACCTCCTTCACCACCAGCGGCACGCTGCCGGCGGCCAACCTGTACAGCCCGAACGCCAACTTCGGCAATGGCAGCTTCACCATCACCCCGACCGGCTACAACGACGGCAAGACCGATACCGTCTCGGCCTACCTGTTCGATACCGTGAAGTTCAACGAGCAATGGTCGATCAACGGCGGCATCCGCGAAGACCACTATCGCACCACCTATTACTCCAACGCCGCCGGCACCATCACCGACCTGTCGACCTCGGGCAACCTGTTCAACTGGAAGCTGGCCGCGATCTTCAAGCCGACCGACTACAGCAGCATCTACGCGCTGTATGCCACTTCGCAGCAGCCGCCGGGTGGCGCCAACTTTGCGCTCTCCAGCGCGGTCAACAGCGCCGCCAATTCCAACTACGCGCCGCAGAAGACCAAGACCAGCGAGCTGGGTACCAAGTGGGATCTGCTGAACAAGAAGCTGGCCGTGACCGCCGCCGTGTTCCATACCGAAGTGAGCAATGAAGTCGAGCAGGACGGCACCTCCGGTCGCTACTTCCAGACCGGCAAGAAGACCGTGCAGGGGATCGAACTGGGCGTGACCGGTGACGTCACCAACAACCTCTCGGTGGCCGCCGGCTACACCTGGATGGACACCAAGGTCGACAGCGGCGCCATCACCACCGCTTCGGGTGAGAACAACCTGGCCTACACCCCCAAGCAGGCCTTCACCTCCTGGGCCACCTACCGCCTGCCGCAGGGCTTCACCATCGGCGGCGGTGCGCGCTACGTCAGCTCGCTGCTGCGCGGCACCGACGGCGCGGTCGGCACACCCAAGTACGCCAATTCCTACTGGGTGGTGGACAGCATGCTCGGTTATGTCGTGAACAAGAACGTGGACCTGCAGTTGAATCTCTACAATATTTTCAACAAGGACTACGTAGCGGCAATCAACAAGAGCGGCTATCGTTACACCCCGGGTACGCCACGCGCCGTGGCGCTCACCGCCAACTTCAAGTTCTGACCCTGCCCATGGCGATGATTTGATCTGCCTCAGCCCCGGCGCCATGCACTTTGCCTAAAGTGGTGGCGCCCGCTGAGTCCTTCATGGATCAGCCAGACTTGACGGCCCCTCCCGCGTGGAGGGGCCTTTTCATTCGCGACAGGAGAGGTTCATCATGATGCTGCACATTCCCGAAGTCCTCAGCGCCGAGCAGGTGCGCCACATCCGCACCGAACTGGACCGCGCCGACTGGATCGACGGCCGCGCCACCGTCGGCGACCAGGGCGCGCGCGTGAAGCGCAACCGGCAACTGCCGGAGCATTCGCCGCTGGGCTTCCAGCTGGGGGAGATCATCCTGGAGGCGTTGCGCAGGAATCCCCTGTTCTTCGCCGCCGCCCTGCCCAAGAAGACCATGCCGCCGCTGTTCAACAGCTACGAAGGCGGCGAGCATTACGGCCTGCACGTCGATGGCTCGGTGCGCAACCTGCCCAATGCGGCCGGCAGCATCCGCACCGACGTCTCCACCACGGTGTTCCTGTCGGACCCGGACGAGTACGAAGGGGGCGAACTGGTGGTGGTCGATACCTACGGCACCCACGAGGTCAAGCTGCCGGCCGGCGACATGATCGTCTACCCCTCCACCAGCCTGCACCGTGTGGAACCGGTCACCCGGGGCGCCCGCGTCTGTTCCTTCTTCTGGACCCAGAGCATGGTGCGCGACGACTGGAAGCGCAGCATGCTCTTCGAACTGGACCGCAACATCTACAGCCTGCGCCAGCAGATCGGCGATACCGATGAAGTGCTGGGCCTGACCGGGCATTATCACAACCTGCTGCGGCAGTGGGCCGAAGTGTAAATTCTTTATATTGTTTAAGCGAAAAAGGCCGTCCGGCAGGACACCGGACGGCCTTTCGGCTTTCTTCCCCCAGGGTGGAATCAAACGAAACGCCCAATTGCCGCCGTCACCGCCTCCCGCACCGACCCGCTGACCACGAAGCCCCGCGCGGCCTGCACGTCGTCATGGAACCAGCGGTCGCCCTCCAGGCAGGCCGGGATCTGCCGGCGGATCTCGTCGTAGGCCGCCTGCGTTCCCCGGCCCAGGACGAAGTCCTTGAGCAGTTCTTCGGTCATCGTCAGCGCCTGCGCTGCCAGCAGCATTTCCACGCCCACGATGTACTGCGTGTTCTGCACCACCGTCAGGGCCTTGCGCGCACACCAGGTGGAGTTGGAGATATGGTCCTCGCTATTGCCCTTGGAGGGGATGCTGTCCACGCTGCCCGGCATGCACAGCGTACGGTTTTCCATCACCAGCGCACTCATCGAACACTGCACCACCGGATAGCCGGTATTGACGCCGCGCACGCCACTCATCAGGTTGCGCGGCAGCCCCCATGACAGCGTGGGATCGATCAGCCGCGCAATGCGGCGCTCGCAGATGCTGCCCAGGTCGGTGATCGCCATGGCCAGCAGGTCCATGGCCTGGGCCAGGTACTGGCCATGGAAGTTGCCACCGGAAATGATCTCGAAACCCTCGCCGTCTTCCTTGTTGAAGATCAGCGGGTTGTCGGTGGCGGAATTGGTTTCCTTCTCGATGATGGTGTCGATGTAGTCCAGCGCATCGAATACCGGGCCATACACCTGGGGCGCGCAACGCAGCGAATACACATCCTGGATACGCGCGGTGTAGGGAATATCGGTGCGCCGCAGCTCGTCCGGCAGTTGCACCGCACGCGCTGCGTGGGTGGTGCGGGTGGAACCCTGCAGGAGGGTGCGGATCACGTCCGCCGTCTTGATCTGCCCGGCGTGCGGCCGCGCCTGCTGGATGCGCGGATCGAAGGCCGACATCTCGGCGCGCATGGCCTCCAGCGTCAACCCCAGCGAGAGGCAGGCATCCGTCAGCAGGTGGCGCGCATCGTGCGCCGCCAGGATGGCCACCGCCAGCGAGGCGGTGCAGCCATTGATCAGCGCCGAGGCATCCTTGGCCTTGAGGTCGAACTTCACCGGTGCGATGCCGGCCTGTTCGATGGCCTGTGGAGCCCGCATGCGCTGCCCCTGGAACATCACCTCAGCCTCGTCGAAGCCAGCGATGGCCGCAGCCAGGTAGGCCAGCGGTGCCAGGTCGCCGGATGCGCCCACCGAGCCCTTCTGCGGCATGACGGGGTGGATGCCGGCATTGAGGAAGGCCAGCAGGCGATCCACCACCTCCACCCGGGGCGCGGAATAGTTGGAGGCGAACGCGTTGGCACGCAACAGCATGGTGGCCCGGCTGACTTCCTCGGAGAAGGGTTCGCCGATGCCGGCGCTGTGGGCGCGGATCAACTGGGTCTGGAACAGTTCGATATGTTCCACCTTGATGCGCGTGTCCTTGAGCAAGCCCACGCCGGTATTGAAGCTGTACATCATGGGCGCTTCATCGTGCATCCAGGTGCTTTCGATGTAGTCGCGGCTGTGCTTGAGGGCCGCGCGCGAGGAGTCGGCCAGGGTGACCTTGAGATGCGGTGCGCGGGCAACGCTGATGACTTGCGCGGAGCTGAGGTTGAAGCCGTCGATGGTGATGGTATGCATGTGTCGTATCTTCTTTCTGACGTGATCGGGGCCTACTTGGCGCCAGCCTGGAACCAGGCGGCCACGTCGGCGCGTTCTTCGTCGGTCATCTGGGTCATGTTGGCCAGCGGCATGTCCTTGGTCTGGACGGCGCGCTGGAAGATCTTGGCGGCGTGCTGGTGGATCAGCTCAGGGGTCTGCAGCATCATGCCCGCCGGTGCCGTGGCAAAGCCGGCCTGGGTCGGTTTGTCCGAATGACAGCTGGCGCAGCGCTGGGTGATGATGGCCTGGATCCTGGTGAAGTCGGGCGCTGCCGCTGCAACCGGGGCGCTGCCTGCAGCGGCAGACGCCGGTGCCGCAGATGCCACCGGTGCCACCGGGCGCGGCGCGATCGCCACCGCCACGGCCAGCAGCAGGGCCACCCCGGCGACGGGATAGCCGATCGACACCCGGCCCTTGTGCCGCAGATTGAAAAAGTGACGGATCAGCACACCCGCCGCCATGATCGCCGCCAGCACCAGCCAGCTATGGGCATGGGTATAGGTCATCGCATAGTGGTTGCTGATCATGATGAACAGAATGGGCAGCGTGAAGTAGTTGTTGTGCACGCTGCGCTGCTTGCCGCGACGACCGTGGATGGGGTCGGGCGAGCGACCCTGCTGCATCGCCTCCACCAGCTTGCGTTGCCCGGGGATGATCACCATCAGCACGTTGCCGACCATGATGGTGCCGATCATGGCACCCACATGGATATAGGCGGCCCGTCCCGACAGCAGGTGCGTGAGCAGATAGGCCACGGCCACGATGAAGACGAACATCACCAGCCCCAGCAGGCCCTCGCGCTTGCCCAGCGACGAGCGACACAGCAGGTCATAGACGATCCAGCCCAGCACCAGCGTGCCGATGCCCACGCCCACCGCTTCGATACCGGAGAGATTGGCCACCGACTTGTCCACCATCATGGCCGAGGCATTGAAGTAATAGACGATGAACAGCATGGCCACGCCGCTGATCCAGGTGGCATAGGCTTCCCACTTGAACCAGTGCAGTTCCTGGGGTAGCTCGGCCGGTGCCACCAGATACTTCTGCGGATTGTAGAAACCGCCACCGTGGACTGCCCACAGCTCGCCGGAGACGCCCTTCTTTTCCAGGTCGCTGCCCGGCTTGGGCGGGCGGATGGAGTTGTCCAGCCAGACGAAATAAAAAGAGGCGCCGATCCAGGCGATGCCCGTGATCAGGTGCAGCCAGCGAACCAGCAGATTGGCCCAGTCGATGCCATATGAAACCAGGAGTGCTTCCATGTCTTCCCCACGCAGGATTGCTGTCCGCCACCGCGACCTACTCCGGACAGGCGAGGCATTGCCTCAGGAATGGGCCGCCATGAAAGCCCTCCCCCGCCATGCATGCCGCATGGAAACTGCTGGATGAGTGGGAGTGAAGGCTTTCCGCGCGCCGGGACGCGCACGAAGCCTGAAAGTGGCGTCGCTGCTGGTCTCCCGTCGTGCTGCCGCTACGACCCGATGGCTGCTGCCATCTGTTGTCTCGGTCCTCGTCCTGCGGCGCTGCCCTCGTGAGGCTGGCAATGGCTGGCGCGGACCGGTTGCACGAACGATAAACGCGGGGACCGCGCAAAACATGGTCGATAACATATATTTGACATACGAAAGTCCATATACAAAAATGCCCCCTGGATGTGGGACGCTTGCGCTCGCATCACGCTAGGCCGCCGCCGCGAGCCGGTCCTGACGAATAACAACGATAAGGCGCCCACCCGATGCGGTGCCATCAGAGTGAACGAAAAACCGTCACCTGCCCCACGCTAGAACAAAGACCCCGGAGACATCCCCATGTCCAGGCTGCCTGACCACCTCGATATCCACCTCATCCGCATCCTCTATCTGTTGCTGTGCGAAAAGAATGTCTCGCGCGTGGCCCTGAAACTGAACCAGCCGCAACCCTCGATCTCCGCTTCGCTGCGCAAGCTGCGTGAGCTCACCGGTGATCCGCTGCTGGTGCGCGGCGCCCGTGGCATGGTGCCGACCCAGCACGGCGAAAGCCTGCTGAAACCGGCCAAGCGCATCCTCGATGAGACCGAGCGCCTGTTCGTGCCCAAGACCGCCTTCGTGCCGCAGGAGGAAGAACGCACTTTCCACATCGCTGCGCCGGACTACATGAACACGCCCTTCTTCACCGAGGTGATCGCGCGCCTGCGTCGCGAATCGCCGCGCAGCCACATCGTGATCCACGCGCTGGGCCCGGATACCGACTACGTGCGCCTGCTCTCGGACGGCGAACTGGACCTGGTCATCGCCAACTGGGACGAGCCGCCGCCGCACCTGCACCTCTCCAAGCTGTTCGACGACCCCATCGTCTGCCTGATGCGCGCCGATTGTGCCTATGCCAAGCGCACCGCCCGCGATGCGATGACCATCGAGGACTATCTCTCCCTGCCCCACGCCGCGCCTTCGCAGATCCTGCCCGGCTATCACGGCACCATCGACAGCTTCCTGGAGAAGCAGAACCTGCATCGCAACGTGGTGGTGGAGTCGGCGCACTTCCGCATGCTGCCCTACATGGTGGCGCAGACCGACCTGGTGCTGACGGCCGGCCAGCAGTTCGCCAGCTTCTACGAAAAGCTGCTGGCCCTGAAAAGCTATACGGTGCCCATCAAGTTCCCGCCGCTGCGCTTCTACCAGCTCTGGCACGAGCGCGTGCACCAGGCCACCGAGCACAAGTGGCTGCGCGCCCAGGTCAGCGCGGCCGCCAAGCTGCTGGCCCAGGGACGGGCATGAGGGACATGGCTGGCATGGCGGACATGGCGGCAACCCGCCAGGATGTCGGCCAGCAAAGGGAAATGACACCCGACCATATATCGCCCGGACGTGTAGCGGTATGCCGGGGCCACTATATCGCCCCTGCCGGATTGCTTTAGTATCGCCAGCATCAGGCCGGTATCCACCTCCAGAGCGCACAGGAAGGCAGAACACGGCACTGAGCCGGAACCACATTCAAGCGACAAGGCCGGCCCCGTTCCAGACAGCCGGGGCAAGGTCACATGTCAGGTTCCTCCATAAAAAATACCAGGAGACAGCCCATGCAAGCCCCCAGCCATCCAGTGGATGAACGCCTACCCGTATTCAAGCTCTTCGCGCTCGGCATGCAGCACGTGCTGGTGATGTATGCCGGTGCGATTGCCGTGCCGCTCATCATCGGCGGTGCCCTGAACCTGCCCAAGTCCGAGATCGCCTACCTGATCAGTGCCGACCTGTTCTGCTGTGGCGTGGTCACCATCATCCAGAGTGCCGGCATCTGGAAGTTCGGCATCCGCATGCCGGTCATGATGGGCGTGACCTTCGCCGCCGTGGGACCGATGGTGGCCATGGCCAACAATCCCCAGCTCAACATCCTGCACATCTATGGCGCGGTGATTGCCTCGGGCCTGTTCTGCATCCTGGCCTCGCCCTACATGAGCAAGCTCATGCGCTACTTTCCGCCGGTGGTGACGGGTACTGTGATCACGGTGATCGGAGTCTCGCTGATGGGCGTGGGCATCAACTGGGCGGCGGGTGGACAACCGGTGATCGGCAAGCTGGTCGATGGCGTCTTCGTCAAGGTGCCCAATCCCGACTATGGCTCGCCGCTGTCGCTGTCGATTGCGGCGGTGGTGCTGGTGGCCATCCTGCTGATCACCAAGTACACGCGGGGATTCATCTCCAACATCTCGGTATTGCTGGGGATGGTGGTGGGCTTCGTGATCGCCTTTGCACTGGGCAAGATCAGCTTCGACGGCCTGGATGCAGCCGACTGGTTTGCCTTCATCCAGCCCTTCCACTATGGGCTGCCGCAGTTCGACCTGGCGTCCATCATCAGCATGTGCCTGGTGATGATCGTGACCATGATCGAATCGACCGGCATGTTCATGGCCCTGGGCGACATCGTCGGCCGCCGGATCGACGACCGCGCACTCGCCAGCGGCCTGCGTGTGGATGGCCTGGGCACCGTGATCGGGGGCCTCTTCAACACCTTCCCCTATACCTCGTTCTCGCAGAACGTCGGTCTGGTAGGCGTGACCGGCATCCGCAGCCGCTTCGTCTGCTTGGCCGCCGGGGTGATCCTGATCGCCTTTGGCCTGTTCCCCAAGATGGCGCACGTGGCCGCCTCGATCCCGCAATTCGTGCTGGGCGGTGCCGGCATCGTGATGTTCGGCATGGTGGCGGCGACCGGGATCAAGATCCTCTCCAAGGTCGATTTCCACAATAACCGCAACAACCTCTTCATCGTTGCCATCAGCATCGGTGTGGGCATGATCCCCATCGTCGCCCCCACCTTCTTCGACAAGATGCCGCACCTGCTGGGCACCATCTTCCACAGCGGCATCCTGCTGGCCTCGGCCATGGCAGTCGGGCTGAACCTGTTCTTCAACGGCCGCGGCAGCGAGGAAGACGTGGCCCGCTATGCGGTAGCGGCGGCACAAAGCTCGGATCACTGAGCGCAGGCGCGGTCTTGCCATCGACAGATATGCCAAAACCGATATGCGCCAGATGAAACCGTTGATGCCATCCGGGCCAAGATGTTTTAAAGTCTCACCTGCGCCCGGATGCCCGCCGGGCGCGCCCGCTGCCCTCCCCGGACGGCAGCGGCAACCCACAATCACAGACAACAATCGGCGCCGACAATACTGATTTTCAGATCGAGGGCGCCGGTGTTGATCGCAACAGCAACGAACCAGCGAGGGAGCCGGCGCAGACCGACCGGCCAGCACATGACGACGACACTGCAACAATTGAACGAGGCCGATGCCTCCGCCTTCATCGCCGCCCTGCACGGCATCTACGAGCACTCGCCCTGGATTCCCGAGCGCGCCGCGCTGCAGCGTCCCTTCCGCAACATCACTGCCCTGAAACTGGCCCTGCAGAACGTCGTCACCGACGCCAGCCGCGCCGAACAACTGGGCCTGATCCGCGCCCACCCGGAACTGGCCGGCCGCGCCGCCATCGCCGGCGAACTGACCGCCGAATCCACCGGCGAGCAGGCCCGGGCCGGCCTGAACCAGTGCAGCCCGGAGGAATTTGCCCGCCTGCAACAGCTCAACACCGATTACAACGCCCGCTTCGGCTTCCCCTTCATCCTGGCGGTGAAAGGCCCGACCGGGGCTGGCCTGACGCGTCAGCAGATCATCGCCACCTTCGCCCGTCGCCTGCGCAATCAGATCGAAGACGAACTGCGCGAAGCCCTGCGCCAGATCGGCCGCATTGCCGAGATGCGCCTGAACGACCTGCTGGGCCATCGCCCGCAACTGGGTGCCACCGTCATGCAATGGGCCGAGGAAATCGGCGCCCTGTCCGAAGACGAAGGCGCCCTCACCTGCACCTACCTGACCGACACCCACCGTCGCACCGCCGACCAGATCGCCCAATGGATGCGCGAAGCCGGCATGCACGTCCACATCGATGCAGTGGGCAACGTGGTCGGCCGCTACCTCTCCAGCGACCCGCAGGCCAAGACCCTGATGACCGGCTCGCACTACGACACGGTGCGCAATGGCGGCAAGTACGACGGCCGCGAAGGCATCCTGCTGCCCATCGCCGTGGTCAGACACCTGCATGAGCGGGGCGAGACCCTGCCCTTCCACTTCGAAGTCATCGGCTTCTCGGAAGAGGAAGGTGTGCGCTTCAAGAGCACCTTCCTGGGCAGCAATGCCGTCACCGGCCAGTTCGACATGAAGCTGCTCGACCTGCAGGACAAGGACGGCATCAGCATGCGCGAGGTCATCACCCAGGCTGGCCACGACGTCACCGCCATCCCGCAGATCGCCCGCGACGCCGCCGATATCCTGGGCTATGTCGAAGTCCACATCGAACAGGGCCCGGTCCTGTTGAACCGCGACCTGCCGGTCGGCATCGTCACCTCCATTGCCGGCAGCTCACGCTACCTGGTCGACCTGAAAGGCGTGGCCAGCCATGCCGGCACCACGCCGATGGACATGCGCAAGGACGCCGCCGCCGCCGCCGCCGAGATCATCCTCTACGTGGAGCAGCGCTGCTCGCAGGACCAGCATGCTGCGCTGGTCGGTACGGTCGGCCAGCTGCAGGTACCCCGCGGCTCCACCAACGTCATCCCGGGCGCCTGCCAGCTCTCGCTGGACATCCGCGCCGCCCGTGACGACATCCGCCTGGCCGCGGTCAAGGACATCCTCGCCAAAATCGAAGACATCGGCGCACGGCGCAGCATCGACATCAAGCTGGAAGAAACCCTGAGCGCCCCGGCCGCCCCCTGCGCCCCCTGGCTGATGGAACAACTGGCCGCCGCCACCGAACGCGCCGGCGTCCCGCCCTTCGAACTAGCCTCCGGCGCCGGCCACGACGCGATGGCCATCGCCCGCCTGACCGACGTCTGCATGCTCTTCACCCGCTGCGGCAACGGCGGCATCAGCCACAACCCGCTGGAGACCATGACGGCCGATGATGCCGAGGTATCGGGACAGATCCTGCTGGATTTCCTGCGCAGCTTCAGGGCGAAAAATTAATTATTTATATAATTTAAAAGATTAAGAAGTAAGTACATCGGTACGAAACTGCTGAGCTACCCAGTAACGGCGCGAAGCCGAAGGCGAGCAAGTCACCGCGAAGCCGAAGGCGAGCCGGACACGCTTTCCCCCTTGGGAGCCAGCCGCCGGAGTGAAGCGGCAAGTGGATCAGAAAAATAGTGGGAGCGAAGCGACTCTATTTTTCCCACTTGCTGCTTCACTCCG
>PJUA01000162.1_pt1 | contig 61629 bp, 47 predicted proteins | sample 1512151 | NCBI WGS metagenome assembly PJUA01 (sample SAMN08177678, study PRJNA422409) | Soil metagenome, whole genome shotgun sequencing project. | isolation source: Soil enriched on filter paper: beechwood xylan treatment | place: USA: Madison | collected 2015-01-15
AAACGCCTCGGCTTCCACCGTGGACAGTGGTTCGCTGAAGTAATAGCCTTGCGCTTCATGACAGGTCAAACCTTTCAAAAAATCAACATGGCTTTGCGACTCCACGCCTTCTGCCATAACAGCGATTTCCAGATTATTGGCCATGTCTATAATGGTTTTCACAATGGCTTTGTTGCGCGGACTGCCATTGCTGAGGAAGGACTGGTCAATCTTGAGCTTGTCGATCGGGAACTGGCTCAGGTAGCTTAGCGAGCTGTAGCCTGTTCCAAAGTCGTCCATACTGACATTAACGCCTAATCCCTTAATGCCTTTTAGCGTTCGCAGAGTATGATTGGCGTCCATCGCCATGCTTTCCGATATTTCAAGCTGCAGATGTTTGGCCGAAAGCCCTGTGGATTGCAAAATATCGGTGAGCATTTGCACCAGATTGCTCTGCATAAATTGGCGAAGCGATATGTTGACCGCCATCGACAAATCGCTGTGTCCGGCCCTCTGCCACTCCATAGCTTGACGGCAAGCCGTTTGAAACACCCATTCTCCAATTCGGACAATCAATCCCGTTTCCTCAGCGATAGGAATAAATTGTACAGGGCTAATCGTGCCAAGCTCGGGATGCTGCCAGCGGATCAAAGCCTCCATTCCGACAAGCTGCCCGGTAAATATGTTCATTTGCGGCTGGTAATACAGGGTAAATTGATCTTGCTCCAGCGCCTTGCGCAAATCGCTTTCCAGCTTGACCTTGTAGGCGACGGAATAGCTCAAGCCTTTTGTATAAAATTGAAAATTGCTTTTCCCCTTGTCCTTCGCCAGATACATGGCCGCATCGGCGCTTTTCAGCAGCGATTCAACGTCGCTGCCGTCATCGGGATACATGCATATGCCGATGCTTGGCGTTATGTACGCCTCCAGATGGCCAAGCATGACGGATTCCGAAACCTTTACTATAATTTCGTGAGCGATATTTGCCGCGCCTCTGCGATTGATGCCCGGCATAAAGATGGCGAATTCATCGCCGCCCAGTCTGGAGACGGAATCGCCGGGACGCAGGCAAGACGCCAAGCGGCGGGCCACGGCCTGCAGCAACGCATCTCCGGTTGAATGTCCGAAGGTATCATTAATATTTTTGAAGCGATCCAGATCCACAAACATGATACCGATTCGTTCCTTGTCCACCTTGGCCTTCTGCAGAACCTCCGACAGCTCCTGGTAGAACAAGGTCCGGTTTGGCAAATTCGTTAAGGAATCATAATGCGCCAGATAACGTATCTGCTCCTCTGCCTTTTTCCTCTCGGTTATGTCCACCATGGAGCCAACCACTTCAACAACTCTCCCGCCTTCAATAATAGGCGACAGTGAAAAATAATAAAAAGCCTCACCGCTTCCAATTTCGACATTAATCGATTCGCCAGCAAACGCGCGCTGGCAATGGGCGGTCAATTTTTCTGCCGTTTTGATGTCAAATAAATCAAGAGGCCGTTTACCGTAAACCTGCTCCGTCGTCAAATTGAGCTGCCTTGCAAGTTTTCCTTCGCAAAAAACAAACTGGAGTTCGCCCTCGCTTGTGGTCACCATTTTGAACACGCCATTTTGCATATGTTGAACCGTTCGGCGGAAATCATTCCTCAAGGCATCGGTTAAGGCTGTCTCCGCTTGCACGCGTTGCGTAATGTCTGTACGGATTGAAATAAACTGATAGGGCTTTCCCGATTCATTCATAAAGGGCACTATCGTTGTATGCATCCAATAATCGCTGCCATCCTTTGCCCGGTTTTTGACCTCGCCCCGCCAGATCCGCCCGCTTCGGATGGTTCGCCACATCTCCTTGAAAAAGGTTTTGGAATGAAAGCTGGAATTAACCTTGCGATGCGTCCCCCCGATTAATTCATCAGGACTATATTGGGAAATTTCGCAAAATTTGCGGTTCACCGATGTTATAATGCCCCGCTGGTCCGTAATAGCAACAATGGAGGACTCGTCCAACGCCTTGCGAATATACTGCATCTCCTGTATCTGCCTAGAGCTTGCCAATTCGGCCGCCTTGCTGCTTGTAATTTCAGTAGAAACCACGACCAGCCGGCCGGGGTCTTCAGCACTATCTCCAACCGGAATAACTGTGCTGCGAAGCCAATATTCACCGCCATCGCCAGCGGGATGCCTGGTCTCGCCCCTCCAGACTTTGCCGGCTTTAATCTCGTTGCAAATATGGTGAAAAACGGACTCCGTATTCCCGCTGGAGCGCGGGGGATAAAACGGCTGGCCGATTATATCATTACGTTTTAATTTGGATGTTAGGAAAAAATTAGAATTTGCATCAATGAAAAATCCGTTATTATCCAAAATAACAACAATGGAGGATTCCTCCAAAGCTGAAATTGCAAATCGGATATTTTTCATTTCTGTTAATAGGCCCCGCATCCTTGTCCACCTCATCCTGCGCAATAGGTCTCAAGACCTCATTCTCATTATAGCATGTACCCTAACTCAGGTCTTACATTTTTTTAGATTGCTATATAAGTTGAACAAAAGAGTTTCAGCGGTGTAGGCCGGCGTGTGAAAAGTTCTTCCGATCGCAGTTGTTCCCAGATTTCCCTGAATAATAGGGGTTGATGGTGAAATCCGGGAACACAAGCGACCGCTCCGCTTCTCCAGAACCCCTCACACTCTGGCCTGTCGCTACTTATCTTTTGTTCAACTTATATAGAATTGTCTTATTTTATGGATTATGTGGTCAAAAAAACAAACAAAATCATAACTTTACAGCATCGCCATCATACTTAGCCTAGCGCTAAGATAAAACTGTACATCTGTGAATAAAGCTATGTCTAACGGATGGAGGGGATCTATGGGACTTCGGGACAAAGTAGTATGGATAACGGAGGCGGACAGCGAGACGGGGCGAAGCATCATTAGGCGTTTTGCCCGGGAGGGCGCACGCTTTTTGCTGAACAGCGCTTCCGGCGGAGCAGCTATTCAAGAGGAGCTGGCGCTGCTGGATCGGGAAGGCCTGGCTTATGCAACTGTCAATAACACGCTGTTGAAGCGAAGTGAAACAGAAACGATGCTGGCTGAAGCCGAGGCGGCTCTGGGACCTCTTAGCGTATTGATTCACAATAACAACACGGTAGTCCGGTCATCGGTTGAGGCTTGCACAGAGGAGGCCTTTTGGGAAAGCCTTGATGCCAATGCCAAAACAGCCTTTATCAGCACGCAAGCGGCAGGGCGAAGCATGAAAGAAAGAGAACAAGGCAAAATCATCTTCATCTCCTCTATTCACGCGGATAAGCCAACAGGCTCCGCCTTTGCCTACAGCGCCGCCAAAGGAGCGGTCGGCATGCTCGCCAAGGAGGCCGCGCTTGCACTTGGCCGGCATGGCATAAGCGTCAACACGGTCAAAGTCGGCCCCTTTGAAGGGGATGACGAGCTGTTCCGCAGCGATTTTTCCACACTCTACAACGACTACAGATACAAGGTGCCAAATGCTGTGCTTGGAGACGGGAACGATTTGGCGGAGCTGGCTCTGTTTCTGGCTTCCGACGAAGCCCGGTATTTAAACGGCGCGGATATTGCTTTTGACGGCGGTTTTCTGCTGCACTATATGAATTTTAAAATGAAAAAACCAAAGCCGGCCCCTTAATGTACAGAAACTAGAGAAGTTGTTCTCAAAAATGGGAAAAAGGAGGCCCGAAATGGGGATTTCAGGAAAACGGGCATTGGTGACAGGGGCCGGCACCGGAATTGGCCAATGCGTTGCGGTTGAATTGGCCAGGAAAGGCGTCAAGGTCGCGATCCACTATAATCGAAGCGATGCCGGCGCGCTGGAAACACAGCGGCAAATCTCGGAATTCGGCGGGGAAAGCTGCATTGTTCAGGCCGATGTGTCAAACATGGAGCAGATTGAGTCCATGATGAAAAAAACGGCGGAGCAGCTTGGCGGGCTGGATGTTCTCGTCAACAATGCGGCGCTTCAACTAAACTATGATTTTTTTGATTATGACGAAAATAGCTTTGACCGGCTTATGGCTACCAACGTCAAAGGGTATTGGCAATGTATGCAGGCAGCATTGCCCCTCTTAAAGGAAGGCGGCAATGGCCGCATTATCATTATGTCGTCGGTTCATAGCAAACGCCCCACGGACTTTGACGCAGTGTATACGATGACCAAAGGGGCCATTCGTATGCTGGCAAGAGAAAGCGCTATCGAATTTGCAAAATACGGCATTATGGTAAATGTGATTGAACCAGGCCAGATCAATGTCGGCCGACAAAGCGCGCGTGAATCGCGGGCGATCATACCGGACAGCGAACGCGCCAAGCTTCTGAAGGACGCCCCTCCGCCGATAACAACCCGATTTCCGCTGGGACGGGTCGGCGTGCCGACTGACGTGGCCAAGCTGGTCTGCTTTCTTGTCGATGATGAAAACGAATTTTTATCCGGGTCCGCGATTCGGCTGGACGGAGCCAGCATGTTAATGTAGAGGCCGACAATATGAACAACCGGGAGTGAAAAAGCAATGACCAGTCACCAAACGTTCGAGGAAACTTTAGCTAATGTCCGTACTTATTCCAGTCCATCGGATTTGGTTATAACGGACATCCGTTTTACGGATATCAACGGCGGCCCTTTTCACAGCAGCCTGATCAAGGTGTATACGAACCAGGGCATTACCGGTTTTGGCGAGGTGCGGGACGGCGCCGACAAAATTTATGCTCAAATGCTTAAAAGCCGTCTGTTGGGCGAAAATCCATGCAACGTTGACAAGCTGTTCCGCCGGATTAAACAATTTGGCGGACATGCGCGTCAAGGCGGCGGCGTCAGCGGTCTGGAAATTGCACTCTGGGATATTGCCGGCAAAGCTTATGGCATTCCGATTTATCAAATGTTAGGCGGCAAGTTCCGCGATAAAATCAGAATGTATTGCGATACGGACGTGGACGGCAAGGATACCGGAACCGCAATGGGCAAGGCGCTAAAGGTTCGAATGGAGCAAGGCTTTACGTTTCTGAAAATGGACCTGGGTATCGGCCAGATTATTGATGAGCCCGGCACGTTAAGCGCACCGCTCGGCTTCCTGGAGGAAATGAGAGGCGCTTCGCGAGGCTACTATCAAGGACTAAAAAACGGAACGCCGGAAAACGAGCTGCGCAAGCTCCGCAACAAGCATTATGATATGTACAATATCGCCCATCCCTTTACCGCTATCCATGTGACCGAAAAGGGATTGGACATGCTGGAGCAATACGTGGCGGAGGTTCGCGACGTAATTGGCTATGAGGTTCCGCTTGCCATCGACCATTTTGGACATATCGGGCTGGAGGATTGCATCAAGCTTGGCCGCCGGATCGATAAATACAATCTAGCCTGGATGGAGGATATGCTGCCTTGGCAATATACAGAGCAATATGCCAAGCTGGCGCGTTCCGTAACTACGCCCGTATGCACGGGCGAAGATATTTATTTGAAGGAAAACTTTAGACCACTTCTGGAGGCAGGCGGCGTTTCCATCATCCATCCTGACGTATTAACAAGCGGAGGCATTCTGGAAACGAAAAAAATCGGCGACATGGCGCAGGATCATGGCGTTGCCATGGCTATCCATATGGCGGAAAGCCCCATTGCCTGCCTTGCGGCAGCACATATTGCTGCAGCCACGGAAAACTTCCTTGCCCTGGAGTACCACTCCTGCGAGGTGCCTTGGTGGGATGACATCATCATTCGCAAAGAATCCGGAAAGCTTGTCCAGAATGGCTTCATTACGTTAAGCGATGCGCCTGGACTTGGCATCGAGGATTTGAATGACGATGTATTGGCGCAGCATCTGCATCCCAAAGTGCCTGGCGTATGGGAAGCAACCGATGAGTGGAACCACTTTAATACTAACGACAGACTTTGGAGTTAACAGGCAAAATAGTTTACTGATGGCGCGATTCAGCCACAAAATACGGAAATGGCGGAGCAGGGATTACACCCTTGCACCGCCTTTTTTGTTTCGGGAACAGTGACCGCCACCCATTTTTGCATCGTCTAGCTACAGATTTATCCATTCAGGACATATGTCCTTTACCTGGCCGCAGCTAGCCGTTACATTAAATAAGCAAGGTAGAGAAAGAATGGAGGATATGGAATGAGGGGAGTTATATACGCTTGCTTGGGCGGAGCCTTTCTGACGCTGCAAGGCGCTGCCAATGCGGCTATCGGGTCAAGCATCGGCTCCTGGCAAGCAGCTGCACTTACGCAGGGCACCGGCTTTGTCGCCGCCTTTATGATCGTGTGGCTGCTTCGCGATAAATCCTATAAGCAATTAAATAAGGTCAAGCCGGTTTATTTGTTTGGCGGAGCCTTTGCCGCCTTTATCCTGTTTAGCAATATTACGGCCTTTCATATAAACGGCGCAGCTTTGACGGTATCCGCCGTTCTGATTTCCCAAATTGCTGTAACGGTGGTGCTGGAGAAAAGCGGCATTTTCGGAGCCTATTCACTCCGACTTGGAGCAAAGCAATGGGCAGGCCTAAGCTTGATGGGCATCGGTATTTTATGTTTGGCTTGACTGCATATAAGGGGGCATAACATTGAAAAAGCTTGAGGAGCCGGAGAGGATCAATCAATATCTGGACGAATTTGGCCTTAATGCCGTTTTGCCCGACGCGCTGAAGGAGCGGCTGGCTCTGTACCGCTTTGAACCGGATGAAACTCTCTGTCTTCAAGGAGAAGAGGCTCAATATATCCATTTCGTTGTACAGGGCAAGGTTAAAGTGTTCACAAACTCGACGGACGGAAAAACGCTGCTTGTTAATTTTACGGTCCCGCTGGACGTTATCGGAGAAATTGAATGTCTGAGCGGAAAAGTAAACCTCAATACAGTGGCGGCGGTTTCGCGCGTGGAATCGCTTGCCCTGCATAAGCGCTGGTTAAGTCAAAGCGTCGATGCGGCATTTTTGCGATTTTTACTGGGCTTGGTCACTCAAAAATTTTATTCAAAGTCGGTTTCCCTTAGCAAAAATCTGTTGTATCCCGTGGAGGTCAGGCTTGCCAGCTATTTGCTTTCTCTGTCGGACGAGGATGCGGCAGGTGAAAACGGCAATATCAGCATGACAAATGTTAAAGATGCGGCTAGTATGATTGGAACAAGCTACCGCCATTTGAATCGGGTGCTGGGGCAATTTTGCCAGGCGGGGCTTGTGGAGCGAGGCAAGGGTGTGCTTATTGTAAAGGATCGCAAACGGCTGACAGATGTAGCCGGCGTCAATATTTATGAGAACGGAGATCAAACATGATGATTTGGGGCATTTTGATGGCGCTGGCCGCAGGCTCTTTAGTAAGCGTGCAAACGATGTTCAACAACAAGGTGAATGAATCCGCAAGTTCACATGTCACAACTGCTCTTGTGCTGGGAATGGGCTTTCTGGCATCTGCCGCTATGGGAATTATTTTTGAAGGAGCTGCCTTTTTTTCGCTGAAGCCCATGCAGCCCTGGTTCTGGTTTAGCGGCTTATTGGGAATCGGTGTTGTTACATGCGTAGTAAGAGGAGTACGGCTGCTGGGACCAAGCTATGCGGTTTCCATCGTTATGGCATCGCAAATGCTATGTGCATTATGGTGGGACTCCATGGGATGGTTTGGACTCCAAAAGGTCGCGTTTACGCCCCAAAAAGCAATCGGCGCACTCTTGTTGATTTGCGGCCTTATTTTGTTCAAAGCAAAACCGAGGCATGCGGAGTCGCCCCAAAAGCTGCAGCCGTTAAGCCAGGAAAGCGCGAGCTAGCAATTAGAGCAGGTGAAATGTATACAGCAGGGCATCCAAAACAAAACGGCCGGCTTCGGCATCCCCTCCCGCAATGGAAGAGATACCGCAAGCCGGCCTCTTTTTTCTCTGTATTACATCTGACTGCTTGGTATTACGTCTGTTGGCCCTGCTCTTTCAGTCTGGCTTCTGCCGCTTCCATCAGTCCCGCCATATATCCGATGCCATGCAGACGGCCAAGCAGCTCGTATCCGGGATTGCTGTTGTCCTCTCCCTCAAGGGTCGGAACATGATCGGGCCGGACCGGTCCCCGGAAACCAACCTCATAATACGTGTGCATAGCTTCCAGCATGTCCGTTTTACCGGCGTCATGGAAGGTTTCTTCGAACTTCTACGGCGTCCCAAGCACATCGCGGAAGTGAACAAAAAAGATTTTGTCCTGCCTTGCAAAATGGCGGATAACAGATGGAATATGCTCTCCCGCTGTCGCCAGCGTGCCTTGGCATAACGTTATGCCGTTGACGGGACTTGGTACCAGATCAATAGCTCTCTGCAAAGCGTTGGCGCTGCGCAAAATCCGGGACACGCCGCGGATTGGCGTAATGGGCGGATCATCGGGGTGAAGCGCCAGCTTCACTCCCGCTTTCTCCGCAACCGGAACTATCTGTTCCATAAAGTAATGCAGGTTTTCCCAAAGCTGATCCTCTGTCACAATACCAGCTTCCGTTAACGGCGCACCTTTCATCAAGCTGTGGTCATAGCTGGAGACAAGCGCTCCGCCCCGGGTGCGGGTTGTTGTGGAGGTGCGGAACCAGTTGAATTGCGCCATGAAATTGTAGCACAACACCTTGATGCCCGCAGCGCCCATGTTGACAATAAACTGCTGGAATTGCTCGATCTCCCTGTCTCTTCCTGCTGTGCCCAGCTTGATTTCGTTGCTGGGCGGCATGGATTCAATAACGACCAGATCGATTCCGGCATCAGCAAACCGCTGCTTTAACCGGATCAGAGGCATAAGGTCCCACGGCTTTTCCAGCTTTTCATCCCAGGCAAGCCCCGATACGGCGTAATCGACGCCTAGCTGTTTGGCGATTTTCCAGAGACGATCGGGTTGTATGGTAAAAAATTCAGCCAGCTGCATATGCTTACAGCACCTCCCGCTACGTCTATTACTTAGCTCGTTTGGACAAATCTTGACCTAAATTATTCAAATTGTTATAAGCAGCCTCGATGGATTGTTGTCCAAAAATGACAGCGTCAATTTCTTTTTTGAACGCATCGACATATTCAGTGAAGCCAGCTGCTACGGAGTAGAAAGGCATTGCTTTTTCAACGGATTGGTCGTAGATGTCTTTGCCCAGCTTATCCTTTGGTTCCAATGTCGGCTCGATTGCTGCGTAGATTTCCGGGTTGATTGGAATACCGCGAGTCAGACCAAGAGCTGTTCCCGCTTCTTTGTCTGTAATGAACCATTTGACGAATTTTTTGGCTTCTTCCTTGTTTTTGGAATTGGCGCTTACACTCAGGAAGATGGTGGATTGCGCCCAGCCTGCTCCGGCAGGACCGCCTGGCATGTTGACAACGCCCAGCTTGCCTGGCATCAGCTGCTCCAGCGCGCCTACAGAACCCGTTGTTGCAGACCTTACCATAACAGTGCCGGAAGCAACAGCATCGGCTTGCGGGTCATTTTCCAGGAAGCTTGCTGTTTTTTCAGCTGGAGGCACCACGCCTTCTTCACGCAGCTTCGCGTACGTTTCAAACATGGTTGTAAACGTCTCTTTGTCCAGCGTAAATGTTTTGCCTCCATCAGCCATCATTGGCGGCTTGCCCATTGCGGTTTGATAGAAGTTGTAGCCGTCCCATGTGTTTACATCGCCAATCGGATATTTGCCGTCAGGAAGCTTGGCGCTTGCATCTCTTGCCCATTGGAAATATTCGTCATAGGTCCAGTTGGTTTGGGGAAGCGGAATACCGTATTCCTCAAGCGCTTCTTTGTTGTAGGCCATGCCCTGTGAATTCAAGCTGAGCGGAATACCGTACAACTTGCCATCCATCTTCAAATTTTCGATTACGTTGGCGTCTACAATGCCAGTCAAGTCGATATCCGTTAAATCTTCAAGTTGTCCGCGGGTTACATATTCCTGGATATAAGCGGCATCCATCTGCAAAACATCGGTGATGGATTTGGATGCGGCCAGAGTCGGCAATTTTGTCCAGTATGCGTCCCATGCCATAAATTCAGGTTTAAATTTGATATTCGGGAATTGCGTCGAATAGATTTCCAGCGCTTTTTGCGTAGCTTCATGACGGGCATCGGAGCCCCACCACATAATACTTAACGTTGTTTCTCCGCCTGAGCTTCCGCCCGTATTCGAGGATGCTCCGCCGGGACTTGCGCTAGGCGTTGAGGAACCCCCGCTGCTGCAGGCACTAAGAGCTACTGTGGATGCAAGCAATAGAGCAGCACTGCTGTACATTTTCTTCTTCATGTTTCAACATCCCCTTTATCTTTTTTTGAGGTACTTTTTAGTGTTACCCCTTTAAGCCTGTTGTTGCTATTCCCTCGACAAAATGCTTCTGCGCAAAGAAGAAGATTATGGCCGATGGGATGACAGACAGCAGCGACATCGCAAGCAATTGTCCCCACTGGATATCAAACTGGTCAATAAACATCCGAAGCGCCAAGCCGACGGTAAACTTGTCGACCGAGCTTAGATAAAGCACTTGGGAGAAGAAATCATCCCAGCTCCAGATGAAGGTAAAGATGCCGACGGTGACAAGAGCCGGCTTAAGCAGCGGCAGTACGATGCGCCAGAAAATACCATAAACGCTCGCTCCATCGATGGTTGCCGCTTCGTCCAGGTCGCGCGGAATGCCGCGGATAAACTGGACCAGCAGGAAGATAAAAAACGCGCCGCCGCCAAAAAAATGCGGAAGGATCAAAGGAATGTAGCTGTCAACAAATCCAAAATTGTTAAACAGGATATATTGGGGAACTACCGTCACCTGTCCAGGCAGCATCATGGTGAGCAGCAGGATCGAAAACCATAATCCTTGAAACTTGAAGTTCAGCCGTCCAAAGCCATAGGCGACTATTGCCGCGGTCGTTACACCGCCGACAACATTCCACAGCTCCATCCAGAGCGTGTTGCCGAAGAAGTGGGCAAACGTAAAGTCATTGGAAAACATCCAGCCCTTTGTATAGTTTTCCCACATGGGCACGGAGGGCCATATCGTCGGCAGGCTAAGCTCGGATGTTTTTTTGAGCGAGGCGCCAACCCACCAGATGACGGGATATAACATCAGCAATGAAAATGCCGACAGAAGCACGTGATTGGTTAGTGTTGAATGCCGCGTTTTCATTTAGCCTTCCTCCCATCCGATTCATAAAATACCCAATACCGGGAGGCAAAAAAGTTGAGTGCTGTTAATGCGGCCACTATCACCAGCAAAATCCAGGCCAAGGCCGATGCATAGCCCATTTGATAATGCTTAAACGCCTTTTCATACAGAAACAGCGCATAAACATAGGTAGCATTGATTGGTCCGCCTTTTGTCACGATGAATGCGGCGGTAAAGGTCTGGAAGGAGTTGATAATCCCCAGCACAAGGTTGAAGAACATTACCGGGGAAAGCATGGGCAGCGTAATGCTCCAAAACTTTCTCATTTTGCCTGCTCCGTCTACAGACGCTGCTTCGTACATTTCCTGCGGCACCTGCTTCAAGCCGGCCAGAAAGATAACCATGGTGGAACCAAATTGCCAAACATTAAGCAGGATCAGCGTGCCTAAAGCCGTATCCGGATTGACAATCCATCCCGTGCCTTCAATACCAAACCAGGAAAGCACCTGATTAATGTAGCCATCCGCTCCGAACATATTGCGCCACAAGGCCGCAACCGCGATGCTGCCGCCGATAAGCGAAGGGAAATAAATCGCTGTCCGGTATAGATTCATACCCCGCAAATTTTTGTTGAGCGCCATTGCCACAAGCAAGGAAAAAAACAATTTGAGGGGGACGGAAAACAGAACAAACATAAAGGTTACAATCAGCGATTTTTTAAAGGTTGCGTCGCTTGTAAAAATTCTGGTGTAATTGTCCATTCCCGCCCAGACGGGATCGTCGAGCAAGGAATAATTAGTGAACGAAAGATAAAAAGATTGTGCAATTGGCCATAATGTCAGCAGCAGAAATCCGATCAGCCAGGGCGATATAAAAACATATCCTGCCAGATTGACGGATGATCCCAGCTTTGTTCTCAAACGCTTTTTCCCTGATCCGGCGAAATTTCCAGTAGTGGTTCGGATAACTGTCCCCTCCTTTGTCTATCGTTCGGTCTCGGTTCTTTTTCTTTAGTTTGCCATTTCTGGCGAAAAAACAACATGTTTTGCTTGTTCCCTTACTTTAAACGAAAGCGGTTACATTCAGAAAGCAGAAGAATTTACGAAAAGGTAGAATTTTATATAGTGTGTTTTTTTTAGGTGGGAAAATTCATATTCTGCTGGAAAATGCAATAAGAAACTCGCATGTACAAATGGGAGCGCTTCCGCGAGAATAGGGGTATAAACCGGCTAGACCGGTCATTACCCCAAGGATGAGGTGCTCAACATGAAATTCGATAATCTGGAAGATATTATTCAGCTTACCCCGTTATGGAAAGGTGAACGATTCCCGAATGGAAGGCCTAAGGTGCCAGAGGACATTTTGAGGCGCATGCGCGATATTACATTGGAGGAAGCATGGGGGCCTCTATGGCATCACGGCTACCACTTCCAATTTGAAGGCGACTTCAAAATTACGCGTCCCGAGCAAATTATGGTGGGCCGCGCCGTTACCGCCGTTATGGTGCCAAAAAGACCGGACCTTCATGATGCCTTGCTGAATTATGGCTTTCAGGATGAAGGGCGCAAAGGCTTTTTTAATCAATGGGTAATTGATACGCTAGTTGAGGACGATGTTGTTGTTGTTGATATGTTTGACAAGATTCATATGGGCACGTACGTTGGCGGAAACCTCTCAACCGCTATTTCGACTCGCACCAAGCGAGGCGGTGCTGTTGTATGGGGCGGCATCCGCGACAACCAGCAAATTTCGGAGATCGACAATATCAATATTTATTATAGAGGCAGCGATCCAACAGCCATTGCCGATGTCACAATGGTTGGGATGAACACGCCTACGCGAATCGGCAAAGCGATCTGCATGCCAGGCGATGTCGTATTGGGCACGCCGGCTGGCGTTATATTCATTCCGCCGCATCTGGCGGAATTGACTGTCGTACAGGCGGAAAAATCTCAAGTACGGGATGTGTTCGGCTTTGTGCGCCTCAGAGACAACGTTTATTCCACGGCGCAAATCGACGCGGCATGGGATGTTGCGTTATGGGAGGACTTCCTGAATTGGTTCCAAAATGATAAAGCCGCTGCCAAATACCAGCATTTAAATTGGGATGTTGAAGTTGAAGAAGCGCGCAACCGCAACATGGAAGGCCCCCAATCTGACGTTAGGCTGTAAGAAATGACGCAAAAAATGCCGGAGGCTCAGTCCCCCCAGACTGAGCCTCCGGCATATCGTTTAGCCCGCCGCGCCGTTAATTGCCAACGGATTCGCGGTATTCGCTTGGCGAAAGGCCTACTTTCTTTTTGAAAATCTGGCTGAAATAGCGGGAGTCCTGATACCCCACCTTCTCTGCCACCTCATAATTTTTAAAATGCGTGCTTTTCAGCATGTCTTTCGCTTTTTCAATTCGGATGTCCGTCAAATGCTCGATAAACGTTTTGCCCGTATTCAGCTTAAACAGCAGACTCAAATAAGTAGGCGTCATATACACTTGTTGGGCTACGTTCTGCAGGGATGCCTGGCTGCATTCCTGCTCCATGTATTTGATCGTTTTTTTGATAATGCTGCAGTGGCTTTCCTTTTGTCCGGGAGCAACCGCTTCCTTAAGCCCCGTCAAAAAGGTGCTGACATAATCCTGAATTTCGTAAAGCGTGCCTAACCGGATAACGGACATGATTTGGAATTTTTCATAGGCGCCAAGTGTTCCCGATTCCGCAACAGCGCGCTTCTCGATGCCAACCAGCAGCCGGACTGTCAAATCATACAGACTGGACGGCTCCACTCGCCCATTATCCAGCACGCCATCGTAAAATCGCTTCACGGCCGCTCTCACGTCATCGCTATTATCGGCTGCCATAAAGTCTGTATAGAGCTCTTTTTCCTTATCCATAGGGTATTGTTGAACCGTCTCATACCGGCACGGAGCGTTAAAATAAATGATTTCCTTTTCGCCGTAATAAAACTTTTCGCGCAGCGCCTCCGTCGCCTGGTTGTAGGATTGAAAAATATCCTTCAGGTGGTTGCACGGCTTGCCCACCGCTATAGCGATGTTTAGTCCAAACTGCGTTGACAGCATCCCCCTTACATTCTCCAGCAAATCTTTCGACTTCCAGGAAAAAAGCAAACCCAGCCGTTGTTGCTTATCCATAAACACAACGGTCCCCGTGCCCGCATGCTGGCGCAAATAGTCTCTTATTGCTTCAACGTAAACCAGCCTTTCGCGTTCCTCCTGAAACCGGACAACAGGCTCAGCCAAAGCAATGGCAGGAAATACAAAATACGGGTTCAGCTCAAGCATGGTCATTTGTTCTTTTACATTACTTCTCGTTTTCCCACCGCCGGACACGAGCTCGCTCAGAAAGCGATCCCGCATCAAATCAAGAACAACCTTCTTTTCAAACAGCAATTCACCGTTTAGCATGCTCCATTCTCTCCTTTAATAGAAGATTAACCGACAGGATGCACGAGACCCATTTCATAGTCTTAATAATGAATGGTTTTATAGGAATGCATGTGCTCGACAAAGGCGTTGGCTGCAACCTCCGGGTCGCCTGAACGAATGGAACGAATCAGAATCATATGCCATTCGGCCAGTTCATCCGTCGTAAAATAACGATTGGAAACCGCCATAAAGCGCATCACCTTTTGCTTCATGTGATTCCAGAGCTCAAAGATGGCTTGATTGTCGCAACGTCTGTAAAAGAAACCGTGAAACTCCATATCCAGATCCAAAATTCTCAAAATATCATTTTGCTCGTGGGCATCCTGCATCTGGGCAATCAGGGACTCCAAGTAAACAAAATCGTTTTCCGTCAAGGTTTCCATCGTTTTTTTGACGGCAAACCCTTCAATAATCTCTCGCAAAGCAAATATATCCTTAATTTCTTTGCTGGATATTTCAGATACTACGGAGCCTTTATTAGGAATCCCCGTAATAAATCCGGATTGCTTCAAACGTTCCAAAGCCTCCCTTACGGGCGCTTGGCTAACATCGAATTGCTTGGCAATCTGAAGCACTAGCAGCCTTGTTCCGGGCTGCAGCTCCCCAGAAAGAATTTGCTTCTTCAGCTTTAGGAACACTTGCTCGCTGATGGATTGAACTGGAGTCTCTGCGGATATTCCCTGCATGGGCCCACATCCTTTTCCATATTATCGATTATCGATAATCCTCACAACTTCATTATAAGCGCTTACATTTTTGTTGGCAACCTCTTTTTTTACAAAAACAAGGAGCTTCCTCGAAAGGAAAGCTCCTTTATGATAACCCTAATATCGACGGTTCATTCGTTTAATAACATAACCGAAGCATTTTTAATATCGTAGAGAACGCCGCCGGGATTGCTTTTAACCAATTGGCTAATCTGTTTGTGGACATAGCCGCTTTTGGGAGCGATGGCATCAACTATAATCTTGTTTTCCTTCAGCATATCGGTTGTTGCTTTAATAGTATAGTCAGACATTGGGCGCGATTCATGGACAGGAGCATCGGTAACGAATATGATCCGTTTTTCGTTGGCACTGCCTAATTCCGAGAGTATATAAGCTGCCGTATGAATAGCTTCCAAGCCGGATTCATCCTCATCTCCTCCGCCATAAGCCACCAATTTGTTTAAATAACCCTTCAGCTTATCTCTATCCTGGGTAAAATCAAAGGCCTTCATATCGGAATAGCCATATTCGTAATAGTTAATATCCCGATATGCCACAACCGAAAAGTTCGAACCGGCGGGGACGGAATCGACAAAGCTTTTAACGGTTTCCTTGATGTAGTCGATAACCTCGCCCATACTGCCCGTCACGTCAATAACAAATACAATATCGGAGGGGGCGGTAATGCCTTTTGATATATTTTTTAAAATAGTCGAGCTGCTTGCAGACTCTGCTTCTGTTGTTTTCTCTGCTCCTGCGGGAGGATTTTCGCTTTCAGCGGATGTCGGGATAGACGGTTTGTTCTGAAAAACAATAACCGAACCTGTTTCTCCCTTCCATTCTACTTCTCCGCCAAATGCTTCACTGACAAACCGGACAGGCACCATGGTTGAGCCGTTAATTAATTGCGGTGCAGCGCTTAAGGTGACGGCGACGCCGTTAATATAGGCGGTTTTGGAGCCAATTGTCAGCACTACCGTCCGCCCTGCTCTTGTTGCCGTAACGGTTTGAGTGGAGCTATTCCATTTTACGGCAGCCCCCAACGACTCGAAGATCGATCGAAGCGGGACAAGCACATTCCCCTTGGCATTAACCGGAGGTTGCTTGTACACCTGTTTCACACCTTCAATATAGACCTGAATATTTTTGGGTTCATGGTTAATTGTGAAAAATTGAGGAACAGATGCAGACAATCCGCCAGACTGGTTAGCCGTCTTCAGGTAACTATAATAACCGCCCGTTGGAAGTCCCAGCTTTGCCAATGAAAAACTGAAAACTCCGCCTGCTTCAATCTTGATTTGCCTGACAACCTCCCCGCTGGCATTTTTCACCATCAAATAGGAGTAGTAGTCCGGGCTGGCGGCTGATGCAGGAAGATAAACGGTCATAATGTTGCCCGATACAATGGCAATCGTGCCGGGATAGCCTTCTCCTGTCGGAACATTAGGCAACGGCTCCGCTGCTTTGACCGGAGTGGGGACTGGCGCTCCTGGTGATGGCATTGTCGGCAAGGCAGCCGAAGTCGATGGAGTTGCCGCTGTGCCCGGCACAGGAGTTGGCCGCGCAGTACTATTTGGCGTTGTCCCAGGAGACAGGCTTGTTGGTGATGGACTCCCCGTTGCCGGCTTTGGTGTTGGGGCAGCTGGCGATGGCCCGCCCGTTGCCGGCTTTGGTGTTGGGACTGCTGGCGTTGGCCCGCCCGTTGCCGTTTCTGATGTTGGGGCTGCCGTCGGTGGACCGCCCGTTGCCGGATTTTCAGTTGCTCCTCCTGGAATAGTCGGGGCTCCCGTAATGGAGGCTTTTGGGATGTAGAAATAAATGTTGGACCCCGTATATGGCGCCTGTTGCTTTTCGGATAAGGTTACGGTTTTCGTTTTGGCATTAAAAGTAAACCGGGACGAAGAAACCTTACTTCCGTTTATATACAAGCTGACGTTTTTGGCGGAGCTCAAGGTATAGCTTACCGGTACTGAAAAAGTCCGCGCGGAGCCATCTCCTCCCGACAAGGCAATACCGATGCTTGAAATGCCCGATTGGCCTTCTTCCCATTCAAAGCCGGGTATAATGCCGTATTTGATATGAATTTCAGCACCGCTATAGGGAGCCTTAGCCAAGGTAATAGTGTAATTGTCATAATCCACAACATAGTCATTGGGATTCGCTTCAATCGCGTTGATATACAAACGCAAAGCGGTATTAGCTGCAGTCAATTTGTTTTTTGTAACAAACCTGAAAACACGATTCTCCCCATCTCCGTCCTGCAAAATATTGATCAGGCTATCATGTTCCCTATATTCCAGGGAATCGGCAGCTTGTACAACTGGGGCAGAATGGAGACCAAGGCTTACAAATATCAAAATGGAGACAATCATGAACAAAAGCATTTTTCTTAATTTCATCTGTTTCACTCCAATTATGTAGCATCAGGATAGGTCAGCAGCCGCTTTTGGCAGTATCATACTCATATGACCACGCCACCCACATTGTGGAAATCGCTGCTCTATTACTCTATCATAGGACAAAAGACTTATCTAGAGAAAAACCCGAACCTAGCTTATCGGCAGCTTTCGCCGCTAAAAAAGAAGACCGCGCAGTTAAGGCGGTCTTCATTCATTAATAGTATTGTAATTAGCCGCGGGAACGCGGAGCGGCCGTTGAGGCCCGGACAATCAGCTCTGTTCGGAGCGCTATACGCTGTGGCTGCGCCCATTGTACGGTCTGCGCCCGCCGAGGCTGCGACTGGCGCTCGCGAAAATCGTGCAGCAGCAGTTCAACGGCCGTAGCTCCAAGCTTTTCAACCGGCTGCGCAACGGAGGTCAGCGGCGGATCGGTGACAGAAGCAAGTATGGTATTGTCGAAGCTGACAACGGATAGCTCTTGCGGAATGGCAATATCGGCTTCCTTGGCTGCTTGCAAGGCGCCGATTGCAAGCAGATCATTACAGCAAAACAGCGCCGTAGGCCGTTCCGGCAGCGCCAGCAGTTCCCTTGCCTGCCGCCGTCCGTCCTCCACCCGGTATTTGCATTGGCGTACATGATCAAGCGGCAGCTCAATGCCCTGCTCGTCTAGCCGCTCCCTGAATCCGCGCAGCCGCTCCCGGCTGCTGCTGATCTCCAGACTCTCGGACACAACCGCCAGCCGCCGATGTCCCAGCCCCAGCAGATGCTCTGCCGCATCGCGGCCGCCCTGACGGTCGTCGGAAACGACAGTATGCGCCTTTGCCCCGGCATAAGCCTCCCTGCCTATCATCACGGTTGGAATAGACCAAGCGTTATCCCGCAATATCGAAGTATCGCCAACGCCGGTTCCAATAATAATGCCGTCAACCTGCTTTTGCCTGAGAACGGAAATGTACTGCTCAATCCTCTCATTTCTGTTATCAGTCCCGCATATGATGACGCTATAGCCAAGCTCATGGCCCCGCTGCTCCACCGCACGGGCCACCTCCGCAAAAAACGGATTGGCAATGTCCGGAATGAGCAAACCCAGTGTATACGTATGCTTTCCGGTCAGCGCAGAGGCGATTACGCTAGGCTGATAGTTTAACCGGTCCATAATGGCAATGATTTCGCTGCGCTTCTCTTGGCTGATTTTGCCCTTGGCGTTGATGACCTTGGAGACCGTCGCGATTGAGACACCGGCTTCCTTTGCAATATCATAAATCGTTGCTTTCATATCCGTTTCCCCGCTATGAAATTATATAATGGAATCATTTACCTCTATTATGAAGGGATAAAGACTCTTTTGGCAATCCCAACCAGAAGCTGGCGGTCAAAAGAATAGGCAAACACCCCCGATAACGCAAGTTTATTGCCTTTTTGGAAACAGCCATTCGTGATCCGGGTCATTATAAAACTTCCATGTCCGGGTCGGTCCAGCCATTACGTTCAAGTAATAGACCTCGTACCCCGCAGGGGCCGCAACGGGATGGTACCCCTCCGGCACCAGCACCGCCTGCCCGTCCTTGACCGCCAACGTTTCGTCGAGCGTTCGATCGTCGGTATAGACTCGTTGAATGGCAAAGCCTTGCCCCGGATCAACGTGAAAATAATACGTTTCCTCCAGAAGCGACTCCTCCGGCAGCGCATCCCGGTCATGCTTGTGCGGAGGATAGCTGGACCAGTTTCCTTCCGGCGTAAATACCTCCACAACAAGCAAGCTGTGCGCGGGATGGCTCTCCGGCAAAATATTTTGCACTAGGCGCTCCATGCTTCCGCTGCCCCGAACCTCCACGCCAACATGCTCCGGCGCTATAAGCCTCGCTTCATAGTCGCCGCCTGCAGGCGCGGAGCATACCGCAAGCTCCAGCTCCGTTAAAGCAACAACCTCGTATCGGTCAGCCCCCGGCACATATACCGAATAGGGAGGAATTTTTTCAAACACGCTCATCCGGGCGCCGATATTACTCCATTCCGCCTTTGCCGTCGCTACATTTGCTTTGCCGCTAAGAAGCACCAGACAAACCTCGCGGTCACCCGTTTCGGCGCTAAATCGTTGGCCCGCCTCCAGCTTAACGACCTTAAACCCAACATACGTCCAGCCCGCCGATTCCGGCGTAATATCGAGGACTACGCCGTCCGCTCCGGGATTTTCAAGCTGGGGCACTATCAGTTTTGATGCCATCTGCCTCTCTCCTTTCTTTACGCTTGCTGGCCTATTGCGGATTGGGCAGCCTCCGTCAGCTTGACAGGTCGGCCCAGTTGAAGCGATTGTTTGGCGGCCAGCGCCATTAACTCTGCCTGATAGGCATCCCGTCCGCTTACAGGCACAGCCGTTCCATCTTTTATGCTGGCGATAAACTGCGCCGCTTCATCAATATAAGCGCCATTGTACCGCTCCAGGAAAAAATGCAGCGGCTTGTCGCGCCGCACGCCTTCCGCCGTATGCACCTCGGCGCTGTTGGGATAATCATTGGATACGGCAACGCTGCCGCCTGAGCCGAATACCTCAACGCGCTGGTCGTAGCCGTATACCGCCTTGCGGCTGTTGTCGATTACGCCTAACGCTCCGCTGGCAAAAGTAATCGTAACCACCGCTGTATCGACATCACCGAACTGTGCAAATATGGGGTCCACCAGCACCGCGCCGGTAGCAAATACCTCAACCGCTTCGCTTCCCGAAAGGTAGCGGGCCATATCGAAATCATGGATCATCATGTCCATGAACAGACCGCCGGAAACCTTGATATAATCCGCGCTTGGCGGCGCAGGGTCGCGGGATGTAATTTTGATCAGATGCGGATCGCCGATGTCGCCGTTTTTTACAAGCTCCCGCACTCTGCTGAAATTATGGTCGAACCGGCGGTTAAAGCCAATTTGCAAAATAACTCCGTTGTTCTCCGCCGCCTCCAGCGCTTCCTTTGTTTCCGCAAGATTCATGCTGACCGGCTTTTCGCAAAAAATATGCTTGCCCGCAGCTGCTGCCTGCTTGATCAACGGAACATGCGTATCCGTTGGCGAGCAAATAAAAATAGCTTGAATATCGGGATCGGCAAGCAATACGCCGCTGTCCTGCGCGACGACCGGAATTCCCCGCTCCGCCGCCCACTCCCGCAGCTCGTCATTTCCAAAAGGGTCGCTAATGCCGGCGACCGCCGCATGGGGATGTCTCAGCAGGTTTTCCGCATGGATTCTGCCAATGCGCCCCGCTCCTATAATGCCAATCTTCACCTTGTCCATAGATATAAACCCCATTTCATCGGCATGTACTTCTCGAAAACTCTACTTCCTGAGGAAGTGTCAACTTGATGGAAACCGGCGCCTACCAGCGGGCAGTCACCATTTTTTTGCGAGTGAAAAACTCTACGCCGTCCGTGCCATTGGCATGCAAATCGCCGTAAAACGATTTTTTCCAGCCGGAAAACGGGAAAAACGCCATAGGCGCTGGAACGCCCAAATTAATGCCCAGCATGCCTGCATCAATCGTTTCGCGGAATTGACGCACGTAGCTGCCGTTTTGCGTAAACAAGCAAGCTCCGTTGGCAAATTCAGAACGGTTAGCCAGTTCGACAGCTTCCTCCAGGGTTTCCGCACGTACGATCGACAGGACGGGAGCAAAAATTTCGTCCTCCCAAATTTTCATGCTGCTGTTCACACCGTCAAAAATCGTCGGCCCGACAAAATAACCCTTCTCCTCCGTCGCCGCATCCTTGCGTCCGTCGCGCAGCAGCAGAGCGCCCTCCTGCTCTCCGATTTCAATATATCTCAGAGTTCGCTCCTTATGGGATTCCCGAATAACGGGGCCAAGGAACACGCCTTCCTCCATACCGTTGCCGATATTCAGCCCATCGGCGGCTTCCTTCAGCTTCGCGACAAGGGCATCGCCAATATCACCGACCGCAACCACAACCGCACACGCCATACAGCGTTCCCCGGCCGAGCCGAAGGCTGCGCCGACAATTTGCTGCACCGCTCCGTCCAGATCGGCGTCCGGCATAACGATGGAGTGATTTTTGGCTCCTGCAAGCGCCTGTACTCTTTTGCCATGGGCAGTGCCCTTTGTATAGACGTATTCCGCTACCGGCTGCGAGCCAACAAAGGAAATCGCCTTGATATCCTTGTGCTCCAGCAGGCCGTTCACCACATCGTGCGCGCCGTGTACCACGTTCAGCACGCCAGCCGGCAGGCCCGCTTCCGCAAACAGCTCCGCCAGCCGGTTCGCAAGCAGCGGCGTCCGTTCGGACGGCTTCAATACAAACACATTTCCGCATGCAATCGCCAGCGGGAACATCCAGCATGGAACCATCATCGGAAAGTTAAAGGGCGTAATGCCGCCAACGATGCCAACGGGGTAACGGTACATCGCGGATTCCAGATTCGTTGCGATATCCGGCAGCACCTTGCCCATCATAAGCGATGGCGCGCCCGCTGCAAACTCCACGCATTCAATGCCGCGCTGCACCTCTCCGTAGGCTTCGGCATAGCTTTTGCCGTTTTCCAGCGTAATGATTTTGGCCAGTTCTTCCCAATGCTCCACCAAAAGCTGCTGATATTTGAACAGGATCCGCGCCCGGCGAGGTACGGCCGTGCCGCTCCAGCCCGGAAAGGCTTTCCGCGCAGCCTGAACCGCCTCATCCACCTCGTCCGCACCGGATAGCGGCACGTGGGCGATAGTTTCTCCGGTTGCCGGATTGTAAACCGCTTCGGTCCGCGCCGATCGGGAAGGCACCCATTGTCCTCCGATAAAGTTGCTGATGTTTTGCGCTTGATTGTTAGCCATTGTTGCGTCTCCCCTTTCTTATGCTTGAGTCCCTTGTTCAGCCTGAGCGATGAAATCATTCACTTGCTTTGCCGTAGGCATGGCGTCGGAGCAGCTATGGCTGGATACAACGATTGCAGCCGCCGCGCTGCCGTAACGCATGCAATCCGAAACGCTCCATTGCTGCATCAAGCCGTACAGAAAACCGGCCGCATAGGAGTCCCCCGCGCCAAACGTCTTGATGACCTTCGCCTGAAAGCTGTCCGCGCGATGACTATTGCCATCCTTCGTATAAGCGATAGAGCCTTCCTTGCCATGCTTGATGACGACGATATCGGCCTTGTAGCCGAACCATTTTGACGCCGTAACCTTATCGCTTCGTTCCGGATTTTCGCCAAATTGCTCCATCATATCGAATTCCTCGCGTGTGCCGATGATGATATCGCATTTTTCCGCCGCCAGATTGTAAAATACTGCCGTTTCCTCGTCCGACTTCCACGTATACGGCCGATAATCCAGATCAAACGCGATAACAGCGCCATGTCTGCGGGCATATTCCAGCGCTTGGAATACCGCTTCGCGCGAAGGGCTTTGCGCCAGCGCCGTACCAGAAATGAGCAGCAGTCTCGTTCCTGCGATCAATTCCTCGTTTACCTCGCTTGGCTCCAGCAAAAGATCCGCTACATTGTCCCGGTACATCAGGATGCTGCAATCGGTTGGACTTTTGATTTCCGTAAACGCCAATCCTGTTACAGCTCCAGTGCGGTCCGTGACGACTCCGTCGGTGGCGATGCCGTTTTGCTCCAGATACCGGACGATAAACCGGCCCATCTGGTCATCCGCCACCTTGCCGACAAAACCGGCGTTCAGCCCCAGACGAGCCATGCCGATACATATATTCGCCGGCGAACCTCCTACGTATTTCGTAAACGTAACCGTATCTTCCATGGGCCGGTTGATTTCATTGGCGTTCAAGTCGATACATAAACGCCCGACCGCGACAAAATCGCTTTGCTTGCCGGTTGGAAACTGAATCATGCCGTCATCTATCCCTTCTTACTGGAAATTGTTCAAAATCGCTACAGGCTCAACCGTTACCTGCAAACTTGCGACCGGAGCCGCTGTGTTAACCGAAAGACATCCATGACCGTTAGAAGTCATTTTTTAAGAAAATCAGTGTCTAAAGGTCATCCACGACCGTAAGAGCATCCCTCAACTCCAAAAAGGCCTATTTTTAACGGCCTAACGGACAAATGTGACCGTTCTTTAAGAAAAACCTAGCAATTGAAGGCCCTTACGGTCATTCATGACCGGTACACTGTTGTACAACACTAAGCTTTTGATACACTGCCTACTGCTGCACAACACATTACTCTTCCGCCGCTGCACAACACATTTACTTTTTGTTACGACTGCGCCGCCAGCATTCTCAAATAGCTTAATGCCCGTTCCGCATAAGGGTACGGAGGATGAATCGCCGGGTCCTGCTCGCCCTCCAGCATAGCCCAGCCGTCATATTCTCTTGCCTGCAGCTCCGCAATAATTGGGCCAAAATCCAGACATCCGTCTCCCGGCACAGTGAATACTCCTCTGCGGATGCAGGTTACGAAATCGCACCCGTCCCGCCGCGCCTCGTCCAGCGCATTCTGGCGTACATCCTTCAGATGCACATAGCCGATCCGGTCATAGTGCTTCCTCAGCAGGCTTAGAGGATCGCTTCCGCCGTAATAGGCATGGCCGGTATCGTATAACAGCCAAACAAGCGACGGGTCCGTAAGCTCCATCAGTCTGTCTATTTCCTCTGGGCTTTCGACAACCGTTCCGCCGTGATGATGATATGTCAGCTTCATGCCGTATTCCCTGGCGATCGCTCCAGCGGCGTTGAGGCCGTCCGCGAGGCTTCTCCAGCCGGCTTCATCCAGCCGCAGCACTTCCTTTTCATTTGGCGTACGGCGAGGGTCAAAATGGAGCGAGCCCCCAACCTCGGCCGTGCTGATTACGTTGCTTCCCATTCCATGAAGAAATTCCACATGCTTGCGATAAGCTGCCAGCTCCTGATCTCGCCAGGAGGGATCGGAAAACAATACCGACTTCCACTGAGAGACCAGTTGAAGCCCGCGCGATGCCAGCTCCGACTTTAATACCTCGGGATCTTGCGGATACTTTCGGCCCATCTCCGTTCCCTTCAGGCCGAGCCTGCTAATATCATCCAGAATGCTTTCATACGTCGTATCCGCCCCATGCTCTCGCACATCCTCGCCAACCCAATTAATGGGATGTGCGCCCAACTTGAATGTAAACGGTTTGTCCATTGCTTCCCCTCCCGTTTTAACGCCCGCCTATGCTCACCGCTGCCCCAACCTCTTGCGCGGGTACATTGCTGCATATACTGCTTGCCCCTAATGGCTTGTTTCAAAAACATTGCCCTGAATTGAACCTCATTTAACTACAGGCTGCGCGCCTCGCCGCTCCGCTTCGCCATCCGTTCATGCGCCGCCTCTACCTTTTCGCTAACGGATATCTCCGGCACGCCAACCCGCCACCAGGATTCGTATCCTCCGGAATTGGTTCCCGGCAGCACTTTGATGTCGATTAGCGTACTTGTGTTTTCCTGGCTCGCTTGCTGCAGCGCGGAGCGAAGCTCCTCCTCCGTTGAAGCTGAATATGCCTTAACGCCCATGCTGCGGGCATGAGCCGCAAAGTCGATGGGCAGATAAGCTCCGCCCAACCTGTCGCTGCTATCCCGATAGCGGAATTCATTGCCGAAGCCGTCGCTGCCGTGCTCGCGCTGCAAATTATGAATGCATTGGAAGCCGTGATTATCAAACAGGAGAACCGTAATTTTGACTCCTTCCTGAAGACTTGTCACCAGCTCGGAATGAAGCATCAAATAGCTGCCGTCGCCCACCAGCGCATATACGTTGCGGTTTGGCTCAGCCAAAGCGGTACCAAACGCTCCGCTAACCTCGTACCCCATGCAGGAGAATCCGTATTCCATATGATAAGTTCGAGGTTCGGCAGGACGCCACAGCCTATGCAGATCGCCCGGCAAGCTGCCCGCGGCGCAAAGCACAACATCGGACGGCTGCAAGCTTTCGTTAATGATGCCCAAGACGCGGGTCTGCGCCAGGCCTTCCGCAGCCTCCAGCGCATAAAGGCGGTTTACTTCGCCGTCCCACTCCGATTTCAGGCCCGACAGTTCACCATTGCCATATCCGCTCCGATAAGCGGAAGCCGTCAATGCCGCCTTCAAAGCTTCCAAGCCTTCGCGCGCATCAGCCGTAAGGCACAAGCCATCCAGCTTAAAGGAATCAAAGGCGCTTACATTCAAATTGACGAACTGCACATCCTCACGTCCAAAAGCCGATTTGGATGCCGTTGTAAAATCGGAATACCTCGTGCCGACGCCGATAATGACGTCCGCCTCCCGCGCCAGCCGGTTAGCTGCCATCGTTCCCGTCACGCCAACGCCGCCCATATTAAGGGGATGGTTCCAGGGCAAAACGCTTTTTCCCGCCTGCGTTTCCGTTACCGGAATGCCAAACGCCTCGGCAAAAGCCTGCAGCTCCTTCTCAGCGCCGGAATACAACACCCCGCCGCCTGCGATAATAAGCGGCCTGCGCTTGCCGGCAATAAGCTCCGCTGCGCGTTTCACCTGACCCGGGGCTGCCGGGCGGCGGTCAATGATGTGTACCCGTTTGGCAAAAAACGCCACGGGATAATCGTATGCCTCCGTCTGCACATCCTGCGGCAGGGCCAGCGTCACCGCTCCTGTTTCGGCCGGATCGGTCAGCACTCGGATCGCTTGCAGAGCTGCGCTCATCAGCTGCTCCGGACGAACGATGCGGTCCCAATAACGGCTGACCGGACGAAATGCATCCACGGCCGATATCGTATAATCGCTTGGAACCTCAAGCTGCTGAAGCACGGGATCAGGCTGCCGGCAGGCAAAATTGTCGCCTGGCAGCAGCAGCACCGGAATGCGGTTAATGGTAGCTGTAGCAGCCGCTGTCACCATGTTCAGCGCTCCTGGACCGATGGAGGAAGTGCAGCCGTAAATTTGCAGTCTGCCGGATTGCTTGGCAAAAGCCGCAGCCGCATGCACCATACCTTGTTCATTTTTGCCCTGAATGTAACGAAGATCGCCTCCGTCGCGCTCCAGCGCCTCACCGATTCCCGTTACGTTGCCATGACCAAAAATCCCCATAATTCCCTTAACAAATTTGATTTCCTTGCCGTCGACCGACACATATTGATTGTCTAAAAACCTGAGCAGCGCTTGTGCCATCGTTAATCTGACCGTGTTTGCTTTGTCCATGCTTTTTTGTTGCCTCCTCCCATATAGTAGCCTTAGCCTCATCTTCTTCTGTCTTCGCCTGATGCCGTCCGGGATTTGCTTATCCATTCCAGCCAACCTTCCAATCTTTACATCCAATCATCTATATAAGCTCAACTATTGACGTTGTGATCATTTACTTAAGCTGAACAAAAGAATTCAGCGAAGAGGGCCGCCATGTGAAAAGTTCTTCCGATCGCAGTTGTTCCGAGATTTCCCCAGAACCATTCACACTCTGGCCTACCGCTTGTTTCAATTGTTCAACTTGTATAGTTGAGTTTATATCGTTTAATAAAGTTGAGAATTCTCTTTCGTCAGCAACTCCGCATAAAAAGAATCACGACGCTGTTTCATGGCTTCATTCCAGCAGGGTAAGCGCTTAACCTGCTAAATGCCAAGCATGCGGCTTACGCCCCATGCAGCAGCTTTAATGGTTAACTTGTTTTGGCCAATGCCTGCTTGAGCAAGCTGATCTCTACGCCAGCCAGCATCATAATGCCGATGCCGTGATTGTCATTAATAACGGTACGCAGATCATACATGTAATAGTCCGCGCTATACGAATATCTGGAGCCGCTGCATACGCCGTGCACATTGCCCTGACGGTCGATGGCTTCGCCCGCCAGCCCGCGCCACGCCTTCAGCGCCGCTGCCGTATACCGCTCCGGATCGTTCAGCCAGCCGAAGCGGACGCCGCGGGCAAAGGCATAGGCAAACATGGCTGTGCAGGATGCCTCCTCGTAAGCATCAGGCCTGTTCAGCACTTGATGCCATAACCCCGACTCCCCCTGTACGGCTGCAATGCCTTCGCACAGCTCATGCAGCATGGCAAGCAAATCATTGCGTTGAGGGTGGGTTTCTGGAAGCTTCTCCAGCAGCTCCGTCAACGAAAACAGACACCAGCCATTGCCCCTTCCCCATGGAATACGAGTCGCTTTCCCATATTTAAAATCAAAAACATGGGACATCAAACCTTCGGATTCCATAATCAGATAGCTGCGGAATAACAGGAATTGTCTGGCTGCTTCGTCCAGCGCTTCACTTCTTCCGGTTGCTTCCGCATAACGAATCAGGAAGGGCGCGCTCATATACAAATCGTCAGCCCACATCGTTGTTGCGGAATATTCCCCGGGACATAACCGGTAAAACGCTCCGTCCTCGCGCCGCTCCAGCTTGCCCAGCATAAACTCCGCGATACGGTCGGCGATAGCCATAAAGCTTCGGTCGCCTGTCATCAGATGCGCCTCCAGCATCGCCGAACCAAACGAGCCGCAATTGTCCAGCATTTTGATCAGGACAAGCTGGTGATTGATCGACGGAAAGCCGTATTCATCGCGATCCCATAGCGAGTAATCATACATGTCCGTGCAGGTCCGAATATGGGAAAGAGCGTAGTCGGTCAAATCCTGGCGTCCCAGCTCGCGCCCCATGCGCAGCAGACCATACATGGTAACGCCAAGCGGGTAATCCCACCGTCCGTAATTGGTGGCCGAGCCGGTTGTCCATTTGTTGCTCAACATCGCATTTTCGTAAAAAGGCCGTATTCTGGCATCCGGCGCATCCAGGCTCCAGTACACATAGTTGCCCGGAGCTGCCGAAGGAAATAACATCGAAGCGGCGCAGGCTTCATCCGGCTTTCCTTCAAAAGAAGGATCGCAAGGTCCTGCCAGCAGCCAAACGCCATCATGACCATGCACAGGCAAAGGCAGCTTTAACGGCAGCTCTTGACCGGTTGCTTGATTAACCGCAGTCAGCGTAAAGCCCCAGCCTGCTCCGCTTCCTGCCGTTTTGACAAAAAACCGCAAAACGCCGGGCTCGACCGAAGTAGGAATGCTGTAGCTGCCTGCGTCCTTGATATCGGCGGCAACCCTATCCGCAAGCCAGATCCTTGTTGGTCCCTTCACCTCTCCGCGAAGGATAACCTCCCGTGTTCCATAAGGAATTTCGATGGAGCTCCAGCCATAACCAACAGCCCCGTCAGGGACTTCCGTCCCGCCAATTAAACGCTCAAAGCTGCTTAACGCGGCTTCCTCTTGACTCCAATGCTGGCGTGGAAGCCAAGCGCAGCCGCTATGCTCCTCGGGACCAGTGAAATCCGGCACGCCGTGCTCGCCACCGAAGCGGGATTCACTGAAGGGACCCGCATACACCCAGCCTGCGCTGCCGGAACGAGTGGAGAACGGAGACAACACCTGAAGAATTCTGACTTTGCCTTCCTCCGCGCCAAAACGGCAGCCAAATCCGGCTTCCGTCCGTTTTGCTTCCAGCAGGAGCGTATTCCAGCCTTTACGCAGCAGCAGCGGAATAACGGCGCGCGCCCCGGGCTTCAGCTCGTCAACCGCCGTGGACCGATAAGCCAATGCACCGTTTACATAAAAGCAAACAGGACCAAAGGACTCCAGCAAGGCGTCCAATGATCGTTCGTCATCGCTCCACACTATTCCGAACATGTACCCGTAAGCGCCATCACCCGCTTGGGGCATTTTTGCCTGCAAATCCATCTCATACAGCCCGTCTCCATTTTGCAGAAAACCGGCTTTGGAGAAGGAACGCATGGCAAACGGGATACGAGGATTGGCGCCAACATACCGGTTTGCCAGCACCTCCAATACCGCTTTTTCGTCTTCGCCAAACCAATAACGCGCGCTTTCGCGGTGTTCCAGATAAGAGGCCATTACGATTCTCCTTCCTTTGCCGCACCTTTCCCTGACAGCCTGATGTGTATTGTATGATCGTAAGGTGTGAGCAAATTGACTAATAAAGTTAAACATCCCGGCGGATAAGCAACATTGTTGAAGCCCGATGCCGTATGACGGCGGGAAGCGCCTTCTATCTCCATCCAATCCTCTCCCTGCCCGTACCGGACAATGCCGGAGCTCCATAGCCGCAATGATGAACTGGCAGGCTCAAGCCCCTCGCCTTCAAGCTCTCCTGCCCCGTCAAAAACGAGGGATAGCTGAGTCATCATCGGCTGGGACATGCCGCAGCGGATTCTAATGGACCAGCCCTGCTCCGTTTGCTGCACCTCGGCTTCCACCTCGTGAGTTTGCTCATGCGTGACAGGTCTCAGCTGATGGGGCAGCAAGTACCAGGGGCTAACGGGACCGGACGAGCTCAATGGCAAATGCTCCCCCGCAACAGGGCCGTAATACCCTTTTTTCTCACTTCCGCTCAGCCGATAGCCGCTCCCTTTCTCCTCCAGCGTCCCCATTTTGACAAAGCCGGGGCCAAAGCTTGAAGAGGCCTGAACGGCAAGCAGCCGGGCCGCCCCATGTCTCAACGCAAAAAAGGAAGTTCCCTCCGTCATAACGGTGGCGCTGCTCTCTCCCTTCCTTATCCGGGCGACGGGCGCTCCGAATTCGGGATGCAGCCGGCTGTGATAAATTACTCCGCCATGCCCTGCTTTGTCCATATCGCTCAAATAGCGCTCCCGGTTAAAGCCTTTGTTCAACACAACCCGATAAACATCAGGCAGCGGAGCCGGTTTGATGGAAAGCTCCTTTAGCCTGGGGGAACGCAGCAAGCCGGTCAATACGTTGTTTGGTAAACCGCCGGGATGGTCCAGCAGCTCGCCGGCCAACTCCGACATTGCGGCTAGCTCAGGATCGCCGTCATGCTGGGCCATCCAGCGGGCAGCCAGGAAATAGGGCCCAAAATGGTGCTTTACGCCAAAATCCTGCCTGCCAGAATAATCCGTAACCACCTCGCCGTCGGGATGAAGCAGATAAGCCATCATCTTCAAATTCCGGCGGACGGGCTCCAGCAGCTCCGGCATATCCAGCTGCTCCGCCGTATAAATAAGAGCGATATCGCTTACAGCGTTGTAGATGCCATTGCTTCGTTCCGTCCATTCGCCGTCCTCCGTGCAGTCCAGCCCCTCCGCAAGCCATTGCAGCGCTCGCTCCTTCAGTTCCTCCCGCCCCGTCAGCTTATACAGAAAACCAAGCGCCGCCGTCAAAATCCAGCGGTGATTCGGCGTATGGCAGCCGCCGTCCAGCATGGCAGGCACGGTTCTCTCCAGAAAAAGCCGCAGACTGCTAGCGGCAGCTCCAAGCGGCGGCCACTCCTCCCGCTGCAGCAGCTCATGCACCTGAGCCAGGCCGCTAATAACAAACCCGGTATCCGGCGGGGAATGCATATTGGTCCAAGGCGGCGATATCGTGCCGTCCTCATGCTGGGAAGCCAGCATATAATCGATACCGCGCTGGAGTCCGGCCAACAGCTCCTTACTCCTGTACAATGAGGAATCCGGATTAACAATCGCCGTTGCCCATATGGCCAGAAACATGGCCGTGCCAAGATGGCTCGGCGAAGGCAAGCCGGTTGAAGGCTCCGCCACTCCGCCAAAAAACGGTCCCTTCTCCTGAACCTGCCGCTTCAGCCCCTCCAGCGCCCAGTCATCATTGCGTTCCACTATATGTTCGTATATGCTCACGATGCTTTACGCCCCCATCCTTTTTCCCTTTTGCCAAACCTTCTACCCTTTAACCGCTCCAAGCATCACGCCGCTGACAAAATAACGCTGCAGCCACGGATACACGATCAAAATCGGCACCGTTGCAAAAATGACGCTTGCCGCTTTCAGTCCCTCAGGAACCATCGTTGTAATCTGCGAGCCTTCATTTTGCAGCAGGTCGGTAATCATGTTGTTCTGGATCATCTGGTACAGCTTGAGCTGAAGCGGATAAAGCTCCGGCTTTGTAATGTACATCAGCGTATCCTGGAAGCCGTTCCAGCGGGCAACGGCATAAAACAGACTTAGCGTCGCGATCACCGGCATGGACAAGGGCAGCATGATACTTAACAGCGTTCGGAAATGGCTGCTGCCGTCGATTTCGGCGGACTCCTCCAGACTTTCCGGTATGTTATTGAAAAAGGAAACCAGAATGATCAGGTAAAACGGATTAATCAGCCCCGGAAGCACCAGCGCCCAGATTGTATCCAGGAAATTCAGGTTTTTGATCAAAATATATTCCGGGATAATGCCGCCGCTGAAAAACATCGTAATGACCACAAGCAGCATAATCCATTTGCGGCCCTTCAGCTTCTTTTTGGACAGCGGATATCCGATTGCAATCGTCATCAGCATGCAAAGCGTTGTTGTCAATAAAGTAAGCCAGATGGTAAAGCCCAGAGAACGGATCATGGCTGCATTGGAAAATACCTTGGAATACGCCTCAAAGTTCAACTCAACGGGAAGCAGGCTTACCTTGCCGGAGGTGATGGCTCCCGGCGAGCTGAGGGAAACGGCAAAAATATGGATAAATGGAGCTAAACAAGCCAGGGTGGCCACTAATAGGATAATAAAGTTGACGGCATTAAACGTCCGATCGGCGGTATACGCTTTCACAATTCTCCCGCTCCTCTCCATATCAGCTTAATCAGGAAAACTCCTGTTATTTTCAAATTACATAATGCCTTCGTCTGTCAGCTTTTTAGATGTATAGTTGGCGCCTAATACAAAGATCAGGCCAACGACAGCCTGGAATAGACCAACGACTGTGGCAAGCGTATATTGGCCGGATTGAATGCCCACCCGGTACACAAAGGTACTGAGCACATCCGCATATTCCCGAACTGCCAGATTGCCGATAACAAATGGACGATCAAAGCCGATCGTAATCATATGGCCAAGATTGATAATGAGCAGGACTACAATTGTAGATCGCAACCCCGGCAGCGTAATATGCCAGATTTGCTTCAGCCTTCCTGCGCCGTCGATACCGGCCGCCTCGAATAGCTCCTTGTTAATGCCTGTCAGCGCCGCTAAATAAATAATCGTTCCCCAGCCTGCGCTTTGCCAGACCCCTACCAGCAAATACGTAATCAGCCATTCATTTTTGCTAGTGAGGAACGGTACGGCATCAAAGCCAAGTCCGGTAATCACATTGTTAATCATGCCGGATTGGGTGCCGAACACCTGATATACGATTCCTCCAATAATAATCCAGGAAATGAAATGCGGAATATAAAGAATCGTTTGCGACAGCTTTTTGAACCATAGAATTTTCATTTCATAGAGCAAAATCGCCAGAAACAGCGGAGCCGGAAAAGAAACAAGCAAATCCAGAAAGTTCAACATCAGCGTATTGCGAAGGGTCAAATAAAAATCCTTCATCGCAAATACTTCTTTAAACGCCTCCAGACCAATCCATTCGCTTCCGCCAATGCCCTGGAAGAAGTTAAAATCCTTAAACGCAATTTGAATCCCGTACATGGGACCGTACCTGAAAATTAAGAAATAGGAGACTGGCAGTAAAAGCAGTGCATAAAGCTGCCAGTATCGAAGCAGATAAGAAGTTGTACGCACGGCGGTTTCCTCCCTGACGGCGCCGGGCTGGGGAAGCGGGGTCCAGCTTTAAGGCCGGTTCCCCGCCATCACGCTTGACTTCAGCATGTTCCCTCGCTTCGGGCCAATCTCTTTATTTGGACTGCATTTCCTTGTAAACCTCGATACGCTCGTCCAGAATGGCCTGGCCGCCGCTTGCCATATAATCCTTCATCATTGATTCGTACAGGCTTTCGAATTGATCAGGCTTAGCCATTGTTGTTTTAACAATAATTTCGTTGAACTTATCTTTAAGCGTGGTTGCGTATTTGGTTTGCGCTTCAATCGGTTTTGACATCAGCAGCGGTTCGATTCCGTCAGTCAGGGCGATATTTTGAGCTGCTTCAACCTCAGCAAGGAACTTGCTTGGCATTTGCATCGCGCGAGCCTTCAGGTTTTTCTCTTGGCTGCCCAGCTGCTTACCGTTCGAGATAATGCCCATGTCGCCGGAATTGTACAGGCGGTCTAGGACATCCTGCGGCTGATCGTCCATCGCTACGGCAATGCCGTCGACCAGCTTGTAGTTTTCGTTTTCAACGCCGTTTTGGATATGGAACAAGTGATCGTCGGAAACCATCCACTCCAGATATTTGACCGCTTCAACCGCACGCTCGCTAGATTTCGGAATCATAATATACATGCCGTTTTCAGCATACAGCGGTTTAGGATGTTTGCCCTCTTCATTCGTGAATGCGTCAATCGGCGTCAGCTTGGCGCCTGGAACATTCGTTTGCAGCAGATCATACATGAGATTTTCATAAAACGGGTTAATGTCATCCTCGGAGAAAAAGCCGACTTTACCGTTGGACACGTCTTCTCCCAGCTTTTTCTTGTCATTGTCCAGACCAAAGTCCTTGCTCATCAAACCTTCGTTAAACAGCTTGTTCATGAACAACAGGCCATCCTTGAAGCCAGGCAGCAAAATCGGATAATCGTTGGAGCCAAGCTGTTGGGTAAGCGTATATTTTTGCTCGTCGGTCATCGGCTTGATAAACGACCAGAGCAGCGGCTCAAACTGGGCGTTTGCAATTGTCATGCCCATAGGGATAACCTGACCGCCTGTGTTGCCGGGATCTTTTTCTTTAAACGCTTTCAATACCTCGTAAAGCTCATCCGTTGTCTGAGGAAGCTCCATACCCAGCGTTTTCAGCCAGTCCTCGCGGATAAAAGAAGAATATTTGCCTATATTGGCGCGTTTGGCCGGAATAGCATATTGAACTCCGTCATATTTGCCGTAGGCCAATAAATTCTCACCAATAAATTCTTTAAGCTTTTTACCGTGCTCATCCAGCAGTGGGCCAACATCCGTCAAGCCTTGTTGCTTGGCATAGCGGTTAAACGTATTGGGGTCGTACGTAAATACGATATCCGGCACGTTGCTGCCGCTTGCCATCAGCACGTTCAGCTTTTCTACTTCCTCGGAACGCGGTACCGGCACAAATTCAACATCAATGTTGTTGGGATCGCCAAAGCTTTTTTGTACGTAGTTGGTTAAATAGTTGTTAGTAATGGTAACTCCCGCCGGCGAATTGCCGCGGTCAAACACTTCAACCTTCAAGGTGACGCGTTTTGAAGGCTTTTCTCCCCCATTGCCCGATGAGCTTGGTTCGCTGCTGCCGCCCGAACTGGACGAGCATGCTCCGAATACCATTGCACAAGCCAAAATTAATGCAACAACCGACCCTTTTTTTGTCCATGCCTTACGTTTCTTCCCGTTCATTGTTCCAACCCCTTCATAATGTGATGTTGGTCACCCGATGCGGCGAATGCGTTGTCGCGAATACGTTTAATGTCAACGCTTACATCTCGCTTGCTTCATGTCGTCATCGGATTGGCTACAGTATGTCATGGTGACTTGGGGTACCGCAATAAACCAGTTTCTGATCCATAAACCGAACCTGATATTGAGCAAAAACAAAGGGAATAAACGTTTTTCGTATACTAAACCAAATTCAAATCATGCTGTTATTACGGGCTTTTCCGGGTTTCATCTGCAGTTTTCGGAAGTCTCCCGGAGTGACGCCAGCCATTCGCTTAAACACTCTGCCGAAGGTAATGGAATTGGCGTAGCCAACCCGCAGCGCAATTTGCTGAACGGTTTCCGACGTATCCGCCAGAAGCTGCTCCGCGCGCTCCATTCTGAGCTGAACGAGAAAATCGACAAATTTCATATTAAACTCTTCCTTGAACAAATAGCTGCAGTATTTGGCAGATACCTGAAACCGGTCGCTTAAATGCTTCAATGACAAATCAGGGTTGTCAAAGTTTTCTTCAATATACGAACGCATCTCGTTAATCATGGCGCGATGATTTTTAGTTTCGCTATGGGATACATACGTACGATAAATTTCCGTCAGCCGGTCCAGGAAAAGACTCTTCAGCTCCTCCAGCGTAGACGCGGCTTCAACCGCCACATGCCATTGCTCGACCTCTCTTCCTTCAAAGTGGGCCGTCAGTTCTCTGGACATGCCGTCCAATTCCCGGGCAAGCATTTCCAGCGTTGTATCCAGCAGCATCACAATTTCAGAGTCTCGCAGGCAATCTCTCTTCATTTGCCAGAACAGGGTCTCCGCGCAATCCCGCCACCTTCCGTCGACAAGTCTGAACTCTCTGACCAGCTCGGCGCCGGACTGGACGTAAACATACCAGCTGCGGCTCCCTGATCCCGGCAATTCTTCACTGACAAATACCGTTTGGTTCTCCAGCGACATCTTGTGCTGAAGAGCTTCAAGCGCAGCAGAATAGGATTGTCCGATGTCGGTCCAGTTCTTGACGACGGGACCAATGCCGAATAACAGCGACATGCGCAGATGATCTTTGACCCACTCATTTCCTTTATGCACAAAATCGGTAATTTGCTCTTTAGCCTTTGCCTCCTCGTCGCAGAAGCCAACGATAATGCCGATCCGGTTTTCGGATACCCATTCCGCAAGTCCGTACATGCCGTCCGCTTGCGCCAGCTCCTGCATCACATTCATAAGCGCAAATTTTAGCGCATGCTGGTCCCTTGTGGAAAAGTCGCTTCGAAAATCGCCGTATTGGCTAATTTCCGCTACAATAAACGCCATTTTGGACAAAGTAATTTTTTCGGGCACCAGCCCCAGCTTCCACAGCCTTCCTTTAACCTTGTCCAGCTGCTCGCCATGTACGATATCGTGGAAAAGCTGCCGCCGATTGACCAGCAAATTTTCATGACGCTGCTTGTCATAGTCCTCGGTTTTTTGAATCAGATTTTCAAGCGCGTTGTCTATTAAGGCGAGTTCATCCACCTTTTGGCCAAATGTTTCGCTGCGCAAGGAAACCGATTCAACCTTGTTCATTATTACCCGGATCGGTTTATAATTTTTTCGCGTGATGTAAATGATATACAACGTTGCAAGCAATACGGTTAGCGCACCTATGCCAACCCAAATGTATGAAACGAACGACAGCCACATAAACAGCTGCTCCGTCACGATGCCGCTTTCAAAGGTCCAGCCCGTCAAAGGGATTTCAACCTTGTTCAGCACCTTTGGCGAGTTTTCTGCCGTATCAGCGGGTTGGCTTCCCGTCATCGTGGAGAACAGAAGCTCCCCGTCTGCATCCCGCACATTAAGCACGGATACGTCGTCGTTGATCATGGAGCGCAGCATTTGCTCTACCGCGTACATATTGATATTAATGATCACAATGCCATCCGTCCCAAAAGGAAGCGGCTCCCGTTTGAACATTGAAATAATTTTTTTCTTCGGCTCCAGCTTCAGCTCATGATAGGTGCGAATGTCGGACCAGCCGTTGTATTCCGGATTGGCAAGCGCCTGCTCAATAAAGCTTTTGTCAGCGAAGGAGTCCCAGCTTACCAGCCCGCTTCGGGTCAGCACCTGTTTATCCTCTATCCGGTAAATATACATGGAGTCGATGAGGGAATCGCTTGCAACAATATCGCGCATGCTGGCCACTACATCATACATGATTTGATCGTTGCGCCCAGTAAGCTCGGGATTAAGAAATTGCCGGTAATTTTTATTTTTCTGAACCTCGGTCAGCATGTCCAGCTCAATGGCTTTCAACGAACGGGTAAGCCGATCCGCTGCATAGCTGGTTGTTATTCGATCCGCTTTGATCGTTTCTTTGTGAGATATATCATTCAGCATTATAAATGAAATAAAAACAAGTATCGTCACGGTAAACAGAAAGATCGGAAAGTAGGAAAAAAACAATCTTCGGAACCAATTTTTATGCATTGCGGCACCTCCATTGTTGTAAGCGCTTACCAAAAGAAGGTAAGCGCTTACCCTTACGCTATATATTAAACAATATTTGAGGCAGTTTCAATGGAAAAAACATTCACATAAAAAAACACCCCATACAGGGGACATCGTGCAACATTATGTTGTCCGACATCGGCCATATGGAGTGCTTGTTAGTGCTTGTTATTCCAAAAATGATTTAGCGCTTCAATTTAACCTTTAGCGCTAACGGCATATTTTTCGCGGGCTTTAACCGTGGCTTCAACCATAATGCGAAGTGCGGCTACCGTTTCTTCCTGCTTGCGGGTTTTCAAACCGCAGTCCGGATTGATCCAGAACAGCTCCGGCGGCAGCACGCGCAAGGCGCGGTCGATCATAGAAGTCATTTCGCCGACGGAAGGAACACGCGGGCTATGGATGTCGTAGACGCCAAGTCCGATTTCCTTGTCATACGTAAATTCTTCAAAGCTCCCAACCAGCTCGCCGTGGCTGCGCGAGGTTTCGATCGAAATCACATCGGCGTCGAGCGCGCTGATGGACTCGATAATATCATGGAATTCGCTATAGCACATATGCGTATGGATTTGCGTTTCATCCTTCACCGTGGAAGTAGACAAACGGAATGCCTTGACCGTCCACTCCAGGTAATGAGCCCAATATTCGCGCTTGAGCGGAAGCCCCTCGCGCATAGCCGGCTCATCCACCTGAATCATGCCGATGCCTGCAGCCTCCAGCGCCTCCACCTCTTCGCGAAGCGCCAATGCGATTTGATAAGCAACCTCCTCGCGCGGCTTGTCGTCCCGCACAAAGGACCAGTTTAGAATCGTAATAGGTCCCGTCAGCATACCTTTGACCGGCAGCTTGGTCAGTGATTGAGCATAAACCGTTTCCGTTACGGTCATTGGCGCTGGCAGCTCCACATCGCCGAAAATAATCGGCGGTTTTACGCAGCGTGAGCCGTACGATTGCACCCAGCCGCCCGACGTAAACGCAAACCCGTCCAGCTTTTCGCCGAAAAATTCAACCATGTCGTTCCGTTCAAACTCGCCATGTACTAGCACATCCAGGCCAAGCTCCTCTTGAATGCCGATCCAGGTTTGAATTTGCTCGTTAACAAAGCCTTCGTATTGCTCGTTGCTCCATTCGCCCTTGCGCCATTTTTGGCGCGCGCTGCGCACCTCCGGCGTTTGCGGGAAGCTTCCGATCGTTGTTGTCGGCAGCAGCGGCAAATTCCAGCGCTTGCGCTGCGCTTCACGACGCACTGCTGTATAGCTTGGCCTCGCGGAAGGCTGCGAAGCCAGATCCGCAATGCGGCGATGCACTTCAGTGCGGGCGCGAGAAGGCGATTGATTCAATGCTTCGCGGCTTGCCTTGCTTGCCGCCACTTCAGCCGCAACGGCTTCGGCTCCCGCCCGGCCGCCTTTGGCCAAGATGAAGATTTCGTTCAGCTTTTCCTCGGCGAAGGCAAGCGCCTCGCGCAATACGGAGTCCAGACCATGTTCCCCTGCCGCGCTGACCGGCACATGCAGCAGACTGCTGGAAGGTTGTACAATGATACGATCCGGCGAAACAATGCCGCCCAGCTTGCCCAGCAGCTCCAGCTTTTCGCCAAGATCCGCTCTCCAGATGCCTCTGCCGTCGATCAGCCCGGCTCCAAGCACTTTATCGGAAGGGAAGCCGTGCTTGATTACGGATGCCAGATTGCGTCCGCCGTCATGGACAAAATCAAGCCCTATGCCTTGTACCGGCAAAGCCGTTACAGCCTCGTAGTAGTCCACCGCTTCAAAGTAGGTTTGAAGCTGAATGCTGATGCCCGGCACAGTGCTTGTCAATTCCTTATAGATAGCTGCGATAAGCTCCAGATCGCGGTCGGCAAGCGTCGTGGCCAAAATCGGCTCATCGATTTGGACCCATTGAACGCCTTCTTCGGCAAGCTCCGAAAGAATTTGTTTATACAATGGAAGCAGCTTGCCGATCCAGCTTTCCAGCTCTTCCTGCCCATATCCTTTGGACAGTTTAAGGAAGGTGTACAAACCCAACAGTACCGGGCGGCCGTTAATGCCCAGCTCCGCTTTTGCTTCACGGTATGCTGCCAGCGGACGGTTAATCGTCAGCTTTGGTTCAATGCCGCCAAGCTCCGGCACGATATAATGATAGTTCGTATTAAACCATTTGGTCATTTCGCATGCCGTTGCTTCTTTATTTCCGCGGGCAAGCGCGTAATACAGCTCCAGATTCGGCACCCCTCCGTCATATTGGAAACGCGGCGGCACCAGGCCAAACATCGTGGAGGTATCCAAAACTTGATCGTAATAAGTGAAATCGCCAACCGGAATCAAATCAATGCCGCGCTCCTGTTGCGTTTTCAGATTGCCCAATCGGATTGCCTTCAGCTCGGCATGAAAATCCTCTTCACCAAGCTTGCCGCTCCAAAATGCCTCCAGCGCTTTTTTCCATTCCCTGTTCCGCCCAATGCGGGGATAACCCAAGTTTCCGCTTTTCATATGGTACTCTCTCCCTGTCAACGATTATTTAATCTTATTTTTTATGAAGGTTGTGATCTCGCTCATTTATGCTTGCAAGAAGAAGATACCATAGGAAAAGGGGTATAAAGTAACACTCATAAGCTATTGCTGGTTATAGCCAAAAGCTATACCCGAATTTATACAAAAAACCAGCCTGAAAACAGGCTGGTTTTGGATCCAAAAAGGGATCATAAGTATTTATAAAAGTATTCAAAAAGTCTGATTTTTAGTAGCTCAACCTAACTATCAGTGCTTGATATTCCGTAAACAACAAGGTGGGTTTGTACGAAATTCCACTCAAAACACCGTCCCATGCCCCACAATAAGAACGCTTGTATGAAAATTATCGTACAAAAATAAAGGATCATTCCCTCGAACGGGGAATCTTGTACGAATAATCATACAAAACGGCCCGAATGGCATTCAAAAGCTCAACTTTTATACGAATATTCATACAAAATGTACCATCCACTAAGGTTCGACTTTAACGGCATGTTGGTTTGCTTTAAGAAGACAGGGTTTCGTGTAGTGCTTCGATATAGGCCGCCCCCAGCTTGGAGAGTGCTGCGTTGCGGTGCGCGATCCAGCCGACATGAATGCTTTCGTCGCTCTCCAGAGGAATCGGGATAATTTCATTCCCGTTCAGGTCGGCGCTTAACACGCCTGTCGAGATGGTATAGCCGTTAAGCCCGATCAGCAGATTAAACAAGGTGGCGCGGTCGTTTACGCAGATGCTTTTGCGATGGGATAGCGTACTTAATATTTCTTCCGAAAAGTGAAAGGAATTATATTCACCTTGCTCAAAATACAGGTACGGATAATCCTGCAGCTGCTCCAGCGTTACGCTGGCATGTTGCGCAAGCGGATTTTTGACGCTGATAAAAATATGGGCCCGCGCCTTAAACAGGCTGGTGAATGTCAAATTAGCGTTTTTGAGCAAACGGTTAATGACTTTGGCGTTGAACTCATTGACATATAGAATACCAATTTCGCTGCGCTGGGTTTTTACGTCCTGAATAATTTCATGGGTTTTCGTTTCGCGCAGCGCCAATTCGTATTCGTCATGCCCGTGCTCCGCCACGAGCTTTACGAAAGCATTAACGGCAAACGCATAATGCTGGGTCGAAACGGAAAAATGCTGCGGCGCGGGCTTGGCGTTCAGATACCGGCTCTCCAGAAGCTCCGCCTGCTCGATGACCTGGCGCGCATAACCCAAAAACTCCGCTCCGTCCTTGGTTAAGGAAATGCCTTTATTTGTTCGTTCAAAAATGGAAAGGCCTATCTGCTCCTCCAGCTCCTTGATCGCGCTCGACAAGCTGGGCTGGGAAATAAACAAACGTTTGGCCGCTTCGTTCATAGAGCCTCTCGCCGCAACCTCGATTACATACCTCAATTGCTGAAGCGTCATACCTCCCCGCTCCTTTGTCCATTGGTATGGTCACTGATCGCATCTCCGCTAGAAGCCGCAATAAAAATAGTCATTCCGTTCCTCTCCCCGTGCAGATAGTCTAGTGCCCATTATACCATCAGAGCAAAACACGGGGAAATGGCCTGGAATCACTTAATCCATGACTTCATCCGTCAATAGCATCTAACCTCGTAAATACTAGCGGAGGCATCGCCGTTGGTCGCCTGGATCACGATGCGAACGGCGTCCGTCACAACCGGCGCTTGAAGCTGATGAATTCTCAAACGTTGGTAGTTGCCTTTATCTGTCGCGATAATCTGCCAATTGCCATTGATTCGAGCTTCGATCACATAATCCTTTGGACATTGCGGATCGCGGTAAAATGGCGCATAACGATGATATTCCGTACGCAGATGTCCAGGGAAGGTCAAATGCACCTCCCGCAGCTCGCGTGCTTCTCTCCATTCCAGCTGAAGCCATTGATCCAGCGGCTGGCTGCCGTCCGATCGCCAAACATTCGTGTAACGATGCGGACGAGTGACGCCGCTGATAACATTGGCTGGCCCGAAGCAGCTCTGCGGCGGTGAAATCCGGTAGCTCATCGTAGAGCCATCCGCCGAATAACGTCTCATCCGTCCATCTCCGATTTCGTAGGCGGACGGATGTCCCGGCACAAATGTACCTGCGGAGTGCCATTGCACATTCTCATTCGGCAGCAGGTCCAATCTTACATACGAGCCTGGCTTCAGGCCGCTTCCTGCACCCAGATTCAGCTCCCATCGGAACCACTCTTTTGAAGAACGCGGCGGCACCTCCAGCCTATGAGCGGCAAGAACGGTACCCGTATTCACGCGATAATCCCAGATATGGTCCACCGGTACCAGCTCCAGCCCTATAGACTGGGTTGTGTCGCTTTCATTGCTCAGGCAAACCTCAAGTGAAGCTATGCCGTCGCTGCCAACCGCAATCCACTGTCCACGGCGGTGATTCAACGGCTCTGCCGGAGCCTCGGCATTATTCCGGCTCCAGAGGGATTCCAGTCCTCCTGTATGATCAACGCTTTCCGGCCCTGCACCATGAAGCAGCTCCTGGCTGCTGGCGGTAACCTTCGCCTCTCTGGCAAAATCGCCCTGATCCTCATTAACCACATTAGGCAAGAAACAGCCATCGCGCAGCAGTTTTTGCTGCAGCTCCTTCGCCGCTTTATCCGGCAGCTCCTTGAGCGGAATGCCCTTCTGCAACGCCATAGCCGCCGCCGTGCCCGCCGCCTGTCCCATCAAGGCGGTTGTCGCCATGACGCGAACCGTGCCAAGCGCAGCATGCGTGACGCTGACATTTCGGCCGGCCAGCAGCAAATTGTCCACATCCTTTGCAATCAATATCCGCAGCGGGATGCCGTAAGGGCCGCAGTAGCTTTTGACCGCGTAATCCGTTGTTTCGGTGTAGCCTTCCGCACTTGCCGGTTCGGCAGTAGGGGCCAGCAGGCCGCCCGGTGTATGAAGGTCGATAAACCAGCCGCCAAACGCGATTTCATCGGGAAAAACGGTACGGTTGACCGGGTCATGCTCCGTCATCAAATATTGCCCCAAGACTCTGCGGCTTTCTCGCTTGCCTGGCACCTGGCCGATCCAATCCAGCGCTAAATTTTTGGCCTGCTCCTTCAGCTTGGGGTCTTTGTTTTTGATCCAGTCCCAGATGCCCAGCGTATGGCGGGTCAGCTCATGGCGAATGGTTTCATTGTCGTACACCGTATTCCATGGCACTCCAATTTCGATCCACCAGTAGCCGGCTTCAATGTCGTACACCATGCGGCCTTGCTTGTCAAAAAAATCAGGATCATCGTAGCTCACTGCCCAATCGGGAGCGGAAAACGGCACCGGGCGTCCCATATCCTTAGCGCGAAAATGAATGGAATTTCCCATAGTTGCATCGCTTGCCTCCAGCGGCGCATGCGGCTCATTAAACTCATCGCGGCCTTCGGAGCCCCAGCGCCACTCGCAGCCTGCCATGTCGGAAACAACGGCGTCGCCCGTGCAGTCGATAAACAGATCGCCTTGTATGGTTAATAGTGTTTCTGCACCCGCCACACGTCCCGAAACGGCTGTCAGCTTGCCTTCGCCATCCTTCTTCACCTCAATAATAGAGGTGTTGAGATGGAAGCTTAAATTTGGCGTGTTCACCGCCATGTTGTACATCGTCAGATCCCATACGCTGTTTGTCCAGCCGTTTTCACGGATTTTTTCATGGTTAATAGCTCTTTCTTCAATAAGCAGCTCCGATATAATGCCAGTTTCACGCGCATAGTTGTGGAACGCGGCGGCTCCATGCGGAGTTACTCTGATTTCCGACGAGCTGTTTCCGCCAAAGACGGGCCGATCCTGAATCAGACATACGCTTGCTCCCGCTCTCGCCGCGGCCACCGCCGCGCAAAAACCGGCCAGTCCCCCGCCGCATACAACAACCTCGTAACGCTCTGTCACATTTTTCATTGAGTAACCTCTCCTTTTCATTATTTACTCGTGTAAATTATGTTGTAAAAGAATAGCCCGTCGGCTCCGGGCAGATGCCATTATACGGAGCCGCGAACCATAAGCTCGGCGTCAAGCGCGCCGTCAGGGGGCTTTATCGTTGAATCGCCGGATATCATGCCAATGAACAAAGCCGTTCCCCGGCTGCCCAGTTCTTCGCGCGGATAGAGAAGCGTCGTGAGCGGAGGCGACGTTTCCCCCGACATTAATATGCCTTCACAACCCGCTACAGCCAGCTGCACTGGAACGTTAACGCCCATTTTGCGGCAAGCGGACAATATGCCCAAAGCCATCAAATCGTTGACGGCAACAATAGCCGTATAGGGAAGCGCCGCTCCTTGGTCATATTTCTTTAACTCTTCAGCCATAGCAGCGCTTGCTTGCTCGAAGGTCCCGCCTCCAAACAGCGTCATTTCCTCGCTGCATATCAAGCCTTCGGCTTCTGCGGCAGCCTGGAAGGCGTTTGCTCGGGAGCTGGCATAATGACGCGGCGAGCCGTGGGTCATCAGCGCTGCCTTCTGATGTCCTCGTTCCTTAAGATGCGCGGCCAGCTTAATCATCGCTTTACCCCAGTCCAAATCCAAGGAACCTACATCCTGATGATGGAGCGCGGGCGCCATCAGTGAAAAAATCGGCGTGCCTGTAGACAGGAAATGCTGAATAGTATCCTCTCGCAACGATTGCCCCAAAAGCATAATACCGTCTACCCGCCCATGGAGCAGCTCTTTCAGCTCTTCCTCGCCTTGTTCGCTATAGGAGTGGAAAAATACGGCATATCCATGCCGTTGAGCCGTCTGCTCCACATGCAGCAGAACCCCCGCTTCAAAAGGGTTGCCGAGTGAACCAACAAGCACGGCGATTTGCCGGCTTTGCTTCATCTTCAGGCCGCGGGCCATCATATTAGGCCTATATCCAAGCTGCTGAATAGCCTCCAGCACTTTAAGCCGGGTCGCCTCCTTGACGATCGGCTTGTTGTGCAGTACATAAGATACAACCGCCTCAGATACTCCAGCCAGCTCAGCTACCTGTTTTCGCGTTGCCATACATCGCCTCCTCTATATAATTTACTCGTGTAAATTGATTATATGACGCAATCTTCACTTTTGCAACCGTTTTTTTTCCGTTTTTAATAAGATGGTTGCTTCCAAAAGTGTCTGTCCGATGTTTGAACCTTTTTTGACATGATGAAAATAGGAGGAAAACTATGTAATTGGCAATAGCGTTTCATTCGCTGGAAGAGTATGATAGAAGTGATAAATTTAGGACAACCGGGAGTAGCTTATGACGAAAGTGACAGGTTTTAAAGTTTTATTCGCAAAACTCCATCAACGCCTGCAAAATAACTTGGCCTTGACCGCCATACGGCACGGCTTGCTTTATTTGATCCCCATTCTGTTCATCGGATCAATTGCCCTTGTGCTGGCCGGATTGCCTATACCCATCTATCAGCATTTGATAGGGCGGGGACTGGGCGAGGACTGGCAAAATGCTTTGCTGGCCATCAGCAACGGCACCTTTGGCATACTTGCAATTCTCATGCTGCTCGGCATCAGCTATGCCTTTACCGTAGAATTTAATGCCCGGAATAATAAAACCGTCAGCCCCATCATCGTTTGCGTGGTTGCTCTGGCTTCTTTAATAACGTTAACAGGGCAAACCTCACCTGATATGACCTTTTCCAAGTTCGGAGCCATGAATGTTTTTTTCGCCGTAACCACTGCCCTGATTTCCAGCTATATGTTTCTGAAGCTTTCGGGGGTGCCGCTTTTTTTGCTAAAAACGTTTAGCCAAGGCGCCAACGCCCAATACATAGAAGCTTTATCCTGGCTGTTTCCCACCGCCATAACCATTGGATTTTTCGGCGCAACCAACGCCGCTTTGGCCGCATGGTGGGATATTACCAATATCTCATTATGGTTTTCCGATATGCTGGTCTCCATGTTCTCCTGGATTCAATCCAAAGAGATTGCTTCCATGCTATTTGTCCTTCTTATCCATGCCTTCTGGCTGCTCGGCATCCACGGAAACAAGATTCTGGAGCCAGTCAATCAACAGCTCTTCGGGCACGATTCCATTGCTGGCCAGCAATTGCTGCTTGCTAGCCAGGACGGAGCCGAAATTTTTTCCCGCTCCTTTTTTAATGTGTTTTTGTTCATGGGAGGATGCGGCTGCGCCATGTCACTGATGCTTGCCATCTTATTGTTCAGCAGGCAAAAAACAGACAAAAACGTTGCCAGGCTCTCCATGCTGCCAACCACCTTCAACATGAACGAGCTTTTATTGTTCGGCCTCCCCATTGTCCTCAATCCGATTTATGCCATTCCTTTTGTGGCTGCGCCGCTCATTCTTGGTCTTATTTCATATGCCGCCACATTGGCGGGCTGGGTCCCGATAGCCAGTAATTATGTGGGATGGACCACGCCTATATTTTTGAGCGGGTACGCGGCCACGGGCTCCATACGGGGAAGCTTTCTTCAGCTGTTCAACCTGATCGTCGGCATTATCATTTATATGCCGTTTGTGCGCTGGTCGGATGCCACGTCCAAAGAACGTATGAAGAGCAGCCTCGAAAAGCTATACGTTTTGTTTAAACCGTTCGAGCGGCAAGGTTCGATATCCTTGCTTACACGCTCCGACGAGGTTGGGATTTTGGCCAGAAAGCTGGCGGATGATCTGAGGGACGATCTACAGCAAGGAAAACTGACATTGTTTTACCAGCCCCAGGTGAATGCCCGAAAAGAGGTTTTTGGCATGGAGGCGCTGCTGAGATGGAGACATCCTGAGTTTGGCTTGATTTATCCCCCGCTTGTCATCGCGCTTGCGGAGGAGGCAGGATTAATGGAGAAGCTGGGCTATTGGATTACGGATACCGCATGCGGGGAGCTAAAGCGACTGGAAACGTTCAGCAGTAAAAAACTGACGATGTCCGTCAATATTTCCGGCGTGCAGCTGGAGAACAAGGAGCTGCTGCAAGAGCTGGATGAAATTCTGGCGCGTTATCACCTATCCCCTTGCCAACTGGAAATAGAAATGACGGAGCAAATTGCACTCACCTCCAGCCAATCCATTACGGATCGGATTCAGGAGTTGAAAAATCGGGGCGTCAAGCTGGCGATGGATGATTTCGGAATGGGGCGAAGCTCGCTGCTGTATTTGAAGGAATATGATTTTGATACGGTCAAGCTGGATGGATCGCTTGTTCGTGAAATTCTGGATAATCAGAATTGCAGAGAAATTATTTCATCAATTGTTTATTTAAGCTCATCGCTAGGCTTTTCCGTTCTTGCGGAGTTTGTGGAATACGAGGCTCAAGCAAGCATCCTGGAGGAAATCGGATGCACCCGGTATCAAGGGTACCTATATAGCAAACCGCTTCCCCCGGAGGAACTGCATCAATTTTTGAAGGCGATGGAAGCAGAAGCGCCTGCTTCCTGACTGAACAGCACTCACTCTTCAAACAAAAAGGCCGCAGCCTAGGATTTTAATCCAGGCAAGCGGACTCTGATCTTTTGCTATGCTCCTGTGGTCAAGCTTGGTTTCATTATACGTTATGCGCACTCCCAGCCATTCTCAGCACTTCATCAACGATAAGCCCAGGCTCGGTGAACATGACCATATGTCCGGATTCCCGCGCGTCGATGAAACGCCCATTTTCCAGTGAAGAAATCATTTTTCGATGAGCTTCGCCGATGGCCGTTCGAATTTTCTTCTCCATAAAGGCTGGTTTGGAGCCCGAAATAAGGCTTACCTCAAGCTTCCCCAGATGTATTGGATTTTTGCGCAGCTCTGCCAGATCATTCAGAAACGGAGTCATTTCCGCTACTGCAGTCCGTGCCGCCCGGACGGTAAAATCCTCTCTGACGTGATCCTCCGCAACATCCTTTGGCTGAACCATACCCGGCTTGGCGCCCATCAAACGGGTTAAACCAAGCTTTGCCATGCCGGGAGCCAGCTTGCGCGACATGTCAAACTGAATCGCCACGGAGCGCGTAAAATAAAGATCGGCATTTTCGTCGGAAGGGTCGACTAGAATTATCCCTCTCAAGCATGACGGCTCGGTGTCCAGCAGTTTTTCCGCCGCTTTGCGGACAATCGGTCCTCCCCAGCTATGGCCAACCAATATAAAAGGCCCCGGTCCCAATGCATTCAATAATAATAAAAGGTCCTCCGCCATTCTTGCCAGCGTGCGCGGCGCGGCATCGTCATCGCTGAGGCCCATTCCTGCACGGTCGTATACGACAGCGCGCATCTTTTCTGCAACGACTGGCTGCACCAAACCCCAGGAAGAACGCGAGCGGCCCATGCCGGATTCAAACACAACGGTTGGCGAACCCGTCCCCTTGACCATGTAATGAAGCCTTCGCCCATTTCCAGCGTCTACATATTTGCTTATTCCATATGAATGAGCGTTCGGCTGTGTCATTCTGCTCTCCTCTCCAGAAACTCCTTGAGAATAATGGCATGATTGCATTCCCTGTCCTTGGCGGCGTAAAGCAACGTTACACGTCCCTGATTTGACCACGCAAGCAGTTGCTCCACATACGGCGCCGTTTCCACACGTGAAAGCTCCTCCCGGTATAGACCGGCAAAAACCTCCATACGCTCCGGCTGGTGTCCAAACCAGATTCGTATAGAAGGGCTCGGCGTTATTTCCTTCATCCAAAGATCAAGTCTTGCTTCTTCTTTTTTGACGCCTCTGGGCCACAAACGGTCTACCAAAACGCGTTTCCCGTCCCCCTCCTCGGGAGGCTCATAGATGCGTTTAAGGACAAAAGACATTGCCAGTTCACCTCATTAGGCAGCTTTGCCCGTCTCTTTACTCCGCAAGCGCCAGCTTGACTGCGCTCTCCGCATGGATTCGGGCCGTATCAAAAACAGGCAGCGAGCACGTGGCGGGATCGATCAGCAAAGCAATTTCCGTACATCCAAAAATGACGCCTTCCGCTCCCCGAGCCGCCAAAGCGTTAACAATATCCATCATGGCCGCATGGGAATCCTTCTTGAATACATCCCTGCACAATTCCTCAAAAATAATGCTGTTTATAGAATTTCTGTCCTCTGCCTCCGGCACGATAATATCCAGCCCGTGACCCGCCAGCCGTTCCTTCAGGAAATCCTGCTCCATCGTATAACGCGTGCCGAGCAAGCCGATTTTGGTCAAGCCTTGGCTCTTGATCGCTTCGGCGGTAACGTCGGCAATATGAATGAGGGGCGAATTCAGATCGCGCGCAACCCTGTCCGCAACCTTATGCATAGTATTAGTGCAAATCAAAATCATGTCCGCTCCTGCCCGCTCCAGACTTTGCGCCCCTTCCGCCAGCAATTGTCCTGCCGTTTCCCAGTCGCCTTGCTTCTGAAGCTTTTCAACCTCGGCGAAATTCAGACTTTGCAGCAAAATTTTAGCAGAATTCAGACCGCCCAGCGATTCTGCCACCTTTTCATTGATAATGCGGTAATATTCAACCGTTGAAGTCCAGCTCATGCCGCCCAATAGACCAATCGTTTTCATTATGTCAAACATCCCTTATGCCAGATTGAGATTCCCTATGGACACTCTTCCTTAAAGCTAACATAGCCCGTCCTATAATTCAATGATGCCGTTTCTTTCATGTTCATTTAACCATTTGACACGTTCAATTAACTGGTTTGCAATATAGGAAAAAGGGATGGATATATCCTTGCCCGCTGCATGTTGCCCGATATAGATATGGAGAACAGCTACATGATATAAACGGGTTAACGCCTGCAGCTGGCCCCATTCCTCAGCCGAAAAGGTCCGAAAGGCCTTATATCCTTTAATGAATGCCGCAGCCATCTCAATGGAACCGCCGGACATCTGGAGAACATGATTAAAGCTAATAACGAACTCTAGAAAGGAAACGTCCATTGCAAGGAAATCAAAATCCAGAACCGCTGTAATTCTTCTATTAACAGACAACAGGTTGTAGACCAGAATATCGTGATGCACCAATTGCCGCGGCAACGCCAATAAGACTTCACGCTTTGCTGTAACGTGAGCCAACGCTTCATCATAGAATCGTTTTTGTTCATCAGTAATGTGAAAGGGCGGCTTTCTCCAAAATAAAGCTATCTGTTCCGCGTCAGCAAGAGGATGCAGCCGAAACAAATCGGTAAATGGAATGCCGGCATTCTGCATCGTATTTGAAAGCTTGTATGGACTTAATTTTGCGCCAAGCTCGCCAACAACACGACCTAATGCAAAGGCATCATTAGGGTCTTGAAGAGACGGAGCTGTTCCCGGAATATAGGACATGAGTGCGCCTATCGTGCCATCAGCAAAGATTACAAATGGCTCCCCTGCTTGTGTTGGCAGAAAAGCCGGGATCGTAAAGGACAGTCCAGAGGCAAGCAGATAGGAGGACACCTCCAGTTCTAGCCGCAAGCTTTCTTGAGATTTCGTATAGCGGTTGTAGTGGCGCACCACATACCTGTCATCGTTAACGGTAACGAAGCAGGTTGTGTTCGTAAGTCCAAAGGGGACGGGAGAAATGACAATATTCTCTGATGGAAAATAGTGACTGATAATTTCCTGCAATTCATTTGTCATCAAGCATCCCTCGCTTTACGTACTGTGCCCACTCCTGGTGCAACTCCTGCTCGGATTTCCTGAAGATCCCGTGGAAATCGTCTGGCTTTCGGATAAGTTGATTTAACGCCTTCAGCCCATACTGGGTAATCATGAAATCGGCAATTAAAAAGGTAAACTGAAATCCGCCCATCGTTCCAAAATCCCATGTTTCATTATTTAATTCCTGGAACGTCGGAATTGCCTGATCCTGAAGGCGGCGCTTCATACTGCTTTCAATAGATTCATTGCTCATTCCTTTAGCTTCCAATCCTCCGATGCCCTGAATCAGCCATTTAGGAGCACCGGGATTAATATCCTTAACCAGCCACATCGTATACAAATGTAAGGTCGAGGTCAGAATCGACTGATACGTATGCTGCAGTCCAGGATTTAATGGAGAAACGATTTTCAAATAACAACCTTCAAATATCCCTATAAACCAGTCAGGCGCATTTTCTTCTCCCATGGCTTGGTGAAAGGTTGCCAAATCAGGATAAATTTCAATGATGATTTTTTGGGAGGGCTGGTGGCTGTATTTTTCCGTCAACCGTTCAACATTGCCTTTTAATTCATTGAACAAATCGGCATGCACCTTCTTTTGCCTGGCATCTGCATGGTTTCCTTCATCCTTGTTTACAATAGAAACCATATCCTGAATACTTTGCATGGCAATGTCACCCCATTCGTTTAATCGGCTTCGCATTTTCTCCAAAGCCCGATACAATCTGTTTTTAACTGCGCTTTCACGCATACCCACGATTGCAGAAATTTCCGGCAGCGTGCAATCCACAAAAAAACGCAAGGAAAGGATCTGCTGGTCCAGCTCGTTCAGCTCCTTTAATGCAGCGCTAATATCGACCCGTATCTCCACATATTGGGCAAAATCAAGAGAAATGGATTGCGATTCATAGGCTGTAAAATCAAAGGGATGTTCTTTTTTTCGCATTTGGCTGCGGTATTCATTTTTTGCCGTGTTTTGAGCGATTTTAAAAATCCACGTAAACAAGCTGGATTTCCCTTTAAAGGACTGTATATTTTCAATTGCCCGTAAAAATGTTTGCTGAGTTAAATCCTCTGCCGCCATATCGCTCACTTTCAGCGAAAAATAGGTGCGGATTCGGTTGCGGTATTGCTCGCAAGCAGCTTCAATCGGCTGGAGTATGCCATGTTCATCCGGATAAACATGGCTCAGGTCATGAGCTCGAGTCATCGTAAAATCTCCCCCTACATTACATTAGACACCGTACAGGACCAAAAAGCCACATCCCAAAAAAATAATCGATGCAGGAGCAGGCGATAGCAAAAAAACTCCAATCCTGTACGTACAAGGAGTGGAGTTTTAGGTTAATTAAATTTTTAAGCTTCCTTCACTTCACAGCCTGGTTTGACAAAATAGGCAACCCCTAGCGCATGGGGTCCGGTATGAGAGCAAATGACGCAGCCTGCGTCGATAATCGCAACCTCCTTGACAGAAGCACGCTCCATCAAACCGTTGCGCAGCAACTCCGCATTGCTGGTGGACATAGTCTGGACGATAATAACCAGTTCCGTATCAATGCTGCTTATGTTCTCCACCATTTTTTCCAAAATGTTGCCGACAGCTTTGTCCATCTTCCCTCTGTGTTTCCGGCTCGCCAGGATAATACCATCCTTCACTATAAGCTGGGGACGTATATTCAGGAGGCTTCCCAGCATATTTTGGAGTCCGCTTACTCTGCCGCCTTTATGCAAATAGTCCATTTTGTTTACTACCACGTCAAAATGAATATGCGGAATGCTTTCCTTCACATCCTCAACAATACGAGCCAATTGCTCGCCGCGCTGAATGGCTCTGGCTGCCTGGATAAGCAGCATGGACGCTCCCGCCGACAGATTTTTGGAATCAATGACGGTTATGCGGTCTGCTGGAATATCATCAGCTGCAATGACGGCATTTTGATAAGAGGATGAAATCAAGGAAGAAATACTGATATGCAGTATATTGTAGCCTTGTTCGATGTAAGGCGCGTAAGCTGTGCTGTAATCGGAAGGAGCAGGCGCGGCCGTCCTCGGGTATCCGCCCTTTTCTTCAACCTTTTTATACATCATCTCGGGCGTAATTTCGGCCTGATCCTTAAGTGTTTCTTCGCCAATGGTAACATACGCGTGAACGACGCCGATATCGTATTCTTTTATCCAGGTTTGCGAAGGGTCGGCGATACTATCCGTAAACAATTTGATGGGGCGCAAGCTCATCACTCCTGTATCTGGGTGTTATTGCCCCCATTATACCGTCAGGATAAAATACGCGATATTTACACTTGTCATATCTTTTGCATGAAAATCCGCCATTCCTGGGATGATTCACATTTTAGCCATTTTTTTACGACTGCTTAACAAAGGAATGACTGTACAAGTATACTTCGCTTCTTAGTTGATTTTCTGTTGTTTGACGTATTGCTTGGGTGTTTGTCCGTAGGTTCGTTTGAACATGCGGATAAAATAACTCGCGTCCATGCCAAGCTGCTGCGCGACTTTTTCCACGCTTACGCCCGGCTGCTCTCCGAATAGCTGGATGCTCCGCCGCATGCGCAGATCAAGCAAGTATTGCTGCGGCGTTACCCCGTAGGCAGCAACGAACAGCCGGTGAAAATGCTGAACCGAATACCCCGCTGCCCGGGCTACATTAGCAAGCAGCAAACGATCCTGGTAATGATCGTGAATGAGCTGCACCGCCATGGTCAGCGCCGCCTGCGGCGTATGCGGAGCCGGACTTCTGCCGCCAGACAGACTTCTTCTCTCAGAGCGCCCAACCCCCGAAATATCCTGCAGCGTAAATAACAGCATGTCATACATCAGCCGCGACGCCTCCCAATAAGCCTGATCGCTATTGCGGTTAATGAGATGCCAGATCGTCTCAAGCTGCTCCCACAGCCTGGAGAACTGCGGTGCCTTGACGGGCTTCAGCAAAGCAGGCTCCAGCGACTCCGCCATGGCAAGCGCCGCCTTCCCTTGAAAAGCGACAAAACCCAGATCCCATAATTCTTGAGATTGCTCGGGATAATAGGAATGCGGCGTATTGGCAGGAAGCACCAGCAGGCTGCCCGCAGACAGCACGATGGTACGATTGTCCTCAAGGCGGAAAATGCCCGAGCCTGAGCGGCACAAAAAAATCTGGTGGGCGGGAAAGCCCTGCGGCCGCTCCAGCTCCTTCTGCTCATGGCTTCCAACACAATAAACATATAGCGGAATCCGATTTTCGAGACTGGCTATTTGCGCTATCAGAAAAGGCATCATGGCAGGCGTAGCTCCTTCATGTTAAGATCCGACGATTTTTCGCTGTGTCTGTTCTATGATTATAATTGAAAGGTAAGCTATGATCAAAGCATGGATAGAGATGGTTCATAAAGTCAAAAAAAGAATGATACGAATAATAAACAGGAGTGATTAATTGTGGCAAAAAAACATTTACCCGTTAGCCCCAAGCTGCCCGTTCTGATGCACGGCGCCGATTATAATCCGGAGCAATGGCTCAAATATCCAGAGGTTTTAAAAGAGGATATTCGCCTAATGAAGCTGGCTGGCTGTAATGTTATGGCAGTGGGCATTTTCTCATGGGCAGCTCTTGAGCCTGCCGAAGGCGTATTCAACTTTGAATGGATGGACAACCTGCTGAACACGTTTGCCGAAAACGGTATTTACGCTTGGCTGGCAACGCCAAGCGGCGCGCGTCCGGCATGGATGTCGCAAAAATACAAGGAAGTATTGCGCGTAGAATATAACCGTGTTCGCAATCTGCATGGCATGCGCCATAACCATTGCTACACCTCGCCGGTTTACCGCGAAAAAATTACGATTATGAACAACAAGCTAGCTGAGCGCTACGCAAGCCATCCTGCCATCATCGGCTGGCATATCTCCAATGAATTCGGCGGCGACTGCCATTGCGATCTTTGTCAGGACGCTTTCCGCGCTTGGGTGAAAAACAAATACAAAACGCTGGACGAGCTGAACCATGCCTGGTGGACTCACTTCTGGGCGCACACTTACACCGATTGGAGCCAAGTAGAGTCTCCCGCTCCGCATGGCGAAAACGCCGTGCACGGGCACAATCTGGACTGGCGCCGTTTCGTTTCGGAGCAAATCATCGATTACATCAACGTGGAGGTTGCCGCCGTTCGCGATGCAAACCCGGAATTGCCTGTAACAACCAATATGCACGCAATCGACGGATTGGATTATCGCAAAATGGCAAAGGCTCTGGATGTCATCTCCTGGGATTCTTATCCGACCTGGCATGACCAGAAGGACGACAGCCAGCAAGCGGCAATGGTTGCTTTCTATCATGACCTGTACCGCTCGCTGCAAAAGAAACCTTTTATCCTGATGGAAAGCACGCCAAGCAGCACAAACTGGCAGGACGCAAGCAAGCTGAAGCAGCCGGGCATGCACAAGCTTTCCTCACTGCAAGCCGTTGCCCACGGCGCGGATTCCGTGCAATATTTCCAATGGCGCAAAAGCAGAGGCTCCAGCGAAAAGCTGCATGGCGCGGTCGTTGACCATGCAGGCCATGAAAACACCCGCGTTTTCCAGGATGTAGCGGAGCTAGGCCGCACATTGTCCAGCCTGCCTCAATTGGTTGGTACGGATACGCCTTCGGAGGCGGCTATCATTTTTGATTGGGACAACCGTTGGGCCGTCAAGGATTCCCAAGGGCCGCGCAACTGCGGCATCGGCTATGAATCCACCGTTTACGCTCATCATCGCGCGTTCTGGGAGCAAGGCGTTCCCGTCGATATTATCGGCTCCGAGGATTCCTTCGACGACTACAAGCTGATCGTTGCCCCGATGCTGTATCTGTGCAGCGAAGAAACCGGCAAAAAGCTGGAGCAGTTTGTGGAAAATGGCGGCACGCTAGTGACGACTTATTGGTCCGGCATCGTTGGTGAAACCGACAATGCTCACCTGGGCGGCTTCCCTGGCCCGCTTCGCAAGACACTTGGCATCTGGGCCGAGGAAATCGACGGCCTGTTTGATTACGAACGCAATGGTCTGGCGCTGGATAGCGGCAACCGTCTGGGCCTCAAAGGCACCTACGAAGCACGCGAGCTTTGCGAGCTGGTTCATCTCGAAGGCGCGGAGTCGCTGGGCGTTTACACCGACGATTTCTACGCCGGACGTCCCGCTTTGACGGTCAACAGCTTAGGCAAAGGCCGCGCATACCATATGGCAACCCGCCTCGGCGCGGATTTCCTGCTGGACTTCTATAGCAGCCTGTTTGCCGAAACCGGCGTGTACAAAGCGCTCGGCAGCGAGCTTCCTGCAGGCGTAACCGCGCAGGTGCGCACAGATGGCGAACGCGACTACCTGTTCGTCATGAACTTCAGCGGCCAGTCTGCTGAGCTGGCGCTGGACGGGGCTGTATACACCGATCTGGAAAGCGGCGAAGCCGGAGTAACGAAGCTGGCCTTGCCGGTTAACGGCATCCGCCTGCTCAGCCGCCCTGCACAAGCTTAACTGTACAAGCTTAATAATCCCCGACAGATTGCGCGCTCATGCAGGCCGACTATGCTTGTGCCGTACAACGCAGCCGCGCATAGGGGACCACAGATGTACTATGTTTTGGCCCACAGCAGGGTCGCCATCACAAGTACTATGCCTGTGCCATGTGCACAACTTGGCAGTTGGTGCTCGTAACGGTCAACAATGACCGTCAGAGGCAAAAAAACGGGGAATCCGTATAGCTAGTGGACAAAAATGACCGTTGCAGACGAATTTTGATGGATTTACCATTAGTTTTGCCTAGTAACGGTCATCCGCGTCCGCTAAAAGAAGATATTGTTGAAATTTCGAGGTCTAACGGACATTTTTGTCCGGGAGGCCTCTTTTTTTGTCCGTGGGACCTCTTTTTGTCTGCGAGGCCTCTTTTTGTCCGTGAGACCTCTTTTTTCACAACCAATAAAACACTCATGTTCCACGCGCCATCAAGATATATATGGATATAGGGACAAAATCCGATAGAACGGAGCAGGTAGGAGTATCAATCATTGGGGAGGGATTGGCTGTGGAATATTGGGTCAGAGTAGCGCCGGATGTGAGGATTTACGTTAACGATATAAACCCGGGAGGCCGTAACCCGATTTTGTTCATTCACGGCTGGCCGATTAATCACAGGATGTTCGAGTACCAGTACAACGCCCTGCTTGGAGCAGGCATTCGGTGTATCGGCATCGATATGAGGGGGTACGGTCTGTCCGACAAACCAGTGTGGGGATATGACTATAATACGCTTGCCGATGACGTCAGAGGAGTTATCGATGCTTTAGGCTTGCGGGGCATTACTCTTTCCGGCCATTCCACAGGCGGAGCCGTTGCGATACGCTATATGGCGCGGCATCAAGGACATGGCGTCTCCAAGCTGGCTCTTTTTGCAGCTGCGGCGCCAAGCCTAATCCAGCGTCCCAACTTTCCGCATGGACTAAAGCTAAGCGATGTGGAGGAAATTATTAATGCCGCTCATACCGATCGGCCGCAGATGTTATGGGATTTTGGCGAAAAGCTCTTTTATAAAAAGGTTACCGCTCCTTTTTCGGAATGGTTTTTTCAATTAGGTCTTCAGGCGGCCAGCTGGTCGACCATAGCTATTGCGCATTCCTGGATTTCCGAGCAGCTATTTCAGGATTTGGGGCAAATCCGGGTGCCAACGCTGATTCTGCATGGCATTCACGATCAGGTATGCCTCTACCCGCTGGCGCTTGCCCAAAACCAGGGCATCGCCCACTCCAAGCTGGTGCCGATGGAGGAAAGCGGGCACGGTTTATTCTACGACCAGAGAGAAGAATTCAACCGCGAGCTGCTTGGCTTTATCCGTTAGGAAATTAACAATGTGGAGATTATTCTGCCAACTAAAAAAGCAAACACGAGGAACGCCGATTATGGGACTGACCCCCGTCTTTGAGACAGGGATCAAAACACCATTCAAGTTAATCAGCCAGTCGCCGGTAATCAGCCGGCGACTGGTAATTTAGTTTTGTTTGAATACGAATTGAGTTATAGTAAATGATGTAGTCTCGAACGGTCTGTTCAACGATTGCCGTCGTTGTATGGGTCAAACCTTCGAGGTAGAACGTTTCAGACTTTAGTGTGGAATGAAACGATTCGATGGGGGCATTATCAGCGGGCATTCCCTTGCGGGACATGCTCATGGTAATGCCTTTTCCTTTGACTGCTTCTTGGTACGCTAGAGACGTGTAAACACTGCCCTGATCGCTATGGAGCATCGTTCCTGGAAGGGATGGCAATTGATGGAGCGTATCCAGTACAAAGGCAGTGTCTTGCTTGTCAGAAATGGTGCTCGCTACGATCTCGCCGTTAAACAAATCTAAGATACTCGAAAGATACAACATTTTCCCACCGTACGGCAAATAGGTAATATCCGTAACAAGCTTTTGCATCGGTGCATCAGCATGAAATTGACGCTTTAGGAGATGCTCCGACACATAGGCTGGCTGCCCCGTTGGTTTCCGTTTCTTGACTCTCACTCGGCACTGCAGCTCCTCCTGTTGCATAATCCGTTGTACCCGTTTGTGATTGATCGTAACTTCCATCCGCAGCAACCCCGTGATCTTCCTGTACCCATAACGATATTTATACCGCGCACAAAGCTCTCGAACCTTCTCAACCAAGTTGTCCGTTCGCACAGTATCTCTCGCCGTTTTCCATCGATAGTAGGTCGCACGAGGGACCCCCAGCCATGCGCACGCTTGAACAACACTAACGGTCTCACGGACAGAATCGACCAACTCCATTACGGTCTTTGAAGACACCTCCTTTCCATCTCCTTGAACTTTTTTAGCACATCTACCTGTTGTTTCAAGAAACGATTCTCCGCTTTCAGTTGCTCTAACTCCGATGTATATTCAGGCCCTTTACCATAGGTATACTGTTTACCCACCGGTTGCTCCAGTCTGTTCCATTCACCACTCCGGTACCAGCGCATCCAGGTTTCCACTTGTGTCTTATTTCGTATGTTGAGTTGTTCCATAACCTCCTTTACCGACATACCTGCATTTCTCATTTCAATGGCTTTCATCTTTATTTCCACGGGGTAACTAACTCTTGTTCCCAACGCCAAAACACCTCCAAGGTTGACTCCATATCTTACGACATGGCTTCACTTACTTGAAGGTGTTTTAATTTGTCTCACGCTATGGGGTCAGTCCCTATTCGGCATTCCCGGAGTTTGCTTTTTTTGACCGCTATGATTCTTATGATTCTTCGGAAGCAAATGCGTTCATCTCGGCAAGCACCTCGCGAACGGCTTCCATAATCTCCTGCAAGACCTCTGTGTCGTCCTCATACCCGTCCTCATCCAGTTGAAAGCGAACGTCCGCAATAGATCGCGGAGGAATAACGACTTCTTGAAGCCCCAGCTCAAAATGAAACGAATCCCGATAATCCCATCCATCCCGGTCGCGGTAACAATAAAAACCTGAAATATCTTCATCACTCAAAACCAAAACAGATCCTTCAACGACTTTCATCCATATACCTCCCCGTTTGCTGTCTGGAGCAGGTTAGTAAGTATCGGCCTTTTTTTACCGATAGTCCGGCTTAATGGTAACCGTGGCGGTAACCTCGGCCAGTGCTTTGTTTAAATCACGTTCCGGCGTCATGTCAAGGACAGGATATCCCTCTGCATCAAAATGAACTCGCCGCAGTCCAGAGCTGCGCGGAGCGTCCAATCCCGCTTTGGCATGGTATACATTCCAAACCACCCCGTCATCATCCGTAACATAGGAGTTATGCCCCGGTCCGTATTCTCCCGGCACATTCCGCGAGGTGAGCAGCGGGTAGTTGCCTTTAACCCAGTTGGCGGGATTCAGCATATCGGCGCCATTTTCGATGGTAAGCAGTCCCACGCAATAAGTGGCATCCGTCGCCGCGCTGGAAAAGGTCAGGAACAGCTTGTTTTCTCCATACAGAGGAAACGGTCCTTCATCCACAAACGTTTTGTTGTTGGCCCAGCCGTAATCCGGCTTGGAGAGGAGAATAGGCTCGCTTGCCAGTCTCCACGGCTCCTTTGTATCCACCTTGGCCAGATAAATCCATGCCCCGAGATCGTCCGGGAGGAATTGGCGCTCCGACCATGCCGCATAGATGTCGCCTTCCCAATGGATAACTGTCATATCCAGGGATATCGTTTTTCCAGCTTCGCACAGGTCAGAGCCGTCCATCCGCACCACACGCCTCGGCTCAGACCAGTCTCCGGCGTTTAACGGATTCCCGTCTTTTTTCAGCTTCATGACATGGGCTTCCTCTTCAAAAAACTCCTTTGGCGTTGCCGCATGAAAAATATACAGTTCATCTTCTATGATATGGAATTCCGGGGCCCATAACAATCCGCCGATATGACTATAGGTTTCCGAATCCAGAATTTGCACCTCTGGAGCAGAAACAAGCTCATCTAAGGTTTCGCCCTCGCGAACGGAGAAGGATTTTTGCCCGTCGGCATCGTTTGTGGCTATAAAATAATACTTGCCCTTCCATCTGACAATGTTGGGATCGGCACGATGGGATGCAAAAGGAAAGTCAAAAAACGTCTGACGCATCATTCCTTTGACTTCATACGTGCCTTCGTTTGACCAATCTATGCCTTCCAAATCCCAGTCCACATCCTTCGGCGAAACCGTGCCGTCGCTGTACAAAGCCTTCGCCTTCACCTTCTGCAGCTGTTCCTTGCCGGAAACCGTAATGGCTCCCGGTCCCTGGCTTCCGGTGTGATGTGGCGAGGTCAGCTTGGTGACAACACGATCAGCGAGCTCCTTCGGCACGGCTATAAAATTCCGTGCTTTAATACCTTCAATCTCCGCCGAAACGGGGCTCAGAGCCGAAGCTTTCGCCGATACAGGCTCCGAGACTTCGGACAGCCCCAGCATATCCCCAATGATATTTTCATAACCATTGCCCGATTCATCCGTCCATATGACCACGTATCCGTTATGTTCCTCGCTGTAACGACAGGCCACATCCTGTACAAAAGCATTGCCTTTAAGATTCAACAGGCCGACTTCCCGATACTGAAGCAGATCATGCGTAACGGCCAAAAGAACGCTGCCTTTGCTTGACTCGTCATTTGCGCCATCCGCTTCCGTACGGATTGCCAATACGCCAAAGCCGCCTTCCTTCATCGCAAACAGAAAAGGCTGCTTCAAGCTTTTAGCTGTAAGCGTGCCATTGGCGTTGTCCGTCGCTTTGGCAAAAAATACGCCGGAGTTGTTGTTAAGCGCCCGGAAAGCATGGCCGTCCTCGCTATACGCCAGATGCATGCTGTACGCCAGCTTTGGGGCATATATCAATTCCTCTTGCGGCAAGCGTGTATAACAAAGAATATGGCTTTTTTTGAACTCATTGGTCGACATTATATTTCGTCCCTTCAATTATGGAATGAATGATGAACGTGTGGTGTAAAAAACGCCTTGCTCAGCCTTCGGGCTAAAACAAGGCGCAGTCACTACAGCCAGCGGCCGTTTCCTATTAGAGCGCGTTATCAGCCCAATTAGAGTCCGTTATCAGCCCAAACGGTACAAGGCTGCTCCATGCGGCGGCACAGTTGCTTGCAGCATACCGTCTGCGAGCTTCTCCGATGCTCCGCTCCACAATTCCTTGGCATCAACGCCGACCGTTCCGGCAAGACCCAGCTCCGACAGCGAAACCGTCACTTCTCCTGGTTCGTCATTTGTATTAAACAATGCAGCGTACACTTCGCCATCCGGCCCTTGCGCCGTCCATACGACCTTGCCTTCCGCGCGGCTGACCTTTCTCGCCCCGGAGCTATGGCGATGCATGTGAAGCACATCCTTATTGGTCAAAAGCGAAAGCGTCCATTCGTCATTGTCGCGCATCTCTCCGCCAAACATTAACGGTGAACGGAAAATGCTCCACAACGTCATCATCGTAAGCTGCTCATCCTTCGTAAATCGGGTCCAGCGGTCTCCAGAATGGCTCCGAACGCCGATTCGCCCAAGCGGAAGCATGTCGCAATCCGGCCAGCATCCTGGCTTTGGCCTGCCCTCCCACGTTTCACAGCGGTCGAACATATCCAGCAGAAGCGGCCATTTGTCCCAGAAATCGTCCGTCATTCTCCATAGATTGGCATTGGCCTCAAAAAAGTCTGCATGCTTGATGGGAGCAGGTCCTGGCGACAAGCTGAGCACCATGGGCCGTCCAGCATGATCTATCGCATTTCTGATCAGCTCAATTTCGCCCAAATGCGTTCCGCCA